>Ga0326728_10009417_pt1 | contig 23535 bp, 14 predicted proteins | sample MB3enrmetagenome_FD_207602 | JGI IMG/M metagenome (GOLD analysis project Ga0326728, IMG submission 207602) | Lab enriched peat soil microbial communities from McLean, Ithaca, NY, United States - MB31MN | ecosystem: Environmental > Terrestrial > Soil > Wetlands > Peat | place: USA: New York... | reverse complement strand
CGGCGAAGGCGTTTGTGGATGCACTGTGGAACATGCCGGTGCCGAGCGGCGAACTGCGGTACTACGACGGGATGCTCTATCTGATGAGCATGATGCATGTGAGCGGGGAGTTCAGAATCATTGAGGCAGCCTCTAGCCGCTAGCTCTCTTGCCCGGGCTAATCTGGGTTTGTACTATCCCGGTCTCGAAACCGAGACCGGGGGCACCCATGTTTCGAGAGTGTGCTCGATTCGCCCTGCTCACACTGTGGTACATTGTGCTCACGGTTTCCCTTTCTTCATTCCCCTGTTTTTCTAACTGAAAACTGCAATTCGCACGAGGTGAGCGCCCATGGCCGCTGCCGGTTCCGCGCACGAGGTTTATCGGACGGCGGGAGCGCCGGCGGATGAAGACGCGCGCCTGAAGCGGGTCGGCGAGTCGGCGCAGCGCAAGGCGAGCCTGCGACTCCTTCCAGTGATTGCGGTCGGCTACGGGCTGTCGTACATGGACCGCATCAATATCAGCTTTGCGTCGCTGCAGATGAACCGGGACCTGCATTTCAGCGCATCGGTTTATGGATTTGGCGCCGGACTTTTCTTCATCGGGTATGCGCTTTGCGAGGTTCCCTCGAACCTGATGCTGCTTCGCTTCGGCGCGAAGCGGTGGCTGGCGCGCATCATGCTCACGTGGGGATTATTGGCGGCGGCGATGCTCTTTGTGCGCACGCCGGTCGAGTTCAACGTGTTGCGATTCCTGTTGGGCATGGCGGAGGCCGGGTTCTTTCCCGGAGTGGTTTATTACCTGACGCTTTGGTTTCCTGCGCGAGTCAGAGCCCGCGCTGTGAGCCGGTTCTATATTGCCTTACCCCTCAGTTCGGTGGTGATGGGCTCGGTGGCGGGATGGCTGCTGGGACTTGGCGGCAAGCTTGGACTCTCGGGCTGGCAATGGCTTTTTCTGGTGGAGGGTCTGCCGACCGCGATATTCAGCCTGGTGATTTTGAAGATGCTTCCGGATGGCCCGGCTCAGGCGAACTGGCTGACCGCTGAGGAAAAGGCGTGGCTGGTGAGCCAGCTCAAGGCCGATGGCGAGAAGGCACACCTGGGGCACAGTGCCGGAGTGATGCAGGCGCTCCTCGAACCGAAGGTATGGATGATGGGGGCGTACTTCTTTTTCGCGCTAACGGCAAGCTACGCTTACAATTTCTCGCAACCGGCGATTCTGCAGGGCGTGACCGGATGGAGCGTTAAGAATGTTGGATTCCTGGTGGCTTGCTTTGGGTTGGCGGGCGCGGGGGCCATGCTGCTGAACGGCGCGCACTCCGATCGGAAAGGCGAGCGGGCAATGCATTGCATCGTTCCCTGCGTGGTGATGGCGGCCGGCTATTTGACGGCGAGTTACGTGAAAGAGCCGTGGATTGTAGTGGCTGCATTGGCGGCCAGTTTCATCTCGTTCATGGCAATGCTTGGTCCTGGGGTAGCCGTGCCGACAGAGTTCCTGGCTGGGCGCGCGGCTGCGGCGGGCATTGCGGCGATGAATACGATCACCATGTTCGCCGGATTTTTGGGGCCGTATTGGATGGGCGTGATGAAGGACTACACGGGAAGCTATACCTCGGGATTGAGAGGGCTGGCGTTGCCTTGCCTGCTGGCGGCCGCGACGATGTACATTCTGACGCGAAGCCTGGCGCGGCGGCCGGTGGCACCGGGGACGAAACTGGCGGAAGAAGCGGTGTGACGGGCTTTCATTCCAGGGCAGGATATGCAGCGGCGGGTCGCGGCTAAGTCGTTACCGCTGCCGGCAGGATGTCTTCTACGTCGACCCACTGCGTGGGGTAGTTGCCTGTGTAGCAAGCAGTGCAGTAGCCGGTATTTTTCTCGTCTCGGACTGACTGAAGTAGCCCATCCAAAGATAGATAGGCGAGCGTGTCGGCCTCGATGAATTGGCGAATCTCTTCAACAGAGTGATTGGCGGCGATGAGCTCGCGTTTGGACGGCGTGTCGACGCCGTAGAAGCAAGGCGAGATGGTGGGCGGGCAACTGATGCGGAGATGAACCTCCGTTGCGCCTGCGCCGCGAACCATGCGCACAATTTTCCGGCTTGTCGTTCCGCGGATGATGGAGTCGTCAATGAGCACGACGCGCTTGCCGGCGAGGAGATTGTGTACGGGGTTGAGCTTGAGGCGGACCCCGAAGTCGCGGACACGCTGCTCGGGCTCGATAAAGGTTCGGCCGACGTAGTGATTGCGGATGAGGCCCATGCGGAAGGGAAGACCCGCTTCTTCCGCGTAGCCAAGCGCGGCGGTGACGCCAGAGTCGGGGACAGGTACGACAACGTCGGCGGGGACGCCGGACTCTCGAGCGAGCTGGCGGCCCATCTGGTCGCGCGATTCCTGCACCCAGCGGCCGAAGATGCGCGAGTCAGGACGCGCGAAGTAGACATGCTCGAAGACGCAACTCGATTGCGGCACGCCGCTCGCGTACTGGCGGCTGGTGACGCCATCCTGAGAAACCATCACCAGCTCGCCGGGAAGAACGTCGCGGATGAACTCGGCGCGGAGTAGATCGAAAGCGCAGGATTCCGATGCGAAGACGATGGAGTCAGGGCCATGGGCATTCTTCATTCGGCCCATCGAGAGTGGGCGGAAGCCACGCGGATCGCGTGCTGCGAAGATGCGGTCGCGCGTCATCATGACGATGGAGAATGCGCCTTCAACCTGCGAGAGCGAGTCGGCGATGCAATCGACAAGCGTGCCGGAGTGGGAATGAGCGATGAGCTGGACGATGATTTCGGAGTCGGAAGTGGTCTGGAAGTACGCGCCGTCGCGCTCGAGGCTGGCGCGAAGGTTACCGAGATTCACCAGGTTGCCGTTGTGCGCGATGGCGATAAGGCCCTTGGTGGAATCGACACGAATCGGTTGCGCGTTGAGCAGTGCCGAGTCGCCGGTGGTGGAGTAGCGCGTGTGGCCGATGGCAAGGTGGCCGGGGAGCTTGGCGAGAACGTCGTCCGTGAAGATTTCGGAAACCAGGCCCATGCCCTTGATGTTGGCCAAGTGCGCGCCGTCGGCGGTCGCGATGCCGGCCGATTCCTGGCCGCGGTGCTGCAAAGCGTAGAGAGCAAGGTAGGCTTCGCGAGCGGCGTGCGGATGGCCGTGGATCGCGACTACGCCGCATTCTTCATGGAGTTCGTCGCCTTCGGGGACAGTGGACAGTGAACAGTGGTCAGTGGACAGATTGTGGACCCGAAGGGATTCGGAAATGTCTGCGACGCCATCAACGCCCTGAAACAGCAACTGGCTCATGCGAAAACCTCGCCGGTGCTGCGCGCACGGTGGGGCGCGGCTTCGCCGCAAGTCCCCGGATTCCTTGCGACCGTCACGCGGGCACCTCATTACGAAGATTGGCTTCCAGGGCGGAGGCCCAGAGGGTCTTAAGCTCGGCGAGCGGCGCGGAGATAAATAAGTCGCCGTCGACTGAGATTTCGAGGCGGCTGCCACCGGTTGTGCCAATGCGCGCCGAAAGGAAGTTGTGCTCACTCGCCAACTTTCCGATGACGGAAACGTTGGAGGGGTGCGTGGTGACGAGGATGGTAGAGGCGGGCTCGGCAAAAAGGCCAAAGAGCGGATGTGCGAGGAGGGAGGGATCCTGCTCGACGGTGGCGCCGATTCCTTTGGCGAATGCGCCTTGCGCAAGGGCGACGGCGATGCCGCCATCGGAAATGTCGCGGGCTGAACTCATGAGCTTTTGCACGGCGAGCTCAGCTAGTAATTTGTGCAGGTCAGCTTCAGCTTCGAGATCGAGCGCTGGCGGAGCTCCCCAGAGGCTGGCAAGGATTACTTTTGCAAATTCAGATGAACCGAAGGCGGTGAGATTTGCCGCGACTTCGGCATCGGATGCATCAGGCTGTTCGCGATCTCGGGGCTCGCGCTCCAGCGCGGGCAGCGGATACTGGCTGATGGGCGGAGGATTAAGCGGAACTTTGAGGCTGGGATCGGGCTCCGGACCCCGCGGAATGGGCCAGAGAAGAACGATGGCGTCTTTCTCGCGCTGAAAGTGCGCGGGGACGGCCTTGGTCACGTCGTCGAGAATGCCGACGATGCCGAGGACGGGAGTGGGATAGATGCCTTCGCCGCGCGTTTCGTTATATAAGGATACGTTGCCGCCGGTGATCGGAGTGCCGAGCGCGGTGCAGGCTTCGGCGATGCCGTCGATCGCGGCCGAGAGCTGGGCCATGATCTCCGGCTTCTCGGGATTGCCGAAGTTGAGGCAGTTGGTGGCGGCGACGGGCGTTGCGCCGGTCATCGCCACTTTGCGCGCGGCTTCCGCGACGGCATGCATTGCGCCGAGTTTTGGGTCGAGATATGCCCAGCGGCCGTTGCCGTCGAGAGCCATGGCGAGACCAATTTCTCCGATTGGGCCTTCAAGTGAGTTTGGTCTGGCGGTGCCCTTGATGCGCATCACGCCGGCTTCGCCGCCAGGGCCTTGCGCGGTGTTGGTCTGCACCATGGAGTCGTATTGCTCGTGGACCCACCGCTTGGAGCAGACGTTGGCGCTGGCCAGAAGTTTCTTGAGGTCGGCGGTATAGTCGCGATCTTTGTCTAACTCAGCCAGGACTTCATCCGAAGGGTCAAGAGCCACGGGTGGCTTCCAGGTGCCGACGGGTCGGTGATAGAGCGGCGCATCGTCGGTGAGCGATTGGTTGGGAATGTCGGCGACGAGCACGCCGTGGTGACGGATACGGAGACGCGGCTCAGGCTCGACGGTGCCGACGATGACAGCGTCGAGACCCCATTTTGCGAAGACGCGGAGGACTTCATCTTCGCGGCCCTTTTCCGCCACGAGCAACATGCGCTCCTGGCTTTCGGAGAGCATGATCTCGTAAGCGCTCATGCCGGTTTCGCGCTGCGGCACGCGATCGAGTTCGACATAGAGTCCAACACCGCCGCGCCCGCCCATCTCGCAGGTGGAGCAGGTGAGGCCTGCCGCGCCCATGTCCTGAATGCCGACAATGGCGCCAGTCTGCATAGCCTCAATGCAGGCTTCGAGAAGAAGCTTCTCCATGAACGGGTCGCCGACCTGGACGTTTGGCCTTTTCTGTTCTGACCCTTCCTTGAATTCTTCGCTGGCCATGGTGGCGCCGTGGATGCCGTCGCGCCCAGTCTTGGCACCGACATAGATGACGGGATTGCCAGTGCCGCTGGCTTTGGCGTAGAAAATCTCGTCTTTGCGGACGAGGCCGAGAGCGAAGGCGTTGACGAGCGGGTTACCCGAGTAACAAGGCTCAAACTTGGTTTCGCCGCCGAGGTTCGGCACGCCAAAACAATTGCCGTAGCTGGCGATGCCGCTGACCACGCCTTCGAGAATCGAGTGGTTCTTATGGACGGTCTCGCGGTCAGCTTCTCCAGGCTCAATCGGCCCGAAGCGAAGCGAATCCATCACGGCGAGCGGGCGCGCGCCCATGGTAAAAATGTCACGCAGGATCCCGCCTACGCCGGTGGCCGCGCCCTGATGGGGCTCGATATAGCTAGGGTGGTTGTGTGATTCAATCTTGAAGGCGCAGGCCCAACCATCGCCCACGTCGATAATGCCAGCGTTTTCGCCGGGACCCTGAACAACGCGATCGCTTTTGGTGGGCAGGCGCTTGAGGTGCACACGGCTGGATTTGTAGGAGCAGTGCTCGCTCCACATCACGCTGTAGATGCCGAGCTCAGTGAGCGAGGGCGTGCGGCCGAGCGCCTTGAGAATGCGCTCGTACTCCTCCGCGGTGATGCTGTGGGTGGCGAGCATCTGCGGAGTGATGTTGACTGGTTCGGGAACGACGGCGGCGGAGGAGCTGGTCATCGTTGATGACTTCATTTTCGCACAGGCCACCTGCGGTGGGGCAGAGGCCTTCGGCACGGGCCGCGCCAGGAAAAAGGCGCGGCGCAGGGGAGCGTTTTCTGCGCTGATACGGAAGGCCAGGAATGGTGGCGAAGGGGGTAATGGCTATGCGATACTTTGGGAGCGGATCCCCACCCGAGGCCGGGATGGCGGAATTGGCAGACGCAGCAGACTCAAAATCTGCCGACCCTTGTGGTCATGGGGGTTCGACCCCCCCTCCCGGCACCAGTCCCAACAAATCATTTGAATCAGCGATTTAGAAAGACGCTAAATCGTTTGTGCCAAGAATGTGCCAGGATTGTGCCAAGGTTTCCCTTTACCGGCATCACATTGGTGCGAATTCCGGACCGCTTTCCGTTGACGCGCCGGGTCTGGAGCCCTGTGGCGATCGGCATGATTTGTGTTTGTCGCGCTCAATCGGTTCTACGGGGTAGAACTGGAATCAAAGGGGCTTCTAACCCTTTTCCCACGAGAATCTTGAACGAAAAGGTCGAAGGGGCGGTCGGAGTGGGCGTGCCACCCCCCTTGCTGAAGCGGTCGTGCCATGAGGCGCGCGAACGACGAGGAAGCTCGATCGTGAGCTCGATAGGGGATGAGACCTCGATGCAATGCCTTGCAAAGTTCGCTCCTGGCCCGCTGCAAAGCCGAAATTTGCATCCTATATAGATGGCGTATCCTGCAACTCACCGAAGACTATGCGATTGATTTCCTTTCTAAAAAGGCATTCCGTGCCGGGGGCGATGGTCACCGCGTTCGCGCTCTCCGGATTGGGCGGAGCGGTTTTGAATTCGCAGGCGGTTTATCCAGCTTCGCAGTCGCGCGCCGAGAACCCGGCTGCGATGAACGATCCAACGCGGCCGGAGACACAGCCGCCGCTCAATGTTGACCGGGATCCCATCCCGTCGCCCGATCCCAATGTAATTCCCACTACGGCGGCGCAACCTTCCGTCTCGGGCGCGGCAGGCGCTGCGAATGCGGCGAGCCGGACCGGGAATTCGCCGGCGAATCAGGCAAATGGAAATCAGGGCAGCGGAATCGAAAAGCAGCAGAATGGCATGTACATACTGCATGCGAATGTGGATGAGGTACTGCTGAACTGCGCCGTGATGGATGCGAAGGGGCAGCCGGTGCTGGACTTGAGCAGGGATGACTTTCGCGTCTGGGAAGACGGAGTTCCGCAGACCGTCAATGCGGCGCAACATCTCGATGTGCCCGTATCCATGGGCATTTTGATCGACGACTCGGGCTCCATGCGCGACAAGCGCGGGACAGTGAATGCGGCGGCGTACGAGTTGCTCGTCGCCTCCAACCCCACGGATGAAGCTTTCGTGGTCAACTTTGCGGAGCGGCCGTATCTCGACCAGGGGTTTACAACGGACCGGGTGGCACTGAGCCGCGGAATGTCGCGATTCGACCCGGCGGGCACGACCGCTTTGTACGATGCCGTTGCTGCTTCCGCGGACGAACTGGCTAAGTACGGCAAGAATCGCAAGCAGGTGCTGTTGATCATTACCGATGGAGCTGACAATGCATCGAGGCTCAGCCTGCAAGACGCCATCCGCCGCGTGCAAGGACTGGCCGGGCCGGTTGTTTATTCCATCGGATTGCTCTTCGACGACGAGCCGCAGGAATCGGAGCAAGCCAGAAATGACCTGGAGCGGCTGTCCGAGGAAACTGGCGGCGTGGCGTACTTCGCGCGTTCGATGGCGGACGTGAACAGCATTGCGGCGGAGGTGGCGAGAGACATTCGCGAGCAGTACGTGATTGACTACCACTCCTCGAAGCCGTTCACACAGGGCGGTTATCGCTCGGTGCGTGTCGAAGCAATTTCTCCGCGTCACGGCCCACTGTTAGCGAGGACGAAGCGGGGCTACTACCCGAAGACGGAACAGGGGACCGAACCGGCAGCGGGACAGCAGACGAAACCGGTGCAGGATGCCCAGCAATGAGAGGTGTCTCCGCTGGCTGCGGAAGTTGGCCTATGCTGGTTGATTGGAACAGGACACCAGCAATCCATTTCCCGGGCGCAGTGAGTCACTTGCCTGGGGCACGCTAAAAAGCCTCCCTCAGACGCTAAAGCCCGCATTCATTTTTTTGCGAAATTTGCAGCATGAGTTTACTCATGCCCGTTCAATCCTCAGAGTTTTTCCGAAGCCTGGGAAGGACAAGGTGCGCCGGTTCTAGGTTGCCTGAATACCTAAAATGCATCTGCTGACTGGGCATGTTGAGCGCACGATGGCGGCGAGGACGCCGCCAGTACATCCGGCCAGAGGCCGGTGTTACAAGAGTCGCGACGGGCCGGCGAGCGATCGAGCGATTAGTCGAGACGGAAATCCACGTCGATGACCATCTGCACGGATACGGGATGGCCTTCATACATGGCCGGCCGAAACCTGTATTGCTTGACAGCCGCGATTGCCTCTTGGTCAAGTCCCATGCCGAGCTGACGGACAACGCGGACATCTTGAGGGAAGCCTTGCGAATCGACGATGAGTTGAACCGCCACAACACCCTGAAAATTCTGGCTCCGAGCCTCCGCGGTGAACTGCGGCTGAACGGAGTGGATGACCTCGGGAGCGCTAACACCGCCGCCCACGCTCATGACTCCGCCGCCAAAGCCGCGGTCGCTGCCCGGTCCTTGACCGGTACCGTGGCCCGAGCCGATGCCTCCGAAAAGTCCGACTCCCATGCCCCTGTCGCCGCCCGGACCTTGCGAAGCCATCGCGACCTGCTGCGAATTCGGAGCGCCAAGGTTCGGCATCGAGTTGCTCTGCGGCAAGCGGACAGGGGCGGCGGGTTGAATCAGCAGCTTTGGAGTGTTGATCTTCGGAGGTTCCAGCGGAATGACCGGAGTTCTCTCAACCACTTTCGGCAGGGATCCACGGACAGGGGCGACAAGCTGATGCGCGCCACCACCGCCACCTCCTCCACGCACCTTGACGACCGGCATTACTGGCGGAGGCGGTGGATCATAGAGTGTGAATTGGATGGGCGCAACTGTTTGTGAAGTATCCACAACGGGGTTATGAACCGCCATTGCGAGCCATAGGATGGCGGCGATGAACGAGAAATGCAGGAAAACCGAGAGAACTGTAGAGCCGCGGGAGCGGCGGCGGATGCGTTGGTCGAGGCCCAGGAACATGGTGTTGCCCCGCGGCGGCACGAGCGAGGCGCGGCCGCGCGCCGAAAGCGGCTGCAGGACGGGTTGCGGCTCCGGGAAAGTTTCGCGGAGTGCCGGGGCTGCCGATGAGCGATTATATGGATATTCGACGCGCACTCGACCGCGGGATGAATCAGCCGAGCGTTGGCTGCGTGAAGCAGGTCCTTGGAGTTTCAATATCAAATTACCCATAATATTTACCTTTGGCCCGATTCGCTTAAGGGCAGGCTCCCATCATTCTCATGATTCGTTCAGTCGATAAGCCGGAACGGCTTGATGTGAATATCCGGCTCACTGGTCACTTCTCCGACACCTCTCTTACAAGTCTTCATTTGCGGGCTTACCAAATGCCTTTATCACTGCCGGTAATTCTCTGTGCCGCCATGGCGGCTGTGCCGAGCAAAGGCAAGAGACTTAAGCGGGCGCAGTTTTGCAGTTCCCCGCGATCCAAGACATGCGCCAATTCGGATCCGTAGAGCCGAGCAGAGTGCGGCATGAGCGGAACGCGCAAGAAGCCTTTGTCGTAGAAAATTTCGGCACCACGAAATCGCGCCGCGTCGAGGAGAAAGTGCGGTAAGTCGAGGGGAGTGCTGCGATAGTCCCTCACATAGTCCGAAATGATCGCGAGATACGTCGCGACCCCTTCCCAGATGCCAGCGGACTCAGCCAAAACGCTCAACTCGTGGTAATTGATGAGGCCGGCGTCGGCAATGGCAGCGGTGTCAACGATGTCACAAAGACGAATATTGAAATGCCGATACATGCGCTGCAGTGTGGAGATCATCAGCCGGTCGGGAATGGATGGAACACTGAATCGGTAGCCGCCGGCGTCTATCTGCCATGCACGCGTTGCCAGAGAGGAAGCGATCGCCACTTGTTCTCCGGTTTGCCCGAGGCGGCCAATATGAATTTCGACTGGTTCGGGCAGGCCGGGGATAACGAAATTCCACTTGTTGGCGAGATAATCGCCCCAGCTTCGCGGCGTGATGCGCGCGTTGAAGCATTCTGCCATCAGCAGTGAGACTTCATGAGGCTGGGCATTCGTGAAAAGATCCATGTCGCTGCCGAAGTCCGGCCAGTGATCGAGGGTCTTAATGACCATAACCGCATATCCGCGATTTTGGAATGCGGCACAAACTTCATGCAGGACGTTGACGGCCGCCGCGATGCGCGTCTTTTCCGATGAAAGCGCGCTATCTGCCAGCTGAAACCAGTCAAGATTCTGTTCTTTTCGCGCCTGCTTGAGAAACATCTCAAGCCAACGCACAACGACATGGTTCAAATGGGCCAAAGCGAGTGTGTCGTCGAATTGATCGCGAGAAGATATGAGAGCCGGTGCATCCGGCACTGGCGCGAAGGGCAAAGAGCCGCGCGATGGCTGCAGCAAGAGCCGCGAGAGGTAGGTCAGTGAGCCGAGCGGTGGAAAATCTGCGACGCGTGTACTCATTCCTGTTGGTCCTTTAAGAATCAACGTTGGTCTTCTGGTGCGACGGGCGGTGGTGCATCGGACGCGGGAGGCTGCTGGCTGGGCGCGATCGAACCGCCCGCAGCAGCGGCACCGCGGGGCGTGAGCTCAATGGAGCCGGGCTTGCCACGGCGCTCGCGACTGTAAACATCGAGAGCGCCATCCACCTGCTGGCGGCTTTGCGTTGCGACTCGAGTGAGGGCCTGTCCCTGCGCCGACGGTCTGGTTGCGAATCCGACGGTAAAGTCGGCGCCGTAAGCCTGGCCGGCCTTCTGATAAAAGAATTGGGCGGATTCGAGGTCGCCGTCGCGTTCCGCGACATAGCCGCGATTATTCAGGGAGAAGGCGTTGGTGGGGTCGAGAGAGTAGGCCCGCATGAAATCGCGTCTTGCAGTGGGCCAGTCGTTTTCATTCGCGGCAAAAACTCCCTGCACGCTGAGTAGCGAGGCCTGACTTTCGCGGAGGCCGCTTCCTTCAGAGTGCCCTTCGAGGCGCATCACATTGGCCTCGGCCACATTGCTGATAGACTTTCCCTGCCACGATCGATCCTGTGTGATGGCAACTACATCATGAGAATGGGAATAGGCAGCGGCGGTGTAATACTTCATCGCGCCGCCGAGATCTCCGATCGCCTCATCGGCAGTACCAAGATTGTTGAGCGTGAATGGGTCGCGGGGATCGAGAGATAACGCCTGCTGAAGGAGGCTGACGGCTTCAAAGCTCCGTCCCTCCGACAGCAGGTTGACGGCTTCGAGGTTGAGGCGATTCACCCTCATTGGGGCATCTTGGAGGCCGGCGAAGGCGACCTGCATTGGCTCGCCCTGAAGGCTCTTAACGTTGCTCAAATCGATATTGGCATTGGATCCTTGCTCGGCCGCGAGCTTGTAATACTTGTTCGCGCGATCCAGTTGCCCTTCCAGTTCGGAAATGTAACCGAGATTGTTCAATGTGAAGGGGTCAGATGGATCGAAAAGGTAGGCTTTGTAGAACAAATTCGCCGCGGTTCCGTAATCGTGTTTTTGAATGGCCAGGACGCCTTCGCGGTTAAGGCGTTGAACAAGCGTCAGGCTGCTGTGCCTGGGAATAGTAATTCTGATGGTATCGCGCGCCCAAGCGGTATGAAACCCCAGCCCCAAGAGGATGAAGGTGGTTAACACGGGTTTGCATGAGGTGAAACGCATTTGTTCCTCTCATACTCGCCGCGGACAAACCCCAGCATCCTGCGGACGCGTTCATGGTGGCACATATTCTTAGATGCGTTTGATCTACCCCCGTTGCCTCCCGAAGCGGAGGTTCAGAGACCACCGCGAGCGGCAAAGGAACATCTAAGTTCAAGAGACTGTTGAGAAATTGGTGCGAGAACGGTGGCAGATATGAAGAGGCGGTTGTTTGCAGTCCTGATCCTGTGCGGCGCCGCGATCATGTTTCAAAGGACCTTTGCCCGCTCACAGCAGATGGCAACTGCTGAGCTGGCCCACGATTCGAACTCTTTGCCGCCGCTCCCTCCGGGAAAGACGACGATCATGGGCGGTCAGATCCGGAAGTTCGATCCTGTTCGGGATCAGTTTTCACTTGAAGTCTATGGCCAGCGGCCCATGAAAATTCTGTTCGACGAGCGCACCCAGGTTTATCGCGATGGAGTACGGATACCGGTGCGCGATCTGGGTCCCGAGGATCACGCCTCAGTTCAGACGACTCTGGATGGAGACAGCGTGTTTGCGGTGAGCATTCATATTCTCTCTGGATCGCCAGAGGGTGAGTGTGATGGAAAGGTACTAAAGTACGATCCGAGCCGAGGCGAGCTCACCGTTGCTTCGTCGATGTCCCCGGAACAAGTCAATCTGATTGTTTCGGCCAACTCCGACATTACTCGCGTGGGGGAGCCTGACTTTACGGCAGGACCCTCCGGGCTGTCGGATCTGGTGCCGGGGGCTCTCATCTCTGCCTCGTTTGAATCTGGTGCTGCTCACCGCAATGCCGCAACGCGGATCAGGGTCCTGGCTGTACCCGGCGCAGCGTTTGTGTTTACCGGGAATATTTCCTTTCTTGACATGCACACGGGAACAATGGTCATCGTTGATCCGCGCGACGGAAAGAGCTACCAAATCCGCTTCGATTCTGCCCGATTGCCGACAAGCGAGTCTCTCCGGCCCCAAGCGAATGTGACAGTGACGGCGACATACGACGGAACCCAATACGCGGCGACCGCAATCACGAGGAACTAGTTCTTCGCAAAGATCGGCGCCGCTTGAAGAGGTCGCCGATCGGCCGTTGAGTTTGTGCGAAGCCCTGCGCAATGCGAGGACCTTTCATTCTTTCGTGATGAAACCAATTGGAAGCGAAGCATTTTCCCCTTGAAAGCGCGTTGTTGATAGGGCCCTCGTCGGCTTACCAGCGTGAAATGGCGAGGTCGTCGAGGTAGATGGTGCTGGAAGACCAGCCGGGGGCGATGCTGTCCACCTGGAAATTGGTGAGAAGCGTCGACCCCCAACCCAGAGCGAATGCGGAGGGCACGGTGGCGTTGATCTGTTGTTGGTTTCCATCGAGCCAGACCGATTGATAAGTGACATTGCCGTAACCGTCACGCGAGTAGCTGACCTGGACGTGATGCCAGATGTTCTGAGCCCACGTTTGCACATTGCAGGCTGCGCTGGAGTTTACCCAGTGATCGACAGGTGCGGTGGGCGTGCCCGCATTTTCGGCGTAATCCCAGGTGCCGGCCCAGCCATCGCATTGGAAGCCAAAGATCACGGTTTCCCCGTTCGACATCGTCTGGTTCGTATCCATTTCAAGGTTGGCGATGGAGCCGGAGGAATCATTGAGGTAAACCCACCCGTCGTAGACGAAATTGTTGGAAGTTGTGTCGTCGCCGAAGTTGGCGTAGTAGCGTTCGCCGCCGTAATACGTGTAAGTGGTATAGAACTCGAGGGCATTGCCGCTGAGCGATGGAGAACCAACCATCGCCATGGCCCCGGCGGCGGAGCCATCGGTTCCGGGATCGTCGACAGCGACCCAGTCGCCGAGCGCCTGTATGTTGGTGACGCTGACGGCGTTCGAAGGAACGGACGGCCCACTTCCACCTGAGGGTGCGGCGCTAGAACTGCCGCTAGAAGCTGTGCCGGACCCAGAGACCGTGATGTTCACATCGATGTCGCAGGCCGCGCCTGCATTGCCCCAGGACTTGACATGAAGTACGTGCGCACCCGCGGCAGCGGTGACCGAGGCGGCCACGGAAGTGCTGTAAACAATAGCGGTCGAACTGCTGCTGTCAAGCGAATACCCCATAGCGCTGGTACTCTGCGAGGAGCAAGATGTGGAGGTGGCATCGAGACCGAAGGGCGAGGAAACCGTGGAGTTGTTTGACGGTTCACTCACACTCACGTCGCCGCCCGAGGATGCGGAACCCTCAATATTCAGTGCCACATCGGTGTCGCAGGCCGCGCCTGCGTTGCCCCAGGATTTTACGTGCAGCGTCTGCGCACCGCTGGGCGCAGTCACGGGGCCATTCATGTAGTTTGCGTACACGAAAGCGGTGGCTCCGGAATCAAACGAATACCCCATCGCCGAGACGGGCTGTAATGAGCACGTGACAGAGTTTGCAATGAGGGTGAAAGTCGGTGAAATTGCAGCGTCGTTGCCGGGAGACGACACCGAAACGCCATCCACTGTGACGGCGACGTCTGTGTCGCAGGCGGAGCCGGAATTACCCCAAGCCTTAACGTGCAAGGTGTGCGCGCCCCCGGTGGCGGTCACTGCGGAATAAATGGAGGTGCTGTAGGAAAAGGTGTTGGTGCTGCTGCTATCGAGCGAGAAGCCCATAGCGGTCACCGGTTGGCCGGAGCAGGTAGTGTCGTAAGCGGAAAGGGAAAACTGCGACGCAACCACAGCGCCGTTGGCGGGGTAATTGACGGTGACCTGAGCCCACGCAGGAAGAGAACAGAGCCCGATGATGATAAAGATGAAGGATGATTTCTTTAGAAAGTTCATTCGAATGTATCCTTTTCGCGATTATGGGTTTGCCTTCGTGATTCTGAACGCGGCGAATCCGACTTCGCCGCTCAGCAACCAATTCCTCAAGTCGCGCATCTAGGTCTGCAGTGGGAACTCCGGGTCTGAGCCCTTTCAGGTACGAACCGGACGAAAGCACCTGCAAGAATGAGCGAGTAAATTCTCACAAAACCGCCTTAGCGGGGAGTCTGCCAGCTCCCTTGAGGTGGCAAGCTTGGGCACAGTTCTCCCCAGACTCTTTTCTGGACTTTCTGTCGGATTGATTCGTGGGTGGCTTGAGATACGAGGTGACCACGCACCCCGTGACTTCTTCTCAGCAACCTCTTCGCAAACAGCTTGGCGAGGCAGAGGTCTTGCACTCCACTTTGGCTAAGCCTTTTTTCCGGGCGCGCCGCTACAGACCATCGGTTGCTTAGGAAGGAGAATGCGCATCGAGCGTCGATCGCTTCTTCCTAGATGATCCTTGCCGGCTTCCGGCAGGCAACAATAAAGGAACTACTAACGCATAATACCCAATTTGTTTGTCATGTCACGCGAGTTTGTAGTGCAATGTTCACAATTGCTCAATTCCGATGCAATAGCATAAAAGCTTCTTACGCCCCAATCAAAATCAGAAACTCGCCCCTTCATCCGTTCTTCCGCGCAAGAAGGTGCGCATGATTCGCTGCTCTCGAGACCGGGAAAGAGAAGTTCCCCGGAGGCAGATGTTCACTGCCCCAAATTGTTTCAGACAGATTGCAAGTCGATGGAATAAAGAATTGCTGGACCGCCAACCCAAGCTTTCAAGTGGAAGCGGATCATAGATATTCGCTTCGATACGGAAACGAGGCTGTCAGCGAAACAAGCTGATCAGTTCTCGCTTTCCAGTCTAATAATTATCCGGAATCTGTATGCGCGCCGTGCTGAAAGTCACTTTACTTCAGGCCGTAGACGTCGATCTCGCCGCGGGGATTTGAAACCGTCGTCAGGTCGGTGCCCGTCGAGATATACACCTTCCCATTGGCGACCACCGGCGAGCTGAATTTGATGCCGTATCCCGGTGTGTCGCCGCTGTTCGTAGTGCTGCTATAGAGCTGAGTCGGGTAGTTCGACGCGTCATATGCGACAAGCGAGGCGCTGGTTGGGACAACGTTGCTTGCATTCTGAAGCGGATTCCCCTGGTTGATGTACTACACGATGCCGTCATTCGTGCCATTCGCCGAGATGAAGGGGGTGGTGCCGTGTGTTCCTTCGTTCTGGTAGTCCGATGTGTCGCTTTGCGGGCTTAGAGTGCTTGTGAAATCAAACGATCTTACCCCTCCCGGGGCGCTCGTTGAGGTCGGGGTCACGCCCACATAAGCAGCGCCATTGAAATAAGCTGTCGACCCAAAGATCTCATACGAAGCGATATTCGCGTAGTTGGTTCCCGTGCTGTCCTGGCAACTCTGCTGGTAGGTGCCGCCAAAAGTGAGGCCTGCGCCCCAAACCTGCTCCTGAAGCGCACCCGCGTCGTTCGATGATTCGTGCCCGAGATTCTTGCTGTCGACCAGGTACATCGTTCCTGTCTTGCCTCCTGCAATCAGGGTCGTGCTCCCGGGGATCAGCAGGAGGCCCCCCGCAGCAAGGTCCGCATCGAAGCAATCCATGAACTGGTAGATGGCCGGAGTGAAATAGTCGATGGGTTGCATGGTGCCGTTTGCCCCCGAAACCGGTGTCCGCCCAAACTTAAGCACCGAATCGCCCCAGGCAGTTTGTCCGTCCCAGGGCCCATTTCCCGTGGTGACATACACATTGCCGTCGCTGTCGGCCACCGGGCCAGCCCCGCCCATCCATATCCCGCCGGCGCTGCTGTAGGTGCCCTCTCCGTTCAAGTTCGGGCTGGCATTGAACACCCCGACTTGAGCAAGAGTCGTAGCGTCGTATGCGAGCAGCCATCCGCTATGGCAACCGCCGAAGCCGATGTATACATTGCCATTGGCCAACAGTAGGGCGGCGCGCTGCAGGCACGAGGTATCCAGCGTCTGCACTCCGTCGACCGATTCCGAATTGGTTGCTGCTACCGAAGCATCGATGGTCACCGGTCCGCCGAACTTCTGTGCGCCGGTGGCGATGTCGAGCGCGCTAAGCCGGAATGTGCCTCCTGAAGTCGACTCCTCCGTTGAAACCACGTAGAGCGTCCCAGAGGCTGGATCGATCACCGGTGTGGAAGTGACACCCACGTACGGTAAGATCGCCTCGTCCGCCAGAGGAGTTTCTCCACTCTGGAGGACGGACACTTTCCATAAAGGACTTCCACCTCCGCAAGTGTCGGCATCGTAAGCGTACACACTGTCATTCTCGGTGGCTACATAGAGCACGTTGTGCTTGGCTCCATTGATTGTCTGGTTGGAGAGGATCAAAGGCTCGCCGTACACGTAGCCATCGACCGGGCACGAGAAAAGCTTGCCAAAAGTGGCAGGCGCCACATTCGCAGTCGTCAGAACTGTTTCCTGGTCGTTCAGCCCGCTCCGATTCGTGTCCACGTGAAATGTAGTGATGTTTGTCGTTCCGCTCACCGTCACGGTTGCGGTGGCGCTTCCCTTCGCACTGTTCAACGTGGCTGAGATTATCGTTGTGCCCCCGCCCTGACCGGTGGCCAGACCAGCCGATGAGATCGTCGCCACGGGAGTATTCGACGAGCTCCAGGTGACGCTCGAAGTCACATTCGCAGTGGTGTTGTTGCTGTATGTCGCGGTTGCGGTGAATTGCTGCGTAGATCCATTGGCAAAACTCGGATCGGAAGGAGTCACTGTAATGGCGGTCGGTGTGGATGCAGCAACGGTCAATGTTGCGCTGCCCGCGTGCCCGCTCAGCGTGGCCGAAATCGTCGCGCTCCCCGGCGAATCGCCCGTTGCCAGGCCAGCCGCGTTGATCGTTGCCACCGTCGAGTTTGAAGAGGCCCATGTTGCCGACCCGGTCACGTTATCGGTCGAGCCGTCGCTGTAAGTCGCGGTCGCCGTGAACTGCTGGGTCGCACCCGCGGTGATGCTAGGAGACGCGGGCGAAACCGCAATCAAGGTCACGGTTACGGTCGCCGCCGTCACGGTGAGTGTTGCCGTTGCCGTGAATTCATCCGCTGTTGCTTTGATGGTTGTCGTGCCGGCCGCAACTCCAGCCGCCAATCCAGCGGAACTAACCGTCGCAACGGCTGTGTTCGACGAGGTCCACGTGACACCCGAAGTCAGCGCGCCCGTGGTGCCGTTACTGTAAGTGGCGTTGGCCGCAAACTGCTGAGTCGCACCCGGGGTGATGCTCGGAGACGCGGGCGAAACCGCAATCGAATTCACGGTGACAGTCGCCGCCGTCACGGTGAGTGTTGCCGTTGCCGTAAATTCATCCGCCGCTGCGGTGATGGTCGTCGTGCCGCTCGCAACACCCGTTGCCAGTCCAGCCGAGTTGACCGTTGCAACCGCTGTGTTCGACGAGGTCCATGTGACACCCGATGTCAGCGCGCCCGTAGTGCTATTGCTGAAGGTGGCATTGGCAGTGAACTGCTGAGTCGCACCCGAGGCAATGCTCGCCGGTGCGGGCGATACCGAGATTGCCTTCACGGTCGGGGCCGGATTCGGAGTCGGAGATCCGCAGCCGGTAACTGATATCAAAGCAACAAGCAGAGTAAGAGAGATGACCTGAGCGCAGCACCGCAATAAATTCATGTTTGGCCCTGAAACGATATGGATATTCTTTCCTTATCGACGGCTTGAACCCCCGCAAGATCCAAGGACAGTAATGTTCATTGATTCCTGGTGGCGAGGGAAGAACATGCCTCTATGAATCGTTCAGGTGCGAGAACCCAAATGCGGGTTGTCTCCCAACAATGAATTCTCCGGCCGTGCCGCGACCGATATCTCGCAGGGAATTCGGATCCGATTCGAATCGCGGCGGTTAGCGAAACGCGCGAGCAGCTGCGCTCGTTGTTCCGTGACTGATGTCACATCGAAACTCTCAAACATCCCCGTAAAGTATCTCCAACTAATCCTTAACACCTTTCTGACGCTGGGCTATCGGGAGGCAATGTGGCCGAATCCATTGCAGCGACTTGCGATTCCGAGAGCTGCCAAGAAATGTGTAAGTACTTTCGTAATGACCTTGATACAACTTTCGAGCAAGCGAATGTAACGCAGATGTCTGCTACGCTCCTGTTCATCTCGGTACTTATAGGTCAGTCACAACCCTTCGTTGTGAAGCCAAGGCTTGGTGAATGGTTCGGTCCAGGTAAGTCTCAGGGCCGGTACAGACACAGGCGCCAAGCTGCCGCAAGCACTTTGTCGCGTTAATCGAAGCGGCGAGCAGAACGACGCATAGGCGCCGACAGGTGTCGTGTGCGCGCAGGCAGATCGAATTAGACGCATGCCAACTTCCCGCCGCCAACGATCGGCGTGAGCGCTGGCCGGTTCAGCAGGGGAGTCGATGAAGCACCGTCGTTCACAATTTCTTTTGGGCCTCCTAAGCCTTTCTTTCTTTTGTCTATCTGCATGTTCGGCAGGAATTGTGAATGCAGGAGCCGCGTCTGCGGGGCCCGGATCCGGCTCATCAGGGTCGGGTTCATCGGGGTCAGGTTCAAGTGGTTCCGGGGCAGGCTCATCGGGGTCTGGGTCGACAGGGTCGGGATCAACTGGGTCAGGTTCATCAGGATCTGGTTCATCGGGTTCAGGTTCAAACGGTTCCGGGTCAGGTTCATCAGGGTCTGGGTCGAATGGATCGGGGCCGGTCGTTCCTTCTAACGCCGTCAACGTCAGCGGCATTCAGGCGCTGAACGGCTGGATCACCATCGACGATCCCGGAACCGTTGGCTCTGCCACCGGCTCGATGGCGATGGTCGGTTCTCCATCTCTCAGTGGCAGTGCCCTTGAGTTCTATACCACCTACTCGAATTACGGTGGCGAACTCTACTACGTCTCGTTCGGCGACGACACCACATCCAGCAATTTCATCTACGACGGCTGGGTTTACCTGGATAATTCCTCGAGCTCCATAGCTAACCTGGAAATGGATATGAACCAGGTTATGGCGAATGGGGAAACCGTCATCTTTGGCTTTCAATGCGATGGTTGGTCCGGCACCTGGGATTACACGGAAAATGAAGGGACGCCCGCCGTGCCGATCGATCACTGGGTTAATTCCAGCGCCGCCTGCAATGCGCAAACGTGGGCTCAGAACACCTGGCATCACGTCCAGGTCAGCTATTTGCGCGATGACGACGGCAATGTCACCTATCAAACGGTGTGGCTCGACGGAAACCAACAACAGATCAACGCCACAGTGCCTTCCGCATTCGCTCTCGGCTGGTCGCCCACGCTTCTCACCAACTTTCAGGTGGACAGCATCGCCCCCGGCTTATCTTCCAGCACCGTTTACCTAGACAACCTCACGATTTCGCGGTGGTAAGCCGGCAGCTGCAGACTCATCGGTTCGAGTGATCCAGAAGCTGCAAGGCCAAACATTCTTGCCGTCGAGAGAGGGCGCGAACATCCTGAGGTCGGTCGGCATTCTGGAGAAGCTGCCTTCCCACTCCGGGAAAACTTCGCGCAACACGTCGGGATGAAACTGCTGCATAGCGCTGCCGGTCCAGACGACCTCGAATGCCGAGTTGAAGGAGAGGAATGCCTCGAGCATATACTGCTCACCCCAAAAACAGAGATTTCTCTTAACGAACTTCTCCGGGTAGTCGAGAGGGGAGAAGATGTCGTGGAAATGGATGAGCACTCCGGGCGCCAGCCTGGGCAAAATGCCGAGCATTTCGTATAGAACGTCGCTATCCATCGATACGACGTGACTGGAATCGATGAAGAGGATGTCACCGGCCTTGAGCGAAAGGAACAAGTCGAAGGGCGCATCCTGCACTTTGGCCGGAATAAGCTGTGTGAGGCCCGGGAGACCCTGCTTGAGATAAGAAGCGGGATACGGTTCGATGGCGAACAGCTCACCAGGAAATCCTTCGGCAGCGTTCTTGCGCATGGCTGCCGCGTTTACAAGCGTCGTGTTGCCGCTGCCAACCTCGATCACGCGCTTGGGTTTGCGTTGACGGACGAAGGCATATGCGATTTCGGCATCGACGCGCTCGAAAAACCCGTTGTTGAAATGAAACTGGGGCCCATGTCCGTTGGGAGGCACGGGCTTCTCGGTAAAACGACATTCCGCGATATACGGAAGAAGCTCAGTTCGCAGGAGGTCGATTTGATCCCGGAGACGGAAGTCAAACGCTCCGCAGGGGCGGCATGCGTGCCAGTCCTTGTTATCAAAGGACTTTATGCTGGGAACAGGAAAATAGAAGTGCTGAGGCGTGACGCTCACGCCTAGCCCATCCTGCACGAATTGAAATAGCGTTGAAAGCGTCAACCTGACGCTGGGCTTCCGCATGAGGCTAGTCACCGCAAGTACCTCACCTATAAAGAGTGGGATAACGCAGACCCAGCTTGAGAGCCGAGTGGCCGCCCTACAGGTTAAGGTGCCGATTGAGTGGCAAAGGTTGTCAGCAGATCGGGGCGGGCTTTGGTTAAAAGCTTGAGAAATCAAGACCAGAAGATGATGCGGTGGCCTCCTTGCGGCAGACGCAAGGCTTTCCAAGCAGCAATCAGCGCAATGACCGATGGACCTGAGTCAATGATTACTGAAAAGGAATCACGCGAATGCGTGCCATCATTCCGCTGTCCTGATGTTCGCCGATGTGACAGTGATAGATGAAATCGCCGGGCTCGGAGAAGGGAATCCTGACCACAACGGATGCAACCTTGCAGCGACCACTTCGCCACGTAGCCACCGTACCATCGCAGGTGGCTCCTCCGTTGGGGAGCGGGACGTTGTCCATCAGCCTGCCCGCGTCGCCCGGAGGCGCATTCTGCGGAAGCACGTAGAATTTGGCCTGATGAATGTGGAAGTTATGCGCCTCGCCAGACACATTCACCAGTTCCCACTCTTCATTCACAGGTTTGTTGCCAGGGCCAAGCGGCAAACAAACGCTGATCGAGGTGGGATCGAACACCGCTATGTCTCGGAATGTGCCCGGTACTGGTTGGTCATTCCCATCGACCTCCTCCAACCCGAGTCCATATCCATTTTTGTTCGAGGCAGGGACTCCGAAGAAGATACGCCGCCGATGGTCCTTCGGCAAAACGGCACACACCGGCAGAGTTATCGAGTTATGTAATTCACCAGCGTGAGCTGGCGCGGCGGCCAACTGGTTGCCCTTCGGCCCGACCTTGTTCGTCGAGGTCGTCTCGGCGGTGGGCGAGGCCGAAACGTTCCGAACATTGAGCAAAACAGGAACAGCAGGCGGTTGACCGGCAGCGATATGAGCGAGATTCACCTGAGGCCACCGGTCGCCCGCCGGGCCGGTTGAGATCATCTCAGTGAGCAGTGTCGCAGAGTGCAATTGCGGGGCGACCCAGATCTCGGCGCGCGCGCTGGGAAACAAAACGAGATGCGTGGCGCAAACGGGCTGGGCAGAAAAGGATCGCGGCGGAGTGTTCGCTGAATTCTCCACAGAAGTTGGAGTCGATGCATTGAACGTCGCACTGGGGCAGAGAACGGTGTCCGCTGCGGTTCCTACATCGACAGCTTTGGTTCCGGCAGGAGGTGCCAATGCACCGCCGTCCAGCGAGACTACCTGAAAAGGGATCGCGGCATTCGTCTGATCGTCGCGCAGAAGCAGGTCGTATGTACGGCTTGCTCCGGCATTCAGCAAGCGCCATAGTTCCCCCGATCCAGAAGGCGCCGGCAACTGGGGATAAACATCTCCGTTGACTGTGAAGAACCAGAGGCCGCCGGTATAGTCCGCGCCGGTGCTGCCGAGATGATGCAATCCGGGAAATGAATGTCCGGCAGGCAGCCGAAAATCGCCGTCGCCACCTGAACTGTTCCGCCCCTGGCAGTAGCCATTCCGCTGCACATATGCCAGATCGATAGGCGCGCAAAACGCGGAGTCTTCCTGATCCACCACCTGGTTGTTACCCATCACCTGCATGTCTTTCAGAATGAAATATCGTTCCGGAATCGCTGTGCCACTCGGTGCGGACGCATAGTCTGTGACTCGGCCGACGGTGATGATTCCGGAAAGTCCCTCAGAGAGCTGATTGATGTTCAGCCCGTGAACATGGGGATGGAACCAGTAAATGCCCGAAGGATGATTCGGCGGGATGTAGATGTCGTATTGAATTGGCTTATCAGTCGCCGTCTCGACCGGCGATACCATCGGCGGAAGCTTGCCCGCGGGATATCCCATGACGAAGACGTAGTCGCCGTAAGTCGGGTCTTTCGCATTTGCCTTTCTCGGCTCAACCATCAGTCCATGGGTATGAATGTTCACGGGATTCGCATCCAGCATCCCGTTCATCATCGCGTCGCTTCCATGCGCATAAATAGAATCGGGCGGCACGGGGGGTAATCGATTGATGAGCCGCATGCGCAGATGATCGCCCGCGTAGAGCTGCAGCCGGATGCCACCGTAAGGGGCGAAGGTCTCGGAGCCGATGGGACAGTTGTCACTTCGAGCCACAGCTGTCGGGCAAATCTCGAAAACCCATGCCACGGGGCGGCGGTCGCCGAGCGTGATCGTCGATGGTTCAGCGATCACCAGAAGATCCAGCAGGTGGTTCGAGCTGGTCAAAACCGGTGGCTCCGCCGGAGCCTGATCGATTGCAGATGAATCTGCATTAGGCGGAATCGTCTGGCCGAATCCACTCTTCAACATGCAACATCCCAGGCATGCGAAACACGCTACGCCCGCAAAAACACACTTCGACATCATGTGGACAGGGTAAATGGATGCGCCGCCGCCGCGAGTGGTTGCCCAGTGAACCTAGGCAGCGTATTAGAGGTTCATGCGCATCAAACACATTGTTGAAAAAACAAAGACGGCCAGCCGGTCAGCGGGGTGCAATACAGAATCGCTCTACAAACGCCCCGGAAAGACCTGCGCAGCGCGGTTAGAGTTCGCGGTGACCGTTTTCGTATAGCAATTCTGTCGGGCTCCGTAGGGCCGCGATGTCTTCTCAACAGGCTCCATTCCCCTGGCCTCAAGATTAGGTTCG
>Ga0326728_10009415_pt1 | contig 23538 bp, 17 predicted proteins | sample MB3enrmetagenome_FD_207602 | JGI IMG/M metagenome (GOLD analysis project Ga0326728, IMG submission 207602) | Lab enriched peat soil microbial communities from McLean, Ithaca, NY, United States - MB31MN | ecosystem: Environmental > Terrestrial > Soil > Wetlands > Peat | place: USA: New York... | reverse complement strand
TCGCGCCTGGTCGCAAACTTTCCCAACTTCCACTTTGCCGAAATTGACGGGAACGATCCGATCGTAAGCATGCGCGCCTTTCAGAAGGCGGCGGAGCACTGCCGCGCGGGAAACGGTCCGGCGTTCATTCATGGCCATGTCGTGCGGCTATATTCTCACTCACTCTCCGACGACGATAAGAACTACCGCTCGGCCGCCGAACGGGAGGCGGACGTTCTTCGCGACCCCATTGCGCGTTTCCGCAGCCGGCTAATTGGCGAGGGAATCCTGACGGTCGTGGAGATCGACGAACTTGAACGCAGCCTGGAGCGCGAAGCCGCCGAGGCTGCGGAGCGCGCGCTGGAAGCGCCGCTGCCGGCCGTGGAGGACATTACCAAGCACGTTTACTCCGAAGATCTCGATCCCACAAGCGCTTCCTTCGCCACAGAGAAACCGGAACGCGCCGCAAAGACCAACGGCGCCGCCGCGGAAGGCGGCCAAAAGACTGCCGGTCCGCGCACCATGGCCGAGTTGATCAACGTTTGCCTGCGTGACGAAATGCGCCGTGATCCGCGCATCGTCGTTTACGGAGAAGATGTGGCCGACGCGAGCCGCGCCGAAGCGCTCTCAGAGGTGAAGGGCAAGGGCGGAGTTTTCAAACTAACCGCCGGCTTGCAAACCGAGTTTGGATCGGATCGCGTCTTCAATTCGCCGCTGGCTGAGGCGAATATTGTTGGGCGCGCGATTGGCTACGCTTTGCGTGGCATGAAGCCGGTAGTAGAAATTCAATTTTTTGATTATATTTGGCCAGCTATGCATCAGATTCGCAATGAGTTGTCTGTCATACGCTGGCGGTCAAATGGAACCTGGGTCGCGCCCGTCGTCATCCGTGTTCCCATCGGCGGTTATCTCACAGGTGGAGCGATCTACCACTCGCAATCGGGCGAAAGTCTCTTCACACACACTCCCGGACTGCGTGTTGTTTTCCCGTCGAATGCGCTGGACGCGAATGGCCTGCTGCGCACAGCCATTCGCTGCGACGACCCGGTACTTTTCTTCGAGCACAAGCGGCTCTATCGGGAGACCTACGGCCGAGCGCCTTATCCGGGGCCGGAATTCGCGATTCCGTTCGGAAAAGCCAAGATCGTTCGTCCCGGAACGGATCTCACGCTGGTCACGTATGGCGCCCTGGTCCCGCGTGCACTCCAGGCCGCGCAGCAGGCACAGCGCGAGCACGCAATTGAAACCGAGATTCTCGATCTGCGAACATTGAACCCTTATGATTGGACGGCAATCGCCGAGAGCGTACGCAAGACCAATCGCGTGATTGTGGCGCACGAAGACATGCTGAGCTGGGGCTACGGCGCAGAGATTGCCTCGCGCATTGCCGATGAGCTGTTTGACGATCTCGACGCTCCTGCGCGGCGCATCGGTGCGATGGACACATTTGTCGCATACCAGCCGAAGCTCGAAGATGCCATTCTGCCGCAACCTGAGGACATCCTGAAGGCCATCGTGAGCCTAAAGGCGTTTTAATTCACGTCCGGTCGGGCACCGCGTAACGGACGAGATACGAGCCACACAACCTGGTAACTGTAGGCTGGACACGTATCGCTTCCAGCGCGGATACAATACGGGGATGGACTTCCGTACCCAATTTCAGCAGGGAATCAGGCGCTGCAAGCGCCGGGCAGGCCGAGGCGCATGAGGAATTTTCTTCGCCTGCTGCGCTATGGGCTGCCGTACACGCTGGAATGGCTGCCGGGAGTGATTTTGTCAGCGCTTGTGGGCGGTTTGGATGCTTTTCGCATCCTGCTGCTTCAGCCGATCTTCGATCGCGTGCTGACGCCGAGCGCGCCGGAAGGCCCGATTATGTTGGGCCTTCTGAAAACACGATGGCACTTTGACCTGCGAAGCCTGATCCCGCACTTCATGCATATCCATAATGCCTGGGATGTGGTGGCTCTCGCTCTGGTGGTCGCGACGGTCCTCAAGGGACTCTGCGACTACTTGGGAAATTATCTGGTAAATTATGCGGGCTTCGGCACAATTACCGACCTGCGCAATCATCTTTACGAAGTCACGATGCGCCGCTCATCGAGCTTCTTCCATAAGAATCCGACCGGCACCATCCTTTCCACGCTCATTAACGACGTAGACCGAGTGCAAACCGCGTTGAGCTCGGTACTGGGCGATTTTCTGCAGCAGTTTTTCACATTTGTAGTCGCGATTGTGCTCATCGTCGGCATGGGCGGATATCTGAGCTGGGCGCTGGTCCTCTTTATTCCCGTGGTGATCACCTCAGCGCGCAAGATAGGTGGCGAAGTGCGCACGCGCACGCGCACCGGCCAGGACAAGCTGGCTGAAGTGCAGAACATCCTGCATGAAACGGTGACGGGCAATCGTATCGTGAAGTCGTTTAACACCGAACTGTGGGAGATTCTGCGCTTCAAGAGTGCTGCCAAGCGCCTGTTTCGTGCCAACCTGCGCAGCGTGCGCATTCAATCCATCAGTTCGCCGCTGATGGATACAGTGGGCGCGATCGCCATGGCGATGCTGTTGTGGATCGGCCGTAGCGCGATCATGACCGGCTACATGACCATCGGCGTCTTCGGCGCATTCATTTTTCTGTTGTTCAAGCTCTACGATCCACTACGCCGTTTCGCCTTCTTCTACAACAGCTTCCAGCAGGCCATGGGCGCCTCGGCATCCATCTTTTCCTTCTTCGATGCCGAGGACGATGTGAGAGAGCGCCCGCGCGCCGCCACGTTCACGCGCTTTCGCCAGGCCATCAAATTCGAGAACGTAGGCTTCTCCTATTCGACTGGCGAAGGCGAGCAGGAGATTCTTCACGATGTGGACCTTGAGGTGAACGCGGGTGAGGTGCTGGCCATCGTCGGCCCGAGCGGCGCGGGCAAGACCACGCTCGTGAATCTGATTCCGCGATTCTTCGACGTGACTACGGGCCGCATTCTCATTGATGGCCGCGATCTCCGCGATCTTACGCTGGCTTCGCTGCGCCGCCAGGTAGCGCAGGTGACGCAGGAGACGATCCTTTTTAACGATACCGTCCACAACAACATTGCATATGGGCAGCCTGACGCGAAGCGTACGTTGGTAGAGCAGGCTGCGCGTAATGCCCTGGCGCACGAGTTCATCCTGAACATGCCACAGGGCTACCAGACGATGATCGGCGAAAAGGGATTCCGGCTGTCCGGCGGCGAGCGCCAGCGCCTGGCCATCGCGCGTGCCATCTTCAAAGACGCGCCCATCCTCATCCTTGATGAAGCCACGTCCGCGCTGGATTCAGAGAGCGAGTCGCTGGTACAAGCGGCGTTGGCGAACCTGATGCAGAACCGCACCGTGGTTGTGATCGCGCATCGCCTTTCCACCATCCGCCGTGCCAACCGCATCGCTGTTCTGGAAGGCGGGCGCATTACCGCAATCGGATCCCACGATGAGTTGCTCAACACTTCGCCCACTTATCAAAAACTCTATCAATTGCAATTCATCGATTTGCCCGAGACGCTGGAGCCGCCGGCGGCGACAACTCCCAATCCTAACCTGATGTATCTGCCGTTCGACGAAAGGGCAGCGCTGACCACAGGCGCGAAGGAGTAAGCATGGCGATCGCTTCGATGACCGGATTTGCGCGGGTACAGTCTCGTCTGTCTGTTGGCGAGGAGCAGTTGAGCTACACGCTCACAGCGAAAAGCGTGAATCATCGGTTTCTGGATCTGCAATTCCGTCTGCCAACCGGTCTCGACGCCGTGGAGATGGATTTGCGCCGCGTGCTGAAGGAGAACCTCATTCGTGGCCACGTCGATTTGACTCTGTCTGTCGACCGCGCCTCGCAAGCCAAAGCGGGCTACAATCGCGAACTGATCGCCGGTTATCTCACGGCTTTTGATGCTGCGCGCCATGAGCATAACCTGAAAGGCGAGCCGGACCTGAATGCGGCATTGCGCCTGCCGGGAGCGCTACAAACCGAGGATCGCAACAACACCGACCTGAATGCGCTGGCCGCCAGCGTGTTGGAGCAGACAGTTCCGCTGCTGGAGCAATTGAAGGCCATGCGGGCGCGCGAGGGCGAGGCGCTGGAGGCGATTCTGCGCGGCACACTCGACCGCCTTGCCACCGCAACGGCAAGCATTGCGGAACTCCGGCCGGAAATCGAGCAGCGGAGTCAGGAGCGGCTTACGCAAAAGTTAACTGCGGCCGTGGGGCCGGAGTTCAACCAACAAAGAGTTCTGGAAGAAGTCGCTATCCTTGTGGAACGCAGCGATATCAGCGAGGAGCTGGCGCGCATGACGACACACATCGAGCATTTTCGCGATCTGCTGAGCACGGGTGGGGAGGCGGGAAAGAAACTCGACTTTCTGCTACAGGAAATGAACCGCGAAGCGAACACGCTTCTCTCTAAAACCGCAGGTATAAGCGGGAAGGGAACGCGCATCACGGAGTTGGGGTTAGCGATGAAGTCAGAGATCGAGAAGGCGCGCGAGCAGGTTCAGAACGTGGAGTGAAGCAGAGACGAGATAACAGAAAGACCTGATCGAAAGGGATCGAAACTAAGTGGCAGGAATTCTATTTATCATCTCGGCGCCGTCCGGCTCGGGCAAGAGCACGCTGGTAAGCGAGCTGCGCAAACAGGTGAGCGGCGTCGACTTCGCCGTCTCCTGGACCACCCGCGCGCCGCGCGGCTCAGAGGAAAACGGGCGCGAGTACAATTTCACCACGCGCGATGAGTTCATGCGCATGGTGAACGAGGGTCTGTTTCTCGAGCACGCGGAGGTCTTCGGCCATTTCTATGGCACCGCCCGGCAGTCGCTCGACGATGCGCTGGCCGCCGGGCACGACTTGATGCTCGACATCGATGTGCAGGGCGCGGCGCAAGTGCGCGCCAAAATGCCGGAAGCTGTGGGCATCTTTGTTCTGCCGCCGAACCCCAAGGTTTTGCGCACACGCCTGCGCAACCGCAGCCGCGCCGAAGGCGTGATGAACGAAGACGAACTGTTTCGCCGTCTGGGTCAGGCCCGCAATGAGATTGAGAATTATCGCCAATACGGCTATATTCTGGTCAATGATGTTCTCGACCGGGCGGTAGCGCAACTTGAAGCCATTGTGTTGTCGGAGCGTTTTTATCGCAATGGCGAAGTGATCGCTTATCGTTCGCGCCGGGTTTTGGAGGTCGCCGCGGCCTGCCTGCAATCCAACTCGCAGGAGCGGCTCAAACCTGTGCTGGAGGCCTTCGGCATCGACGGCGACTCCAGCCAGCAGCAGCTTCCCTTTGGAGATGACCCCGATGACGATTGAAACCAGTTTCGATTCCAACTATCGCAAAGTTCTGGTGGCCGCGCGCCGCGCACGCCAGTTGCAGAACGGCTCCCAGGCGCTGGTCGCCACTCGATCCAGTAAGGCATGCCGGATTGCGCAGGATGAGATCGAGGCCGGCAAAATTGCTTACGTCAAGCGCGAGGTCGAAGTGACCAAGCCGCTTGTTGAAGGCCCGGCGATTCCAATCCTGCTGAGCTAAAAAGCGGGGTTCAGGGATCAGGTGTCAGGGTTCAGCAAGACTATCCTGAGTTAGCTTGCAGCTTCGGGCTGTCTCCGATGCTGGGGACGGGCTCATTCATCCCAGTCTTCCGGTCCCTCATACCCGATCCCTGAAACCTAGTCCCTGTCCTTTACCCCTGAACTACAATCGAGACATGAGAGCGATCGTAGGCGTCTCCGGCGGAATCGCTGCGTATAAGGCAGCCGAACTGGTACGCGCATTGCAGCGTCAGGCCGTCGAAGTGCATGTGGTGATGACAGCCTCGGCGCAAAAGTTTGTGCAGCCGCTCACGTTCTCCGCGCTCACTGGCCACAAAGTGATCACCAGCCTGTGGGAGGATTGGGAATCGGGCGCTGCGGCTCCTGAGCAAAATGGCATCGATCACATCGCCGAGGCGCAATGGGCCGATGCGCTGGTGGTCGCTCCCGCCACGGCCAACATTCTGGCAAAGTTTGCTCACGGCATCGCCGACGATTTTCTGTCCACGCTCTATCTCGCCACAACCGCGCCAGTGGTGGTTGCGCCGGCGATGAACGTGAATATGTGGAACCATCCGGCTACGCAGGCAAACATCGAAACGCTGCGTCAGCGCGGCGTGGCCATCATTGAGCCGGGAACAGGCGATCTGGCCTGCGGCATGGTGGGCACGGGCCGCATGGCGGAGCCGGAGACGATTGCGTCGGCGGTTTTCTCCGCCCTCGGCGGCCGGCACGATCTGGCGGGCGAAGTGGTTCTGGTGACCGCAGGAGGCACGCGCGAGGCGCTGGACCCGGTGCGGTATATTGGCAATCGTTCCAGCGGCAAAATGGGCTATGCGCTTGCCGAGGCAGCGCGCAGCCGCGGCGCAAAAGTGATTCTCATCAGCGGGCCGTCGAGCTTGCAAGTCCCGGCACACTGCGAAGTGGTGAAGGTAACCACCGCGGACGAAATGCGTATCTCTGTGCTGGCGCGCATGGAGGAAGCCACGCTTGTGATCAAAGCCGCCGCTGTGGCAGACTATCGCCCTGTTTCAGTCTCCGCGCAAAAGCTCAAACGCACAGGTTCGTTGACGCTCGAGCTCGCTCCGACTGAAGACATCCTTGCGGAAGTAGTCCGCCGCCGCAGGCCAGGTCAACTGATCATTGGATTCGCGGCGGAGACCGAGAATCGCATGGAGAATGGACGGGCTAAGCTGATGGCAAAGGGCGCCGACGCGATTGTGGTGAATGACGCGGCCGGCGAGGGCGTGGGCATTGACGCCGATACCAATGCCGCTACATTCCTTACGCGGGACACGGCCGTGGAACTGCTGCAGATGCCCAAGCGCCAGTTGGCTGACCGCATCTTCGACGAGATTCTCAGCTTACGACGCCCGCGGCCTCTGGTCGAGGAACTCGATGGACAGCAGAACTTGGATTTGCACAACAGGCAAGCCGTTCAGGACCGCGTGTTGGACGAGAGCATACCCGTCGGCGCAGGACGACGTCAGCTCATCGTGGAGTGAATTGCTTGCCGCGCTCGCTCGATTCCGGCACTCGTGAGGCTCTGGCCGAGCGGCTCAAGTTCTATCGCGATCTGGGGCTCACCGAGTTTTACCGGCGGCCGGTGGTGGATGTTGTGGAGCCGGCGGGGCCGTCGCCCTCGCAGGCGGCGCTGCTGGAAACTGAGCAACCGAGGTCGAATGAACCCAGCTCTACATCCGCACCGCATGAGCCCGCAACCTCGGCAGCCCAGCCCAACTTCTTCGGAGAGGATCCCGCAATCAAAACCCGCAAGGCGTTTTCCGCGCCACCCCAGGTCGGCGCATCCGTTCCCGTGGAGGAGCGCGCTGCCGCGCTCGAAGTCATTCGAGAAGATCTCGGCGACTGCACGAGATGCGCGCTGCACAAGGGCCGCAACACGATTGTCTTTGGCGTAGGGAACCCGGTGGCCCGGCTGATGTTTGTTGGCGAAGGCCCGGGCGCCGATGAGGACGCACAGGGACTGCCCTTTGTGGGTCGCGCGGGGCAACTGCTCAACAACATGATCGCGGCAATGGGCCTGAAGCGCGAGGAGTGTTACATCGCCAACGTGGTGAAGTGCCGGCCGCCGGGCAACCGCACGCCGGATCCCGAAGAAGCAAATACCTGCTCGCCGTTTCTCTTTCGCCAGATCGACGTGGTGCGACCGCAGGTCCTGGTGGCTCTGGGTGCAACGGCGGCGACCTATCTGCTTGGCCAACGGCAGCCGCTGGCCGGGCTGCGCGGGCGTGTGCACGCATATCGCGGCATGAGCCTGATCGTTACCTATCACCCAGCGTTCCTGCTGCGCGATCCGCGACAGAAGAAGGAAGCCTGGGCCGATCTCCAGATCGCGATGAAAGAGCTGGGGTTGAAAGCGCCGACGAAAAGCTGATCAAAACCGCGTACTGCCCTTGCTTCTATTTGGACGCGGCCTTCGGCGGGGCCGCATTTTCCTTCTGCGTCGCGAACTCCTCGTTCATCCAGGCCTCGGCGGCTTTCATATTCTGCGGACGGCCCAGGAAGTCCTTGACCAGCTCTGTGGCGGGTTTGCTTGCTCCAGGCTCGAGGACCGTTCGGCGATAGCGCATGGCGGTTGGCCCGTCGAGCAGGTTGTTCTTGTCGAACTGCGAGAAAAAGTCGAGCGCGATCACCTTGTCGAGCACATAGGTGTAGTAGTTCGACGCGTAGCCGGTGAGATGGGTGAAGCTGGCGAAGGTGTGGTCGTCGGGCACCGGCGTGAAGGGCAGAAACTCTTTCACGTCGTCCTGGAAGAGCGTAGTGAAATCGATGCCGGCAGGCGGCCGGTCGTGGACCTGGAGCGAGAACGAACTGTAGAGAGCTTGAAAGGTGAACCAGCCCGCGCGATCGAACGCAGTGGCGGCGTTCATACGCGCCACGAGCTCGGCCGGAATCGGTTCGCCGGTCTGATATTGCTTCGCGAAAGATTGCAGGATGGCTCTCGAGTGAAACATCTCCTCGAGCATCTGCGATGGCGACTCGACAAAATCGCCTTCGACATCGAAACCGCCCTGCCCGGACCACTGACCCTGGCTGCCGAGAATGTGATGCATCAAATGGCCGAACTCGTGAAAGAAGGTGACCACCTCGTTGAATTGCATGAGACCGGGATCGCCGCCAACACCGCCGGAGAAATTGCAGATCAGCATGCCTTCAGGAAGCTGGCGTCCACGGATGCCCGGAACGAGGGGCGCCGAGGAAAACCATTTGTTCTTCCCCTCGCGCGGATGCATGTCGAGATAGATGCGGCCCAAATGCTTGCCCACACTGCCCGGCGCGGCATCGTAGACGTCGTAAGTGCTGACTGAAGGATCCCAAACGACCGCATCTTTTACCGGCTTGAAGGAAAGATGGAAAAGGCGCGAGGCCGTGGAGAGAATCCCGTCTTGCACTTCGGTAAACGGGAGATAAGGCCGTACGCTTTGGGCGTCGAAGTTGAATCTGCTGCGGCGGAACTGCTCGGCCCAGTAGGTGGAGTCGGCGACACTGATGCTCTTAAGCCCGGGTTGTTGCTTTTGCGCAAAGGCAAGCATCTCATCATAATCCTGTTGAGCCAGCGGGCGAGCAGCTGCATTCACATCATCAAGCAGTTTTTGGACGTTGGCCGCGGAGCCGATCATCTGGTCGGCTGTTGCCAGGTCGGCAAATGTGGGGTAATCCAGTGTCGTGGCCAGATCGTGGCGCATGGTCAAGATGTCGCGAAGCACCTGCTCGTTCTTCGGATAAGCCAGGTTGTGATAGGCATCGAACATGCGCAGGCGCAGATCGGCGCTGGAGGCAAAGCTCATCACCGGCTGCTCGTCGGGCGGGTCGGTAGTGAGGGTATAGGTGCCGTCGGCATTGGGTTTGTGGCGGGCAATGTAGTCGGCCGGCAGGCCGTCAAGATCGGCGCGCGTTGCCGTAACGGTCCGAGTGCCGTCGGCTATGTTGCGGTTGAAGTCGAGCCCGAGCTCCGTGATCCTGTCTTCGAGACCGTGAATCTTCTTCCGGGTTGCATCATCCTTGTCCACGCCAGACAGGCGGTACTCAAGCAAAGTCCGTTCCAGGTAATGGCGCGTGGCCGCATCGTGCGCGGGCAACGGGACGGCAGCGAGCGCGCGGTATACACCCTGGTTCAACGAGAGGTCCGTCTGGGCAGCGGACACGAGGCTGGTCATCTTCTGTCCCACGTCGCGCATGGGGGCTGCATCTGCGACCGCATAGAGCATGTAGCAGTTGTTGCCCGCGATGGCCAATTCGTTCTGTGCGTCGTCGAAGGGCCGCAGCGTGTTCTCAACGTTTCGCGGGCCTGTCACCGCGAGCAATTGATCAATGTCAGACTTTTCGGCGGCGAGGCGCTGGTTGACCCAGGTCTTAAGCTCGGCCGGATTTTGTGCCTGCACCCAGGCGTGGAGCGGGTCGGCGACGGGAGCGGCGGTTGGCGTGGTTTGCTGAGCTCTAGCGTTCAAACAAAGCGTCACGAAGGCGAGAAGGCTGAGGCATGCAGCGGCACGAAGCTTCATTGGGTGAGTATTTCATTCGCGACTCCGCTTGAGAAGTGCCAATGTGACAGACGGTTCATTTTTGTGTCTTCCCGCAATTCTGCCCAGGCGTAATGCAGGTTGCGCCGGTTCGCCTACACTGAAATCTGCCTCCCATGCCTCCCTATTGCGAAATCGCTTTGCCGGTGCCGCTGGACCAAACGTTTACCTACGGCGTGAGGCCGGGCCAGCAGCCGCAACGTGGAGCTCGCGTGATTGCGCCTTTCCGCAATGAAAAGCTGATCGGCGTGGTGACGGCAATCGATGCAAAGGCTCCAGCGGACGTCGAGATGAAGTATCTCGAAGCCGTTCTCGACGAGGAGCCCCTGCTCAGCGATCATCTCCTGGAACTCGCGGAGTGGACCGCGCAATACTATCTGGCGCCGCTGGGCGAAGTGCTGCGCGCCATGCTGCCGTTGACGGCCGAGGTGCGGCGCACGGTTTACTACAGGATTACGGATCTGGGGCGCGATATGCTGGCTCAGACCATGGACGGCGACACCGGAAAGGGAATTGCAACGCATGGCCGCCGACGGGGCAAACTCTCCAGCGAAGACCAGGATATGGAGCGGCGCGTACTCGAGCGGCTGGCCAAGGGCGAGCAGGTGAAAGTGTCCACTCTGCGAACGGCCACGGCGGTTTCGTTGCCGCTGCTGGCCACGATGGTGCGGCGGAAATGGATTGCGCGCGAGACGGCTGCCGCTGAACGCGATGCGCGGCGCATGGAGCGGTTCGCCGTGTTGATCGGCGAAGGACGACTGCCCGCGCTGACCGAAAAGCAGACGGCAATCCTGGCGGAGCTTGCGGCCAGCGGCGGCGAACTGCCCCTGGCAGAGTTGCGGCGGCGCGAGTTGCCTTCGTCGACTCTGCAGACCCTGGTACGGCGCGGGCTGGTGCGAATTGACGAGCGGGCGGAGGCGTTTCGTTTGGGCGGGCTGACTCCGTCGTCCGAAGTGTTCAGACTGAACGCGGCGCAAGGGGACGCACTGGCCACGATTACCCGCGCGATCGGGGCGTTTCATCCTTTTCTGCTCTACGGCGTGACGGGATCGGGAAAGACGGCCGTCTATCTTGCCGCGATGCAGAAGGCGCTCGACCGCGGACTGACTTCGATCCTGCTGGTTCCCGAGATTGGGCTTACACCGCAAATGGCCGGGCTGCTCGATCAGGCATTTGGACAAAAGGTTGCGCTGCTGCACTCGGCGCTCACGCCCGAGGAGCGCAGCGAGCAGTGGCGGCGCATTCGCCGCGGCGATGCGCCGATTGTAGTCGGCACGCGCTCGGCAATCTTTGCGCCGGCGCCGAATCTCGGCTTGATTCTTGTCGACGAGGAGCACGACCAGAGTTACAAGCAGGAAGAGACGCCGCGCTACAACGCGCGTGACGTAGCCGTGATGCGCGCCAAGCTGGCCGGCGCGGTGGTGGTGATGGGCTCGGCCACGCCGTCGCTCGAGAGCTGGCAGAATGCGGAGCGGGGAAAGTACACGCGCATCGAACTCGTCGACCGCGTGATGAACCGGCCGCTGCCTGAAGTAGAACTCGTCGACATGCGAAGAGAGTTCAAGGAGACGAGTAAGGACCAGCTCTTTTCGCGGTCGCTTGTTGAGCAAACGAAGGCGGCGCTCGAGCGCGGCGAGCAGGCGCTGATCCTGCTCAACCGGCGGGGCTACTCGTTTGCCGTGATGTGCCGCGCCTGCGGCGAAAAACTTGAATGCCAGAACTGCGCCATCGCGCTGACGCATCATAAGACGCAGCTCGATGACAGTGACGAGGCGCGTGCGGGGCAGCGGCTGGAGTGCCACTACTGCGGCTACAGGCGCACGGTTCCGGCACGGTGCCCCAAGTGCGACAGCGAGCATTTGTATTACCTGGGCGCGGGTTCGCAACAGGGCGAGGAGAAGCTCACGGAGATATTTCCCTTCGCGCGCATCGGACGCATGGATCGCGACACGGTGCGCGGGCGCTACGATCTGGAACACCTGCTGGCGCGGTTGCACTCGGGCGAAATCAATCTGCTCGTCGGCACACAGATGATTGCCAAGGGCCACGACATTCACAGCGTCACGCTGGTAGGCGTGGTCGGTTGCGATCACGCGCTTTCCATGCCGGATTTTCGCGCGGCGGAGCGCGTGTTTCAATTGATCACGCAGGTGAGCGGGCGCGCGGGTCGCGGCGATTTGCCGGGCCGAGTGGTGGTCCAAACCTACTATCCTGATCACTACGCGATCCTGGCGGCGATGAAGCACGACTACAAAGCGTTCGCCGAGCGCGAGCTGAAGTACCGGCGATGGATGCACTATCCTCCTTTCGGCGCCTTGGCCAATGTGCTGGTGCAATCGCAAAAACTCGAAGAGGCGGCCGGGTGGTCGGCGCTGCTCGGCAAGTATCTGCAAAAGGCTGCGATCGAGGGCGTTAGGGTTCTGGGCCCGTGCACGGCGCCAATTGCGCGCATCAAGGGCATCTACCGCTTCCACATGATTCTGAAGAGTGCGTCGCGCAAAGCGCTGAACGAAGCGCTGCGCGGCCTGCTGGCGCACGCGGCGGAGAACGAAGTGCCGCGGCGGAATTTGATCGTCGACGTGGATGCGCTGCGGCTAATGTAACCACCTGCCGTAGGGCAGACGCCTTCCGCTCGGCGGCGGAAGGCGGCCAGTGGGTCGTGAATTGCATAGCTGTAATGAACAAAGGTAAAAGAATGATGTAGTTACAAAGTGAAAGTGCAACTTGTACATTTGAGCCGATCGCGTGTTGATTCCAGGGGAGTTACGGGGCATAAACTCGATGGAATTGGATGCACATTTCCGACAATTCTGAAAACGGTTTGCTGATTCTAAATCGGTTAATGTCATATTTTGGCCTCAAAGTGTCCAAAATTTTTATTTAGTTATTTTTCCGTCTTTTCGACCGGTTTTGCAATTGCGCCGGCGGCAGTGATGGCGGAGGCGGAGGTGTGTGGCATGAAGAATCCTCTTTCATCTTCAAGGCTAGCGATTTGCGCGAATTAATCGGCAAACTTCAAGGAAAAATTAGAGAGTGAATAAGTGAATAAGAAGTCAGGGAGTTACTTGGTCGCAAGGCAGCGCATCATGGCCCGTGGGGCTTGACAGCATAGAACGGGGAACCCGGAAACGGGAGTAGCCGGTAAGGGGGAGCCCACTTGCCGGACACAAAGAATTCACTTGCTGGGAAATCGAATGGGCCGGTATGATCCGGGCCAGCTTCCGCATATCAATCAGCAAGCGCGGTCTGTGGACCCTGGAAGCGGTTCATCGGCAGATCGCAGTCCTTCCCCGGCAAGCGTGGACGCAGCAAGATGTGGCGCCAAACCTTGCCTCAGCGTTCAACAAATCGCGGGCTTTTTTGGCGGGAGTGATGTTTCTCGTTCCCGGGAACGGAAATGAGCAGCACGATCGCGATAAGTCTTCGGCGATTTGAGGAGGAGACTATGCGAAACTTTACGAAACTGCTGGCCACGACGATCCTGCCTGCGATTCTGCTGGTCTGCGTGCTTCCGCAGCATGCGATCCCGCAGAGCCGGGCGAATTTCTGGTTTCTGAATAACACAGGGAAGACTCTGAACAACCTGTATGTTTCGCCGCACTCGGCCGGCACGTGGGGTGCGGACGTGCTGGGGCGCGCAGCTCTGCCTGACGGGATGGGAACGCTGATCGTATTCCCACCGCAATGGCGCGGTGTGTGCCACGAAGATTTCAAGCTGGTCTTTAGCGACGGAACCGCCGAGCAATACCAGCAGGGCATTGATGTATGCCAATTGCACGCTCTGCAGTTTGACGCGGCGACTGTTTCTGGATTCTAAAGGGGAGCGGGAAGCTCGGCTTTGTTGGCCCCATGATCGCTGCTCGGTCATGGGGCCAACGCGTCTGCGCCCGTGACGATCCAAAGAGACTGCGTTGCACGGACAGCGTTAGTGGATGACAGTGAAGGGATCGATGTTGAGGAGTTGCAGGAGTGAGTTGTCGTAGAACGGCGTGGGCGTAAAGGTGAGCACGAAGAGCGCGAGGCCGAGGATGCCGAGAACGGCGCGGCCGGGCGAGATGCCTGAATCGATGGGAACTTTTGGATGGCGCAAGGCGGGGATGAGGAGGAAGACGCCCCAGAAGAGCCAGCCGACCCAGTAGATGGTTCCCGCGAGAAAGAGGAGGAAGGGCAGGAGATTGGTCATGAGGCGATGCAGGCGCGGCGAGAGGGCGTAGAGAATGTGTCCGCCGTCAAGCTGGCCGCCGGGAATGAGATTGAGCGCGGTGATGAAGAGACCGATCCAACCGGCGACGAGGATGGGGTGGGGCGAGGCTTGATTGAATGAGGGAACGGTGGGGTTCCAGTGGGCGAGAACGTGGCGCAGCAACTGGATGGTGAGTGGATCGCCGCCGAAGCGAATCACGGATTCAGGTGCGCCGGGCGGGCGCGGAACGCTGAGCATCAGGCCGATAGCGACGGCGATCGCTGAGGCCATGAAGCCGGCGAGCGGGCCGTAGAATCCTACGTCCATGAGCGCGTTGCGGCTGGGAATGCGGGTGCGAATGCGGATGATGGCGCCGACCGTTCCGCTGAGCGTGGGAGCGGGAATCACCCAGGGGAGCGTGGCGCGCAGGCGGTTCGCGGTGCAAGCTGCATAGTGGCCGTACTCGTGGATCAGGAGAATGCCGAGAAGAGTGAGCGAGTAGGCGAAACCAGTGGAGAAGAACGCGGTATGACGAAGGAGCCATGGCCAGGGCCACAGGTCGCTTTCGCGCGCGACGGGCGGCAGGCCTTCAAGAAAGTTTTGCATGAAACGCGCGCCGTTGACGGTGGTGGTGACGATGCTGGCGAGCAGAAGCAGCAGCGGCAGGGCGTAATCGCGAACGAGCGGACGCAACCGGGGCCTTTCGGGAAGTCGCGCCGTGGTGTTGGTAGACAAGAGAGTGGGCTGCTCAGAGCTAACAGGCGAGAACGCGAGACAGTCGCTCCGCGACGCGGTTTGCGACCGGTCGTCTGTGACGGAGTGAAAATGGATAGACAGCAACGCGGCTAGCTGGGCGAGGAACCCGGTTCGAGCGCGTGCAGTTCCTTGCCCGGCTTGAAGCGTACGGCTTTGCCGGGAGCGATGTTGACCTCAGTGCCGGTGCGGGGATTGCGGCCGATGCCGGTTTTGCGGGCTCGGACGCTGAAGACGCCGAAGCCGCGCAACTCAATGCGCTCGCCTGCCGCCAAAGCCTGTTTGAGGCCCTCAAAGACCGTGTCCACTGCCGCCTCAGCCTTGGTGCGCGGCAGGCCCGTGCGCTCGACCACGTTGTGAACGATATCCTGCTTGATCAATGGAGTCACCTCGCTCAAGACGAACTGGTTGAAGCGTATGTTACCACCTACACCGCCCATACTACAGATTTTGTTGCGATTAGAAAAGAAGGGGGCTCAGGGGCTGAGGCAACGAGGGACAGTGAACAAGTGGACGGGTGAAGGAGTGAGGGAGTGAAAAGGGAATACGGGACGGGAGATTGTCAATGTGCGCGCGCTTTCGATTAAGATGGGGTTTCGAGTTCGAGCCAACTCCGCCACGCCGCCGGGGTGCCGCTCAAGAGCACCGGGGACAGGAGACGCATGTCGATACAGAGCGATCGATGGATCAGGGAACAGGCGCTGAAGCATCGGATGATCGAGCCGTTCAGCGAGAAGCAAGTGGCGAACGGCGTGATTTCCTATGGTCTTTCTTCGTACGGATACGATCTGAGAGTCTCGAACGAGTTCAAGATTTTTACCAACGTGAACAGCGCGATCATCGATCCCAAGGCGTTCGACGAGCGCTCGTTTGTATCGGTGGAGGCGGAGTCGGTGATCATTCCGCCGAATTCGTTCGCGCTGGCGCGTTCAGTGGAGTACTTTCGGATTCCGAGAGACGTGCTGACGATCTGCGTGGGAAAGTCGACCTATGCGCGGTGCGGCATCATTGTGAATGTGACGCCGTTTGAGCCTGAGTGGGAAGGTTTTGTGACGCTGGAGATTTCGAACACCACTCCGCTGCCGGCGAAGGTGTACGCGAACGAAGGGCTGTGCCAGATTTTGTTTTTCCACGGGGATCAGCCGTGTGAGACCAGTTATGCAGATCGCAAGGGGAAGTACCAGAAGCAGCAGGGAATTGTGCTTCCCAAGCTGTGAGCGGTTTTTCGATCGTCATGGCCGCGGCAAGGCGGAAGCATTGGAAGACGAGGGCACGATCGACGATGTCCGGATGCCACCTTAGCGTCAAAGGCCTAGCACCAATTTCTCCGCGCGCCGAATGTTGGTGGTATTTCGATCTTGGTTCGCGGGGTGAATGATTCAAACGGGGACACATTGAAAAGATTTGGGTTGATCGGACCCAATCGAGGCTCGCGCGATCCCGATTCGCCGAGCCAGTCAAGGGCAGAGTCATAAGAGCGCTTTGAAGCGCGCTGACGATGCCGGTTGAAACAGGAAACATCGAGACGAGGTTGTCGCGGCTGTTTGGGGCAGGCGCGGCGAAACAGTCCAACGAAGCAAACAACGTAGCGCCGATATTTTGCTTCCGGATCAGCGAAGGCAAAATCGACAAAATTCGACCAGGCCGGATTGACTCCGGCTGGGTGCAGACGGATGTGGGGATGACATCGTCGAAGCATGGTCCTGATGCAATTCGTATTGGGGTGGCTGCGGATGAACCGATCCGCGTCGCCGGGCTAGCCAGCATCTTTGATCAGCCTGGGCAGAATGGGGAATATGAGCTGGTTCCGGTGATCGCTCCCCTGAAAGAGCTGCTTGCGATCCACGACATTGAGTATGTGGTTATCGACCTGCATTCTTCACCAGGCGGCCTGGAAGTCGTGGAAAAGATTCGGACTCTGCGGCCCAACTTGAGGTCGATTGTGATTGGGCCGGACGGCGACGACGAACTGGTGTTGAACGCCATCATGGCGGGGGCGAGGGCGTATCTTGGGCAGTCCGCGGGGCCAGAGTTGGTCCGCAGAGCGATCGATGTTGTGACATCAGGGTCGATTTGGGCTCCTCGACGTCTGCTGTGCCGCGTGATCGATCGCTTGATGAAAGCGCCAAATCTATCTCAAGTGCTTTATCGGCAGCAGCTTACACAGCGCGAGCAGGAAGTCCTTGAGCTCATCCTAAGCGCATATTCAACGCGGGAGATCGCCCGGCGTCTGGGAATTGAGCAGAGGACGGTCAAGGCATATGTGGGCCGCCTGATGCGCAAAACCGGCGCTGAAAATAGAATTCAACTCTCCTTGTCGGCGCTGAGCCACTCTTTTGCTCCTGGAGATCGCATGCGGCGTGCTCGAGTTGAAAGTCACGAAAGCGTGTCAAATTAAGTCAGGAATAGGTTACTTTAGCCACAATACCTAAGTACTCTTGTGTAGTTACCAAGTTTCCCACATTCTAATGCACAGAAACAACGCAGATCTGGGGAAAGGAGTTCCCCGGCGGCATGTTTCACATGGTGCCAGGGAACTCCTCTTTTTTTGATTCTGCGCGGTTTTCCGATAGATACAAGCGGTTCTTCAGCCCTCCCGCTCGAACCGGCGTTAGCCCTCCCCCCTATCCATTCAGGCATTTCGACAGGTACAGAGCAAGCGGCCGAACCTGACCGTTGGAAGGCGATCCAGCCGTCAGGCGGCGCTCTTGTGCTTCAGTTCGCTCTCCATTCGAGCGGCAAGCAGTTTGCGCGCCTTCTCCAGTCTGCGCAGCTTGGAGGGACTCAGGCGCTTGGCCGCATGGGTGATATAGAACTCAAGCAACCTCATTCCGGCGGCTGCTCCTTGAGGACTCACTTCCTTGGAGGCGAGAGAATCCGCGAGGGCTTCGGGGGGCTGGGTGAATAAACCGGGATGTGAGTGAGCAGAGTCCATTTTTAGGCTCATATATTCTGTGTGCAAATCTGGGTGGACTTGAAAGAGCCGGCGCGTACTCTCGGTGGAGTTGCCGCGCCAGCCAGTGATGCGTCTCAGTGCATTTCACTTTCGCCGAAATACTCTCTCACAGTGTGCAGAAAGCCTTCAGCCTGCGGAGGCGGAGGGACATCCCCGCCCAGAATATGCTCGAACCGGTGGTGTCCGCCGTAGAGTTCATCGGTGTCGTCTGTATTCTGGCTTATCGTTACTCCACTGAGGTCGACGCCTGCAAAAAGTCCATGAGCGCGCGACCAGGTAAGCAATTCCGCGCGCAGGCTGATGTCGGTTGAGGCCTGTGCATCGCGTCCCACGGGACCGGCAGCTGCCGAGGCGTCGCCGCCGATTTTGAACTTGTCATGCAACAGATCCTGGAAGCCCCTGTCATTGGTCGCCACTAACACCAGATCGGTACCCTTGCCACCAATCTGGAACCCGAACGATCCGCCGGCCAGGCGAATGAAGACCGGCCCGCTCCAGCCGTGACCGGTGCGGCAAGTAACCACGCCCTGTCCGTACTCGGCGCCGACAATGAAAGCTCCTTTGAGCACGCCAGGCACCACGGCAATACATCTTGCATGCCGCGCGATCCCCTCGGGAACGGCGTGGTCAGGCGTAGACATAATCGAATCGAGCACGTTTCTGGCCGCGTCAAGGCGGCCATCCAGCCTGTCCCGATCATGGTCTTGGGCGGCGCAACGGGCCGCTGTGCAACATCCACATCCGGCAATCAACAGCATTGCAAGAAATTTCTTCATATTCAGTCTCCTTGGTCATCACGCCTCACGGGCGTGTTGAGGCAAACTTTCACAAGCTTCCAGCCGTTACCCTTTCTTCGATGCAGGTTATGGAGCAGCGGCAATCTGGATGCTGAAGAAAATTGGGGAGTTTTGGTTGGGCAAGGAAATGCGGTGCGGAGCCTAGCAATGCAGAATGTTCAAGGATTTATAAATTCGGGTTCGGCGACGATCATGAACTGACCGGTTCGTGGACCCGACGACATTTGTGAGCGCCAACCAACTCTTGAACGGCGAGCTCAGCTCGACTACTTGTTAGTTGTTCCCTTGGAGCCGACGAGGTCCTAGGGCAGTTTCGCCATGTCGGTCTTGAACTCCTTGTCGGTTGGCACGACGGCCTCGTCCCGCTCGTAGCCCTCTTTACGCAGGAAGATGTGAACAGTCGCCGGCTCCGGCTGCTGGAGCTGGAGGGTGCATGTGCCATCGCTCCCCGTGAAGCATGTGTTCAACTTGCCCTGACCGATCTGAACATCGACCTGTACGCCTGAGACTGGTACTGCGGACACGCGGTCCGTAACCTGCGCGCTGAACCGCCATGGCGGCGGAGGACGAAGGGCGAACCACCAGACTGCGATGCCGACGAGGCAAGCCGCGAGCACCGCAAGGGCCGCTTGCAACTTGCGCCTTCGCCCCAAAGGCCAGCCCAGCGCGGGTTTGAGCTGCGCGGCTGCCTGCGCGGGGTCGGCGGTGGTGATTCCCTGAACCTCGAGCATTGCCGGCAGCGGCGTTTTATCCAACAGCCACGGCAGGATGGGCTTGTGCAGCGCTTCGCCACGCGAATACTCGAAGGTGATGTATTCGGAGCCGCGCGTGTTTTGCGACCAGCACAGCACGATCGTGCGTGAGGCGGCGATCGAGCGCTCGAGCCGACGCTTCCACTGCTCGCCGGGATCGATCGACTGCACATCGAAGAAAACCTCGTAGCCGAGCCGGCGCAACTCGTCGCGCAGCGGCGCCACGCGCTCAGTGTCAGCGCGGGAGTAGCTAAGGAATACGTCGTATTTGGCCATCGTCGTAGGCTCTATTGTTGCAAAATCGGCTCAAGCTGGTGTAGAGCTGCAGTCATGCCGGCGGCGTTACTATTCTGCATGCTGGTGAAAAGCGCGATCCAGGAAGCGCGGCCCATTTCAAAGGCGGGTGAACGCGAGAGGAAGTTGATCGTACCCGTGAAGTCCCAAAAGTCCGTCTGGAATACAGGAGGCTTGGAGGCAAGGGCCGTTTCGGTCGCGGCGGCTGCGTGCCGGTCTCCAGTGCCCCATTGGCATGCAAGCTTCATCGCATCCCGGATAGCGAATCCCGGTGGGGGCAGCGTGTGGTCATCCAGGACCGCGGCCTGCTGAAGGCAGACTGTGAAGCGACCGGCCCAGAGGTTAAGTTCCATCAGATCCATTTGCGTTGCGGCCCATTTCTCGGGCAAATCGGTTTTGGTATAGACCTCCAGCGCGCTGCGATAGGCCAGCACCGCCTGATCGAATAATCCAGCGGCCTTGTCTCCGCTGGAGCGTCCTCCCTCCTCCTCGAGGGCAAGTCCGAGATTGTTTTGCGTCGCGGCCCAGTCTTGGGGCAGATCCGATTTGGTGCGAACCTCGAGCGCACTGCGATACGCATGCACCGCCTGATCGAGCAGGGCAGCGGCCTTATCTCCACCAGCCCACTCTTCCTCATCCATAAGGGCAATTCCGAGATTGTTCTGCGTACTGGCCCATGCTTGCGGCGTGTCGGCCTTGGTGAAGACCTCGAGGGCACTGCGATAGGCCTGCACCGCCTGATCGAGCAGGCCGGCAGCCTTGTCTCCGCTGGCCCCCTCTCCCTCATGCATGAGCGCAATGCCGAGATTGTTCTGCGTCCCGGCCCAGTCCTGGGGAAGATCGGCTTTGGTGCAGACCTCGAGCGCACCACGATACGCCAGCACCGCCTGATCGAGCAGGCCAGAGGCCTTGTCTCCGCTGGCCAGATCTCCCTCATGCATGAGCGCAATCCCAAGATCGTTCTGTGTCGCGGCCCAGTACCGGGGCAGATCAGTCTTGGTGTAGACATCGAGCGCACTGCGATACGCCTGCACCGCCTGATCGAGCAACGCGGCAGCCTTGTCCTCGCTGACCCGCTCGCCCTCCTCCTCGAGCGCGACCCCGAGGCCGGCGTATGCCGCCGCTGCCGCCTGGCGATCTCCCAGCACAACATATTCGCGCGCGAGCGAATCGAAATCGTCTGCGGATTGAGCGAGCAGACTCAGGCTTTCGCTCGCGGGCGAAACCTCACCCTCCCGCCAGCGAGCGTCAGCAGTGTCCCAGACTGCCTGCAGCCAAAGCTCATGGAATCCCTTGTCGTCCGGATGTCTTTTATATTCAGCGTCCGCGGCGGCCTCGGCGGTTTCCAGCGTCTGTGTGGCCAGATGATACTGCAGGTTGAGGCGATATGCGCCCGCGGCCTGTTCCCCGTCGTCTAGTAGCTGGCGCAACGGAGTTCGGAGCTTGTCCAGGAGCGCCTGCTGCGCGGCTTGGAGCGCCTTGACTTGCGCCTCCAGGGCCTGCTCTTGCGTATCCGCAGCGCGAATCTCCTGGCGGTCCGCATCGCCGGCCGCGTTGAACAGTTGCGCAGCGTCGGCATAGTGCTTGAGCGCAAGTTCAGACAGGGCTCTCTGCTCAGCCGTTGCCTGGCCCGACTGCTTCTGGATGCCCTCGGCCCACTGCTGCACTTGTTTGCTGGCGTCGCCGGCAGCGAAGCCGTTGGTCTGGGCCCATTCGGCGATGGCGGCGCCAAGGTCTGGCTGCTGGTTCTGCGCCGCTGCATCGTTCTGTTTCAGCGCGGTCACCTGTTTCTGAAGGCTGCTCACCTGCACCAGCGTCCGATGGAGCATGGCCTCAATCTGCGAAGGGCCGAGCAGCGCGAGCGAGCCCTTGGGCAGCAGGTTCACATTAATGCTCGCGGGCAGCGCGGTTAACTGGCCGTCAGCCGGCTGATAGATCACCAGATCATTGGCGCCGTCGACCTGAATGCGCAGACCGCCGCGTTGGGCCACTTCCTCCGATACGTCCAGCCACGTCTGGCCTTTGGGGTTGGTCACGCCGCGCACCTCAGTCACAAGTACAGCGCTGTCGAGATAGCTCAGTGAGACACGCACGGTCGGGACTGGCTGAACTGGCTCAGTGTGCGCATTCACGACCACTACGGCGACAGTTCGCTGCGCAGGCGCCTTTTGCGCGAATGCCACGCAGTGAGCAAAGCTAAGGCAAACCAGCAAAATCGCCGATGAAAACCGGGTCTTCAAAAACCGACCTCCGGCGCTACGCGCAGTGTCAGCGCGCGAGTAGCTCAGGAATACGTCATATTTGGTCATAAACGTAAAAAACTATTGTTGCAGAATCGGCTCGAGTTGGTGGAGAGCCGCGGTCATCCCGGCGCTGTCACCACGATAGAAACTGTTGAAGAAAGCGATCCATGAAGTGCGGTCCGTGGCAAATGCAGGCGAGCTCGCAAGCAGGGAGTTTGTCGCAGTAGCGTCCCAGTAGTAGGGAGTGTCTTCGGCGGCTTTTGACAGCAGGGTCTTCTCTGTCTCCCGTGCCGCGCTCTTGTTCCCTGCACCCCATTCGCAGAGAAAGAGGAGCGCGTCCTCCCGAAAAGCCTGCCTCGGCGGGAACAGACCGTCTGTGATTTGCCCGAATTGCTGCACGCAGACGTCAAAATGGGATGTATCGAGGCTTATCAGCGCCATGGCCAGCTGACCTCCGGCCCAGTACCGGGGCAGGTTGACTTTGGAGACGACTTGGAACGCGTTCTGGTAGGCCTGGGCCGACTGATTGAACAGCGCAACGGCTTCGGCGCCGCTGGATCGACCGGCCTCATCCTGCAACACATCCCCCAGCGCTAGCTGCGTTCCGGCCCAGTCCTGGGGCAAATCGGCCTTTGTGCGCACTTCGAGCGCATTCTGGTAGGCCGTTATCGCCTGAGTGAACAGCGCAAGCGCCTTGTCACCGCTGGCGTGTTCACCTTCTACCGTCTGCACATAACCAAGGCCGACTTGCGCACTCGCCCACTCCTTCGGCCGATCGGATTTGGTGTAGACCTGAAGCGCATTCTGGTAGGACTGCATCGCTTCATCAAGCAGCGGAGTCGCCTTGTCGCCGCGGGTGAAACTTCCCTCGGCCTTCAGCGCGTTCCCAAGGACGGATTCGGTCCACGCCCAGGCTGCCGGCTCATCGGCCCTGGTGTAGACCTGAAGCGCGTTCCGGTAAGCCTCGACCGCCTGACCGAACAGGGCCATGCCCTTGTCTCCGTCGGCGTTTCCTCCCTGATTCATAAGCAAGTTGCCGAGATTGTCTTCAATCCGCGCCCAGTCCTTCGGCTCATCGGCTTTGGTGTAGACCTGAAGCGCGTTCCGGTAAGCTTCGACGGCTTGGTCGAGCAGCGCGGGCGCCTTATCGGCGCTGGTGCGAAATCCCTCGTCCAACAAAGCGTTTCCGAGGTTGTATTGCGCCAACGCCCAGCCCTTGGGCTCATCGGTTTTGGTGTAGATCTCCAGCGTACTGCGATAAGCCTGTGCCGCTTGGTCGAGCAGCGCAGCAGCTTTATCTCCGCTGGCCTGCGCTGCCTCCCGTTCGAGCGCATTTGCGAGATTGTTTTGCGTGCTCGCCCAGCCCTTGGGCTCGCCGACCTTCGTGTAGACCTCGAGTGCGCTGCGATATGCCTGCGCCGCCTGATCGAGCAGTGCAGTGGCCTTGTCTCCGACGGCGCGACTGCCCTCGGACACAAGCACGTTGCCGAGGGCGTTTTCTGTCC
>Ga0326728_10009414_pt1 | contig 23541 bp, 15 predicted proteins | sample MB3enrmetagenome_FD_207602 | JGI IMG/M metagenome (GOLD analysis project Ga0326728, IMG submission 207602) | Lab enriched peat soil microbial communities from McLean, Ithaca, NY, United States - MB31MN | ecosystem: Environmental > Terrestrial > Soil > Wetlands > Peat | place: USA: New York... | reverse complement strand
AAGCTTTACGGCGGGGATGAAGATTTGTATCTGGCGCTGGCGCAAAATCGCCTGACCGACAGGCAGCGGCGGCAGTTGATATTGACGAATCACGCGCTCCATGCGCATTCGATCCGCCTGGAGTGGCGCGGGGAGGAAAAAGTGTTCCAGGCGCCGCCGGACGATGATTTCAGGAGCTTTTCCGGCGAACCGCAGTTTTCCGCACTTTTTCGCCAAAATTTTCAAGAAAAACACCGCCAAAACCGCCGTTTTGGCCTTCATTTTGAAGCCGTTTGAGTTGCAAGTGGCTGATGTTAAGCCTGTTATGAATTAGCTGATGAGCCAAAAAAAATATGCAAAAAAGTTGAAAAAAACACTTTACATTTGCCGGAAAAAAGGCGAATATGTCCTCAGATGCTTACAAAAAGCACAGTTGAAAAAAAGTTGAAAAAAACCATTGACAGGCTTTTTGACATCTGCGATATTTATCCACAGACGAACACACACGGAAACAACAGATAAAAAAAGACAAAATTATGAGAACAAAAACACTAGCCCTATCCGCCCTGTTGAGCGCGCTCGGCAGCGCCTCAGTAATGGCCGCAAATGTATATTCAGTCAACGCCGTCGGTTACATCAACGTCACAATGCCCCCTGGTTACAGCATTATCACCTGCCCGCTCATCGTCGGCACTGATACGGAATACGCGAGCGTTTACAACGGCCCTGCCGTGACAAACGACCTCAACGTCGTGCTGAACAACGACGCCTCTATCGGTTCTCCATATAAAGGTGCAAATGTTTTGTCGTTCAAGAATGGTCATGGCTTCGGTAATGGAGATCTGGGCTTGGGTGTGGCTGCTGGCGGTGGATGGACGGGCGGCGAGTTGTATCCTCCTGGCCCATCATTTGGCGCCGGCTCGTCAGCCAGCCAATCTGACATCGGCCAGGGCGTCCAACTGCTTCCGGGTCAAGCGGTTTTCTTTTATAACCCCAACCCCCTGACCGGCCCCGTCACAAACATGACCGCTACATTTGTTGGCACTGTGCCGACGGGCAGCCTGACCAACATTATAGTGCCTGGTTACAATCTGATTGCCTCCATGGTGCCAGTTTCAGGCGACCTCGTGCTTAATAGCATCTCGGGCGGGTTCTTTAATAACACCGTTAATTCTGCTGGTCCCGGTGCCGGGTATCAAGTAAATGGCAATAAGGGTCCTGCCAATGGGGATTTGGCTCTCTACTTTGATCCCGTTGTTTCAGGTGGTCACCAGCTCAGCTACGCCGGTACTGGTTGTGCCTCTAAGTGGCTGTTCGGTAGTTGGAGCGGTGGCGCTTACTACAATCCAACGACCACGCAAGGAGATCCGGGGTCCATCGCCGGTGGCGGTGTGTCTCAAGGTTTCTTCTATGATTGCAATGGCGCTGACGATGCCGTCGCCCAAGTCATTAATGGTTTTAGCGCCCCTGCCGGGACCGAGCTCTGGGTGGAAACCTTTTCAGTCAATTAATGCAACCTAACTAACTCAAAACAATAAGAACAAAAAGAACTCTAAACACTAACAACATTATGAAAAAAACATTAACAGTAATAACGCTGCTCGCAGGAGCAACGGCTGGTTATTCACAAACAGCAATATTTGCCGACTATGCCCAAGCGGGATACATGGTGCAACAGGTCTTCAATACGCAGGCCAGTCAACCAGCCGGCAGCACAGCAGTGCAAGTAACCATGGGAGGTTCCACCATACTCGAGTATCAAGGAAGCACGGCTGCTGATAGTGCCGCGGGGACCGTGGTGTTTACTGGGCCGCTCTCAGGAACTACCTACGACGCCCAAATCTTGACGGGTACCGGTTGGAATGATGCTGTAAATACATTGTCGCCACTAGGTGCTGTCGAGCACTTCTACACTGTTGCAGGGACCGATATAGGGTTATTCAAAGGGAGTCAGGTTCTTACAGTCCCTGTGGACGCAAACAATGAGTTTACAGTCGCATTTGCGGCTTGGACCGTCAACACCACCGGATCTGCTGGTGCTGCCACTACGCTGGCTGCGGCACAGGCTGATGAGGCCGCAGGGGATCCCGGATATTTCTGGGGCGTTTCAACCACTGCAAATATGACTGCAGCTACCGGCAGTGAGTTATCGCCCAAATTGCCTGAGTCAATCGAGGGCATGGCCTTGGGCACGGAGGTCACGATTCCTGAACCGAGCACGATTGCTCTTGGTGTCATGGGCGCGTCAGCCTTGCTGTTCCGCCGTCGCAAATAAGCAGCGAAGAGTTCTTTAAGTTTCACAGAGCCGCCCTTTCGGGCGGCTCTTTTTTTAATTGAGAAGAATGAATTAACCACAAAGAGCACAGAGAACACAAAGAAAGCAGACAAGAATTTTATTTCTTCTCCCCGGCCTTCCTCTCTGTGCTCTTTGTGATCTCTGTGGTTAACTGAGTCCCCGGTCTTTTTCTCTCTGTGTTCTCTGTGCTCTTTGTGGTTAAATAAATCCCCATGATCGCCCAGAAAGATCAACGCTGGCGGGTGGCGGCGGTTTGCCTTGTGCTGGCCGCGATCACATTTGCGGTTTTCGTCCAGACGGCGAGTTTCACTTTCGTCGACTGCGATGATAACGCCTATGTCTATGAGAACGCGAAGGTCGCAGGCGGCCTGAGCCTGAAGGGCCTCGCCTGGGTCTTCACCCATATGGACTGCTTTTTATACCACCCGCTGACGATGCTTTCGCTCATGGCGGATTATCAACTCCATGGACTCCACGCCGGTGGGTATCATCTCACCAATGTCCTGTTGCACACTGCATCAGCCATCCTGCTTTTCCTCATTCTGCGCCAGATGACCGGCGCTCTCTGGCGCAGTGCGTTCGTGGCGGCCGTTTTTGCCATTCATCCGTTGCGGGTGGAATCGGTGGCTTGGGTGGCCGAGCGCAAAGACGTGCTCAGCACCTTTTTCTTCATGCTCACGCTCGGTGCGTACGTCCGTTATGTTCGCAAGCCAGATTCACTGGCCCGTTACCTGATGGTTGCCGCCGCGTTCGTGCTGGCGTTGTTGTCCAAGCCGACGGTGGTGACGCTGCCGTTTGTGTTGTTGCTCCTGGACTACTGGCCCTTGAACCGATTCGAACGGCCCAGAAAGCTTTCGGGGCTGGTCCTGGAAAAGATTCCGCTGCTGGCGCTGGCCGCCGGGGCGTGCGCACTGACTGTTCTGGCGGCGAGGAAAGAGGTCACGGCCTACGCCGATATCTCCATGCTCTCACGCATCAGCAATGCCTTGGTTGCCTATGCCGTCTATCTGCGCCAGATGATTTGGCCGGGAGGATTGGCGGCTTTTTATCCCCGTCCAGAGAAAGGCTGTCAGGTTTGGACGATGGCGCTTTCATTCCTTTTGCTGGCGTTGATTACCGGAGGAGTTTTGGCGTTTCGGCGAAAGTACGGCTGGCTTTTGACTGGCTGGTTTTGGTATCTGGGAATGTTGACGCCGATGATCGGCATTGTGAAAGCAGGCGCGTTCGCGCACGCGGATCGCATGACCTATTTGCCGCAAATCGGGATTTATGTGGCGCTGACGTGGCTGGCGGCGGAGTGGGGCGCGAAATGGCGGGTGAGCCAGGTGGCTCTTGGGGGTCTCATGGCTGTGGTGCTCGCCGTGTTGGTGGTCTGCGCCTGGATACAGACCGGGTATTGGAAAGACGGCGAAACTTTGTGGATCCACACCCTTGCCTGCACTTCAGGCAACAACGTGGCCCACAACAACCTCGGCATCGCTTTTGACCAAGAGGGCAGCCTGGACGAAGCGATAGTTCATTACCGGGAGGCCCTGAAAATCAATCCCAACTACCTGGATGCGTACAACAACCTCGGCAACGATCTTTGCAAAACGGGAAGAGTGGACGAAGCGATCACCCAATACAAAAAGGCGCTACAAATCAAGCCCTCCGTTGCGGCAGTGCGATACGACCTCGGCATCGCGCTTCGCCAAAAGGGAAGAGTGGACGAAGCGATCACCCAATATCAAGAGGCGGTGCAAATCAATCCCGCCTTTGTGGAAGCCCGCAACAACCTCGGCAACGCTCTTCTCGAAACGGGCAAACTTGATGAAGCAATCTCCCATTTGCAAAAAGCGCTGCAAATTAATCCCGGCTACGCGCCAGCGCACAACAACCTCGGCAACGCTCTTCTGCAAAAGGGAAACATGCCCGAAGCGATCGCCCACTTTCAGCAGGTGATGCAACTCAAACCGGCCGATCCGTGGGCCAAAAATAATCTGGCTTGGATTCTGGCCACTTGTCCTGAAGCGTCGCTGCGCAACGGCAACAAGGCGGTGGAACTTGCCCGGCAGGCCAATGAACTGACCGGCGGGGAAAGACCGATCATTCTCCAGACCCTCGCCGCCGCCTTCGCCGAAGCCGGGGGGTTTTCCGAGGCGGTGGAAACGGCGCAGCACGCGTTGCGCCTGGCCGAAGCGCAATCCAAACCGACGCTGGCCGGGCAACTTCAATCCGAGTTAAAACTTTACCAGGCAGGCAGCCCATTCCATAGCCCCGAACAAATGGAAATTAAGAAGTAAGAATTATGAATTAAGAAACATGAAGAACAGCCAACAATCTCGGCTGGAAGTCCCCGCTGGCGCGGGCCGGTGGGTTCAACACTGGCGGGTGCCGGCGGTTTGCCTTGTGCTGGCCGCAATCACCTTCGCTGTGTTCGGCCAGACGTTGCGGCACGAATTCATCGGGTTTGACGACAATGAGTACGTGTATGATAATCGCATGGTCGCCGGGGGCCTGACGCTCAAGGGGTTTATTTGGGCCTTTACGCATGTCCATTCCAACAACTGGCACCCGCTGACGTGGCTTTCCCACATGGTGGACTGCCAGTTATACGGACTGCATCCCGGCGGCCATCATCTGACCAATGTCCTGCTCCACATTGCGACCGTCATCGCGCTTTTCCTGGTGTTGCGGCAGATGACCGGCGCGTTTTGGCGCAGCGCATTTGTCGCGGCTGTGTTTGGCATTCATCCGTTGCGGGTGGAATCGGTGGCGTGGGTGTCCGAGCGCAAGGACGTTCTGAGCGGGCTGTTCTTCATGCTGACCATCGGGGCGTATGTGCGTTATGCGCGCCATCCGTGGTCGTGGGGGCGTTACGGGCTTGTGGTGCTGCTGTTTGCGATGGGCCTGATGTGCAAGCCGATGCTGGTGACGCTGCCCCTGGTGCTGCTGTTGCTGGATTATTGGCCGTTGCGACGGGTGGAATCGGCGGGAAAGTTGGCGATGGAAAAGCTGCCCTTGCTCGCGCTCTCCGCCGCGTCCTGCGCAGCCACGCTTTTGGCGCAAACCAAAGCCATGATGCCGACTGAGTCATTTTCGCTGCCACTGCGCTTTGCCAATGCGTTGGTGGCCTGCAAGGTTTATCTCGACCAGATGGTTCATCCGGCGGGATTGGCGGTGTTTTATCCCTTTCCGCATGTTCTGTCGCTGCGGAAAGCGGCGCTGGCCGGGGCGCTGCTGGCTGGTCTTTCAGTCCTCGCATGGGCAGGGCGGCGGAAGCAGCCGTGGCTGCTGATGGGATGGCTCTGGTATTTGGTGATGCTGCTGCCGGTGGCGGGAATCATCCAGGTGGGCGAGCAGGCCCATGCCGACCGCTACACTTACCTGCCGCAAATCGGGATTTATATGGCGGTGACATGGCTGGCGGCGGAGTGGGGCGCGAAGTGGGGGATGGGCCGGATGGCCCTTGGAGGTCTGATGACCGCCATCCTCGCGGTGTTGATGGTCTGCGCCTGGAAACAGACCGCGTATTGGCAAAACAGCGAAGTCCTGGCGAGCCGCGCGCTGGCCTGCACCAGAGACAACTACATCGCCCATTTAATCCTCGGCAATGCTTTTGTGGAAAAGGGAAGAGTGGACGAAGGGATTGCCCAATTCCAACAGGCGCTGCAAATCAAGCCCGCTTTTGTGAAAGCCCGCAACAACCTCGGCAACGCCCTGCTGCGAAAGGGCAAAGTGGACGAAGCCATTGCCCAGTACCAGGAGGCGCTGAAAATCAAGCCCAACCTTACGGAAGCGCATTTCAACCTCGGCGACGCCCTGTTCCAAAAGGGAAGAGCGGACGAGGCGATCAGCCAATTCCAACAGGCGCTGGAAATCAACCCCGGCTACGCGGAAGCCCGCAACAACCTCGGCCGCACACTGTGCCAAAAGGGAAGAGTGGACGAAGGGATCGCCCAGTTCCAACAGGCGCTGGAAATCAATCCCGCCTTTGTGGAAGCCCGCAACAACCTCGGCAACGCTTTTATGGAAAAGGGGAGAGTGGACGAAGCGATCACCTGTTACCAAAAGGCATTGGCCTTCGACCCCGGCTATGCGGCGGCCCGGAGAAACCTCGAAAAAGCAGTCCTGAAGACGATTAAGAATTAAGAATTAAGAATTATGAAAGAAGAAAAAGATCTACGGAAGCGAACGAAGGACTTTGCCTTGCGTGTCGTGCGGATGTTTTCGGCGCTGCCGAAAACGACGGTGGCCCAAGTTTTGGGCAGACAGGTCTTGCGTTCGGGCACGTCCGTCGGCGCAAATTACCGGGAAGCTTTTCGCAGCCGGAGCAGGGCTGAATTCATTGCCAAATGCGGCGACTCCCTGCGCGAGTTGGAAGAAACCGCCTATTGGTTGGAACTCCTCGTCGATGGCCGAATTGTGCCTGTCGAGAAGCTGTCCGCTCTTCGTCAGGAGTGCGACGAACTCACGACGATTTTCGTAACAATCCTGAAGACAAGTAAGAATTAAGAATTAAGAATTATGAAAGAAGAAAAAAAGCTGACTCGATCCCTCCGACTTCTTAATTCTGCCTTCTTAATTCTTACTTTCCCGGATCGTATCCCAAAGCGCGGCAGTACGGCTCCAATATGGGCAAAATGGGGCCAAGATGCTTCTCGTAGGCGCGCCAGCGGGCAACAGCCCGGGCATAGACCGGCTGGCTGGCATCGCGATAGGTGGGCGAAAACATCCGTTTCTTGCTGCTTTTTTCATGGAATTGAGCCTGGGCCGGGTCCCAGCTCAAACCAAGAAATTCAGTAACCCGGCGACCCTCCTTCTCCAGGTCGGCCACGGTGTCTTCGTAGCGCGTCTCGATCCAGGCCAGGCCTTCCCATTGCCGGACGGCCAGCCAGACGTCCATTAAATTGGCATAATGCCTGGCGGTCCGCTCCAGAGAGAGAAAGTTCGCATTAAACGGATTCAGAACAAGGTTCTGAAAATAGCAACTGATCACCACATCACGCGGATCACGCAACGCGATGACGACACGCAATTCGGGGAACAGCCGCAACCAGATGCGAAGCTTGGCGGTGGGCGACGGGTTTTTGTCCAAAACCAATTTTCCCTCCAGGCTGCCGCCCCATTCCCTCTGGATGGCTTCCAGATAGCGGCGGCGAATGATGTTCAGACGGGCGGCGGAAAATTGCGGTGATTCGTTGAACAATTTGGCGGCAACCGTCGTAAAGGCGCGCGGCTCATCCAACGCCGCCACGCCCGGATGGGCGCCAAGAATCTGCTCCAAAAGGGTGGTGCCGCTGCGCGGATGGCCTCCGAGGAACGCCAGCGCCGGCATGGCGTCACGGGCGCGTTCAGGAAACTCCCTGGCCCAGGTGCGAAGGATGTCCTTGGGCAGTGCCTGGGTTGAACGGCGGTATTGGCCCGCTTCCTCGTCGTATTCCTTTAGCATCTCTTCGACGTCTCCCAGGCGTCGCACAAGGTCTTTGGCCTCAAGCAACATCTGCATCGCTTCGTCAAAGCGGTCAGTCCGGTTGAGGACCTCGGCCAATTCATAGCGGCTGGCGTACTGCACGTACTGGTGCCGGGGATTGGACGCGATCAAATCACGCAATCGGCGTTCGGCGTCCTCGATTTTATTTTCGCGGCGGTCGAGGAATGCGGCGTAGTAGCGGGCCTGATCATCCCGGGGATCAATCGCCAGGCACGAGGCAACCGCTTCACGAGCCTCGGCAAAGCGATGCTCCTGCTCGAACAAAATCGCCAGGGCCATGTGCGGGTTAATGCTCCGTGGATTGACCGCCGCCGCTTTCTCAAACCAGGCCCGGGCCATTTCCGGCTGGCGCAAACTCTGGCATTTATGGCCAATTTGCAGCATGAAGTAGTCGTTGCGCGGCTCCAACTCAACCGCCTTGCGCCAGATCCGGTCCGTCAGATCCATTTGGCCCGCATTGCAGACAGCGCATCCATATTCAAACCAGATCTGCGCTTTGTTTGGGAACTGCTGAACCAGCTTCTCATAAGCCTGCACGGCTTGGGCTATGTCATAATTCGTCAAAAGCTTGCGAGCTTCGTTCAGCTTTTTATCGGATAAGCCCGGGTTCATTCCTGGGAGTTAAAGGACCGGCCCCTGAATCATTTAATGAGGCTTACGAGTAGTAGGAGGCTCGTAGGGAACGCCGTCCACCATTGCCTGAATTGCCGGTGGCAAGGGAGGAGCATCGGGATGCAGCGCATTATAGGCGGCCATGTTCAACGCCTGCTGGTCCGGATCAACTGGCTGCTGTGCCGGTATATTCGCAATTTGGGTCGGGCCAGACGACCCTGAGAGAAGGGCAGATGCTATTTGTCCCCCGACCGTATTGCCGCTGGCACCGCCGGCAACCGATACGCCTCCTCCCCCGAAGGATGAGGCGCCCACACCGCCGCCACCAAAACTACTGCTACCGCCGGAAACCGCTACTCCGCCACTGCCTCCTCCGCGCGATGAGAAACTGCCACCGCCAATAGTCGTTATGCCACCGCCACCGCCGCCGCCGCCGCCGCCAACCGTTACGCCTCCGTAGGGCGAGGAATTCCGGCCCCCTCCCGCGATAATGGCGGATGATCCGCCGGGAGTTGCCGCTGCGGCGGCAGCCTCTCGCGCTGCCCGCCTGCCTTGCAGCGACCCTGCTGGTTCGGGCGCCGTGGCGCCGCCGGCAGCTTTGGCCCCCGCCGCCGCCAGACTATTGCTGAGCATCGACAAAGTCATTGGCGTGCCATTAACAAGGACATCAACCTCCTGCTGATTCGGATGAATTCCAACCAATTCCAGAACATCGTCTCTTTCGCCGGGCGCCAGTTTGAAATAAGAGGTCTGGCCCTTCGCGTCTTTTGGGGGTATGGAGAACAGGACTCGAACATCATCCCCGATCTTTATAATGCCATTGAGATAAACTTTTGGCAGTTCCACGGGTTTTTTATCGGCAGCAGAAGGGGGCGGGGGTGGCGGATTCAGCCGAAAGATATTTCTATCGATGATAATCGCGTAGGGATTGGAATTATCACCTGTTCCATCCGAAGTGCTTGATGGAGCGGCTGTTGCGGCGACACCCGTGAACGCCCGCAAGGGAGTTGCCAGGGCCATCACGCCGGCGATTAGATATGCCGATGTCCATTTCAAATTCATGATCATAAGATAGCTGCAACCGGGAAAAACACCAGCCAAATTTCAAAGTTTCGTCACGAATTTGGTCATTAGTCAGGGCAGACGCATCTAAATCTTGGCGTTTCTCATTAACACCGGGGCTTTAGCCCGGTGTGATGGCTGGTCTGCGACATTCTTAACCGTTTCCAACGGTTTCCCCCGAGCGGCGATAAGCCGTTAAAACGGCTGGAGTCTGCCTTACTCGTCCTCGACACCGGGCTAAAGCCGCGGTGTTAATGAGAGCCGGACGCGTGACCCGGAGAATTTTGATGCGTTTGCCCTGGGTCATTAGTGCTTGGACATTGGTCATTTTATCCGATACTCTTTCAGGGACAGAATGGCGCGTTCGTCTATCAGTTAGGACACGGCCCTCTCAAGGCTGAAAGACGGGTGCGATTCCCGTACGCGCTACCATTCTTAAACTGAAATTTACCAGTTCCACCGGGAACTGGAATCACGCGCTGGAAGACCCGCCTCGTAAAGCTTGATTTCCGTTTGCAACGTTCCCGCCAGCGGGTCGTTTTTTTGCCCGACCGCCAGCTCCAATGCGCGCCGGGCGGTGGCAATCGCCTCTCCATAATTCTTCGTCTCCGCATAAGCCGCCGCCAGCGTTTGCAGAATCATCGGATTCTCGCGGCCGGCCAACTGGCCGGCCTGTTGGGCCAAAGCCAAAGCTCTTGCGCCATCCCGCAGCGATGCGTCGGATGCAGTCGCCAGCAGCCACGCCAGGTTGTTGCAGGCCTCGGCGTCAGCAGGATCGCCTTCCACCGCTTTTTGGAAATGGGCGATGGCTTCCGTCAGTTGCCCCTTTTTGGCAAAAGCAATCCCCAAGCTGTTCTGCTCACCGACAAAACGGGGCTCGATCTGCACCGCTTTTTGGAGATGCGCGATGGCTTCGTCCACCTTTCCCTTCTTCAGCAAAGCGGCGCCCAAGTTGTCATGAGCCGCACCCATGTCCGGTTCGATGGCCAGGGCTTTTTGATACTCCGCGATGGCTTCGTCCACCTCTCCCTTCCGGGCAAGAGCCAGGCCAAGATTGTTATGCGCCATTGCGTGATCCGGACTGATCTCGATTTCCTTTTTGTATTGCGCGATGGCTTCATCCATCCGGCCCAGTTGGAAAAAGCAGACGCCGAGGTTGTAGTGGACTTTTGCGAAGTTCGGATTGATTGCCAGCGCCTTTTGATAATGAGCAATCGCCTCATCCAGTTGGCCGTTTTCAGAAGCGGCGGTGCCAAGGCTGGCTTGGGCCAGCCATGAATTGGGATTCTGGCGAAGTGTTGTTTGCCAGAGCGTTTCCTCGTTCGCGTACATCCCGCATTGCTTCCACGTCAACGCGCCCAAGGTGATCAGCAACGCCGCGCACAACACCGGCCGAAGAAAATGTTTCCCCGGCGCAATCCGGCCCAGTCCAATCTCCATTCCCGCCGCCGTCAGCGCAATGGGGCCGATGCAGGCCAGATATTGGAAATGATCCGCCACGAACGAGTACATATACATGTGATGCATGATGAATCCCAGCATCGGGCTTAACGTCGCCACAAAAAACGCCGCCGCCACCTCCACACTTCGCCCCGCCCAGCGCCGCGCCCGCCAAATCACCACACCCAGGGCCGCCGTCGCCGCCACCCAGACATAATCGCTTGGATCAGAGGCCGAAATGGTCCAACGCGTATAATCAACAGTTAGATTCGCCGGCCAGAGCAGCTTGCCCGCATAAAACCACACCGCCCGGCTCGCAATCAGCACGCGCTCCATTAGCCCAATCTCGAACGGTTTGCCCTCCGTGTCGTGATGGTGGCGCTCCCACCACATCGAGATCAGCCCCATGCCAATTCCCATTGCCACAAACGGCGCAACCTGCGCCAGCCGCCGCCAGTTGATCGGCATTTTTTCCAGCCACAAAATCAAGAGCAGCGCCGCCGGCAGCGTGCAGGCCGTCGTCTTGGCCGAAAGCGCCAGAGCGTAAAAAACCAGCGACAGCACATAAAATCGCCACGGGCGTTTGCATTGTGCATCAATGAACTTGATCCACGCCAAAAGCGTGAGCAAAAAGAAAAAGCCCATCAGCACGTTTTTGCGTTCGCTGATCCACGCGACGGATTCCACCTGCACCGGATGCAGCGCGAAGATCGCCGCCGCCAGCCATGCGCCCGGCACGCGCAGCCGCGTCAACACCCGCCACACCAACAGCGCATTGGCGGCGTGGAGCAGGAGGTTGACCAAGTGGTAGCCCGCCGGATTGAGACCCCAAAGTCCGCGCTCCATGTAAAACGTGGTAAAAGTCAGCGGAAAATATTGCACCGGTGATTCGAGCGTAAACCAAATCCGCCGCAACCCATCGGGCGCGGTCAGCAATGGGTTCTCTGTGAGATTCAAGTCGTCGTCCCAGACGAATCCCGCGGGCAATGCCGGCCCATAGGCAATCAAGGTGGCAAGCACCAGGAACAATCCAAACAGCCAGCCATGCCGCCACGAGGACTTTTCTTTATCAGGCATAGCCGAACGCGCGCAAATACGGCTCCAAGGCCGCCTGAAGCGGAGCCAGCGCGTCGGCATAATGTTTCCAACGCCCCACGGCTCGATTATAGACTGGCTGCGTCACTTCGTTGTAGGTCGGCGAATGGACGAATCTGCGGCGCGCCGTTTCATAATAAGTCGCCTGGGCCTCATGCCACGGCAAACCCAGGAAATTCGTCAACCGCCGTCCCTCGCCTTCCAAATTGGCGACCACGTCCTCGTAGCGCGTTTCAATCCAATCGAAGCCGCCCAACTCGCGCATGCGCAACCACGCATCCATGCGGTCGGCATAGAATTTGGCCGTGCGCTCCAGGTTGAGACAGGTGACGGTGGCCCAGCTCAAAGGCCAGTTCTGGAAGTAGCAACTGATGATGACGTCCCGCGGATCGCGCAAAGCCATGACGAGTTTCGATTGGGGGAAAAGACGGAGCCAAGCATGAAGCCACGCCGTCGTGGGGGGGTTTTTGTCCAGCAACAACCTGGCGCCCGGGTTTTCCTGCGTCTCGCGCAGGAGGCTTTTGAAGTAGCGGCCGATCATTTGGGCGCGGCCGGCGGCGGTGAGGTCGTTCAAGGATTTGACAGTCAGCAACCGGGATTGCGGCGGCGGGAGAATCCTGTCCACCACCTCCTTCACAAAGGAAGGAGGTTCGTCAATTACAAGAATCCCCGGATGCGCCCCGAGAATTTGTTCAATGAGAGTCGTGCCGCTGCGCGGCGCGCCGGCCAGACACGCCAATGGATGCGGGCAGGGGGAGTCGGCCGCCTCCTCGCGCCAGCGCCGCAGCGTCTCGGGCGTCAACTCCGCCAGCGCCTCGCGCCTCGCGCGGTCCATGTTCGCATAAAACAGTTCGCGCCGGGACGTATCCTCCATTTTGTACCGCAGGGTCTTGGCCTTGCCGAGACAGATCAATGCCCCGGCGTATTGTCCGAGGGCGTCCAGCACTTCGGCCAACAGATAATTGGCATTGGATTGCAGATCCAAGGGCAGCAACGGATCGCTCTTGAGCAAGTCGCGCAAGGCGGTTTCCGCTTCCCCGTCGAGTCCCTTGCGATGCAGTAAAAACGCCTTGAAAAACAGCGCCTGGGCATCCTTCGGATTCCAAGTCAGGCAGGTTTCGGCACATTCCCATGCTTCGTCCAGGCAGCGGCTTCGCTCCAACCACGCCCCCAGAGCCAGGCGCGCGTTGGCCGACGAAGGGTCCACCGCCACCGCGCGCTTGAGGCAAGCCAGGGACTGATCCATGCGGCGCAGGTGATAGTATTGCCCGCCGATGAAAACGAGCAACGAAGCATCGGCGGGGGCCAGTTCCAACGCGCGTTGATAGGCTTGATCGGCCAGCGCGAACTCCAGATCGCCCGCCGCTGCCAGTCCCAATTCGGCCCACAACTGCGGGATGTCCGGGAACTGTTGGACAAGATCGCGATAGATGGCCAGGGCGGGAGCAGGGCGGCCATTGTTCATGTGTTGCAGCGCATTTTGCCAGGAAGCCATGCCTTTGGGTGATCGCCGTAATTTTGCGAGGGCGTCCTGCGGATTACTTTTGGGGCTTTCCATCATGGAAGGTGGCGGTTCGTATCATCCATAGCCGAACGCCTGACGGTACTTCGCCAGACCCGCCTGAAGCGGAGCCAGCGCCCCGGCATAATGCTTCCAACGCCCCACGGCTCGATTGTGAACTGGCTGCGTCACTTCATTGTAGGTCGGCGAACGGACGTATTTGAGGCGCGCCGTCTCATAATAAGCCGCCTGGGCCTCGTGCCACGGCAAACCCAGGAAATTCGTCACCCTCCGTCCCTCGCCTTCCAAATTGGCGACCACGTCCTCGTAGCGTGTTTCAATCCAATCGAAACCGCCCAACTCGCGCATGCGCAACCACACATCCATGCAGTCGGAATAGAACCTGGCCGTCCCCTCCAGGCTGAGAAAGCTGACGTTGCCCCAGACCAAGGGGAGGTTCTGGAAGTAGCAACTGATGACGCTGTCCGGCGGATCGCGCAAAGCAATGACGACTTTCGATTGGGGAAAAAAACGGAGCCAAAAATGAAGCCACGGCGTCGTGGAGGGGTTTTTTTCCAGCAACAACCTGGCGCCTGGTTGTTCCTCCGTCTCACACAGGAGCCTTTTGAAATAGCGGCCGATCAATCGGGCGCGCACGGCGGACGTGGGGTCGTTCAATGATTTGAGAGTCAGCTCCATGGCCGGCGGCGGCGGGCGAAAGGCGTTCAACAGCTCCGTCAAGAAGGAATGCGGTTCATCAAATACAAGAATCTCCGGATGAGCCGCAAGAATTTGTTCAATGAGAGTGGTGCCGCTGCGCGGCGCGCCGCACAAACACGCCAATGGATGCGGACAGGGGGCGTCGGCCGCCTCCTCGCGCCAGCGCCGCAGCGTCTCCGGCGTCAACTCCGCCAGCAAGTCGCGCCGCGTCTGGTCCATCTTATCATAAATCTGTTCGAGCCTGGCCGTGTTCGCCGTTTGGCGCCGCAGCGCCTTGTACTTGCCGAGACAACTCAATGCCTCGGCGTATTGTCCGAGCGCGTCCAGCACGACGCCCAGCAAATGATTGGCATTGGATTGCACACCCAAGGGCGGCAACGGATCGCTCTTAAGCAAGTCGCGCAAGGCGGTCTCCGCATTCTTATTGAGTCCCTTGCAGTGCAATAAAAGCGCCTTGAAATACAGCGCCTCGCCGTTCTTGGGATGCTGGGTCAGGCAGGACTCGACACATTCCCATGCTTCATCCAGGCGGCGAGTTCGCTCCAACCACGACGCCAGAGCCAGGCGCGCGCTGGCCGACGAAGGGTCCACCGCCACCGCGCGCTTGAAGCAAGCCAGGGCCTGATCCAGGCGGCGCATGTTGGAGTATTGCGTGCCGATGAAAACGAGCAAAGAGGCATCGGCGGGGGCCAGATCCATCGCGCGTTGAAAGGCTTGGTCGGCCAGCGAGAACTCCAGATCGCCCGCCGCCGCGAGGCCCAATTCGGCCCACAACTGCGCGACGCCCGGGAACTGTTGGACCAAATTGCGGTAGCCGGCCAGGGCGGGAGCAGGGCGACCAGTGTTCAGGTCTCGCAGCGCATTTTGCCAGGAAGCCATGGCGGGGGATCGCCGTAATTTTGCGAGGTCGTCCAGTGGATTACTTTTGGCGCTTTCTATCATGGAACATGGCAGTTCGGCAAAATGGTAAAGTTTCCCATGCCAATGGCAAGTCTCACATTATCTGTCATCCGTAGCCGAACGCCCGACAGTACTTCGCCAGACCCGCCTGAAGCGGAGCCAGCGCCCCGGCATAATGCTTCCAACGCCCCACGGCTCGATTGTAAACTGGCTGCGTCACTTCATTGTAGGTCGGCGAGTGGACGAATGTGCGGCGCGCCGTCTCATAATAAGTCGCCTGGGCCTCGTGCCACGGCAAACCCAGGAAATTCATCATCCGCCGTCCCTCGCCTTCCAAATTGGCGACCACGTCCTCGTAGCGTGTTTCAATCCAATCGAAGCCGCCCAGCTCCCTCATGCGCAACCACACATCCATGCAGTCGGAATAAAACCTGGCCGTCCCCTCCAGGCTGAGGAAGCCGACGGTGGCCCAACTGAAGGGGAAGTTCTGGAAGTAGCAACTGATGATGACGTCCCGCGGATCGCGCAAAGCGATGATGACTTTCGATTGCGGAAAAAGACGGAGCCAAACATAAAGCCACGCCGTCGTGGCGAGGTTTTTGTCGAGCAACAACCTGGCGCCCGGGTTTTCCTCCGTTTCGCGCAGGAGACTTTTGAAATAGCGGCCGATCAATTGGGCGCGGCCGGCGGCGGTGAGGTCGTTCAAGGATTTGAGAGTCAGCCACCGGGCCGGCAGCGGCGGGTAAAGCGTATTCACCACCTCCTTTCCGAAGGAAAGCGTTTCGTCAAATACAAGAATCCCCGGATGCGCCCCGAGAATTTGTTCAATAAGAGTCGTGCCGCTGCGCGCCACGCCGCCCAAACTCGCCAATGGATGCGGGCAGGGTGAGGCGGCCGCCTCCTCGCGCCAGCGCCGCAGGGTCTCGGGCGTCAACTCCGCCAGCAACTCGCGCCGCGCGCGGTCCATCTTGTCATAAGCCCCTTCGAGCCTGGTCGTGTCCTCCATTTTGTGCCGCAGCGTCTTGGCCTTGCCGAGACAGATCAATGCCCCGGCGTATTGTCCGAGCGCGTCCAGCACGAGGCCCAGCAGATAATTGGCGTTGGATTGCACATGCAAGGGCAGCAATGGATCGCTCTTGAGCAAGTCGCGCAAGGCGGTCTCCGCTTCCCCGTTGAGTCCCTTGCGATGCAATAAGAACGCCTTCAAATACAGCGCCTGGGCATCCTTCGGATGCTGGGTCAGGCAGGTTTCGACACATTCCCATGCTTCATCCAGGCGGCGATTTCGCTCCAACGACGTCGCCAGAGTCAGGCGCGCGTTGGCCGACGAAGGATCCGCCGCCACCGCCCGCTTGAGGCAAGCCAGGGCCTGATCCATGCGGCGCAGGTGAGAGTATTGCGTGCCGATGAAAACGAGCAAGGCGGCATCGGCGGGGGCCAGTTCCACCGCGCGTTGATAGGCTTGATCGGCCAGCGAGAACTCCAGATCGCCCGCCGCCGCGAGGCCCAATTCGGCCCACAACTGCGCGACGCCCGGGTATTGTTGGACCAAATTGCGGTAGCTGGCCAGGGCGGGAGCAGGGCGACCAGTGTTCAGGTATTGTTTCGCATGTTGCCAGGAAGCGATGGCGTGAGGTGAGCGCTGTATTCTTGCGAGGTCATCCAGCGGTTGGTTTTTAGGGCTTTTTATCATGGATATCTGGTATTCCGGCAAAATGGCAAAGTTTTCCCATGCCATTGGCACATCTCACATTATCTGTCATCCATAGCCGAACGCCCGACAGTACTTCGCCAGACCCGCCTGAAGCGGAGCCAGCGCCCCGGCATAATGTTCCCAACGCCCCACGGCTCGATTGTAAACTGGCTGTGTCACTTCATTGTAGGTCGGCGAATGGACGAAATTGCGGCGCGTCGTTTCATAATAAGTCGCCTGGGCCTCGTGCCACGGCAAACCCAGGAAATTCGTCACCCGCCGTCCCTCACTTTCCAAATTGGCGACCACGTCCTCGTAGCGTGTTTCAATCCAATCGAAGCCGCCCAACTCCCGCATGCGCAACCACACATCCATGCAGTCGGAATAGAACTTGGCCGTCCGCTCCAGGCTGAAATAGCTGACGATGGCCCAGTCCTCGGGAATGTTCTGGAAGTAGGAACTGATGATGACGTCCCGCGGATCGCGCAAAGCGATGACGACTTTCGATTGGGGAAAAAAACGGAGCCAAACATGAAGCCACGCCGTCCTGGAGGGGTTTTTGTCCAGCAACAACCTGGCGCCCGGGTCTTCCTCCGTCTCGCGCAGGAGGCTTTTGAAATAGCGGCCGATCAATTGGGCGCGCCCGGCGGCGGTGAGGTCGTTCAAGGATTTGAGAGTCACCAACCGGTTTCGCGGCGGCGGGAGAATCTTGTTCACAACTTCCTTCCCGAAGGAATGCAGTTCGTCGATTACAAGAATCTCCGGATGAGCCGCAAGAATTTGTTCGATGAGGGTCGTGCCGCTGCGCGGCGCACCGCCCAAAATCGCCAATGGATGCGGGCATGGGGCGTCAGCCGCCTCCTCGCGCCAGCGCCGCAGCGTCTCGGGCGTCAACTCCGCCAGCGCCTCGCGCCGCGTCTGGTCCACCTTCTCATCAAACTGTTCGCGCCGGGTCGTGTCCTCCATTTTGTACCGCAGCGTCTTGGCCTTGCCGAGACAGTTCAATGCCCCGGCGTATTGTCCGAACGCGTCCAGCACTTCGCCCAGCAGATAATTGGCATTGCATTGCACATTCAAGGGTGGCAACGGATCGCTCTTGAGCAGGTCGCGCAAGGCGGTCTCCGCTTCCCCGTCGAGTCCCTTGCGATGCAATAAAAACGCCTTGAAATACAGCGCCTCGCCGTTCTTGGGATGCCGGGTCAGGCAGGACTCGACACATTCCAATGCTTCATCCAGGCGGCGAGTCCGCTCCAGCCACGATGCCAGAGTCAGGTGCGCGTTGGCCGACGAAGGGTCCACCGCCACCGCGCGCTTGAAGCAATCGAAGGCCTGATCCAGATGGCGCAGGTGATAGTATTGCCAGCCGATGAAAACGAGCAAAGAGGCATCGGCGGGGGCCAGATCCATCGCGCGTTGAAAGGCTTGATCGGCCAGCGTGAACTCCAGATCGCCCGCCGCCGCGAGGCCCAATTCAGCCCACAACTGCGCGACACCCGGGAACTGTTGGACTAGGTTGCGGTAGCTGGCCAAGGCGGGAGCATGGCGGCCATTGTTCAGGTGTTGCAGCGCATTTTGCCAGGAAGCCATGGCTTGGGGGGATCGCCGTAATTTTGCGAGGTCTTCCAGTGGATTACTTTTGGCGCTTTCTATCATGGAACATGGCAGTTCGGCAAAACAGTAAAGTTTCCCCATGCCATTGGCAAGCCTCGCATTATCTGTCATCCATAGCCGAACGCCCGACGGTACTTCGCCAGATCCGCCTGAAGCGGAGCCAGCGCCCCGGCATAATGTTCCCAACGCCCCACGGCTCGATTGTGAACTGGCTGCGTCACTTCATTGTAGGTCGGCGAATGGACGAATTTGAGGCGCGCCGTCTCATAATAAGCCGCCTGGGCCTCGTGCCACGGCAAACCCAGGAAATTCGTCACCCGCCGTCCCTCGCCTTCCAAATTGGCGACCATGTCCTCGTAGCGTGTTTCAATCCAATCGAAGCCGCCCAACTCCCGCAGGCGCAACCACACGTCCATGCAGCCAGAATAGTACTTGACAGTCCCCTCCAGGCTGAGAAAGCCGACGATGGCCCAGCTCAAGGGGAAGTTCTGGAAGTAGCAACTGATGATGACGTCCCGCGGATCGCGCAAAGCGATGATGACTTTCGATTGCGGAAAAAGACGGAGCCAAACATGAAGCGATACCGTCGTGCCAGGGTTTTTGTCCAGCAACAACCTGTCGCCCGGGTTTTTCTCCGTCTCGCGCAGGAGGCTTTTGAAATAGCGGCCGATCAATTGGGCGCGGCTGGCGGTGGTGAGGTCGTTCAAGGATTTGAGAGTCAGCCCCCGGGCTGGCGGCGGGTGAAGCGTGTTCACCACCTCGTTCTCGAAGGAATACGTCTCGTCAAATACAAGAATGTCCGGATGCGCCCCGAGAATTTGTTCAATGAGAGTCGTGCCGCTGCGCGCCGCGCCGCCCAAAATCGCCAATGGATGCGGGCAGGGGGCATCGGCCGCCTCCTCGCGCCAGCGCCCCAGCGTCTCCGGCGTCAACTCCGCCAGCGCCTCGCGCCGCGTCTGGTCCACCTTCTCATAAATCTGTTCGAGCGCGGCCGTATTCGTTATTTTGCGCCGCAACGTCTTGGCCTTGCTGAGACAGCTCAATGCCTCGGCGTATTGTCCGAACGCGTCCAGCACGACGCCCAGCAGATGATTGGCGTTGGATTGCACATCCAAGGGCGGCGACGGATCACTCTTGAGCAAGTCGCGCAAGGCGGTTTCCGCTTCCCCGTTGAGTCCCTTGCGATGCAATAAAAACGCCTTTAAATACAACGCCTGGCCATCCTTCGGATGCCGGGTCAGGCAGGTTTCGACACATTCCCATGCTTCGTCCAGGCGGTGAGTTCGCTCCAACCACATCGCCAGAGGCAGGCGCGCGTGAGCCGACGAAGGATCCACTGCCACCGCGCGCTTAAGACAAGCCAGGGCCTGATCCAGGCGGCGCAGGTGATAGTATTGCGTACCGATGAAAACGAGCAAGGCGGCATCGGCGGGGGCCAGATCCATCGCGCGTTGAAAGGCTTGATCGGCCAGCGAGAACTCCAGATCGCCCGCCGCCGCGAGGCCCAATTCAGCCCACAACTGCGCGACACCCGGGAACTGTTGGACCAGGTTGCGGTAGCTGGCCAAGGCGGGAGCATGGCGGCCATTGTTCAGGTGTTGCAGCGCATTTTGCCAGGAAGCCATGGCGGGGGATCGCCGTAGTTTTGCGAGGTCGTCCATCGGATTACTTTTGGCGCTTTCTATCATGGAACATGGCAGTTCGGCAAAATGGCAAAGTTTCCCCATGCCATTGGCACGTCTCACATTATCTGTCAGCCGTAACCGAACGTCCGACAATACTCCGCCAGACCCGCCTGAAGCGGAGCCAGTGCCTCGGCATAATGTTTCCATCGCCCCACAGCCCGGTCATAAACTGGCTGCGTCACTTCATTGTCGCCCGGCGCATGGACGAATTTGTGGCGCGCCGTGTCGCAATAACTTGCCTGGGCCTCATGCCACGGCAAACCCAGGAACTCCGTCACCCGCCGTCCCACGCCTTCCAAATTGGCGACCCCGTCCTCGTAGCGTGTTTCAAGCCAATCGAAGCCGCCCAACTCGCGCATGCGCAACCACACATCCATACAGTCGGAATAGAACCTGGCCGTCCGCTCCAGATTGAGCAAGTTGACGTTGGCCGCGGTCAAGGGGAGGTTCTGGAAGTAGCAACTGATGACGATGTCCCGCGGATCGCGCAAAGTGATGATGACCTTCAACTGGGGAAACAGACGCAGCCAAATATGCAGCGACGCCGTCAGGGAGGGGTTTTTGTCCAGCAACAACCTGCCATGCGGCCCTTGCTCCAGGTCGCGCAGGAGATTTTTGAAATAGCGGCCGATCAATTGGGTCCGCCCGCTGGCGGGGAGGGCGTTCAAGGATTTGAGAGTCAGCCCCCTGGCTGGCGGCGGCGGGTGAAGTGTGTTCAGCAACTCTTGCACGAAGGCCTCCGGTTGGTCAAATACAAGAATCTCCGGATGGGCCCCAAGAATTTGTTCAATGAGAGTCGTGCCGCTGCGCGGCGGGCCGCCCAAAAACGCCAATGAATGCGGGCAGGGGGAGGCGATGGCTTCCTCGCGCCAGCGCCGCAGCGTCTCCGGCGTCAACTCCGCCAGCAACTTGCGCCGCGCACGATCCATCTGGTCGTAAGCCTTTTCGAGCGCGGCCGTGTCCGGCCTTTGGCGCAGCAGCTTTTTGGCCTTGTCGAGCCAGCGTATGGCCTCGCCGTATTGGCCAAGCGCGTCGAGCACAACGCCCAGCAGATGTTTCGCGGAATATTCAACATTCGGATCCAGCGAACTGGTTTTGAGCAGGTCGTGCAAGGCTGTCTCCGCTTCCCCGTCGAGTCCCTTGCGATGCAGTAAAAACGCCCTGAAATAAAGCACCCGGCCGTCCTTGGGATGCTGGGCCAGGCAGGACTGGACACATTCCCACGCTTCGTCCAAGCGCCCATCGCGCTCGAACCACGCCGCCAAACTGAGGCGCGCGTGGACCGACGCAGGGTCCGCTTCCACCGCGCGCTGGAAGCAGGCGCAGGCCTGTTCCAGGCGGCGCAGGCGATGATATTGCTGGCCGATGGCAACGAGCAAAACAGCATCGGCGGAGGCCAGTTCCGCCGCGCGCAGGGAGGCTTGATCGGCCAGCGCAAAATCCAGAGCGCCCGCCGCCGCGAGACCCAATTCGGCCCACAACTGCGCGACGCCCGGGAACTGTTGGACCAGATTGCGGTAACTGGCCAGGGCATGAGCATGGCGGCCATTGAGCAGGTATCGTTGCGCATTTTGCCAGTAAGCCTCGGCGTGAGGTGACCGCCGTAATTTTGCGAGGTCGTCCAGGGTGTCACTTTTGGCGTTTTTTATCATGAATATTTGGCAGTCAGACAAAAGCGTATGGCTTCGCCGCGTCATTAGCAAGGGAAAACCTCCCGTTTTGTCCAACGTAAATTCTGAACACTGTTTCAAAAAATTCAGATCACGGTTGAAAAGTCATTTGAATTCTGGCATTAGTCCTCGTTTGTATGCGATTGACGGTTGGTTTTCGGGAATGTCTGTGCGTGGCCCTGATGGTTGCGAGTCTGCCATATATGGCGCCCGGCGCCACAAATGACGCTGCCACTGTGGCGGCCTGTTACCATTGCGCCGGCAGCGCGCAGTTGACCGGCAACACGAACCTCGAGACACTCCAGAAAGCTCTCGCCCTGCCTTCGGCGGATGCAGTTCAGGACTTGGCCCTGGCAAGAGTTTCCGGGTTGCTGGCCGCCTGCTTCCAGTGCGGCACGAATGCGTCCGCAGCCTCTTTGATCGAACCTTTGTTGAGCGACGTTCTGGAAACGGAATCCTTGGGCACTTTCTCCGGCACGGCGACCAACACCCTCAATTTTGTGCTGGCCCTTCGGTTGGACTCAAAACGCGCGCAATTGTGGCAGGACAATTTCGGCAAGGCGCTCGGCGGCGCCGGTGAAAAATTGACGGCGGAAGAATTCAATGGATGGCGTTGGAACAGAGGCGCGGCGGATTCAATTTGGATTGTGCCCGCCCGCGATTGGCTGCTGGTTGGCCGGGGCGACGACCTTTTGCCCGTGCAAGCTGAATATCTGCGGCAGGTGAGCCGCAAGGGGCGGCCTGGCCCGGCATTAACGAACAACTGGCTGGAGGCGGACTTGGATTTGGCGCGTCTTGCCGCCTGGTTGCCGGATTGGTTGCGGCTGTTGAAACCGGCGCGCATCAAGCTCAGCGTCGCCGGCGAAAAAGACAACCTGCGCATGACCGCCCGGATGATTTATCCAGAAGCCATGCCGTGGAAATCCGGCTCGTGGCAGATGCCGACCGGGCTTGCGCAAGGTTCGATCATCAGTTTTACTGCCGGGCAAAATGTCGCGGCATTTCTGAATTTGAGTCCGGCTTTCTCCCGGCTTGACGGTGATCCGTTAACCAATCAATTCTACGCCTGGGCATTGGAGCAATTGCCTTTTCTGGATTATATGGCCTGGCCGGTGGTCAACGCCACAAACGCCTTGGAAAAGCTGTCAATTAAAGCGTCGGATGCATTGAGTCCTGAATTGAAACAATTCAACGGCACTGAGCTCCTTTGGCTGGCAGACCAGAGAAAGCTGGTTTTGTCCAACTTGCGGGTGATATTGCCCTCTTTGCAGGCTGTGCAAGACAAGGACGGGGAATTTTTACTGTTGTCTGTGTTTCCATGTCCGCCCTCGAACCAGCCCGCGCCGGACGAGTTATGGAAACAGATCAATGGGCGCACCAACCTGGTTTATTATGATTGGGAACTGACCGGTCCACGATTGCAAGAATGGCGGATCCTTGGCAGCATGCTATTGACCCGGTGGCGTGCGCCAACAGATGACATGATGTACGCAAGGAGGGTTGAAGACAAGTGGCTGGGCGAATTGGCGACGTTGGAGGGGAACACCGTCACCGAGATAACGCGCGTCGCGCCCAACGAACTGTCCGTGGTCCGTAGTGCGCCAGTTGGTTTTACCGGGATCGAGATGTTTCTGCTTTCGGATTGGCTGAGCGCCGTTGGCTCCCCGCCGATTGACTCTCGACCACCGGCGCATTGAACCTTAAGCTTGCCGCCATGCAATTCCAAATCATCTTCAATCCGATTAGCGCGGCGGAGCTGGCCAGGATGCCGCGCGAACTGCAGCTTCACATCCTCGGCGAATTT
>Ga0326728_10009413_pt1 | contig 23543 bp, 20 predicted proteins | sample MB3enrmetagenome_FD_207602 | JGI IMG/M metagenome (GOLD analysis project Ga0326728, IMG submission 207602) | Lab enriched peat soil microbial communities from McLean, Ithaca, NY, United States - MB31MN | ecosystem: Environmental > Terrestrial > Soil > Wetlands > Peat | place: USA: New York... | reverse complement strand
CAGGTGTAGGGCTTATCGGCGGCGGTGTGCTGTGCAGGAAATGCGGCATCCGTGGCAACAGCCTTGACCCGCCTATTAAGGAGGGCGAAGACGTGCAGCACAGGTTCCGCTCGCTTTATCGCCTTAAAGCGTTAGGCTATTGGCTGCGGCTGAGCCGCGAGGTGAAAGTGATAGGTAGCTAAGCTGTGAGATTCCCAGAACACGCCGTCGCGCTAGGGCAAGGCCGTCCGTGCCCTAAACATGTTGCCATAATCATGGATGGTAATGGGCGTTGGGCTGCCCAGCGGGGTTTGCCCCGGACGGAGGGCCATCGCAGAGGTGTGGAGAGCACGAAAGAATGCGTGCGCGCGGCCGCCGATCTCGGCATCTCCTATCTCACGCTTTTCAGCTTTTCTTCCGAAAATTGGAAGCGGCCGCCCATCGAGGTCACTTACCTCATGGGGCTGTTAAGGCGTTTTATCCGGCGCGACCTTGCGGAGCTGCACGAAAACAATGTCAAGCTGCGGGTCATCGGCTCGGAGGAGCGGGTGCCGCACGATCTCCTAACCATGCTTCACGACGCTGTTGCCCTAACCAGCGCCAATACCGGGCTTCAGCTCATAATTGCCTTCAACTATGGGTCGCGGGACGAGATTTTGCGCGCGGCAAAGCGGCTGGCGGAGCGTGTAAAATCGGGCGAGCTGGCGCTTGAGGATATAACGGAGGGAAATTTCGCGGAGCATTTCGATACGGCGGGCATTCCCGACCCCGATCTTATAATCCGGACCAGCGGGGAGCAGCGCATCAGCAATTTTCTGCTGTGGCAATGCGCCTACTCCGAATTTTTATTCGTTGATAATTACTGGCCGGACTTTACAAGACAAACTTTAGAGGGTGCGATCGCGGCATACCAGCAGCGTGAACGCCGTTTTGGCGGCCTTGCGGGGTAGCGCAAGGATCAGCTCAGAACGGACTTATCGGGCGAAGGGACGATGAAACAGCCTATAAGTTCAGAGCTGGTTCTTAGGTTTTATTCCTCCCTTATTCTGGTGGTGCTGAGTGTTACGCTTACTTATGCAGGGCCGGTGACGTTTGCAGGGCTTATTTTGTTCTTTGTGGCCTTGATGAGCTGGGAGTGGGGCCGCGTGGTGCGCGGGCGGAGCTTCGATAGCGTGTTCGCGCTGCAGATCGGCGCGATCGTGATTGCCGGCATCCTGACGCTGAAAAACTATCCAGTTCTTGCCTTGGGCACGATCGCCGGCGCGACGTGGGCTTCTTGCCGGCTTCATAGGTGGACTGGGCTAGATAGCGATCCTTGGTGGAGCGCTGCCGGAGTTTATTATGCGGGTTTGCCAGCAATTTCTCTGATTGCGATCCGGCAAGACCCCGAATATGGCTTCTACGCCATCCTTTACCTTTTTGTGGTTGTCTGGTCTGCTGACACCGGTGCGTTTTTCACCGGACGGTTCCTGGGCGGCCCGAAGCTCGCGCCGTCTATCTCTCCGAATAAGACTTGGGCGGGGCTCATTGGGGGAGCAGCCGCCGCTTGTTGCGCGGGGGTTTTTTTTGCCCTCTGGCTCGGGCGCACGTCGGTGCCGACGCTGGCCGGGATCAGCGTTGTCCTTTCCATTGTCTCCCAGGCGGGCGATCTGGGCGAATCATTCATTAAGCGGGTTTTTGGCGTGAAGCATTCGAGCGGGCTAATCCCAGGGCACGGCGGTGTGCTCGACCGGGTGGATGGTCTCGTGTTCGCCGCAATCGGCGCGGGACTGATCGCAGTGATCGTGGATCCCTCAAATCCCGGCCGGGCGTTGTTGATATGGTAAGAAGCCGGCTTCAAGCGGGCATGTATGGAGCGATGATGCAAAAAGACAGGCATGCCGCCGGCAACGCGGATCGAAAGGGAGAGAAAAGGCGCGTTAGCGTACTGGGGGCCACCGGGACGATAGGGCTGAAGACTTGTGAGCTCCTCGCTCTCAACCCGGATCGCTTCAAAACAGCTGCTCTGACCGCAAATCGCAGCGCAGAGAAGCTTGCGGAGCTTGCCGTCGCGCTCAACGCCGAATATGCGGCACTGGCAGACGAGCGGCTGGAGGGCGATCTTAGGCGGCGGCTCGAGGGCACAGGAATCGAATGCGGAGCCGGGCCGCGTGCGCTTATCGAGGCAGCGGAGCGGCGGGCAGACGTCATCATGGCCGCTATCGTCGGGGCGGCTGGGCTTGGGCCGACGTTAGCAGCCTTGCGTCAAGGAACGGTTGTCGCGCTCGCCAACAAGGAGTGCCTCGTTTCGGCGGGCAGTCTCTTTATGAGCGAGGCCGCCCGGTACGGGACGGCGCTTCTGCCGGTCGATTCGGAGCATTCGGCCGTCTTTCAAGCTTTGGATACGCCCGACTGTAAGCATGTCGAGAGGATTGTGCTTACGGCCTCGGGGGGGCCGTTCCGTACGTGGTCGCAGGAGCAAATCGCAGCGGCGCGCCCCGAGGACGCCCTAAAGCACCCGAACTGGGCGATGGGGCGGAAAATTACGATCGATAGCGCCACGCTGATGAACAAAGGGCTTGAGCTGATAGAAGCCTTCCATCTTTTCGGCGTCAGCGCCGGTCAGCTTTCCGCAATTATCCACCCGCAATCCATCGTTCACGCGCTCGTCTATTATTGCGACGGCTCTGTCATCGCTCAGGCAAGCGTTCCCGATATGCGGACGCCGATTGCTTATAGCCTCGCCTGGCCGGAGCGTCTTAGCGCCGATCTCAAGCGCCTCGATCTTGCTGCCGCTGCAAGCCTGACTTTTGAGGAGCCGGACGAGGCGCGCTTTCCCGCTTTGAAGCTTGCAAAGCAGGCTTTGATGGCAGGGGGTGCGGCGCCCACCGTGCTTAACGCGGCAAATGAGATCGCTGTGGAGGCGTTTCTCGATCGGGCCATCCCTTTCCCGGGCATCGCCCATACCGTTGAGCAAGCCATGAGCCGCGCCTTAGCAGAGCTTTCTGGCATCGCGCCCGATAGTCTTGAGGCTGTCATGCACCTCGATAGCCGCTCGCGGGAAATTGCCCGAAGCCTTCTTGGCGCGGCGCCTTCGCGGGCCGCCGGCGCTGTAACTGCCCGCCCGGGCTCTTAAATATGCTCTGACGTTACCTTAAACGCAGGTTTCCGGGCCTGGAAAAGGAAAAACGTCCGATCCAAAGGCTGGCTGGCAATGCCAGGTTTTAGACATCGGGCGCGCAAAAAGGGTTCTTCCGCATGATGCCTCAAGTTTTGTCCACCGCCATTGCGCAGCTTTTCTGGTGGACGGTGCCGTTTCTCCTCGTGCTTGGCGTCGTGGTCATCGTCCACGAGCTTGGACATTTTCTTGCCGCACGCGCACTCGGGGTCACCGTAGAAACGTTTTCGGTGGGGTTCGGGCCCGAAATAGCGGGGTTTCGCGACCGCAGCGGTACGCGCTGGCGGCTCGCATGGATTCCGCTAGGCGGTTATGTGAAGTTTAAGGGCGACGAAAGCGTTGCGAGTCTGCCGTCTGCGGAGGAACTCGACAAGCTCACTCCGGCCGAGCGCCAAGGCAACTTCCACACCTCTGCGCTTTGGCGGCGCACGCTCATCGTGCTCGCAGGACCGTTCTCGAACTTCGTTTTGAGCCTTGTGATTTTCACTGGGATGGTGCTCGCCACGGGAATCATCTATCAACAAGCGGAAATCCTTTGTGTCGAGCCTGGCACCCCCGCGGCGCAAGCCGGACTAAAAGCTGGAGACAAGATCTTGTCGGTTGGGGGCGCGCCCGTCAGAAGCTTCGAAGATTTCTCTTCCTATGTCGTGCTGAATGCGCGCTCGCCGATCGATATCGCCGTCGAGCGCGATGGTAAGGTGGTCGATCTGAGGGCTACTCCGGAGCTTACAGAAGGCGATTGCGTCGGAAGGCTTGGGGTTCTCGGCACGACGAACGCAAAAAATGCAAAGGTGGAGAGCGCAGGCCTTTTCGAGGCGGCGGGCGAGGGCATTAGGCGCACTTGGCGGATCGTTGAGGGGCCTTTTCAATTCTTCGGTCAGCTATTCCGGGGCAACGCCTGCGCGAGCTCGCTTGGAGGACCCGTAAAAATTGCGGAAGTGTCGAAAACGTTCGCCACGCAGGGCTTTGTTAACCTAATTCCGCTTATTGCCTTTATCTCGGTGAGCGTTGGGCTCTTCAACCTCTTTCCGATCCCGGTTTTAGACGGGGGTCACCTTTTGTTCTATGGCGCGGAAGCCATACTTGGCCGTCCATTAAGCCAAAGAGCGCAGGAAGCGGGATTTCAGTTTGGATTCGTCTTGCTTCTCATGTTAATGGTTTTCGTGACGTGGAATAACGTTGCCGAGCTCACGAGAGGCAAGCCGCCAGTGAGTAAGGTAGTGAGTGTCTGCCGTAGGTAACGTATCGGGGAAGTTCATACGTGGCCGCATGGTGCCGGGGGGCAACAGGCGGTCCGCTAAATTGGGTAACGGGTGGGGTTAGGCCACCTTGGCGTCACAAAGTGCTAGTCTCTAGCGCAGTGACATGCTGAGTTGGGGAACCGGCGTAATAGGGGCAATTAGATCGATGCTGCGCAAGAGCATAATCGGAAGGGTTCGTGCGGCCCTCACAATACTCGCGGCTGTGATGACGGTGACCGTCACGGCGGTGACGGTGCAATCGACGGAGACGTTCGCTCAAAGCGGGCCGGTCATCCGCGATATCCGGGTCGTCGGCAACAGCCGAATCGAGTCGGAAGCCGTCCGGTCCTATCTGACCTTCACGGTTGGCCAGCACTACGACGGCTACAAGGCCGACGAGAGCTTGCGGGCCTTGTTCGGAACCGGACTCTTTCAGGACGTTCACATCAACCTGCAAGGTAGTACGGTTGTTGTGACGCTGGTCGAGAACCCAATCATCAACCGCGTTGCTTTCGAAGGAAACAGCGAGGTCAAGAGTGAGACGCTAAGCGAAGAGGTGCAGCTGAAGGCGCGCTCACTTTATACACGCGCCCGCGCCCAAGCCGACGTTCAGCGCATTCTCGACGTTTACCGGCGGCAAGGTTATTACGCGACGCAGGTGGATGCTCAGATTATTCAGCTCGATCACAACCGGGTCGACTTGGTATTCGAAATTCACGAAGGGCCGGAGACCAAAGTCGCTGGCATTAATTTCATCGGGAACCAGGCGTTTTCCGATACAGAGCTGCGCGGCGTCATTACGACCACCGAGTCAAGCTTCCTCGACTTTCTGAAACCCACCTCCGTCTACGATCCGGACCGCTTCAATCTCGACCGTGAGCTGCTTCGCCGCTATTACGTCAAGAATGGCTATGCAGATATGCGAGTCGTGTCGGCAGTTGCGGACGTCGACCGCGAAGGAAAAGGCTTTTTCCTGACATTTACCGTGGACGAAGGGCAGAGATATAATTTCGGTGCCATCAACGTCGAATCGACACTGGCCGCGTTCAACAGCGACGCAGCTGCCGGCAAGGTGCTGACCAAGTCGGGCGAAATCTATAACGCGGACGCGGTCGAAAAGACGGTCGAAGCGCTCACGGTGGTGGTCGCTCAGCAGGGCTTCGCCTTCGGTCAGGTACGGACGAGAGTCAATCGCGATCCCGTTTCCCGCACGATTTCCGTGGCTTACGTCGTCGAGCAGGGCAGGCGCGTTTATATCGAGCGTATCAACGTAAGTGGCAATTACCGGACGGAAGATTATGTCATCCGGCGCGAGTTCCGCATAGCGGAAGGCGACGCTTACAATAAGGTCATGGTCGATCAGGCCCGTCAGCGCCTCATGGCTCTTGGCTTCTTCAAGGACGTCAAGGTCAACAAAGAGCCTGGCTCTGCTGGCGACCGCGTTGTCCTTAGCGTCGAAGTGACAGAGCAGTCGACCGGTGAGCTTTCGTTCTCCGCAGGCTACTCATCCGCTGAAGGTGTTATCGGTGATATCACTTACAGCGAGCGGAACTTCATGGGCACGGGGCAGTTCGTGCAGGTTAAACTGTCGGCAAGCCAGGTGAGCTATGGTTTGGATACGAGCTGGACGGAGCCCAGGTTCCTCGACCGGAACCTCTCGTTTGGCGTCGATGCCTTCGTACGGAACTCCGATTATAAGGCAGATACGGGCCTGACCAACGCCGGTTATGAAGACTTCAGGACAGGCGGCAGCTTGCGGTTCGGCTTCGGGCTTCTCGAAAACGTCTGGCTGAACACCAACTACACCTTCATGTACGAGGATATCTACAACCTCGATACGACCGCACCGCTGGCCGTGTACGAGGTCGCCGGTTCGACAATGACCTCCTCGGTCGGTTACTCGCTCATCTGGGATACGCGCAACAATCGGAAGAACCCGTCACGCGGCTTCTACTTCTCGGTCTCGCAAGACTTTGCAGGTGTGGGCGGCGATGTCGACTACGTCCGCAGCGTTGCAGAAGGCCGGGGCTACTATCCTCTGACCAGGGACATTACACTCGTTGGCCGTGTTATCGGCGGCAACATAATGAACTGGAACGGGGGAGACATCCGCACCGTCGACGACTTCTACAAGGGCGGCGAGACCATCCGCGGCTTCGCAACGGCAGGCCTTGGCCCGCGCGATCCGATCAGCGGCGACGCCCTCGGCGGCAAGAACTTCTACGCCGGTACGACCGAGATACGCTTCCCGATCCCGTTTATCCCCGAAGATATGGGCTTCGGTGGTGCAGTGTTCGCCGACGCTGGCTCGGTCTGGGGCACAGATGCCGACAAATATGCTCAGGCTTACCTCGCCGCACACGGCGGCCAATGTCCTGGTGGTGCTGGTTTGAACAATCCGAAAACAGGGCCCTGTTGGACTCCGGCTGAAGACTCGGACGCGATCCGTGCATCGGTCGGCGCCAGTCTGATCTGGAACTCGCCCATCGGTCCGCTCCGTGCAGACTTCGGCTGGGCGGTCTTGAAAGAATCGTTCGATCAGACGCAAATCTTCAGGTTCGGCGCTGCCACAAAGTTCTAAAGGGCGGCGGTCGAAGGACCCTAGTTCCGTTAAAATCGCAAATCATGCTAAGCGGGCGTATGCCCGCTTAGCATTTTCACAGTAAGTCTCATGGATCACCCAGGTTTTTGGGCCCTCTCGGGGCCATACGCTCTCTCAGAGGTCGCTGCCTACGCTGACGCGCAGATTCCGGAGCCTTTCCAGGCCGAGGCTGGTAAGCTGATCGGCACGGTGAAACCCCTCGATGAAGCGGGAAGCGCAGACGTCTCTTTCTTCGAAAACCGGAAATACATAGCGGCACTCAAGAAAACGCGCGCAGGCGCTGTTTTCGTCGCTCCCAATTCGGCCGAGCGCGTGCCGGCTCACGCTGTGCCCTTGCTTTCGAAAGACCCGTACCGGTCCTTCGCCAAGTCGCTCGAACTGTTCTTCCCCGACGCTGGACATCCGAAAGTGGCAGGCGAGAGCGGCGCTGCGGGGCTTGTAGACCCAAGCGCGCGCATTGAAGAGGGGGTCATTATCGAGGCCGGAGCCATCGTTGGGCCGGAGGCGCAAATTGGGCGGGGTACCAGGATCGCTGCCGGGACGGTGGTGGGTTATAGGGTCGCGATTGGGCGCGACTGCTTTGTAGGTCCCGGAGCTTCGATTACGCATGCGCTGATCGGCAACCGCGTTATCATCCATGCGGGCGCGCGCATCGGCCAAGACGGCTTCGGATTCGCGATGGGGCCAAGCGGGCACTATAAGGTACGGCAGGTCGGCAGGGTAATCATTCAGGACGATGTCGAGATCGGGGCGAACACGACGATCGACAGGGGCGCTCTCAAAGATACGATCATCGGAGATGGCAGCAAGATCGACAATCTCGTTCAAATCGCGCATAACGTGGTAGTTGGGAGACACTGTGTTATTGCTGCACAGACTGGGATATCGGGCAGCACGATTTTGGAAGACTTCGTCGCGATGGGCGGGCAATGTGGCACGGTTGGGCATATCCGGATCGGCGCCGGCGCGCAAATAGGTGCGCAAAGCGGTGTGTCCTGCGATATCCCCCGGGGAGAGCGGTGGGGCGGTTATCCCGCCAAGCCGATGATTTCCTGGGCGCGAGAGATCGCGCTGCTTAAACGGCTCGCCCGGCGCAAAGCGTCCGGGGACAATGAAGGCGGATTGGACGATTAGTAGTGCTATGTGGAATAAATCTGAGACCAGCGCCGAAAGTGAAACCAAGCCCCAGCAGAAGGAGCTGGGGACCGCCGATATTACGCGGATCCTGAAGCTTCTGCCGCATCGCTATCCCTTTCTTCTCGTCGACAAGATCGTCGAAATGGACGGCGATAGCTCAGCAGTCGGCATTAAGAACGTGACAATCAACGAGCCGTTCTTTCAAGGCCATTTTCCAAACTTTCCGGTCATGCCCGGCGTTCTTCTCATCGAAGGCATGGCGCAGACCGCGGGCGCACTTTGCGTGGCAAGCTTGCACGAGGCCTATGAGCCGCAACTGGTTTATTTCATGGCCATCGACCGCGCGCGCTTCCGCAGGCCGGTGCTTCCCGGCGATACCGTCCATTATCACATGGTTAAGCGCCGCAACCGTGGGCGCGTCTGGCGTTTCGAAGGAAAAGCCACGGTCAATGGACAGCTTGTAGCAGAAGCCGAGATCAGCGCTATGATCGTGGATCCCAGCCAGCAGCCCGGGCAGGCTGCGGATAACGAGTGAGCCGGCCCATGCTGACTGCGACGGTTCATCCCATGGCGGTGGTCGATACGAATGCGAAACTCGGTGAAGGCGTCGAGATCGGTCCATTTGCAGTGATCGGGCCTCAGGTTACTCTCGGTAACCGCGTCAAGGTGCACTCTCACGCGGTCATCACCGGGAAGACCAGCATCGGGGACGCCTGCGAAATCCACCCATTCGCTGTGCTTGGCGGTACGCCTCAGGATAAGAAGTACCGCGGCGAGGACAGCAGTCTGACCGTGGGAGCGCACACCACCGTTCGCGAGCACGTGACGATGAATGGCGGTACCGAAGGCGGCGGCCACGTTACGCGCGTGGGCAGCCACTGTCTGTTCCTTGCGGGCGCCCACGTCGCGCATGACTGTCAGATCGGCGACCACGTCATCCTGGTCAACAATGCCACGCTTGCAGGTCACGTCACCGTGGAGGAACACGCTATTCTCGGCGGTCTTTCTGCCGTGCATCAGTGGGTGCGTATCGGCGCACATGCTTTCGCTGGCGGAATGTCGGGCGTAGAAAACGACGTGATCCCTTTCGGAATGGTGCTCGGAAACCGCGCCGCGCTCGCAGGGCTCAATATTGTCGGCCTCAAGCGGCAAGGATTTGAGCGGGAGCAGATCCACGCCCTAAGGCAAGCCTACCGCCTTCTGTTTTCTCAGGAAGGAACGCTGCAGGAACGCCTCGACGATGTAGACAAAATGTTCCCAGACGAGCCCGCCGTCCAGCGCATCGTCGCATTTATGCGTGCGAGAACCGACCGGTCCTTCTGTGTTCCCAGAAGCCAAGCTTAATGAACGGGCCCGCGCCTGAAGCCGCAGCCAGCCAGCGCGGGAGCGATGGCGGTTCCCTAGGCGAGGCTAATGCCGGAACTAAACCCCGCATCGGGATCGTCGCTGGCAGCGGAGCACTTCCCGTAGCTGTCGCCGAGGCTGCTGCGAGGGCCGGCTACAATCCTTTCATTGCCGGCCTTTCCGGAAGCGCAGCGGCGGACATCGAGCGCTTCCCTCACGCTTATGTGCATATTGGCCAAGTCGGGCGCATGCTGCGCATCCTCAGAAGCGAAGGCTGCAGCCGGCTTGTATTCGTTGGCGGCTTGCGCAGGCCAAACCTCTTTCGCATCAGAATCGATGCCGGTTTCGTGAGGTATTTGCCGCAGCTTTTGCGCCTGTTTAGGGGCGGCGACGATAAGGTCCTTAGGGGAGTTGCGCGCTTCTTCGAGGATCGCGGGTTCGAGGTCGCCGCTGCCCATGAGGTGGCGCCGCGCCTTCTCGCGCCGCTAGGGTCATTCTCGAACCTTGCGCCGGGGCCGGAAGATTTGGACGACATTAGGCTCGGTTTTAAGGTAACGCACGCGCTTGGTCTGTTCGACATCGGCCAGGCAGCCGTTGTCGCCCGCAATTATGTGCTAGCGGTGGAAGCTGCAGAGGGGACGGACGCGATGTTGCAGCGCTGCCGCGGCCTGAACAGCTGGGGATACACAGCGCGCAAGGGCGTCCTTGTGAAAGGCCCGAAACCCGGTCAGGATCTTAGGCTCGATTTGCCAGCGATCGGTCCGCGGACAGTCGAGCTTGCTGCGGAAGCGGGGCTTGCGGGCATAGCCGTCGAGGCCGGCGCAGTGCTCTTGGCCGGCTTGGAAGCGCTTGTGGAAAAGGCAAACAAGTCCGGTCTCTTTCTCTACGGCGTCTCAAGGGCGCAAGCATTGGACGGTTAGGCTGCGGCGGCGCGGTTCTGGAAGGCACGGGCTCATGTCTCAGGCGAAACGTATCTTTGTTGTTGCAGGCGAGCATTCGGGCGACGTTCTTGGCGGCAAACTGCTGCAGGCGTTGAAGGAGAAGGCGGGCGCCGGAGCGTTCGAGTTCGCGGGCGTTGGCGGCGAGACTATGGAGGCCGCAGGCGTCCGGTCGATTTTTCCGCTGTCGGATGTGGCGGTCATGGGACCCGCTGCCATCCTTGCGCGGCTTCCGAAGCTCGTCCGGCGCGTGTACCGCACCGTGGATGCGGCGCTCGCCTTCAATCCAGACCTGCTCATCGTCATCGACAGCCCTGAATTCACTCACCCTATCGCAAAAAGGGTGCGCCAGCGCCGCCCGGAAATCCCTATCGTAGATTATGTCAGCCCGAGCGTTTGGGCCTGGCGCCCCGGCCGGGCCCGCAAGATGCGGCCCTATGTCGACCATCTCCTCGCACTTCTACCCTTCGAGCCAGACGCGCATGCGCGGCTCGGCGGTCCGGACTGCACCTATGTTGGGCATCCTCTCATCGAGCGGGCTGCTTGGATCGGCGGCCTCGATACGACGCGTTTGCGCGCAAGCCTCGGCCTCACGCCTGGTCTTCCCGTGCTCGTGGTTTTGCCGGGCAGCCGCCCCTCCGAGGTGTCGCGGCTCATGGAGCCTTTCGGCGAAACCGTAAGGCAGCTGACGCGGGATCTCGGGCCGGTTGAGCTGATCCTGCCGGCGGTGCCGTCCGTGCGCCCGCTGATTGAGAAGGCGCTCGCGAGCTGGCCGCAGCAGCCTCACGTCGTCGAAGGAGACGAAGATAAATTCACCGCGTTCAGGCTTGCCGATGCAGCGCTAGCGGCATCGGGCACCGTCACGCTCGAATTGGCGGTCGCGGGCACGCCCATGGCCGTGGCGTACCGCGTCGACCCGGTTGCTGCGCGTTTGCGCTTTCTCTTGAAGGTTCACTCGGTTGTGCTGGCAAACCTCGTTCTTGGCGAAAACGCCTTCCCGGAATTCATTCAGGAAGACTGCACGCCGCAAAAGCTGAGCGCAGCGCTTTTGCCGCTGCTCAAGGACACCCCCCAGCGCAGGGTGCAGCTCGCAGCGCTCGCCCGGATTCATGAGAAGATGTTTTTGCCGGAAGGAACGCCCAGCGCAAAAGCGGCGGATACGGTTTTGAAGGTCTTGAGCCGGGCCGCAGCTGGAAACCGCGCGGCAGCCTGATAGCTCGCCAGATAGGGCGCCGCAAAGCCGTGCAGCAGAGATGCCGGCGGAACTCAGGCCCAGCTTTATTCACGAGGCCGCGCTGCAAAGTGAGCTCGCCGCCCCGCGGGGACGATTCCCAATGGAACAAGCCAGCCGCGCAGGTTTTTCGCTCGCGGATTTCTTTGGCGCGTTTTCCCTTAGCTACAATTGCTTACAGTTCCGTGCTAGCCGGGCATCGCGCGAGGGTTGTAACCAGAGTTCTTCTTCTCCCATTGCGGTGTCCTGCGAGCACGATGGCGCGCACGGCGGCGCGGAAAGGATGGCCGGAATGAGTGATATGGCTCAGGAAACGCCGCCGGCGCTTCAAGCCCAGGGTGGCGGGCAGGTTTTCGCGACCGCTGGAATAGCGCCTCTGGAGCGGCACGGCTGGCGGTTCCGGATATTCGCCGCGATCATTCAGGGCGCCGAGCGTCTCAACCTGCGGTACTCGAAAGTTGGCAATCCAAGTGTCTACGATAACGCGGTTTTTCCATGGGCCTTGGACATTGAACGCGAATGGCGTGCGATCTGCATGGAGCTGGAAAGCGTCTTAGTCCGGAAAGAAGAATTGCCGGAGTTCCACGACATCGCTTCCGACATCGCCTCGATAAGCAAAGCGCCTGGCTGGAAAACCTTTCTTCTTGTGGCCTATGGCGTGAAATCGGAGCGCAATATCGCGCTGTGCCCGCAAACATGGCGCATCTTGCAGAAGGTGCCCGGTCTTAAAAGCGCGATGTTTTCAATTTTTGAGCCGGGCAAGCATTTGCCGGCCCATAGAGGGCCTTATAATGGGCTGCTGAGATTCCACCTCGGACTTATCGTGCCTGAGCCCAGGGACCAGGTTGCGATCCGGGTTGCAGACCGCATATGCCATTGGGAAGAGGGCCGGGCGCTCATTTTCGACGATGCCTATGAGCATGAGGCTTGGAATAAAACGGATAAGTTGCGGGTGATTTTGTTCGTCGACTTCGTGAAGCCTCTGCGTTTTCCTGCCAGCGCCGTTAATTGGCTCATTTTGAATATCGCCGTTTTCACGCCCTTCATACGGGAGGGCTACAGCAAACATCGGCAGTGGGAGCGGTCCTTTCACAAGGAAAAATGAGCGGTTTGAGGCGAGCAGCCTGTGAAAAAGGCCTCTACCCCCCGTTTTGTTTGGCGAACCTGCGCAGCGCCGCGAGCGTTTCGGCGCTCACATGGTGCTCGATGCCTTCCGCATCGCGGCGCGCGGTCTCGGCACTTACACCGAGCGAGAGCAAGAACGCTTCGACGGCCCGGTGGCGTTCGCGTGCCTCTGCTGCAAGCCGCTGTCCAGCCTCGGTTAAAATCACGCGCCTGTTGGCTTGCTGCGTAACGAGCCCTTCCTCCGACAAACGCTTTAGCATCTTAGCGACGGTCGGTTGCGCAACCCCAAGGCGCCCGGCGATATCCACCTGCCTCGCCGCTCCGTGCGCCGCGATCAGATCGCCGATGAGTTCGACGTAGTCTTCGGCAAGCTCAAGTTTGTGTGCCTGGCGGGTCTGGCGGAAGCTCGCCGACTGGATGTCGGGTGCGATTAAGCGAACTGGCTCGCTTTTCTTCTCTGCTGTCATGCGGGTCCGTTATTTCGAGGCTGGGGCTTGATAAGTAACCCATAAACATTATAGCATAGGCTATATTCCTCGCAAAAGGGTAGATGATGGCATCCGAAGCATCAGTTCACGCCGAAATGGCTCCCCTCTCCGGGAGTGGCACGTCGGCCGCTCTCAGGGAGGCGCTGGCGGGGCGCAGGGGCAGGCTTGCGACCGGCTGGCTATTTACCGGGCCTGCGGTGGTGGCTTCTATTGCCTATATCGATCCCGGTAATTTCGCCACCAACATTCAGGCGGGAGCGAAATACGGCTACGGCCTGTTGTGGGTGGTACTGGCCGCGAACCTGATCGCCATGCTGTTTCAGGCATTGTCTGCGAAGCTCGGCATCGTGACGGGGCAGAATCTTGCCGAGCTATCCCGAGACCGTTTTCCACAGCCCGTGCCGTTTCTAATGTGGATCGTCAGCGAGATCGCGGCTATGGCGACGGATTTGGCCGAGTTTCTCGGCGGCGCAATTGGCTTGTCCTTGCTAACCGGAATCTCTCTTTTTTCGGGCATGGTGGCGACGGCGATTATCACCTATGGGATCCTCATGTTCGGAGGGGAGAAGTTCCGGCGGATCGAGATCTCCATCGGCGCTTTCGTAGCTGTGATCGGCATTTGCTACCTAATCGAGCTTTTCATAGCGCCTGTGGGCTGGGGCGCTGCAGCCCGAGGTATCGTTACGCCCGGGATCGCCGATAACGAGGCGTTGATGATCGCGGTCGGTATTGTCGGGGCAACGGTTATGCCCCACGCCATTTATCTTCACTCCGCACTCACCCAATCGCGCACCTTGCTCTACTCGGATGCGCAGCGGGCACGGGTGCTACGCTTTTCCAACCGCGAGGTGGTTGCCGCGCTGAGCGTGGCGGGTGCGATCAATATGGCCATGGTGATGATGGCGGCGGCAGCCTTCAACGCAGGCTATCCAGAGGTCGCGGAGATCGAGACGGCCTACCACACGCTGACGCCGCTGCTTGGCGCCGGTGCGGCAGCCGCATTTCTGATTTCGCTGATCGCCTCGGGCATATCGAGTTCGGTGGTTGGCACCATGGGCGGCCAAGTCATCTTGCAGGGCTTTTTCCGGCGCCGGATTCCCATCTGGCTGCGGCGGCTCATCACCATGATCCCCGCCTTCGCCGTCGCAGGTATGGGGGTCGGCGCGACGAAGGCGCTCGTCATGAGCCAGGTCATCCTGAGCCTCGCGCTGCCGGTACCTATGATTGCGCTTTTGGTTCTATCGAGCGATAGACGAGTCATGGGGCGGTTTGCCAATACTATGGCAACGCGCGTTCTCGGCGCTAGCTGCGCAGCCGCGGTGCTGATCCTGAACGGAGTTCTGCTCTATGAGACGCTGGCTGGGGCTTGAAAGGGTCGGCGGCTCACCGCAATAAAAGCTTGACGAGGGCGCGGCGCTCCGTTGTCTATAGGGCGGCGAAGCGCGTGTAGCTCAGCGGTAGAGCATCCGGTTTACACCCGGACGGTCGGGAGTTCGATCCTCTCCGCGCGCACCATCGCCCTTTCGAGCAGGCCCGGCTGGAGCGCTCCGGCGGCAACTTTAGTCAGCCCAAGGTTGCGATACCGGTAACGATCAAGCTTAAGTTGTATTTGTCTTTTGTGTTTAAGGGGATAGGCGCAGCCACTGTGTATAAAAGTCGCGTTAAAGGTTCCGAATGGGGCTTGTGCTGCACCGGCCTGCGGCGCTATGCTATGCGAAATTTGTAGGCACGAACTGCGTTAGAGTACGCAAGGTAATTACGCAATACGCCGCGTCCCTCGCTTTGGGCACGCGTAGGCAGCGTGCGAAAAGCTGCATGCAAGAGCTGCGGTGTGAAACTATAGGATTGGGGTGACAATAAGATGACACCGGCACAGACACGGGTCCTGGCAGAAAGCTTCGCAAAGCTTGAAAACAGGCTGCCTGAGCTCGGCGCGGCAGTCTACGCGAAGCTATTCGAGATTTCGCCGGAATCCCGGCCGCTCTTCAAAGGCGACATGCAAGAGCAAAACGCGAAGCTGGCGATGGTGTTCGCGGAGTTTATACGGGTCAAGACCCGGTCTCAGCATTTCCTGCCGGTTACGAAAAGCGGCGGGGAAGCCGTTATCCCCGGCGTCGGCGAGTTGGGCTATCGCCATGAGGAACATTATGGCGTAGGCTGCCAGCACTACCAATATATGCGCGCCGCGCTGCTGCACGCGATTTCCACTCTCCTTGGCGATGACTTCAACCAGGAGATCGGCGAAGCCTGGGCCGAGACTTTCGATATGCTCGCCGAGGCGATGCAAAAGCACGTGGGCGGAAATCCTGAGGCGGTAGCCTTCGCAAGGATTTTCCACGGGAAGCAGGCCGCCGCGTCCGAACGGGTTGGGGAAATGCATTTCGAGTCCGCAGCAGAGCTTGCTCAATACGTCAACGGCTACCGCGCTTAAGTCCGCTCAAAACTAGGCCGCGACGGGCGCAAGTCCGGGCGGCATAGCCGCTAAGCCGCCGGCAGAAAAGGCCGCGGCCGCAAAGGATGGAGGACTGTGTGTGCGGCGCATCCTGCTGACTGGGGCGGCCGGAAAAGTTGGTTCGCTTCTGCGTGTGCTGTTGCAGCCGGTTTACGATCTCGTACTGACCGATATCGAGCCGCCCGCGGATCTAGGTGCCTCTGAGACATTCATCGCCGCCGATTTGGCGGACGCCGCCGCTATCGAACGCGCCGCCGGTGGCGTGGACGGTATCGTTCATCTCGGCGGTCAATCGGTTGAGGCACCCTGGGAGACGATCCTGCGCTCCAACATCGTAGGGACCTACAACCTCTTCGAGGCTGCCAGGAAGCAAGGGGTGAAGCGTGTGGTCTACGCTTCATCGAACCATGCCGTGGGCTTTTACCCTCGCTCAGAGACGATCGGCACCGCCGTCCTTCCGCTCCCAGATACGCGCTACGGGGTCAGCAAAGCGTTCGGCGAGGCGTTGGGAGCGCTTTATGCTTACAAATACGGCGTCGGCGTCCTGTGTATCCGCATCGGCAATGTATCCGAGGCCCCGGCGGATGAGAGGCGGCTTGCCATCTGGCTCAAGCCCGAGGACCTCGTCTCCCTAATCCGTATCGGCCTCGAACGCGAAGATCTGCTCTACGAGGTGGTCTACGGGATGTCGGACAACGCGCGGCGCTGGTGGGACAATTCCCGCGCGAGTGAGCTTGGCTACCAGCCAGAAGGACGGTCCGGGGACTTCGCAAGCGTGGCGCTGGCGGCCCAGGCTGGACTGCCCGCCGACGAGATTGGCGATCGCTTCCAGGGCGGGTCTTTTTGCTCGGAAGAGTTCCAAGGGCCGTTGAGCCGGATTGTACCTAAAATTTGAACTCAAATTCTTCGAATTGTTAGTTTTGCGCCAAAGGCCGCCTTTCCAAGCCTCTTGAGAGTGTGGCATAGTAACGCGGGTTTGTGGGCGGCCGTACAGTCAAGACTGGAAAAATCCAGCGTGCCGCACCGCTCAAGGGAAACTGGGAGGAAAGCAGACATGCCGGAAATTTCATTGGAGGTGAACGGCAAGCTGGTGCGTGCCGATGTGGCGCCGAACCTGCTGCTCGCCGATTTCTTGCGGCAGAGACTAGAGCTGACAGGCACGCATGTGGGCTGCGACACCTCGCAGTGCGGCGCCTGTGTTGTGCACGTGAACGGCAACTCGGTAAAATCTTGCACGATGCTTGCCGTGCAAGCGAATGGGGCGCGTGTCACAACGATCGAAGGGCTCTCGGAAGGGGCAAGCCTGCATCCGCTGCAAGCTGCGTTCCGCGATGCGCACGGGCTGCAATGCGGCTTCTGCACGCCAGGCATGATTATGTCAGCGGCCGACCTCCTGCAAAAACATCCAACTCCCACAGAGGCTCAGATAAGGACCTGGCTCAAAGGAAATATTTGCCGCTGCACTGGCTACCATAACATCGTCAAAGCGGTGGAGATGGCCGCTGCAGCCATGAGAGCGCAAAACACCGCAAAGGCCGCGGAATAAGAGCGGGAGGAAGACATGACAGTACAAGGCATAGGCGCACCGGTTAAGCGGCGCGAGGACTTCCGTTTCATCAAGGGGCTCGGCAAATATACGGACGATATCAATCTTCCACGCCAGCTCTATTGCTATATACTGCGGTCGTCCGTGGCAAATGCGAACATTGCCGCGATCGATATTTCTGCGGCGAAAGCAGCGCCCGGCGTGGCGGCGGTTTTCACGGCTCAGGATATCGACGCCTCTGGCGCGGGCGGAGTTCCCTGCGGCTGGATGATAACGAGCCGCGACGGCACTCCCATGAAGGAGCCGAAGCATCCGATCCTCGCGTCCGGAAAAGTCCGGCACGTTGGAGACCCCATCGTCGCGGTCATTGCGGAAAGCCTTGAGCAGGCAAAGAACGCGGCCGAGCTTGTGACGCTCGACTTGCAGGAGCTTCCCGCCGCAGTCGATATGAAACGCGCTCTGAATGGCGGCCCGGCGGTACACACAGAGGCGCCTGACAATCTGTGCTTCGACTGGGAGCTTGGCGACAAAGCTGCAACGGACGCGGCGTTTGCGCGCGCGGTGCATGTTACGAAGATCGACCTCGTCAATAATCGCCTCGTTCCGAACGCGATGGAGCCGCGCGCAGCCATCGGCCACTACGACCTCGCTTCCAGCGACTATACGCTTTACACCACGAGCCAGAACCCGCATGTGATCCGCCTCTTGATGGGGGCGTTTGTGCTCAACATTCCTGAGCACAAGCTCAGAGTTTACGCGCCCGATGTTGGCGGCGGCTTCGGCTCCAAGATCTACCATTACGCCGAGGAGGCGCTCGTAACCTGGGCGAGTGCGCGGGTTGGACGCCCGGTGAAATGGGTCGCAGAGCGAAGCGAGTCGTTCATGTCCGACGCCCATGGCCGCGATCACGTCACCCACGCGGAGATGGCCTTCGATGCCGATGGCCGCGCGATTGGCCTTAAATGCGACACGCTCGCCAATATGGGCGCTTATCTTTCGACCTTCGCGCCTTGCATTCCAACTTGGCTGCACGGCACGCTGCTCGCGGGGCAATACACGACGCCTGCCATTTACTGCAACGTGAAGGCGGTCTTTACCAATACGGTGCCCGTCGATGCCTACCGGGGGGCGGGACGGCCCGAGGCGACCTACATCCTCGAACGGCTGATGAGCAAGGCCGCGCAAGAAATGGGTGTAGATCCGGCCGAGTTGCGCCGGAAGAATTTCATCCAGCCAAACCAGTTCCCCTATCAGACGCCGGTTGCGGTTGTGTACGACACCGGGGATTACGAAGCGGCACTGAACAAGGCGCTCGAACTCTCCGGTTATGCGAATTTTCCGCAGAGGCGCGCGGAAGCCAAGAACCGGGGAAAGCTCCGGGGCATCGGAATCGCGAGCTATGTCGAGGCTTGCGGCATCGCGCCATCGAGCCTTGTCGGGGCATTGGGCGCGCGCGCCGGTCTCTACGAAGCAGCCACCGTCCGGGTCAATCCTACCGGCAGCGTCACCGTGCTGACCGGCAGCCACAGCCACGGTCAAGGCCACGAGACCACCTTTGCACAGGTGGTCGCCGACAAGCTCGGGATCGATCCGGGACAGATCGACATCGTCCACGGCGATACAGCCAAGGTGCCCTTCGGCATGGGCACCTACGGATCGCGGTCGCTGGCTGTCGGCGGCTCGGCCATCGTGAAGGCCCTCGATAAGATCGTCGAAAAGGGGCGGAAGATCGCCTCGCATCTCCTCGAAGCCTCCGAGGGCGATATCGTGTTCGAGAACGGCGCCTACACCGTGAAAGGCACCGACAAGTCCAAGGCCTTCGGCGAGATCGCTCTCACAGCTTACGTGCCGCACAAATACCCAATCGAGTCGCTCGAGCCCGGCCTTGAGGAGACAGCCTTCTACGACCCGAAAAACTTCACCTTTCCCGCAGGCACTTATATTTGCGAAGTGGAGATCGATCCGGCCACCGGGTTCACCGAAATCGTCTCGTTCTCAGCGGCCGACGACTTCGGCAACGTGGTTAATCCCATGATCGTCGAGGGGCAGGTTCACGGCGGCCTGGCGCAGGGGATCGGGCAGGCGCTCTTGGAGCAGGCCGTCTATGACGATAACGGACAGCTCCTGACAGGGTCCTATATGGATTACTGCATGCCGCGGGCTGACGATCTGCCCCGGTTCAAAGTGGAGACGCTTAAAGGAACGCCTTGCACGCATAATCCGCTTGGCGTGAAGGGCTGTGGGGAGGCGGGCGCGATCGGTTCTCCGCCCGCGGTCATCAACGCGGTAGTCGATGCGCTGAAAGAGTTCGGCATCGACCACATCGACATGCCCGCGACGCCAGAGAAAATCTGGCACGTTATTCATAACGGAATGAAGCAAGCGGCCGAGTAGGAGAAGGCAATGAACAGTTTCGACTATGTCCGTCCCGCATCCCTCGCCGATGCCGCGCGCGCCCTCTCTTCCGAAAATGCCACAGCCATTGCCGGCGGGCACACGCTGATCCCAACGCTCAAGCAAAGGCTAGCCAAGCCGGGCGTGCTCGTGGATCTCGGCGGCATTCCCGAATTGAAGGGCATCAGCCGCGACGGCAGTGCGCTCGTGATCGGTGCCGCAACCACCCATGCCGAAGTGGCCTCCAGCGCGGAGGTGCGCTCCTCGATCCCCGCTCTTGCAAAGCTCGCCGAAGGCATCGGCGATCCGCAAGTGCGCCATCGCGGCACGATCGGGGGCTCGGTTGCCAATAACGATCCAGCAGCGGACTATCCGGCCGCGGTGCTGGCGGTCGGCGCAACCGTTGTCACAAACAAGCGCCAGATCGAGGCGGAAAAATATTTCACCGGCCTTTTCTCAACGGCCTTAACCCCCGGTGAAATCATCGTCGCGATCCGTTACCCGATCCCAGAGCGCGCGGGCTACGCTAAATTCGAACAGCGCGCCTCTAGGTACTGTCTTGTCAGCGTTTTCGTGGCCAAGACCAAGGGCGGCCTGTTTTCCTCAGGCGGCGTGCACGTCGCGGTCTCGGGAGCCGGTGCCAACGGCGTCTTCCGGGTTTCCGCGATGGAGCAGGCGCTAAAGGCGACCTTCTCGGCGGAAGCTATTCGCAGCATTGCCGTTCCTGCCGCCGGTCTGATGAGCGATATGCATGGCAGCGCCGCCTACCGGGCCGCACTTATAACGGTCATGGCTCAGCGGGCTGTCTCAGCGGCATGACGCCGGGCATCCCGGGAAACGTTGCAGAAACGCGCGCGCTGCTCGCACGGGGAGGCTATCTCGCCGGCGACGCGCTGGCGGCGTCGGTTTTCCTCGCATTGAAACTTCAGCGGCCTTTGCTGCTGGAGGGCGAGGCGGGCGTGGGCAAGACCGAGGTGGCCAAGGTGCTTGCAGCGGTGCTGGGACGCCCGCTCGTGCGGCTGCAATGTTACGAAGGGCTCGATCTTTCGAATGCCGCCTATGAGTGGAACTATAGCCGGCAGCTGCTTCACATCCGCGCGTCGGAAGCTGCGGGCCAGGTGAGCGCCGCGAGTTTGGAGCGCGATCTTTATAGCGCGGACTACCTTCTCAAGCGGCCGCTGCTTCAGGCGCTGGAGCTCTCGGCGGAAGGCAAGGGGCCGGTTCTTTTGATCGACGAACTCGACCGCGCCGACGAGCCTTTCGAGGCCTTTCTGCTCGAGGTGCTTGCCGATTATCAAATCACGATCCCGGAGCTCGGCACGATCCGCGCGGCCGAGCCGCCGGTCACGATTCTAACCTCCAACCGGACGCGGGAGGTGCACGATGCTGTGCGCCGCCGCTGCTTTTATTGCTGGATCGACTATCCCACGGCGGCCCGCGAGGCGGAAATCCTAAAGCTCAAGCTGCCGCAAGCGCCTTCGGAGCTGACGGCACAGATTGTGGCCTTCGTGCAGTCCATCCGCCGGATGGATCTTTACAAGAGCCCCGGCATCGCCGAGACCATCAATTGGGCGCAGGCGCTGACCGCGCTCGATTGCGTGGCGCTCGAGCTCGAGGCGGTGAACTCCACACTCGGTACGTTGCTGAAATATCAGGACGACATCTCCCGCATCCAGGGCAGCGAGGCCGCGCGGCTGCTAGAGCAGGTGAAAAGCCGCGCGCGGGAAGCCGCATTTGCGGCGGAGGCGGATTCCGCTTAAATAGTGGGTATCGGCAATAGGCGATTGGGAGCGATTGTCATGGACCGGGCCACAGTGATCGAGCGGATCAAGGCCAAAGAGGAAGCGATCAGCAAAGAGGGAGCCACCCACCTCTACCTCTTCGGCTCGCGCGCGCGTGGCGGCAACAAGCCGGCGAGCGATGTGGATGTCCTGGTCGATTACGATCCATCCGGCAAATTTAGCGTCTTCGATCTGATCGGCATCAAGCTCTTGCTGGAGGACGAACTCGATCTCGATGTGCATGTCACCACAAAAAGCAGCCTGCGTCCCGAGCTGAATGATGAAATCGAGACCCAATCCATTCGAGTATTCTAAAGTGTGTTCCATTTGTGTGGAAATAGCTTAAGACCCCTTATCCCGGCCCTCTCCTCATCGCGCTCGCTTGCGAGCGCGATAACGTTGATACGCAGGCACGCCAAGGCGTGCCTGCGGGGAGAGAGACAGAGTGAGGGGGGACTCCAGGAGACCGGGCGATGGCTAAAGCGCTCGACGCGAACATCGTAACGGCGGCGGCGGATGGCGGGCGCATCGCGGACAACATTCTCGGCTTCGCCCATGTGCTGCGCGCGGCAGGGATGCCGATCGGCTCGCAAAAGGTGCTCGAAGCGACAGAAGCGGTGATAGCCGCCGGCCTCGATGACCCAAAGGTCTTCTACTGGACTTTGCATGCCGTCTTCGTGAGCCGGCCGTCCGAACGCGAGATCTTCAATCAAGCCTTTCACCTGATTTGGCGCGACCCTGGTTACATTCAGCAGCTCCTGTCCGTCATGGTGCCGAACTTACGCAATTCGGGCGCGCCGCGCGATGCCATGGCCCGCCGGCTTGCGGACAGCCTCTTCCTGCGCCGCGATGCCGAACATGCGGTAGAGCGCGAGATACTACAGCTCGACGCGCGCGGGACCGCCAGCGATCTTGAGGTGCTGGCCTCGAAGGATTTCGAGCAAATGACGGCGGAGGAGCTGCGCCTCGCCCAGCGTGCCATCGCGGACCTGGCGCAGCATTTGGCGAAGCGGTCCACGCGCCGGTTCTCGCCCGCAGGCGGCGGCGGGGGAAGGCGGCTCGATTTGCGGCGCATGCTGCGGCGCGCCGGCTCGCGGGGGCTGGCGGGCGTTCTGCCCTTGTACAAAGAGAGGCAGAGGCGTGCGCCGCCGCTTGTCGTGATGTGCGATATCTCAGGCTCGATGGACAGCTATGCGCGGCTTTTTCTGCATTTCCTCTATGCGCTTATAAATGGCGGCGAGCGTGTCCATGCCTTCCTGTTCGGAACGCGCCTCACAAACGTGACGCGCATCTTGAGGGACCGGGACCCCGACACCGCGATCGCCAAGGCCGCCGGTGCGGTGCAAGACTGGTCCGGGGGCACGCGCATTGGCGAAAGCCTGCACAGCTTCAACAAGATCTGGGCGCGGCGCGTGCTCGGCCAGAACGCCACCGTGCTGCTGTTTACCGACGGGCTCGACCGCTCCGGCGGCGAAGGGATCGCGCGCGAGGCGCGGCGGCTCGCCGCCTCCTGCCGGCGGCTGATCTGGCTCAATCCGCTGCTGCGCTATGAAGGCTATGCGCCGCTCGCGGCAGGGGCGGCGGAGCTGGATCGCCATGTGAGCGAGGCGCGCCCCTGCCATAATCTAAAGAGCGTGGCAGGCCTTGCCGCCGCTTTGTCGGGCAAGGGCTAAGCGAGGGCGTATCGTTTCACAGGCAGACCACGCTCAAGGGTCAAGGCCGCAGCACCCTGGAAGCGCCGCAGAGCCGTTCGCGGTAAGGCTGCCTGACGATGGGCGGCTTTCACTGCTCGTGGGCGCCCTTCACATCTCAATCGTTTCGGGCTTATGAGGCGTCCGCATCTCCGCTATCACGGAGCTGAGTTCTTGGAGTGAGTGCTTAATTTGGTTTTCCACATCATCAAGCACGAGCGGATTGGTTGAAGCGGCGATGGAGGGATTGCTTTCGAGAAGCGCTGGCACATCGGCGCCGCGATGGCCATCGTCAATCACTCTCCACTTTGCCTCATACATTGGAAGCTCTTCCGCCTTCCAATTCGCGATCACCTTCTCGTAGAGCTTTGCTTCCTTCAGCAGTTCTCGCGCTTCTTCGCTCATCTCAAACCATATCAAAAGCTCATTGATGGGCG
>Ga0326728_10009411_pt1 | contig 23544 bp, 16 predicted proteins | sample MB3enrmetagenome_FD_207602 | JGI IMG/M metagenome (GOLD analysis project Ga0326728, IMG submission 207602) | Lab enriched peat soil microbial communities from McLean, Ithaca, NY, United States - MB31MN | ecosystem: Environmental > Terrestrial > Soil > Wetlands > Peat | place: USA: New York... | reverse complement strand
CACCTCGGGCCCACCATTGCAGCAGCAGGTGGGTAGGAAAGTACACGAGCAGCGGGACCACGACTAAGTATCCCAGCAGATAAAGCAGGCCGGGCATAGCGTGTTGCTCGCGGAAGAAGGGGCCCCGGGCCCAGTTCACGTCGAACTGCGGACGCCAGAAATAATTGACGGGAACCACCACCCACGCGGTCAGCGTCTGGTAGAGCCATCCTCGGCGGTCGTAACCCAGGCGCCAGATGGCCCACAGCAGCAGCGGAGGAGTAACCACGTGAAACAAGCTGAACAGGCGAATAAATAAAGGTAAGTTGGGATCGAACATGTATTCCGTGCCGCCGACGATGTGCACGCCAGTGCTGAAAGCCCCGGCTAAGTCGATGGTGTAGAGGGTCTGAAACAGCAGCAGTCCGGTCGCCTGCCAGGAGAAGATCAGAGGGCTCTCCAACCACAGGGCGAGCAGGAGCAAGATGTTCCCCAGATCGCAGAAAAACAGGAAGTTTTGCAGGCCGTATTGCTTCCAGTAGAACGGGGCCCAGGCGATCACCCAGACGGTCCACCCGATCTTGAGCCAGAGGGGCACCCTCATGGCCGCCATTGTAGTCGGTCGCATCCATAACTGCGGCGGGGCGGGGGCGAATACCAAGTGAGAGAATAAAAGCCAGCCGCTTACCGTTTGTATTCCTCGCCCAAACGCAAGGAAGCTTGGCAGTTCTTACAGTTTTCTCTCTGATGAGACTCGGGTTGTTGCTCTCCGACTATGTGCTACTCCACCCGCAATAGGATCCCCCCACCTGGGGCGAGCCAGTTTTGCTCACCTTGGAAGGGCTCCGCTCGACCTGAGTAAGGATTAATGCGCAGAACGTTGTGCACTTCCCGCTTGAACTTAATGTCAAAGCGGAAGGAGTACGTCAAGTCCTTGTTGACGATCATCAGGTAGGATCGCCCCTTCTCGTCTTCGAATTCACCGACCAGAAAGCGCGCTGCGACGGAGGGCGGTACATACCCATCTTCGTCTTTCACCATGTCGATCCACCGCACCAGGCGGCTCTCAGAAAGCGGCTGGCCTTGCTTGGGTACATCGGGATAGTGGTAGACGCCTGTGCTCCGCAGTCCGGCCAGTGTGGGCGCAAGCGCGTGGATCTCGTAGTTGATGCGGCGCAGCGCGTCCCAGGTCGCGGTTTTGTTTCCAAACTGATCGATCGCACCCATCCGGTAGTTGCCTCGTTCCGGCGTGAAGTACGTGAAGTACTGGATGCCCCGCCCGCCGTAGGCCAGTGCGCTGTATACCTGCAGGTGTAAGGTGGCATCCGAAGGTACCAGATAACCGAAATGGGCAACGGCCTGAATGCAGCTCCAGAAGGGAGTCTTACTCTCCAATCCGACCTTGCGCACGATCTCAAGATTGGTGAAGAATTCGTCTCCCATCCCGCCGTAAGACAGGGAGTAGTTATCGAAGCTCAGGATAGGCTGATGGACCACATCGACGAGCGCTTTGGCATAGTCCTCATACTTCGTGTACCACCCCTCCTGGCCGTCCCGGTAGGGAAACAAGTTCACGTAGGGGAGTTTGTCGGGCATGGCTTGGCGCAGCAATGCGACTACGCGTCCGAGGGCAGGCATCTCAGGCGTCCGAGGCTCGTCGTTCAGAAAAAATCCCCGTACTGTAGGATTGCTGCCGAACTCGCGCGCCAGTTCGGCGACGTCTTTGCGGATCTGATCCTCGGGCGGCAGTTTTTTCCAGTCGTAGTTGCTCACTCGTGGGTCTCGGAGGATACAGGTCAGACCAGCGGCCCGGACGCGCTCGACATCCTCCGCCCCGCAGAACCCCGCCATATTCATCCCCGCATCTTTCATCCCGCGCAGAAGCTCCGGATCGGACGGTGTGTCGTCCCACGGCATGACGACAAAATCGCGCGGCGTCACGGGCTGTGGGTGCGGAAACTGTTGCGCAAGGAGTGATCCCTGCACAAGGAACGCTACGGCAACGGTCGCGAACCAGCCTTTCATTCACGTATCCTTTCCAATCGCGTGACAGCTGGCCGACCGTTCGCGCGTTTCGAACTTCTCTGAGGCGAACCCTCATCTCTCCCGCGACGCGCGCACTGTCCCGCAGCCGGCGGCGCAGTCCTAAAAGCTGATCTTGGCGCCGAGCTGCATCGTGCGCGCCGGAAGGCCACCGTTCGCACTTGTGATTGTGCCCACGGCACTGTCACCGATACCCGCATCTGGCAAACCAAAATTCGGATGGTTGAACACATTGGAGGCCTCGGCCTTGACCTGCAGCCGGATTTGCTCGCCGCGCATCGGAATGGAAAAATTCTTCAGCAATGCCGCGTTCACATTTTTGTATCCAGGGCCGTAGAGAATGTTTCTGCCGGAGTTTCCGAACGTATTCGGATCGGGCACCACAAATGCGGTTGGATCAAACCACTCGCTTATGGTCGGATGTGCCACCGTTCCTTTTCCAATCCGGTTTGGGCGCCAGCTACCTGCCAAAGCGCCACTGCCACCTGTGCTGTTCATGTACGGCGTGAAAGGCAAGCCGGAGTGGAACTGGAACAGCGACGAAACTTCCCAGCCCCCAACAATGGCGTTTAATACACCACCGCGGTTAAGAAAAGCCCTGCCCGCTCCGACAGGGATCTCATAGACCACGGCTCCATTAAAGAAATGTGTGGTATTCAGCGAAGAGGGCCCGTAGTTTGATCGCGGATCAAACTGATTCTGCAGTCCCCCTCCATGTTCCTTGCGGCCCTCCCCACCGCCTCCAAAACCCGTGTTAGTGATTTCATCCATCGTTTTGGAAAACGCGTAATTGGCATTCACCAGAAGCCCGTGACGCATCTGCTTCTTTGCGGTTAGCTGAAGGGCGTTGTAATTCGAGATGCCGTCGAAATAGGCGGTACTGATTGCGTCGTACTGGGGATAGGCCCGAGCACTCTGACCCTGACCCAGCAGAACTTGCGGGACCTGATTGATGTCTCGAGTATAGGGAAGGTGAAGCCCTCGATTCCCTACGTATGCAATCTCTGCCATGATGCCACCACGCATCTGATGCTGAATGTCAAGCTGGTACTCCTCCGAGTAGCTGACGGGGGTGTTCCAAACGGAGTAATTGACGCCTTGGCCGTTCAGGAGATCCGGTGTCCGCGTTTGGGCAGTCGGGTAGGTAACTGGAGGTGGCCCCTGAGAGAGCTGAAAAACAGGCGTGATTCCATCGGTAGTAATCAGGTATCCGAAAGGCGACCAACCCACGGCAAGAAAGTTTCCCGCGCTGTGAGTGCCCCATCCGGACAGATTGTTGTAAATCCCAAACCCACCGCGGATCGAAGTCTTGTCCCCGAGAGACCAGGCAAATCCCAGCCGTGGGGCAAAGAAATCGTAAACCGTATTGGTCAGCGCAGTGTGCCCCGCCTGACCGGCATACCAAATCGCCCCCAGAGTACCGGTGGCTGGGTTCAGGATCGTCGGCTCGAAGCTGGAAAGTCTGTTCTGCACCTCCCGCCATCCGCTTTGGATGACGTACCGAAGTCCAAATGTCAGCGTGAGATTGGACCTTATCTTGTACTCATCCTGGGCAAAGTTCTGTTCACTCCAGCTACGCGCGCCGGTTTCTGGCTGAGGATTCGCACCCCACTGGTCCGGAAGACCCAAAAAGAAATCCGCCAGCCCGGTTCCGCCCGTCCCAGTCGCCGGATTGCTGGTGAAGGAATAGTAGTCGCCGAAATCGAAAGTGCCTTCTTGTTGCAGCGGAAAGCCCGAATTGACTTGCCACCATTGGTATTCTCCGCCAAATTTAAGAATGTGCTTGCCCTTGATCCACGTGAACACCTCAGAGGGCACGAAGGTTGACTCCGCGTCCACTGATTCTCCTCCAATGCCAAAAGCGTTTTGCCCAATGCTCGTGTAGGTGATTCCACCAATCGAGACCTCGGGAAAAAGATCGGCGGCCGGGTTATTCAGCTTCAGCTTTGCCGGATATCCCTGGCCTAAGGTTGCGGAAGTGGACAGGAAGTGTTCGTGCGTGAATGAATACCGGAACTCATTGATCTTGTTGGTTGTGATCGTCCACACATCCGTAATTTGCGCGCGGACATCATGCTGAGGAGTAGTCATGCAATTGATAGCGCAATTCGGGTCGCCGTAATAGGTGGTCTGGCGAACCAGTCCCAGGGAGCCGGATAAGCGATTTAATGGGGACAAGTCATCGTCGATTTTCACGTCAAACCACTTCGTATTAATGGGCGTGCTCACTGGAAGGCTGGTGTTGTTGGCAATCGCATTCTGGTTCTGCGCCTTCGGAAAATAGCTCAGGATGGCCCCGGCTACCGGATCAAGCCGGTTCATTGAAATGATGTTTCCCAGAAAAGGCTGCCGCGTACCCGTAGCGGGGTCGTAGGTGGCGGGATCATAGAGCTGGCCGGAAGGATCGGTACATATCCCATTGACGAAACCGGGCTGACAAAACTGAGAAAAATCGCCGCCGCGCATCTTGTCCGTCGGGTAGGAATAAAAATTTGTACTCGGTGTGCTCGTCGGATTTACCTGAAAATCGGTAAAGAAAAACAGCTTGTTTTTCAAAATTGGGCCGCCGAGGTTGAAGCCATACTCGTTCCAGTGGAATGCAGGTTTGGGAGTGCCTGGTTGGTCGAAGAAGTTGTGCGAACTGAAGATGTCGTTCTCGACATATTCGTAAACGCCCCCATGAAATTGGTTAGTGCCGCTCTTCGTCGTCACATTGAATACAGACAGGCCGGTCCCGCGGTCGGCCCCGAAGTTCGCCGTGCTAAGATCCACTTCCTCGATCGAATCCAAGGGGGGCTGAAGAATGTCGGGATTTTGGGATCCCCCGAGCATCGCAATGCCCCCGTCAATTTGCCAGTTGGACTGATATGCGGTCTGGCCATTTACACCTATTCCTTGGCCCGTGGCATTTGCGTCGCCACCACCATTCACGCCGGGGAGTAATCCAAGCAACTCGTCCCAACTGCGGCCCACGTTCGGAATGTCGGTAACCGCCTGGGTTCCCAGGACCAGACTTTTCTCCGCGTTCTCGGTTTGCACCACCGAAACCTCCCCAGTCACATTCACGGTTTCTTGAACCGCCCCGGCCTCCAGAACGGCGTCGACCTTGATGGTTTCGACATGCAGCACAATTCCATTGCGGACGAACGTCTTGAATCCCTCCCTGGCAAACATGATGGAATATTCGCCGGGCGGCACAAAGGGCGCCTCATAGACACCCGTTGAATCTGTAGTCGTCGGGAGATCGACTCCGGTCTGTACGTTGTGAATGCTGACTTTGACCCCAGGTACAACCGCGCCGGTTGTGTCCATCACCGTTCCGCGGATTTCGCCAGCCTGCTTGCTCTGCGACGTGGCCCGGTAGCAGGGCAGCAAAAGGAACAGCGCCAAAGCGCAAGCACTCAGACCCTTGCCTAGTGGCACGCAAAACCAGCGTCGATCCGAACCCATGAGATCCTCCTCCTTGCACGGTAAGGCCTGACCGCGGTTTTTTCAGCGGTCAGCATAGCCCTGGTTCGACTATCAGTTGCCCAATTCGGAGAGTCAACGCACGTAACGGTGCGTAACCGTCTGCCTAACAGTTCCATTCATGGGGACGGTCTTGAAAGGCCGTACTTTTACCGGGGTTTTCGATGAGTTGCGGCGAATTCGTTGGGCTGCGAGGCTACCAATAATGGGAGGCGATCACTTGCGGCGAAGCCGGAGCGTTGGCAATCACCTTTACATGCAGCACAAGCTGCAAATTCTTTCTTTGCCATCCGTCGGGTGCGCCGCGAAGGGCCTCAGCCAGGAGAGTGGGACTTGTAACCAACTCCGCCGCCGCTTCCGTGCCGTACTGAGTGCAGCCGCTGACCAGAACAATCATCGTGTGTGTCTGTGGGTCAAATGCGCGCGAGAGGATGGCATAGTCTTCATCCGTATGAAAATCTGAACCGAGGTGATGAGGGTACCAATCCGTAGGTTTTCCATTATCGTTAATGGCGCCCTGATTGTGGTCTATGAAAAAGCGGAATCCCTTGGTCACCGCTTCCCAGTGAGTACTGGAATAGCCGATCAAAACGGCGGGAGCACTACGTAAGTCCTCGAACGTCACCGCATTGCCAACTCGAATTGCGTAAGGGTGACCCATGCGGCTCAACATTCCAGAGATTCGGGCGGCGGCGATCAAGTCGCCCCCACCGACGTACTGGTCGGTTAACAACACGAAGTCATTGTCACGCAGAGCTTCGACCGCGCGCGGGGGGCCCAGAAAGCTGCTGGGGTAGTAAACCGGCGCATACGATGTCGCCACAATGATGGGGTCCCGGCTCCGTAATACGGGCTCCCAAAACTGGTCGAGCACCGAGGGGGGACTGTAGATCTTCCAGCCGGCGATAACGAGGAAAGCAATCGCAAGCAACAATCCGAACGCCCATGCAAGTCTCCACCAGACGCCGTGAGTTCGACGTGCCCCGAAAACCTGTTCTTCCGGCCGCTCGATGGTAGACACCGCAGCCGGGTTCTCGATCAATATCGGGGAAAGGCTGCCGGGGCCGTTTCTTCGCGCCGGGTAAAAACTCGGAACGTAGTGGCCAACCGGAAGGTCGATTACAACTTCGTCGTCCCTGCCAGAACCAGCATAATAGAGCCCGAGACGCTTACGGACCTCACTCGCCTTGATGCGGACGATTCCATCTTCGTTGGTGTCGTAGGCAGCGTCGCGCCCAAATACACCTGCGCCAACCGTGCGTTCCTTGAGCGGAAAACCAGCCAGTGTTTGTCCCACGATGAAGGTAAGAAAATCCTGGCAACGCTTAGTTGACCGGAACTCCGGACTCTCCAGAATGCGCCGCAATTGCGACCGAACTGCCTCCGGAGGGACAGACCCAGCCGGCGACACATCTGGCACCGGAGCCTTTGTGGCGGAAGGCACATCCTCGGACATTACTCTGCAATTCTAGCACCGGCGCCAAGGACGTAGGCCAATCTCTAACCGCCCGTGGTGCAAATGCGATTTGTATCAGCTTATGCCTTTAGGCACACCGTAAGTACCGTGCTGTGAATGCGCCTTTACAGGCTGCGGAAAACTCCGATTCACGCAGGTTGTTGGGAAGGGCACGACTGCAGTCGTGCCGTAAGTCGTTAAAAATGCGTTGCGCTTCAAAACCGTACTGCGGCACAGTACCACGGTGATCTGACCACGGGGCGAGCCTGTCTTTACGAGGGCTTTCTAAAGGCTGGTGCCGGGAGGGGGAGTCGAACCCCCAAGGACCGAAGTCCGGCGGATTTTGAGTCCCTATCTACAAGAAATCAGGTCTTGCATTTTCTTGTATTTACAATGACTTAGATGGCCTAACGGTGAGGTTCCATGCGGTTCCGTGAGGGCCTTTTTTGAGACTTTGGGCATAGTTTGGGCATAGTTTTCGACTCAAAAACCGCAGCGGACTTTCGGCGGATTTTCATCGTCCTGTAACAATCAAAACCGGCCCTTGAATCTTGGCACTATGCCCAAACTATGCCCAAACCACATCCAATCTGATGAAATCAAAGCGCTCCACTCCCTTCATTGTACAAGCCGCAGGCAAGATGCAGCTCTCGCTTTCAGCCTTTGTGCTAGCCGGGTGATCGTCACGTGCGACAGTCCGTCCGCCTCAAGTTCATTTCGGATTGAGGTTGCATGATCTGGAAAAGAGGCGGCCATCGTTCTGATACGCTCCATGAGCCACGCATCGTTCAATCGCAGATCGGTTGCGAATCTTTTCCAATGCCGCCGTCCGATATTCCTCAGCCGGTATTCTCCGCCGATCTTCATGGCAAGCTTCGCTTTCTGCAGGTTGATGGTCTGGTACGGCAGAATGCTTGCTAAATCATAGAGCGGAGCGAGTCGTACCGCTCCGCTTCCGCCTAACAGCAGTGCATAGTTTTTTGCATGGGCATCTGTTCCTGCAATAAGCCAATTGAAAGCGATAGCATCCACAAACGACTGCACATCTTCCTCGGGATTGCTCGATTGTTCACGCAATAATTCCGCAATCGTGCGTACTCCTGGTCCGCCATCACTTTCATACTTGCTCGTCGGATGAAGACCGAGCGCCTGACACATGTCCTCTTGATGGATGCGCGACCAGTGTCCTCCACTCCGCACGCGGTCGTAACGCTCCAGCACAATTGCGATCTCGTCACCAAAGTGCTGGACGGTGGAGTTGGGAACGATCAGGCCGGCAGCTCTGGCCAAACGCAGCGAAAAATGCTCGTTCTCCGCGTGGCCATCCCATTCGCCCGTCGGTGGTTTGAGAATGTGAGTGGTCGGAACTCGACCAGACGGCACACCCCATCGCTGGCGCTCGAACAGAAGAGCCGTCTTTGGTTGTGCCCCCGCCAAGCTGAACTGTCCCGTGTCTTGAGCACTACGCCATTGAGAATGGTCCGCGCGTAATGCTTTCAACCGCTCGGCAACCTCGTCATCGTTAAGCCATTTAACCTCTCTGGAAGCCGGTTCCTTGTGCAGTAGTTCAAGACGTTCCGGACGGACAAACTGAACAGCACCTGCGCAGTCTTCACCCACATGTGTAATCAGCCGAAAGACATTCCTGGGAGAAACTTGAAAGCGTCTGCCCCAGTTCTCAAGAACACGGTCATTATCGGGTAGCAGTCCCCACAGAAACGCTTCGATCCGCGCATGGCCGTGCTCTGCCGACGCCAGCGGCATCGAAAGCGACAGCGGATAAGCATTGGGATCGGCTCTCCATGCATCGGTATAGACGAACGAAAGTCTAGCGTTCTTGTAATGGACCGTTCCAACCTCGCGGCCATCCAAGAGGGCGATCAGTTGATTCGTCATGGCCGTTTCTTCAAGGCATCAAGAACGCTGTTGATATCCGGCGTTCTTGCGTTGCTGATTGAGGGAGTTTCATGGGAAGAGTCCGCGTTCAGATCGACGGACACTCCGAGGCTCTTCAGCGTGCGCAAGATGAGACCGATTTCAGCACGCGGTTTCCCTTGTTCCACCTCGACAAGCCATTTTCGGCTCGTCCCTGCTTTCTTAGTCAGGGCAATTTGATCCATCCCGAGTTTGGTGCGACGCTCGCGGATGAAGGCCCCCAAATCGTTAGCGGTTCGGATACGCATCAGGCACACCTCAACTAGAACACATACGCAGAGAGTAACCGAACGGTGATAATCTGTAAAGAGAGCGTACGGTGACATTTTAATGTGAGAGCGAACGGTGACACGAGTAGTCTGAAAAGCATGGCTTGGAAATGGTCATTTCCTTCTGACATTTCCCGGATAGATGAATGATAAGCCGAGGCGCAAAGGCCCGTTTCAAGGCTCTTCGACCGCGAACGCGGCGTGCATATCACCGCCTTGGCACTGACCGGGCCTCGGCTACGCTCTGGTTATCTGGGGAATGTCGTTCGGACTACCAGTTCACCTGCGGAAGCTGCTCTCCTGCCCAATCTTGTCCATGTGCGCACCCTGCGGCTCAATCGTCTGCGCTGTTGACTCCTCCTGAATTTCGGAAGGTCGGTGCAATTTCTGTTCAAATGCCTTTTGCATCGCCTGTTTACATTTGCACGTCATACAAGCGTCTGACGGTCTCAGCTAGATGGCCTTTGCGATGTACGATTATTTGGCGTCAAGAAACTGGCGTATGCGGACGGAGACTTAGCGTGAACAAAGTCGATTGCGAGCTTCCGATATCTGAGGCATCCCTCGCGGAAGTGCGACGATTGCGGGAAGAGAACGCCCGTTTGCGGAGTCTCTTAATCGCGCATGGCATACGAATTTCGGAGGCTCCAATATCCACGGGGGAGACCATTCAAGTCTCCAATGCTGCACCTGAGGCCCGGAATATCGGAGTGGGCACGGCGGAGCAGCGAATCGCTTTGTTCCGCAGTCTCTTCCGTGGACGTGACGATATCTACGCCATTCGCTGGGAGAGTCACGACGGGCGATCTGGATACATGCCCAAAGCGGATCGCGATTGGAAATCGTATCTACATGCCAAAGACAAGGATCGCAAGAAGGTTGATCGCCTGACACGAAAATACAGGCCGCTCACCGATGACGTCGTTCGCGGGCATCTTGTTGGCGAGCATACGGTTGGACTCTATCCGCTCCTGCAGGATGAGACATGCTGGCTGCTGGCGGTCGATTTTGACAAGAAGACATGGCAGCAAGACGCCGCCGCGTTTCTCGCTTCCTGCCACGAACTCGACGTGCCAGCGGCACTGGAACGCTCACGATCAGGAAACGGTGGCCACGTGTGGATATTCTTTGAGCGAGCAATCCCTGCCACAACCGCGCGAAAACTTGGCTGTGTAATCCTCACTCGAACCATGGAATCTCGCCACCAGGTGGGACTGGATTCATATGATCGCTTCTTCCCCAACCAGGACACGCTGCCCAAAGGAGGGTTTGGCAACCTGATAGCCCTTCCGCTGCAAAAGTTTTCGCGCGCAAACGGGAACAGCGTTTTTGTTGATGGAGAGCTCCGCCCATATCCGGATCAATGGGAGTTTCTGGCAAGCGTAAGAAGAATGTCCGCTGACGCCGTCGAAGCAGTAGTACTTGAAGCGCAACGGGGCGGAGACCTAATCGGTGTCAGAATCAGCATTGCCGAAGATGAAGACATTGATCCCTGGAAGCTACCGCCGTCACGGACGAGAGCGGAGCGCCAAATTCCTGGGCCTCTCCCAACGCAGGTACAAGTTGTTCGGTCGAATCTTGTATATGTCGAGAAAACTGGCCTGCCTTCCGCGATGTTAAACCGGCTACTACGCCTGGCAGCATTTCAAAATCCTGAGTTCTATAAAACCCAGGCTATGCGGCTTCCCACATTCAACAAGCCACGAATAATCGCGTGTGGCGAAGATCTCGCCAACCACATCGCATTGCCGCGCGGCTGTATCGCCGAGGTTGTGCAGCTACTTGAAACGCACCGCATCAAGGCGTTGATCCGTGACGAGCGGTTTGCCGGCCGTCCGATTGACGTGGAGTTTTCCGGCCAGTTGCGCCCGGCGCAACTGGATGCCGCCGCTATGATCGCCGAACACGATGAGGGGATTCTTTGCGCTCCTACCGCATTCGGAAAGACCGCATTGGCCGCTTGGATAATCGCAGCACGGAAAGTGAATACTCTCGTGCTGGTCCACCGTCAGCAATTGCTCGATCAATGGCACGCAAGATTAGCAATGTTCCTCAACCTCCCGGCCAAATCAATAGGGCAGGTTGGCGGTGGGAAGAGTGATCGCAGTGGTTTGGTAGACATTGCCATCATCCAAAGCAGTCACGGCAAAGCAGGAGTGAAAGACTTTGTCGCAGAATACGGTCAGGTCATTGTCGATGAATGCCACCACCTCTCAGCGTTCACTTTTGAGCAGGTCATGAAGCAAGTAAAGGCGAAGTACGTTCTCGGATTGACGGCGACTCCTGAGCGCAAAGATGGACACCATCCCATCATTTATATGCAATGCGGCCCGATACGATACAAGCTCAGTGCGCGCTCGATGACCGCAGCCTCACCGTTCGAGCATGAGGTAATTCCGCGGTTGACAGAATTTTGCTTGCCGCCCGAACAGGCTGACACGACAATTCAGGAATTGTACGCCGCGCTTGTAGATGACAGCGCCCGCAATAAACTGATCGTCGGCGATCTGCTGCGTGTAGTCCAAGATGGACGCTCCCCCTTGCTCCTTACGGCCAGGACCGAGCACCTGAAGTATTTTGAGACGGCGCTCGCGGGTAAGGTGGAGAACGTATTTGTGCTGAAGGGGGGAATGGGAAAGAAACAACGGCGGTCGATAGCGGAGGCAATTGCGACCGTACCGGAAGACGGGCCAAGAGTCATTCTGGCAACTGGCAGTTACATCGGCGAGGGCTTTGATGATGCTCGTCTGGACACTCTGTTTCTAGCAATGCCAATTTCATGGAAGGGTACGTTGCAGCAGTACGTTGGTCGCCTTCATCGGCTTCACGACGCGAAGCGCGTTGTCAAAGTTTACGATTATGTCGATTCCAATGTCCTCATGCTGGCGAGAATGTATGCGCGGCGATTGAAGGGTTACAGTGCCATCGGCTACCGGATTTGCAATACTCCCTATGAAGTATTTGGAACGGAACGGCAAGCAACCGGCCTGGAGAAAGCGAATACAGCACTTCTCGAATGAATGGAGGAACATGGCAGAGCGAAGCAGCAAGCCCGTGGTGGTCCATATGGATATTCGCAAGCTGAAACCTGAGCCGGGAACCAACCTTCCGTCGCTCGGCAAGGCCAAGCTGGAAGCACTGATTGAGGAAGCGGTGGTGGATGCTTACGGCGAAGACGAACAGAAAGTTGGTTTGCTCACCATGATGCAGGAGCATCTTGCGCGGCCTTTTTCCGTGAGTATCCTCGGCGTAAAGGCCACCGTAGATAAGGTGGACATGACGCGCGATGGCCGGATTGTAGCGGTTTGCCGGCGAGACGGAGTCAGGCAGAGAATTGAAATCCTTGATCTGCCGCTGCCGAAGCCGACGCCAGCTGGCGCGGAATGGATCGCGGCATACAGCTACTGGTGTAGAGGATTGTGATTGAGCGAATACCAGCAACCAAATCACCGGTTGTCCGCAAAAACACTTGCATCCATACAGCATAATGTACTTGCCATTGCACGTCAGTATATACTTGCGATAACACGGCCCTATAAACTTGTAGTTGCCCACAAGGCACGCAAATGGCGACACCGAACGAAAAATTGGCGGCATCGCTGAGTGTCCTGCAGGAACTGCAGAAAGACGGGCGGCGTGTCTTTCAATCGAGCGAATTGAGCAGGGTTCATCGAGACAGGCTGCTGAAACACGGATTCATGCAAGCAGTGATGAAAGGCTGGCTTATCTCGGCCAGCCCTGGGGTACAGCCCGGAGACAGCACACCGTGGTTTGCATCCTTCTGGGAGTTTTGTGCCCGATATTGCAACGAACGTTTCGGGGAAGGCTGGCATCTTTCGCCGGAACAATCGCTCCTGCTCCACGCCGAAAACACCATTATTCCGTCTCAGGCAATCATTTATAGCCCGAAAGGCCATAACAACACGGTCAAGCTGCTCTTTCGCACGTCGCTTTACGACCTGAAGGAACAGCAATTGCCATCGCGCAATGACGTGGTCATCCGCACTGGCCTGCGAATCTTTTCTCCTGCCGCAGCGCTGATTCGCGTGCCGGAATCCTTTTTCATTCGCAACCCGATTGAAACCCAAGTCGTGCTTGCGGGCATCCACGATGCATCTGAACTGCTCAGACCTCTGCTGGATGGAGGACACTCCGCCATTGCTGGCCGTCTGGCAGGAGCTTTGCGTCGTGTTGGCCGCGTGGAACAGGCTGGCGAAATTCTTTTGGCGATGAAGGCAGCGGGGTATGACGTTCGAGAAACAGACCCGTTTGAAGCTGCGCAGCGTGTATTCGCAATAGGCAAGGCTACGAAAGCGCCCATTGTCGGCAGGCTTCATGCCATATGGGCAGCATCGCGGAATGCAGTGCTTGAGAGTTTTCCTAAACCGCCTGGGTTGCCTAGAAACAAGATAGCGTATCTGAACTTTGTTGATGGGATTTACCAAAGCGATGCGTATCATTCGCTTTCAATCGAAGGCTACCGCGTAAGCCCTGAGTTGATTGAGAGGGTAATGTCAGGAGCATGGGACCCAGCGCATCACGAAGCAGACCGGCAAAGCCGGGATGCACTGGCTGCGCGTGGGTATTGGCAGGCTTTTCAAAAAGTGAAGACCACCGTGTCTAAGGTACTCGCTGGCGAAAATCCGGGAGCAATTGCCAGAACGGATCACAGGGAATGGTACAGAGAACTTTTTGAGCCATGCGTTGTTTCCGGCCTGATCCCGGCTTCGGCTCTTGCTGGTTATCGCAATGATGCCGTCTATTTGCGAAATTCTAGGTATGTTCCGCCGCGTTGGGAAACTGTCCGCGATGCCATGCCCGCCCTGTTCAATTTGCTCGAAGCGGAACCAGAGCCGTCTGTTCGCGCGGTGCTCGGTCATTGGCTCTTCGGCTATATTCATCCTTATCCCGATGGCAATGGCCGCATGGCTCGCTTCCTGATGAATGTCCTGCTGGCTTCGGGTGGGTATCCGTGGACGGTGGTTCGCGTTGAAGACCGTGCAGAATACCTGAAGGCTCTGGACCGTGCGAGCATTGAAATAGATGCAAGACCCTTTGCCAACTTCATTGCAGAACGGGTACGTTGGTCGCTCAAACAAACGGAGCGATCCCTGAAAGCATAGAAGGGCGATGGCCGTTGGCCCAACAGGCCGCTTTGAAATTGACATTCCCCGGATATTGGATGATAAGCCGAGACGCAAAGGCCGGTGTCAAGGCTCTCCGACCGCGAACGCGGCGCGCGCAGCGCGGCCTTGACACTGGCCGGGCCTCGGCTACGCTCTGGCTATCCGGGGAATGTCATACGGGAATGAAAGATCACAGACCGAAGCCGAAGCCCTGAGCAATCTGATTCGTGTGCGTGGGTTGCGGTTCTACCTTGTGCGCTGGCGGCTCCTGCTGAATCGCGGGGGAATGGGACATGTCGCGGCTGAGTGCCTGCCCCAGCGTCGGTGCATTATTCGTATAAATCTGCGCGTCATAGCGTCCACGCGAGATAGAGACATAGGCCATGCGGCTGTTGAGCAGGTCCTTCGCGCCCAACTCGGTATCCAGATGAATCAGAACGCGGTCGGCAGTCTGCCCCTGGCTGGAGTGGCTGGTCATTGCATAGCCATGATCGAGATGCGGGTGCTTGCGCGGATCGAGTTCGACCGCTCGGCCACCGTCCATCTTCAAGCGCAGCCGCCCGTCTTCGCCGATGCTCTCGATGGTCCCCAACTCGCGGTTCGCAACTTTCAGTTCGTTGGCCGGTGCGGTGAATTGGATGCGGTCGCCTACTGAAAAACTCCGCATCTCCTCGCGGAAAACGGAGACGCCCTGCTGGCGGCGTGGATCGTAGGTGCGCTCTGTTCCGTCCTGCCGCTCAACCGTCAACCGGTTGTTCGAGGCGTCGATGCCCTTTACTTGCGCATACTCGCCTTTCCCGATGCCGGCCTCCTTCGACGCGCGCGAGTAGCGGAGCACATCGCCTACTTCGTACCGCTCGGCCCAGGTGCGGTCCGCGCCGGTCAGGTTCTGGCGCAGCGCAAGCGTTCGGATGCGGTGCTCCTCGCCGCTGACAACGCCCCGGCCTTGCAATTCCGCGTGGATGCGCTCGTTGATCTCGATGCGGGAACGGTTGTCGGGAGAGACCACCAACGTATTCTCCGGCGATTTTGCATACTCCTTCGCAACGGCCGCGATGCGCTCGTCGTGGCCGGAGATTTCATGGACTCGGCCCTGCCGGTCGAGATTCTGGACCGCTTCCTGCACTTCACCTCGCGCAAGCTGCTCGACTACCTGTTTCAGTTCCGGGTCTTTCTGGCGCACGATCTCTTCGAGCTTCACCGTCTTCATGCCGGTGTCCTGGAGCTGCGCGAAAGGCCGCCCGGCTTCGACCGCCTCATGTTGGCGCCGGTCGCCGACAAGCAACACGCGGTCATTCGGATGGAGCCGGTTCACAAACTCATGCACTTGCCTGGTCGATGCCAGCGAGGATTCGTCGAGCACGTACAGGCGCTTCTCGCCGGTATCTGGCTCCTGTCCATGTGCCAGATGCTTCTGTAGCGTAGAAGTCTCCATGCCTGCTTCGCTGAGTTTTTGCGCCGCACGGGATGTCGGCGCAAAACCTTCCACTCTGTACCCCACGGCCTCCGCGCCTTCACGGATAACGGAGAGAGTCGTCGTCTTGCCCGTGCCTGCAACGCCATCTAAGCCGACAATCTTCTCACGCGAAAGAAAGATTTCGTCCACAGCCCCGCGCTGCGAAGCATTTAGTTCCGGGTGCCGGTCTTCCGTAGCGATACGCACATGCGGCGAAACCAGCATGGGATCGCTGTAGTCGCGTCGATTGCCTTCCTGCATCCGGCCAACAATCTCGCGCTCCATACGTTCCATCGCAGCGGTCGTGAATTGTTGACCAGCTCCAGTCTGTGAAACTTCCCGGAACTCCCCGGTTTCGGTCCGGCGCTCGAACTCCTGCCGGATCTGGGCATACGTGGTTTCTCCCATGCCGCGCACGAGCGCTGTTTCAAGAATCGCGCGGCGATCCTGCACGGCCGATCTCTCGAAGACATGATCGCGCGCCCAGGTCACGGCCCGCTGCGCCTGCATCTCCGGGTCTTGCATTCGATGTCGCCCGTGTTCGCGCGCTTGGGCGACAACGCGGTCCGCCTGATGTCCATGCAGCGCGGCTAGCTCCCGGTGTCGCCGTAAAACTTCTTCCGGCGACAGTAGCTCTTTGTGATCGCGCGTATGGAGGGCTGCGATCTGCGCTGCCGCTGCTCCGTCGATGCCTTGCTCCCGGAGATGATCCTTGATCTGTTCCCGGCGCGGGCTGGAAGCCTCCAAATACTCCTTCGTGTAGCCCTTGATTTCCGGCTGTCCATGCTTGCCGCGCTCTAATTCGTAGCCCAGCCTTTCCAGCCGCAGCGCTAGTTCTGATCGGTAAACCGCCGTGACGTAACGCTGGGACACGAACATTTCGTGCGGCTGCAAAGCGCGCGTCTGACCATTCTCCCGCTCAGTCACATTGAAGATCACAGCGTGAGTATGAAGCTGCGGGGCCGCATAGCCATCGACGGGTCGCGCGGTATCGTGCTCGAAGGTGGCAGCGATGAATTTTCCGGTTGTCTCAGGGGCATGGACATTGCCGATCCGCGCCTGCGTGTACCACTCAAGTTCCCGCAGCGCCACGCGGACACTTTCCCGGTGTGTCTCTCGCACCCGTTCATCGCCGCCCACCAGCGCGGTAAGCGATACCGACTTCGGTGCGGAGAACGTGGCGTCCCATCCGGCGCGGTGCTCGGCGCTGGTCACCTCTTTGCCGAATTTTCCTTCATAGGTTCGTGAAACCTGATGCCGGACAAGCTGCTCTTCGGTGTGCGGATGTTGACCCTCGCTCAACCGCGCAAAGTGCTCGGCCTTAACTGCGCCGGTGAGCTTCCACTGCTCGGCGAGCCTGCCCTGCCACTCGCTGTGCCCCTGCTGGTCGCGGCTCCAATAGTTCTGCTCCTGCGCGGCAAACTCCCGCGCATGGTATGTTCGCGCCTGACCGGCGGACAGCGGTTTCGAGATCGTAAGCATAAGCGCTCCTCAACTGTGCGGGGAACCGTCAGCGCGCCGACAGTGAATGCAGTAAGAACGTGTTCTCGGCAATTTGCCTGTCATTCGATTCTCTTCGTCTCCTTCGAGGTAAACCGCTCTTTGGGTTTGTCATCGGCGGCAGCGATGGTCGAACCGAAGAGTGGAAGCACCGGCTGGATCGGCTTCTTCAACGACTCGGCGTGAATGCTGGCCTGTGTTTGTGGCGTTGCCTTCCGCGCAATCTCTGGTATCTTCCGCCTCGCAAATCCCGGCAGGACGAATCGCGTTCTGCCGATCTTTTTTCTCCATCTCTGCGGCCAACTTGTCGGAGGTTCGCCCCATTCGATCCTCTCCAAATCCCACTGGTCATAGGCGTTCAGGCTCCGCAATATACTTCCCCCCGCCAGTAGAAAAAAGAACATCGCGGCTCCCCAAAGCAGCAGCGTTAACAGCAATCTCCAGAAGCTCTTTCCGCCATAGAACTGCGCCTCAAGAAACGCTTGGAGTCTGACTGTTTGGAGCCATTCATCCGGCCCCTGTAGCAGGCCGGTCCAACCGGTCTGCCGCGCCGCTGGCGAAAGCTGCATCGGGATTCCACGGTCGTCGCCCGCAGTTGCGGGAACCACGTCGGCATCCGTAGCCAATTCCTGTTTCTCGTTTGTTGCGGTCTTGTACAACCATCGGACCTCGGTACTCGAAGCCGGGTCAGTTCCGAGCAAGGCGCACCTCAAATAGCTTCCAAGGTAGTAGCGTTGCATAGGTGTCCAGACCAGCCAATTACACAGAAACAACGCTCCGGAAAAGGCCAGTATTGCCATCGCAGGCAGCCACGGAAAACGTTTGGGAAACGGCAGGTCATTCATGGTTTCCGTCCTCGTTCCATGCCCTCTGGTGCGCGAAAGTCGTCGAGCAATTTACGAGCCTGTTGCAGCTTGCGCGCATCGGCTTCGTCGCGGATTTTGAGGATGGAATCGGGCAACATTTGCCTGCCTTCCGATGCCGCTTGAGCGCCAGCATGGAAGAGATTCAGGAGGGCATAACGTAGTGCCCAAACCTCGGCCAACACCAGTTCCGCAGGGTCGGCGGGACGCTTCCGCGCGGCGTGCAAAGCGGTCGCGCGCAGCCATTCGGAGAGCGATTGCCCCGCGCCTTCGGAGGCAGTTTCGATCTCGGAAAGTTCCTCTGGAGTCAGCCGCGTGGCGGCTATTTTTGTGCGAAATCCAGGCTTCTCCTCTTCGCCAAATGGCAGACTGGACTGCGGGGCGGCTTGAATGCGACGAATACTCCTTGGGGAAACCACCTTGTTGCTCATACCGCGTCCTGCTCTGCCGCCGTCAAGCGGCGAAATGCTGGTTCACAGAAAGTTCTTGTGCTTCAACACGTTTACGTGATCGCCGCCAGAAGCAATTTGTCGTAAAATAACGTCATCGCTCCCTACCGCGAACATTTTCACTAACTGATCCAATCTGCTGATACCGTGAACGTTAACGTGCGTAAACATCAAACCCGCTAATCCGTCGCTCCGCAGTTCCCGTTTGGGGGTGTCGTGTCCACATTTCTCCCGCTGCAAAGCAGCGTTTGTCACTCCCCACACCCGCGTAGCGCGCTCAGAATTCCGTTTCGCGTCCACATTTCGGCGTAAAGCATCGCTTCTCTTACAACTCGCCATATTCGAGCACCTGGGCCTCCCACGTGTGGATCACTTCGGGGGCCTGCCATGCGCGTCGAAACAGATTGCGGATCGACTGCCAGTGTTCCATCGGGAATCCGAAAGTGATTCCGTTCTCCCGCGCAAAGAAGAACACGCCCCGTTCCTCGCTCTCCAGAATCGCCGTGTGCGCGTAGAAATAGTGGCCCTTCCATTGGCAAAGGTCGCGCGCCAAATCAAGCTCTTCCAGCATCCTTCGGAACTCCGCAATCCTTGCGAATCCAACCACCGGATAGCGCGGGGCAAGCTCTCCCGGAAACTGCAAACGCGGGGAGAAATCGTTCCCCTCTTCCCGTACCAGATCGAGCCGGTATCCGCCCTCTTCCAGGGAGGGCAATGCCGGTTGAACCGCAAGCTCAAAATCCTCGTCTTCTGTCTCCGCTGGCGGCTTCTCGCGCAGGGGCTTGCGATGAAGGAAATAGTGGCCGCGCGCGCACACCTTCCACAGGGCTGACCAGTGCGGCCAGAGCGCCTCGTTTAGCTTCTCGATGTTCGAGAACTTCTCCTCGTCAAGAAGTGTGTAGAGATTGCGCACGGCGAGGATCGGTTTTCGACGCCTTTGGGATTGGTTCCGCAGCATTTGCAGGGTGTTAGTTACCACCCGGCGCACGTCGTCGCTGCCAATCTCGTCAGGTTCCTTTGCCTCGGCCTGTTTGTCCCCCGGAAGAGTTCGCAAGTACAGGGAATCCAGCGGGGACTTCTTCTGTCGGCGGACCACGGCATAAGCCGCAAGGAATGCCTCCAGGATTTCGGCCAGAGACTCGAAGGAAATCTGCCCCTGCGCGGTGTTCGCAAACGACTCTGCGCCCACCGCACAGTAATGGGCAACCATCGTCCATTCCGCCTGCGAAAGCGAGAGTCTGGCGTCGGCTTTGCCGCGAATTCTCAGCAAGGAAACGGTCGGCTCCATGAGCAGATTGACCAACTCCAGACGGTCGTCTCGGGCCGACTCAAGCAGCTGCTTTGCCGCCTCCGATGTGGACACGGGTCCACCGCTCTTGAGGGCCATGATTTCCCTCAGCTTATCGAGCCGGGAACGCAGAGCATCGGAAATGCGGATGGAGATCACGGGCTGCTGCGGTGGTGCTGTCTTCTCTGCCATGAGGCTCCTCTCTGGATTGCTACAATAAATAAAATAGTAACGTTACCTATTGACTCTACGTGTACACTCGCGCTATTGTCAAGTGTGAAGTCATAGCCGAAGATTTGCATATGCGTCTTTCGCCCCCACCGCAGCATCGCCTCCTCCGCACCAGACAAGCTGCGGAATATCTTTGCATGAGCGAATGGAAACTTCGGCGCTTGATTCAGGACGGATTCTGCCCTACCTGCACGGCGGCGACGGCGCGCCGTTTCTGCTTGATATTCGCGACCTTGACGAATACATCGACCGAAATAAACACCACGGCACGGACAACTTGGGTGTGGGACCGCCGCCCGTTCCGGCCAACACGATTTCTCCCAGTATGAAAGGAGCAACCTATGCCGCGCCCACGCGGAACCGGAAGTCTGTATCAGCAGAAAGACAGCGCGGTATGGTGGATCAAGTACCACCGCAACGGAAGATCATTTCGTGAATCCACGCGAACGACGGAGAGACGGCAGGCAAACCGCGTCCTCGCCAAACGTCTGGCGGAAATCAACACAGGGTCATTTGTCGGGCCGACGCACGAGCGAATCACCGTAGGCGAATTGGCGGACGATCTCTTCCGCGATTACCGGATCAATGGCCGCAAGACAACCGATGACGTACAGACACGATGGCGACTGCACCTTGAACCTTTCCTCGGGTCGCATCGGGTGTTAGAGGTCACAAGCGATCTGGTTGCAAAGTACGTAGACCAGAGGCAGCATGAGAACGCCCAAAATGCCACAATCAACCGCGAAATGGCCGCGCTGAAGAGGATGTTTCGCCTTGGCATGTACGCTACGCCGCCGAAAGTCTTCCGCTTGCCGAAGTTCCCAAAGCTGGCAGAGGACAACATCCGAAAGGGATTTCTTGAGGACGCCCAATACAAAAAGCTGATTGCATATTGCCCAGACCTGTGGTTTCGCGCCCTGGTGGAGATGGGGCGCACCTATGGATGGCGCAGCAGCGAACTGATAAACCTCCAAGTGAAACAGGTGGATGTCGATGCGCGTACGATCCGCCTGGAGCCCGGCACTACGAAGAACAAAGATGGGCGAGAAGTGACAATGACCACCGCCGTCCACAATCTATTGGCGCAATGCGTGGCAGGGAAATCCTCGGAAGATGCTGTCTTCACCCGTTCAGATGGCAAACCCGTACGGGATTTTCGGGATACTTGGGCGAAGGCAACGAAAGCTGCCGGTGTGCCCGGTCTGTTGTTCCATGATCTGCGCCGTACCGCAGCCCGCAACCTGCGCCGGGCCGGAATCGCCGAAGGCGTCATCATGAAAATTGGCGGCTGGCGAACCCGGAGCGTCTTTGAACGTTACGCAATCGTCTCGCAAACAGACATCGCCGATGCGTTGAAGAAGCTCGAAGCAGTCTAGACTTGTCCACAGCCACTTTCCTGGCGACATGGCGCGTGTTCGATTCCGCACGGGATTTTGTCCATTGCGTCCTCGCTGCTATTGGACGCACTGCAATGCTCGTTTGGAGATGCAGGCTATCCGCATAACGCCACAGCTTTTCTATGCTCACCTGCGAGATTTCTCCCCTGAGCAACTAGCGCGCGCCGAAACGATTCGTAGTCCTCCCCGGTTACTGATGGTAGAATCCGTGGCCATGCGCCACGCGATAAGCTTTGAATCCGTTTCCCTCGTGATCGCTCTCGCCTCCCTGCTGGCATCTGTGGCTGCTACTTTGATTGCGAAAAGCTCTCTATCACAAGCCAAGCAGGTTGCTGACCGCGACGAAAGAGATCGGAGGCAGCGGAAATGGGCTGACATGTATCTCAAAGCAGACGAGACCTATGACGGTCTGGACCGTTTCCGCGTTCTATCCGATTCTTGGGACACAGAAGAACGGGGACGGGAATGGAATGACCTCATGCGCCTGATACGCGGCGCGCACGCCATGGCTGTTGTGTTTCCCGAGAATCCAGCTGTTGATGCGTTTTTGTCGTGCACGAAAGTATTCAAGGATCAGACAACTGTGTCAAAGGATCGTCTGTCAAAAGTGTTTGATGCTGTGGAGCTAATACGAGAAAGGGCACGAGTGAACCGCAGAGTTCTTGAAAATGATCAAGTGGGAACGTAGAAAGATGAATCTCCTCCCGCTCGATGCGGAACCGAAAATGAGAGTTGCCGGACTACCGACGGTGCATAGCAGCTTCTAACTCTTCTTTGTTGAGCAGGATTAAATACCGTTTCTCGCTGCCTTCCATCCCTTGTTCCGGCAAACGACCCATGTCAAAATCTACCTGCCTCACCTTTGCCTTTAACATAGAGATCAATCTCTTGAGGTGCCGTTTCTTGCCCGACAGAATTCCACAAGCTCCGTTTATCGTTTCTTCGGGTGACGGGGAATCGGGTGTATCAAAATCTCTTCTGTCGGCCCCGGCTGCATCGCTGTCATTGTTTCCATAGATGAGTCGTTCCGCCGCAGCTCCTGCCGCAGAAACCAAGTAATCCTTCTTGGCCCGTTCGCCGGGAGGCTTGGGAGGAAAAGAACAGCAGAATTTCCCGCAGTCCTTTTCATAGCAAATGCCATAACAAGGGACTTCTTGAAGTACGGCCATGAGCGCGTGCCCACTCTCATGGACAAATGGGCGTTCCCATTCTTCCTCCATCCTTCTTTCCCAATCATGCATCATGTGTTCTCGTTGTCGCTCTAAGCCTTCAAAGCAAATTTCGGTTGCCTTTTACATCTCCAAGGGGGGAGTTTGGGAGGGGGTTGCGGGTCGAGAGAAGACGACAATGTCGATGCGCGGCTCCCGGCAGATCAGTGGGTTTCCTGCCCTATCCAGTATGGGATGGTTTACCTCGTCTAGGGCTCGATAGTCATGGGATGGCAGGTTTTGCTCTAGATGGCTCTTGAGCTTTTGTGCCTCTGCTTTGCTCTTGAGGAAATAGTATTCCATTGACGGCCTGCGAAGAGCCCTCTCGATCCTGAAGCCGTCGAGAATTTGAGGGTATAGCAACAGGCTCTGGTTAGGATTGAGCCACACCAACACCACCGCAATCTCAGACGGCTGACTCAATCTTGATCACCTCTCCGCTTTGGTCCTTTCATTGAAAACGCATCCTTTGTCGCTCTTTCCCTATGGGTAAGGGAAGTGTAAATGCAGCCTTGCGCTGTTACTTGCGAGTGGACAGTCAACGGGTTTGCTCTTATCAGTGTTGGTCTAGGCAGACTTCGTGGCCTGATTTATCCCGCAAAACGTTGTTGCAGGGCGGCGGTGCAGCTGGTGAGGACGGAGCCGCAGGAACAGCCACTGGAACGCTCGGTGGAAGAGTGCTGGCCACAGTGCTAGACGACTCAGCATCTACCAAGGGTCGCGCTTCGGGTGCAGATAAGGGCGCAGCTGAGGAGGCTGCTGCGGGGGATGTAGCTCCTGCTGGAGTACTAGGAGAGACTACGTGGCCGGTTACAACGTCGTACATATATTTCTGATCTTTGTCGTTTGTGTAGACAAAGGTTTTGATGTTGATTG
>Ga0326728_10009410_pt1 | contig 23544 bp, 20 predicted proteins | sample MB3enrmetagenome_FD_207602 | JGI IMG/M metagenome (GOLD analysis project Ga0326728, IMG submission 207602) | Lab enriched peat soil microbial communities from McLean, Ithaca, NY, United States - MB31MN | ecosystem: Environmental > Terrestrial > Soil > Wetlands > Peat | place: USA: New York... | reverse complement strand
CCAGCCGCCGAACGGCACCCAGCTTGAACTCCCTGGTGAAATTCCTGCGTGACAATCCCATGACTCAATTCTCCATTCAATGGATTTTGAGTCTTAACCGGTTGTCTCAAAAATGGGGGCAGGTCCAATTGGAGCACGGTGAATTACCGGGAGAGCTTTAATTTGCACGCATCCAGCGGAATCCTGTTTAACCATGAATCGCCTTTGCGCGGCATTGAGTTCGTAACCCGCAAGGTTACAGACGCGGTGGCGCGGATTTATTGCGGTCAGCAGAAGGAACTACGACTTGGCAATATCGATGCGCAGAGAGACTGGGGTTTTGCGGGCGACTATGTCGAAGCAATGTGGAGCATGCTTCAGCAGCCGGAGCCCGATAACTATGTGGTCGCAACCGGGAAGACAACGTCGGTCCGGGAAATGTGCCGCATCGCCTTCGCATACGTGGGTTTGAACTTCGAAGACAACGTGGTCATCGATCCGCGCTTCTATCGCCCGGCCGAGGTGGATGTTCTTGTTGGCAATCCGTCCAAGGCAAAAGCGCGCCTTGGCTGGACGGCAAAGACGCCGTTGGAATCGCTGATGCAGATGATGGTCGAGGCTGACCTTGCCCGCGTCAAACGTATTTATTAGCGTGATTTCGCATTTACTGTAGACCGTTGATACAGCATCGGAACCAACCGAGCCAACCGCAAGCAGAAGACGCAGGACGGCCGCCCGCTGCGCCGCTATCGCCGCCGTTGGAAGATCGAACGGCTCTTTGCCTGGATGCAGAACTACCGCCGACTGATCACACAATGGGAATACCACATCGAGAACTTCCTCGAGTTCGTGCAACTGGCCTGCCTCATCATGCTCCTCAGACATTTATGAGATGGGCTCTCGGCAACTACTCGCGTCAAGTACATAATCTTGAATCGAGTAGTGCTCCCCCAACCAGTAGCGCTTGTACCCCCGCCGCTCCACGTGCCGCGCCAGCTCCACCGACCGCACAATCGCGTTCCCCGCCGACTTCCCGACGCGTATCCCTACAAGATCCAGTACCAAACCACCAATCCGTCGTTCATGTTTGCCAATATTCGCCACCGGCTCCACGATGCTTTCTTTGTGCCATGCCAAACCCAGAATCCCGTTCCACTCTCCGCCTTAACCACCGATAGGTGACACACGTCACAATGTTCCGCTTTCATCGATGCGACCATAACCCCACGGCCCTCAAGGGCTCATGCTCCGCTCATCCCCTTTAGCATTCATGGAGGCCGCAAGTGAAGCTCGACCCCACCGCATTTGTCGCCGATCCGAAGCTCATCGAGGCACTCAGCCGACGAGCGATCGAACTCTCCTGTGGCGCGGACAGCATTCTTTTCCGTCAGGGAGACGCCGCGGCCGGCCTGTACATTCTCCACCAGGGAGAGGTGACCCTCACCATGGCCACTCCGGCGGGCGAGGCCGTCCTGTCCACCGAGGCAGCGCCCAATTCGCTGCTTGGCCTGCCCGGACTTATCGGCAAGGCATCGTACACGTTGACCGCCACGGCCCGCAGCGGGGCCAAGCTCGGCTTCGTCACCCGCGACGATTTCACCTCACTCATGGAATCCGACCCGCTCATGGGGCTCATGGTTCTGCAGGTCCTCGCCGCCGAGGTTCGCGCTGCTCGCCAGGCCATCCTGCAGCGCTGAGATCGCTTCCCTCCGCCCCAATCTTCAACTCGCGCCGCCCTCGCGTCTTTCCAGTATTGACGCTCTCCCCACAGCCCTGAAAGACTCATGCCAATGAAATATCGCGGGAAAGTGGAGTTTGCCCAGGAACGGAAGATCCGCGAGCGCAACACGCGCATCTACCGACTATGCCACTGGCCCATCTGGATATGGGTCTTCTTCCTCACCCCCGGACCTCTGACGTTCTCACTCTTTGCCCGTGGATTTCATGGGGGCAATCTGGCCTGGCTCGGCGCGGTTCTGCTCGGCACCGGCATCGCCGGCGTGCGCGGGCAGTTGCCTGGCGCGGAACCCCGCCCCCATATCCTGCGCTTCGACGAGGACAAGCCCAACCCCCTCTACCGCCGCCTTTGCTACACCTTTGCCTGGAACGCCGTGCTGAACTTTGCTCTGCTCAACCTCGCCGGCCTCCTCATCGCCGTCTTCACCGGCGTCTGGTACATGAAGCAGATCTACAGCTACGCGTACTTTCCGCTATGCGCCGTCATTCTGCTGCTTGGCGCCATGGGCAAGCTGCCCCGCGTCGGACCCTCCACCAGGCCCGAAGGCACGGAGCGCCGCTACTTCTACGGCTCCGTCTGGGCCGTCACCGCCGCGCAGACCGTTCTCCTTGTCCTGTGGAAGACTTTGCCCCGCGGCCATGCGGGCGATCTGGTCAAGCTCCTCACCTACGTCGCCGCACTATTATTCATGGGTTTGCTCGCGCAGCGCGGCAAACTCTATCGCACCCGCCCCATCGTTCCCGGCGAAGTGATGATCTCGGACTGAGACCTCATCGGTTTGGCGCGCACGCGCCGTATGCCCCACCGCGGGTGACACCTGCTAAACTCTCACTCGTCATGCTCCTCGCAAGCCTGCTCATCGCGGCCGCCTCTTACCTGCTGGGGTCCATCCCCACCGGATTCCTGCTGGTCCGCATCTTCCGCCACCAGGACATCCGCTCCGTGGGCAGCGGCAACATCGGCGCCACCAATGTCCTCCGCTCCGGCGGCAAGGGCCTGGGCGCGGCTACTTTTCTGATCGATATGCTCAAAGGCTGCTCGGCCGTCTGGCTCGGCGCCCTGCTCGGCGCCATGCTCATGCCAGCCACCCCGGTGCGCACCGCCCAGGCCATCGCGGCTCTGTGCGCCGTCCTCGGCCACATGTTCCCTGTCTGGCTCCGCTTTCGCGGAGGAAAAGGCGTGGCCACCGGCTTTGGCGTCTTCCTGGCCGCCACTCCCGCCGCGGCCCTGGCCGCCATCAGCGTCTTCTTCCTCGTCCTTCTCCTCAGCCGCTATGTCTCGCTGGCCTCCATCCTCGGCTCGGCCAGCTTCCCCGTCTTCGCCCGGTTACTGGTGAGCGGACCCCGTCCCGCCGTCTTCATCGCCGCCCAGTTCGCCGTCGCCCTGCTCATCATCGCCAAGCACCACCAGAACATCCGCCGCCTGCTTGCCGGCACGGAGTCCCGCCTCGGAGCCCCGCCGCGAAAGGCGGAAAGCGCATGAGCCGCATCGTAATCCTCGGTTCCGGCGCCTGGGGAACCGCCCTCGCCCTCTCGCTCCACCGCCGCAGCGGCCACCGGATCACCCTCTGGGCTCACAGTCCGGAGCTTGCCCGGCAGATTATCGACGCCGGCGAAAACACGCTCTTCTTCCCTGGCTTTCCCATCCCCGGCGCCATCGCAGTTGCCGGCGACAACTCCGCCGTCGACGATGCCGAAATCGTCGTCTCCGTCGTCCCCTCCGAGTTTCTCCGCCCCACCCTCGCCCGTCTCCGCTCCCATCTCCATTCCGGCCAGATCCTGGTCAGCGCCACCAAGGGCATTGAAGACCGCACCTGCCTGCGCATGACCGAGGTCATCGCCGCCAGCCTGGGCGAAGCCGGGCCTGCGCCGCCCGCCGGGGATCTGCCTATCGGCGCCCTCAGCGGCCCCAGCTTCGCCCTCGAAGTCGCCCAGGGCCAGCCGACCGCGGTCACCGTCGCCTTCGAGGACCCCGAGGTTGCCGCCCTCATCCAGCAGGAGTTCTCGTCTGAAACCCTGCGCCTCTACACCAGCACCGACGTCATCGGCATCGAACTTGGCGGCGCGCTCAAGAACGTCATCGCCATCGCCGCCGGCGTCGCCGCGGGAATCGGCCTCGGCCACAACTCCGCCGCCGCCCTCATCACCCGCGGCATCGCCGAGATCACCCGCCTCGCCGTGGCCTGCGGAGGCCGCCGCGAAACGCTCGCCGGCCTCTCCGGCGCGGGCGACCTGGTGCTCACCTGCACCGGCTCGCTCAGCCGCAACCGCACCGTCGGTCAGGCATTGGGCCAGGGGCGCAACCTCGCGGAGATTCTCGACAGCCTGGGCGGCAAAGTCGCTGAAGGCGTCCTCACCACCCGCGCTGCCCTCGGCCTCGCCCGGCTGCACCAGATCGAAATGCCCATCACTGAGCAAATGGAGCTGATTCTCAACAGAGGCAAAGACCCCCGCGAAGCCATCAAAGACCTCATGCTCCGCCCTGGAAGAGACGAACATTAGTGCCTGTCATCAAATTGGTTCTATGGAGAGGGGCCATCGGCCAGTAGTTTTGCAGTATGGGAGTGCATCGCTACGGGTTTCGGGATGATCAGTGGGAGCGGATCGAAGCGGACATGGTGCTTGCCGGCTAACTACCTCGGCATGGTCCAGCTCGGCTCCACGTTAATCTTGTTGAGGCATCTGTGAGACTGCTTCTAGTCTCCGCGGACCGGAGGCTGATTTCACCCTTCATAGTGCAACGCTGGAAGTGCAGGGGCACAGGATACGGCAATCCTAGAGGTCGAGCGTGTAAGGCAGGGTAACGCCGAACACACGCAAGCCCTTGGGGGCGATGAAATCAACAGCCTCTGGATCGCTTGCCAGCCAGCGCACAAACTCCGGCCGAATGGCCGGCTGAGGCGCATTGGTTTCATGCAGGTCCGGGTCAACGTAACTGGCAGAGTCGCGCAGCACCTTTAACGCTGCCTCCGAGAGGTCGGGGTTAAATCGTTCATGCGATAACTGGATGAGTTTTCCTCACGGATCTTGTTGAGCAGCGGCTTGGTAGTTTGGCGAGCCTGTAGCGCCTGATTCTCTTCGACTGGGAACAATGCGGATACTTGCGCCTTTCCTGAGTGGCTGAATACAGCGTGACAAATTGTTTTCCAATCCGACTCAACTTTCTTCGCCGGCCAAGCAAAAAACTCAACAAATTCGTCTCGGACGCGACTGTTCCCTGTTCTCCGGCTGTATTCCCTATTCCCTATTCCCTGACTCCCGATCTCTGACCCCAGACTCCTGTTCCAGGAACGACTGCAGGATGAGCGTGGCAGCCACCTGATCCACCACCCGGCGGTGCTTCTGGCGGGCGTGGCCGGCCTCATAAAGAGTCTGGTGCGCCTCGCGCGTAGTCAGCCGTTCGTCCCACAGGTGAATGGGCAGGCCGGTCAGCGCGCCCAGCTCGGCGGCAAAGGCCTGAGTTCTGGCGGCCTGCGGGCTCACATCGCCCGACAGATGAACGGGATTGCCCACCACGATGCCCGCCACCGCAAATCGCCGCGCCAGCCGCGCCAGGGAGCGCAGATCCTCCCGGCGATTGTGGCGCCGCTCCAGCGTGAGCACCGGCTGCGCCGTCAGCCCCAGCTCGTCCGACACAGCCACCCCGATCCGCCGGTTGCCGACGTCGAGGCCGAGGTAGCGGGGCTTTGGGCCGAATTCCAGTTTGCAACTCCCGCCTTTCAGCTTATCGCTCCGTTGCGGCCGGAGCCAGGAGGCTACAGAAACCGCGCCCGCTCCTCCGGAGCAGGAATTGGGCAGATCTCTAGCCGGCCCCAGATGCGGTAGCGCCAGCGAGCGACCAGCCGGTATAGCGGATCGCTGAGGAATCCGGGAATCCACCCCAGCGCGGCGGCAACCGCGGGCCAGGGCCGCGGCAGTTCCCTGAGCAGGGCCAGCGTGGCCGCGAATCGCGTCAAAGCCTGCTCCCCGGCCTTGACCGGGTAGCGGAAGACCAGCACCGTGCCGGGAGCGCCGCTGGGTTCAATTAACCCGGCGTGCCGCGCCAGCAGAGTCGCAACCGCCGGTGAACTCGCAGCCGCAAACCGCAGCCGGTCTTGCTGGTCGCGCCGCAGCAGCCAGCGCACCCAGCCGTTGCAAAAGCCGCAGTGGCCATCAAAGACTACCAGCAGCCGCCCGCCGATTCCATCCAATCCGCTCACACATTCAAGATGCAGTCTAGAAGCAGGCCGATTCAGTTCGACCGATGCGTAACCGCCACCTTCTATACTGAACCCACCATGAGTTCCCGACCTCCAGCCCCCATCCGCACCCGGTCCCTGGCTCTCGAACAGCGCGCCGAGCGATTCTTCCCCGGCGGCGTCAACTCGCCGGTGCGGGCCTTCCGGGCGGTAGGCGGCGCGCCTCCCTTTATAGAGCACGCCCAGGGCGCATGGCTCACCGACGCCGACGGCAACCGGTACATCGACTACTTCGGATCCTGGGGGCCGATGATCCTGGGCCACGCCTTTCCGCCTGTGGTCGAGGCCATCGAGCGGGCCGCGCGCAACTCCGCCAGCTTCGGCGCCTCCACCGCCGCCGAGGCCGATCTCGCCGAGCGCGTCCTCGCCTGCTTTCCGGCCATTGAAAAACTGCGTTTCGTCAGCTCCGGCACCGAGGCCGCGATGAGCGCCATCCGCCTGGCCCGCGCCGCCACCGGCCGCAAGATCGTGGTCAAATTCGAGGGCTGCTACCACGGCCATTCCGACGGCCTCCTGGTCAAGGCCGGCTCCGGCGTGGCTACCTTCGGCATTCCCGGCTCGGCCGGCGTCCCGGAAGAGATCGCCCGCCTCACTCTTGCCCTGCCGTACAACGACCTCGCCGCGGTCGAGGCCGCCTTTACCGGGCATCCTGGCGCAATTGCCGCGGTGATCGTGGAGCCGGTCGTCGGCAATGCAGGCTGCATTCCGCCCTTGCCCGGCTATCTGGCCGGCCTGCGCGAGATCACTGCCCGCGAAGGAGCCCTGCTCATCGTTGACGAGGTGATGACCGGCTTCCGCGTGGCCCTGGGCGGGGCGCTTGAGCTCTACGGCATTGATGCCGATCTGGTTACGCTGGGCAAGATCGTTGGCGGAGGCCTGCCCGTGGGCGTCTTTGGCGGGAAACTCCGTTTCATGGATCTTCTGGCGCCGCTGGGGCCGGTCTATCAGGCCGGAACCCTCAGCGGCAATCCCCTGGCCATGGCCGCGGGAATCGCCACCGTAAGCTACCTCCAGGACCACGCCGGCGAGGTCTATCCGCGGCTTGAAGCGACGGCCAAAGCCGTGGCCGAGGGCGTCGCCGCCGAGGCCGCCCGCGCCGGCGTTCCCCTCACACTCAACCGCGTCGGTTCAATGTGGACCTGGTTTTTCACTCCCGGTCCGGTCACTGATTATGACGAAGCCGCTAAGTCCAACACCACAGCTTTCGGCCGCTTCCACCGCGCCATGCTCGATCAGGGCGTCTGGCTACCGCCCTCGCAGTTTGAAGCTGCGTTCCTCGGCATGGCCCACGGCGTAGAAGAGGTGCGAACAACAACTGAGGCCTCAATGCAAGCCTTCAAATTCATGAAGTCTTAGGAGCGCTCAATTCTCACCGAATGAGCTAAGATGGTGGTCACATAACTTGTCAAGGTCAATCGGATCACACGAATTGTGGCCGGAGGCAGCGATCTCATTTGCATGTGAATGGAAGTCAAGAACGGAGTGAAAAGCATGCCCTCTGAGCCCAAGGCCCCAACGTTCGATGAACTCCTCTGGCCCCGCTTGGCCTCGATGATGTGTGGCTCAATCCTCTGAACGATCCTAACCCAGATCGCCGACACTAGGAAGGCAAAAGACATATTCCGGGCGAAGCCATATTGGCGCAAAAAGATGTCGAGCCTGGACTGATTAGCCGCAATTGAAGTGACTAGTACTGGTCCGATAAATGCGCATCATAGGAACCTGAGCATGATCTTCATGCAACCGAGGCGGACCATGCCAAGGAAGTTTTCGGCATGAAATTCGTAGCGCGTAACCAATCTGCGGAACCATTGCAGCCAGGCGAAGAGCCGCTCCACGACCCAACGGCGCTTGTAGCGGCGCAATCGTCTGCCGTCCTGCGTCTGGCTGCGGTTCTGCCGGTTGGGCGCGATCATCTCGATGCCGTACTCCTGGTCGAGATGCCGGTCGAGCGGATCGGAATCGTACGCCTTGTCGCCGATCAGCCGCGCCGCCAGTTCGTCGAGGAAGCTGGCCGAGAGCGTTTCATCGACGAGCTTGGACTCGTGCGCCGAGGCCGAGTCGATCGTGACAGCCACAGGAACGCTGTTTCCAGCGGCGACGGCCATGATCTTCGTCCCCTTGCCCCGCTTGGTCCTTCCCACCGCCAGGCCCCCTTTTTAGCCGCCGCGAAGCTGCCGTCGATGAAGCCTTCGTCCAGGTCCAGCTTGCCTTCCTCGCGCAATTTCTCGGCCAGCACGCGCAACGCCTTCTCCAGCTGCCCGCTGCGCACCCATTGCTGGAAGCGCCCGTGCACGGTCTGGTACGGAGGATACTTTTCTGGCAGCTCCCGCCACTGTGCCCCGGTGCGCAGAATCCACAGCACTCCGTTCAGCACCGCCCGGGTGTCGGCCGGCGGACGACCCCGCCCGTCAGCCCGTCGGGCAAACTGCAACAGCGGCTCCAAAATCACCCATTCGGCATCCGTCACTTCGCCCCGTGCCCGCATTGGTGGTTTCGCAGCATTGCCAGCGCCACCTCCTTTATGCCGCTATCGACCTGAAAATACAAGCAAATCCGTCCTCAGGTATTTATCGGACAGGTTCTAATGCTAGAGGAGATGGTCGCCTCAGCGGCATCTCCGTCCACCGACAAGACTCACGCACTCTGGAACTGTCCAGTTTGCGGCGGAACCATGCACGTCGTCGAATGGCTCTCGGCCGCTCAACTCCTGCTCCGCTCTTTTCCTCAACCAGACCGTCGCGCAGCATGAACCTCGATCCGCATCCTCGAACTCTGCCCGTGCTCCGGCGCGCACGCGGATCCCTTGTCTCATCTGGCCAAAAAACTCTGTCAGCTGTCTTTGCTTGCTCTACTTGGCGCCTCAGAATGACACTGAGCTCCCCATCATCCCGTGCACTCGCCGAAACCAATCCATAAAACCGACCAGGTAAGCCCTCTTCGTCCCATCAGACCCATTCAAAGTACATAGACATCCATCTTCAAGCAGGGATGGCTTCCTTCAAGTCACGGTATCCGAAGCGTCCTGCCTGAGAGCATGCAACTGCGGACTGTTGCGCAAGGGGCGCTCCAAATACAGCACGACGACTTGCGAGAAGCCTTTTCAACACCTAGCGATTGTTGGCCGACAAAATTTCGAGACGGGGTTTGAGTGCGGCTGGCGCCGCGCGTTTTGATTCTCAAGATAGATGGTTGGCTCTTGCCGGGGTTGAAAACTCAGACAAGAGCCGTGCTCTGTTAAAGCGGCGCGTCCGGTGCCGGCACAGGACTAGCATTTACACTGGGAGCCGGAGAATCCTGCGTTTCTCGGTAAACTTCTTGCCAGGATTTTTGGCATGTCAAACGAGCGCTGATCGCAGGATTGTCAAAACAGCCCTGGAAGCAGAGCCCAGGTTTCGCTGCGATAATCGCGATAATCCTCGCTGAAAGCCTTCATGAGATTCGCCTCCTCCAGCCTTATCTTGCGCAGATACGCGAGTAATGCCAGCGCCCAACCAATCAGCGCGTGCAACTCGCCCGACACAATCGCCGTGCCGGTGTACAGGCTCAGCAGGGCGGTATAGATTGGATGCCGCAGAATCTTGTACGGGCCGCTGCAAACCAACCGATGCTCGACTTTGATGGTGATCTCCCCGCTCCAGTAGCGGCCCAGGCAGCGGCGCGCCCAGATCGCCAGCGCCACACCCATTACATTGAGAGTGAGCCCTGTCGCCGTGACGATGGCGGAGGCGGGCAGATAACGCTGCCTCAGCCCATAAATGGGGAAGAAGATCAGCAGTTGGGCGGCGCTTGTCAACAAGAGATGCAGCCACCGCGATGCCCGCGACTCTGAACTGGAGGCCGGAGCCGCGTTCTTCCTGGCCACGTCCCAATAGACTTCGATGACGCACCACATGGCGATGGATGTCCACATGGGCCAGCCGTACCCGAGGGGTTTCATAGGCCAGTTATACACGCCGGGGTTGGGTTGCTGGGTCAGTTTCCGGGTTGGCGGTGATGCACCCGGAACCCCAGAATTCCCCCACTTGAGGCTCAATTCACGCCGCGGCGAAGATGCAGGAAGCCAGAATCCCTCCCGGCTACTTTGGTATTTATCAGGACAAACGCAATGAAGCACTATATTCTCGCTCTAGGAACCCGAAAGAGCTTCTCGATGCCACCACAATCATGCAACCCCTAACTTCCTGATAGGAGCCGATCTATGAGATTCCGCACAACACAAACAGTTCCGTTCGCTCTTCTCATTTTGATGGTAGTCACACCGCACGCTCAGGAGAACCTTGATTCATCGCGCCATACGGTCCAAATGGTCTCCGTGGAAAAAGGTGTCAGCCTGGAGGTACTCGATTGGGGAGGTACAGGGCGGCCGCTGGTTCTGCTAACGGGCTTGGGAGACACCGCTCACGTCTTCGATGAGTTCGCTCCTAAGCTCACTGCCAGCTATCACGTCTATGGCATCACTCGCCGTGGTCGCGGTGCTTCCAGCGCGCCGGCTCCGAACGCGATGAACTATACCGCCAACAGGCTGGGCGAAGATGTGCTGGCTGTCATCGATGCGCTGCATCTCAACAAACCCGTAATCGCGGGGCACTCCATTTCCGGCGAGGAGCTTAGCTACATCGGATCGCATCATCCCGAAAAGGTCGCCGGACTCATCTACATGGAAGCCGGTTATCCTTACGCTCTCTACGATCAGGCCAACGGTCAATTGGAGCTGGATTCCATTGAACTACGCAACCAGCTACGCCAGTTCATCGAGGGATATTCCATGGAGCCGGTGAAAGATTACGACAGCCTGATTGCCGATCTGCAGCGGGTAGAGAAGGAGGTCAAAGAGCAACAGCAAGATACGGGAAACCTTCCCCCCACTCCGGTGAGCCCGAGGATGACTCCGGATCTCTTCGCCATCATGGAAGGCCGGGAACGTTTCACAAACATTCACGCACCTGCCCTGGTGATCTTCGCCGATGGAGACAATCCCGATCCCGTATCCGGAGATGATCCCCAATCCCGTGCCCTGACCTTGAGACAGGCGCTCATGAAACGCAACAAAGAGGCGCAGATCGCAGTTTTCGAGCGGCAAGTCCCTTCCGCCCATGTGGTCCGAATCCCGCACGCGACTCACTATGTCTTCCGCTCCAATGAGGCCGATGTCCTGCGCGAAGTGAACACTTTCATTGCCACACTACCTTCATCAAACTAGTGTGGTCATGCAGGCGGGTCGTCGCGTGCGTCGTTTGCTACGACCTGCGCGACGATACTCTTGGCTGGCCATTCGTACACTTGACCCACGTTCCGCCCGGACCGGCACCGGGAAGTCGGCCAGTGTTCGCCAATCCGCCTGGACATGATCTTGGGTTGACGAAGACAGTCCAATGCATGTTTTCAGATTCGAACACGCCCACTCTTGCGGCTTCGGTCGAATTGTCGCCCACTCGGAGACTGACCCATCACCTACCGTTGGGATCGATCGCAGTTTGCGGGCGAGACCTGTATACTGAGTGCGAGAGATACTCAACGATGATTCAGAACCGTCAGCGGCGCGGATGGCTTCTGATTGCGGCCATCGCAATCGGAATCGCACTCCTGTTCATGCTGATCCCGCACGGCCACGCCGGGAGCTCTCCCGACTGGCTTGCGATTCTGCCGATTCTGTTCGCGGGTGTCATCTCCCCTCTGAGCCTGCTGCCGCGTTTGGCCTGCGTTTACGCCGGCCGCGCTCCCAGCGCGCCGGCTCTGCCCTCGCGCTTCCAGCGGCCGCCGCCCTTCCCTCGCGCATAGCTCATTCGAAATGGTCCGGATGTTCAGAGCGGCTCAGGCTGCTTTGCGCCCGCGATCGATTCCTTCGAGAAGTCCTGCCTGCGATGCGCGAGGGTGCTTATGCACGTGGATATTCTTTCGTTCTTGAGTTTCATTGCCTTCAGCGCGCCTTTTCTGGCGATCGCTGTCATTCTCGTTCACTACCAACTGCGCCGGGCCGCGTGGAGGCGCAAGAGACGGCTGGGGAAGAGGAATCTCGGGTTTTGTCCGTCTTCCTCCGCACTGGGAACGGCACTGCAATTCTTGCAGGTGGTTTACCGGCCGAACGTGGCCTACGTTGTGAAAGCAAAGCAGGACGAGGACGCGGACGAGGACGATGCAGGGGAGCCGGAGACGCTTGCGAAGCAACTGCACCGGCAACTGAGGCGGATTCGGCGCGGCGAGCCGGTCGACCGGCTTGTGTTGCGGCTTTGAATTGGGCGGACGGTCCAATCTCAAGTCTCGTAGTGGAGACCCGCGGCACCCGGATTGTGTATCCAGCGCGCCCGTTGCGCGAACGGGCGCCGCAACGGCGCTCACACCCCCGGCATTTACACTGAAAGACGGAGAATTCTGTGTTTTTCGATAAAGTTCTTACCAGCATTTTTGGCACTGCGAACGAGCGGACGATCAAGCGGCTGACGCCGGCGGTGGCTGAGATCAACGATCTTGAGCCGGCCGTAAAGCAAATGACCGACGAGCAGTTGCGGGCCAAGACAGCCGAGTTCCGCAGCCGGATTGCGGAGCGGGTCGAAGAGCGGCTGCGGGGGATCGAGAACCCCGAACAACTGCGGGCCGAGGGGCGGGAGGACGAGGCGCGGGAGGCTGAGGAGCGCAGGGCGGAAGCCCTGGATAAGGCCGAACGCGAGGCGCTGGACGAGATTCTGCCGGAAGCATTTGCGGTGGTGCGCGAGGCCGGCTGGCGGACCGTGCAGATGCGCCACTTCGACGTGCAGCTGATCGGCGGCATGGTGCTGCACCAGGGCAAGATCGCCGAGATGAAGACCGGCGAGGGCAAGACGCTGGTGGCCACGCTGAGCTGCTACTTGAACGCGCTGGCCGGGCACGGGGTTCACGTGGTCACGGTGAACGACTACCTGGCCAAGCGCGACGCCGAGTGGATGGGCAAGATCTACGAGTTCCTGGGACTGACGGTGGGCGTCATCGTCCACGACCTGGACGACAACGAGCGCCGGGCGGCTTATTTGGCCGACATTACTTATGGAACGAATAACGAATTCGGCTTCGACTACCTGCGCGACAACATGAAGTTCGAGTTAAAGGATTGCGTGCAGCGCGGCCACTATTACGCCATCGTCGACGAGGTGGACTCGATCCTGATCGACGAGGCGCGGACGCCGCTGATCATCAGCGGCCCGACGGACCAGACCACGGACAGTTATGCGCGGGTGCGGAAGATCATTCCCGAACTCGAGTTGGGCGAGGAGATTGAAGCCAGCGATACCCAGCGCGTGGCGGAATTGGACCTGCAACTGAGTGAGGGCCAGAAGTTCCTCACCGGCGACTACATCGTGGACGAGAAGCAGCGCACCATCGGCGTTACCGACTCGGGTTGGGAGACGATCGAGAAGCTGCTGGGAATCGGCAACATCGCCGACGCCGAGAACTGGGAACTGAAGCACTACGTGGAGACGGCCATCAAGGCCCACGCGCTCTACAAGAGGGACGTGGAGTACGTGGTCAAGGACGGCGAGGTGATCATCGTCGACACCTTTACCGGGCGGCTGATGCCGGGGCGGCGCTGGAGCGACGGCCTGCACCAGTCGATCGAGGCCAAGGAGGGCGTCAACATCCGCAAGGAAGACCAGACGCTGGCCACCATCACCTTCCAGAATTACTTCCGCCTTTACAAAAAGCTGAGCGGCATGACGGGCACGGCGGAGACCGAGGCGGCAGAGTTCGAGAAGATTTACAAGCTGGAGATTGTGGTGATTCCCACTAACAAGCCGATGCGGCGGTTGGAGAATCCGGACGTGGTCTACCTGACCGAGAAGTCGAAGTTCAAGGCGGTGGCCGATAACATCGCCGAGCTGCACGAGAAGAAGCAGCCGGTGCTGGTGGGCACAACGTCGGTGGAGAAGTCGGAGCGGCTTTCGGGGATTTTGAAACGCAAAGGCGTGGACCACGCGGTGCTGAATGCCAAGTTCCACGAGCGCGAGGCGGAAATTGTGGCTCAGGCGGGGAGGCTGGCCACGGTAACCATCTCCACCAACATGGCCGGGCGCGGCACGGATATTCTGCTCGGCGGCAACCCGGATTTCATGGCCCGCCAGGAGCTGGTGAAGAAGGCGCGGGCGCGGGCCATCAGCGTGGCCGAGGGAGCCATCAATCCCATGGCGCCGGCCGGCTTCCTGCGCTTTTATTACAACGGCCAGGAGTTCGAGGTCGCCGAGCCGGAGTGGGCCGAGGTCTACAAGGTGCATGCCGAGGCGGCGCGCGTGGATCACGAGAAAGTAATCGAGGCCGGCGGGCTGTTCATCCTGGGCACCGAGCGGCACGAGTCGCGGCGCGTCGACAACCAGTTGCGCGGGCGCGCCGGCCGCCAGGGCGATCCGGGCGAGTCGCGATTCTATCTCTCGCTGGAAGACGACCTGATCCGCATCTTCGCCAAGCAGTGGATGAGCACCATGATGCAGCGCATGGGCATGGAAGAGGATGTGCCCATCGAGTCGAAGATGATCACCAAGCGCATCGAGGGCGCGCAGAAGGCGGTCGAGGCGCAGAACTTCGAGGCCCGCAAACACCTGCTGGAGTACGACGACGTGATGAACAAGCAGCGCGAGGCCGTCTACGGCGTGCGGAGGAAGCTGCTGGAGGGCATGGACCAGCGGGAGCTGATTCTGGAGGATTATGCCGGCGGGATTCTGAGCGGATTGCTGGACGAGTTTGCGGGCGAGAAGCTGCATCCCGGTCAATGGAACGTGAAGGGGCTGGAAGAGAAACTGGTCGACCACTTCGGCCTGAACCTGACGCGCGCCGGGATCAGGCCGCTGGAGCTGAGCCGGCATGAGCTGGGCGAGGCGATCTTTGCCCGGCTGAAGGCGGATTACGCAGCCAAGGAGAAGATTCTCGGCGCCGAAACCATGCGCTACCACGAGCGGATGGTGATGCTGAGCGTGATCGACGGGCTGTGGAAGGAACACCTGCTCTCGATGGATCACCTGAAGGAGGGGATCAGCCTGCGCGGCTATGCGCAGCGGGATCCGCTGGTGGAATACAAGCGCGAGTCCTTCGACATGTTCGAGGCCATGATGATGAAGTTCCAGGAGGACACGGTCCGCTATCTCTTCCGGATGCAGATCCTGGGAGCGGATGGGCAGCCGGTGAGCGCCGCGCCTGAGGTTACCCGCTCGAGAGGCCCGGTTCCGCCGGCTCCGCCGGTGGCCAGCGCGGCCCGGCCGCTGACGCCCGATGCCGCTCCGCGCGAGATCGCCATCCCCACGCGCCAGCCCTCCACCACCATCGACGCGCTGGAGAAGGAGTTCCAGCGCAAGAAGCAGCGCGAGATGGCGGCGGCCAGCTTGGCCGGCGCGGGCGCATCGAGCCAGCCCACGCAGCGCCGCACGGGCGAGAAGGTGGGCCGCAACGATCCCTGCCCCTGCGGCAGCGGCAAGAAATACAAGAAGTGCCACGGAGCGGAGAAGTAGAGCGCGGCGAAACGGCTTCGGGAGAGGCGAACGGGGTCTTCGCCGTATGTCTCGCTCAGTTAGCCAGGGAGATTGCGGGTTTGCCGGCCAGTCTCTGGCCGATGTGCAGGCCCAGGCGGTCGGCAAAGCTGCCGTTGCCGCCGATGGATGTGTTGAGCAGAACCACGGCGGCGTAGTCGCCCTGGGGATTGAAGAAGGCGAAGGAGCTATAGCCGCCGGTGGCGCCGTTGTGCCAGTAGCTTCCGGATTCCGTTACAAAGAGCCAGGCGAGCGCGATGCGGGTTCCTGGCATGGCGTCGGCGCGCAGTTCATGCTGCCGGGCGAGGGCGGCGGAGAGCGTGGCGGCGGCGGGCGAACTGCCAGCCGGCTTCAGAGCCTCGGGATGAAGGTTGGCTTCCAGGTAAGTGAGCATATCTCCGGCGGTGGAGCGGATAGCTCCGGCTCCGGCCAGGGCGTCCTGATCCCAGGCGTGCGCCTGGCGATGGTCGGCGCCGTGGCCGGGAATGAACCGCGCCAGTTGCTCGGGAGTGAGAGAGACGGTGGTGTCCTTGAGGCCGAGCGGATCGATAACCTGCTCCTTGAGGAGCGCGGGATAGGAAAGTCCGGAGCGAACGGCGAGGGCCTGGCCGAGCAGGCCGAAGCCGAGGTTGCTGTAGAGGAAGCCGGGGGCTGCCGGCTTGGCGACGCCATGCTTGGCCAGAAACTCATAGAGATTCGCCGCGCGATAGTCGGCATAGGGATTGGATGAGTCGGCGGGCTTGAAGTTATCCGGCAGGCGCGGCAGGCCGGAGTGCTGCGTGGCTATATCGAGGAGGGTGATCTCGTCGCCGGCGGGCTTCGAGACGGTTCCCGGCGGCAATAACTCGCGCACGGGTTCATCGAGCTTGACCTTGCCCTGCTCGACTAACTGCGAAAGGACGAGGCCGGTGAAAGTCTTGGTGATGGAGCCTATCTCGAAGATGGAATCCGGCCTGGCTTCGCCATAACTGAAGACGCGGCGCACTCCGTGTTCGACGACGCCGATGGAGACTCCTGCGCCGGTTCCTGGGGCAAGCTGGCCGCTCTTGATGGCTTCGGCGAGATCCTTGTCGAGGACCGATTCGAGATCGGCGGCGGAGACGGGCGGAAGGGCCGGATCGTAGCTGGGCGCGGGGATAGGCGCGGCGGCGATCGCGGTCTGCTGGCGCTTGAAGTTAAGCGGCATGGGGCTACCCTGGTTCCATGCGCCCGTGAGCGTGTTGCCGTCGGCGGAGAGCTTGCCGGCCCAGATCCCGTTGACGGCGGGGACGCTAAACGAAAAGTTCGGCGCGGCGAAAACGACTTTGGAGCATTCCAGGCCCATGGCGTGCTGATCGAGGCTGTCGAACGCGCAGAACTCCTTGCCGGCGGCGTCGCTCTTGACGTGGAGCTGAATGCGCAGTGTCTGACCGCCTGCTTCGAGCATACCCGACCAGAGGCCATCGACAGGCGACGGCTTGGCCGCGGGCACGAACGTGTCGCGAGCGAAGTTCAGCGGCTGGGGCGCGCCCTGATCCCAGGTTCCAGTCAGCGCCGCTCCATCGGTGGAGACAGTCCCCTTCCACTTGCCGTTGACGGCGGGAACGGTGAAGGCGAGGGCCTGCCTGTCAAGGTGAAAATCGGCGCAGGGAATGCCCATGGCGCCTTGATCGGTGCTGTCGAGGGTTCCGGTAATCGCGCCCGCGGCGTCCACCTTGAGATGCAGCTTGACGTGCAGCGGGCCGAGGGTTCCGGCGTAGTCTCCGGCGATGGCCGGCGTCTGCTGCGCCGGGACGGACGGCGGCGCCCATGCAACCAGGGCCAAAAGAATCGGCAGCGCGAGAGTTGTGGCTCCAAAGCAACGCGCGGATAACAACTGCTTGAAAACGGGCATCGGGATGCTTCACTTTCTGGCCGGCGGGCCGGTTGGTCTTGCATTTGGACACAAAGGCGGCTTGGGCGGTCCGGCGAGTTTTTCCACTCCTCCTTCACGGGTTCTTGCGGAGGAAGCCGATTTTGCCGTCAAGGCTCGGCTCGCGCGGCATCCAGCGCATCGATCTGACTTTGCAGGTCCTTTGCCGCCCTTCGATTCAAGGTTCCAACCAGGGCAAACACGCCGGCGCAACCCGCGAAAGTGAGGCCAAACACCAGAGCGATAAGACCGTAGTGCAGGTGCGCGGCCGGCTGATCCAGGACGAATTGGAGCTGCCCGATAAGGAAGAGGACCATTCCGGGAGCGAACGGCAAGAGATACCATTTCCACACCGATGAAAGCAGATCCCGCTGCCGGACCAGCGCCGAGCGGTAAAACTCCAGGCAACTCTTCGCTTCCATCCCCGCTGTCCTGTTTGCGGCCGAGCCCTTTCTATGAAGCTGGAAAGCCATGAGCAAAGCGCCGGCGATGGTCAGGCCGGCGCCAAGCCGAACAAGCATGGCATCAAACTTGAAAAAGCAATATCCAAACGCGGCCACGACCAATGCCGCGGCCGCATACTCCCTGAGGTTTCGCCAATAGACCCTTCTTGTCAGCATGTCCGAGGCTTGGCGAAGCTTTTCCACCGGCATGGGGATCAATTCCGAGCTCTGGCTCTGCCAGAGGTTGAGCAAATCGCCCGCGGAGTTATCGTATGTCATGGCTTCCTCCATTGCGGAAACGTTCGGCGAGAATCGTCTTGATGCGGTGAATCTTGGTGGCCACGTAGCCGGAAGAGATACCTGTAACTTCTCCTATCGAATCGGCATCCATGCCTTCCAGGTAGAGAAGGATCACTTGCCGATCGAGCGGATTCAGGCACTGAATGAACGCATAGAGCCGCTCCAGTATCTGGCCACGCTCGATGGATTCGGCGGTATTGTCCCTGGCCGCAATTCCGCCCTGTTCTTCGATCTCCTCCAGGCTGACGAGGGTCTTCGACTTCATTCTGCGGCTGCGCAGGATCTGCGAAGCCGCCGCATTGTGCGCCACGCGATAGACCCAGGTGCGAAGCGAACAGCGCTCGTCGAAGCCCGCGAAGCTGCGCCACAGGGAAAGCTGAATCTCCTGGAGCAGATCGCGGCGATCTTCCGCATCCGCCTCGTAGGCCCGCGCCAGACGGTCGAGCGCGGGGCCATGCGCGAAGATCGCCTCCCGGTATAAATCGTCGCATTGGTTCCGCGAGCCGGGCATCGTTCAGATTCTCTCCTGTATAAGGTAGTCATTCGGGGGAGAAGTTTCTTACACATCTCTCAAGAAAGAATCGGATTCGGCGAAATGAACCTCCGAGCGCGCCACGGTCTTCTCCGGCGCGGCGCACGAAACCTGCTGCGCCCGGCGCCCGGTATTACCGGCCGCGGACGTGGTTCGCGCGCCAAATGGATTAAAGACCAATCTCTCTACTTGCGCGGGTAGTTCTTGGTCTGGCCGGTGCGGGAGTTGGTGATGGAGAAGCTGCCGTCGGGCGAGGCGACCACCTTGATGTACGCGCCGTCGGCGGAGCCGGGGATGTTGGCGATCAGCGCCGCGGGGCTGTTGTGGGCGGCATCGGAGCCCTCGGCGGTGTGGAGCTGCCAGAGGTCTTCGAGGCCGGGACTGTCATGGACGGTCTGCCACGCCTCGGGGCTGCCGGCCTTGTGAGCGCCGTTGTCCATGATGGCCGCCCGGGGATGGATGGCATCGACAAAGGCGCGCGCGTTGGAGAGATTCATGCCGTGATGGTCGACCAGATAGAGGGCCACTGCGCCAATGAGATTGTCGGGGCAGACGAGGGGAATCTCCTTGGCTTTGGTCAGGTCGCCGAGGTCGAGAAAGCGGAAGCTGCCAAAAGTGACCAGAACGCCGGCCGAGCGGGGATTCTCGGTTTCGTCCAGCTCCCATTTGGGCTCGCTGGCGCAGTAGGGGTTGGGCGTTGGCCTGACGCCGGGAACCGCCGCGATGTGCTCGCCGTCGGCGGTGAGGAAGATGGCGCTGAGGCCGCGGATGGGAATGGTGTCGCCGGGATGAACGATGCGGCGCGGCTTGCCCTCAATGGCTTTCAGGTAGGCGGCGTAGTCGGTGCGCGTGATGTCGGAGTCCTCGCGGTTGACGCCGTGGTCGAGGAACTCGCCGACCGGGACGCGGCTGACCAGTTGGGGCACGCCGCCGACGTGATCGTGATGAAAGTGGGTGACCAGCAGGTGATCGATGCGGGTGATGCCGGCGTCGTGCATGGCTTGCTGGATGCGCGTGGCGTCGCGGCCGTCTGGCGTGGGCCAGCCCGCGTCGACCAGCAGCGACGCGCCGGAGGGAGCCACCAGCAGCGTGGCCTGGCCGCCTTCCACGTCGATGGCGTAGATGAGCAGGCGATCGGCCGGCCTGGCTTGGGCGGATGCGGGCTGAGGCAGCCCGACCCGGACCAGGGAGAGGCAGCAGACCGCGAGCAGAAGCGTGGGGAAGATGCGGGCCGGACGCGGCCGAAGGCGGCGGCAGAGATGGAGAGTGGGGGAATCGTGGGGAGTTCGCATTTGGAGAACAGTGTACCCGGTTTTCCATCCCATCGACAAAGAGCCGTCGCCGGGGATCCCGGGTTGTCTTGCTCATCCGGCGAATTGGAATGCAACGGCGAGTCCCACCCTAGCCGCAACAGCAAGGACGCGGCGAGGGTGGGGCACCCGGAAAGGGTGGATATGGGAAAGTGGGGCGCAGGAGGCCGGGTTGAGATTCGAACAAGTTCCCTCTTGAGGCTCCCGGGGATTGGCAACCGGGCGACCCAGCCGCGCGGGGGGACGCTGGTGTAAACTGGTTTGGACCCTACAGCCGGCTTCTCGCCCGCCGGCTCGATTGTGTCGGGACGTGGCTCAGCCTGGTAGAGCACTCGCTTGGGGTGCGAGGGGTCGGCAGTTCAAATCTGCCCGTCCCGACCATTATTATAATCAACGACTTAGACGGATCACCCTCCACAGGGAAACTGTCAGGCGAGTACTCAATCAGCGCCGGGATTGCAGGCGCTCGGCGCGCAGCTTCCCCCTTCCAAAACTCCCCCATCCCGCGACGCGCGCCTTCACGGGCCGATGCCGAGTAACTTGTCGATAATGAGCGGCATGGAAGGTGTGACTCCCTCCATCGAAGGGGCCTCCAGTTGCCGAGACAGTAAACAGAAACAGGTTGCATTTCTTCCCGATTTGTCCCCGAATCCGGCTGCAAATCGCGGAGATTTCGGCCTCCGAGCGCAGAAACGCCTCCATTTCGCCGGCCGGCGCGCTTGTTTTCCAACTCGATCAGGGACCGGCAGCCGCTTCCAGCTCCGCCGCCTCGTCCAGACCGAGGCGCAGTCCCGCTGCGGCGACATTCTCTTCCAGGTGCGACCCCTTGGAGGTGCCGGGAATGGGCAGCATCGCCGGCGAGCGCTGCAAGAGCCAAGCCAGCGAAAGCTGCGCCGGCGTGGCCGAGCGGCGGGCGGCGAGGTTGGCTAGCGTGGCGGCCAGAGGGTGGTCGGGCTTGAGCAGCTTGCCGGCGGCCATCGGATACCAGGGCAGGAAGCCGAAGCCGCGCTCTTCGCAGTACTGAAGCGTCTGCTCGTGACGCCGGTCGGCCAGACTGTATCGATTCTGGACAGTCGCAACCGGGACGATCCTGGCGGCCTCTTCGATCTCTGCCGGGGTGACCTCGCTGAGGCCGATGTGGCGAATCTTGCCCTGCTCCCGCATCCGCATGAGCGCGCCGAGCGACTCTTCGAGCGGGGTGCGGGGATCGATGCGGTGAAGCTGGTAGAGCTCGATGCGTTCGAGCCGCAGCCGGCGCAGGCTCATCTCCACGCACTGAATCAGGTAGCCCGCGCGGCCCACATATTCGGTCTTGGCCGGGCCCTGGCGGGTGATGCCGCCCTTGGTGGCGATGACCAGGCCGGGCGGGTAGGGATAGAGCGCCTCGGCGATCAGCCGCTCGGCAATCTCCGGGCCGTAGGCGTCGGCGGTGTCGATCAGCGTGACTCCAAGATCGACCGCCTGGCGCAGGATGCGGCGGGCTTCGGCGGGGTCGGCCGGCTCACCCCAGGCGCCATCGCCCACCAGGCGCATGGTTCCATAGCCAAGGCGGTGAACGGGCAGGTCGCCGCCGATGAGGAATGTGCCGGACAAGGAAGCGGATGGAGATGCGGATGGAGTTTGCTCGCTCATGCCTCAGTTAGATGCTCCGCGCGGGCGAAGGATGGGCAATACCGCTTCGGCTTGTGGTACTCTGGCACCGCAAGCTCCCCGCAATTCCGGATGCTCTCATGCAGAGAATGCCTCTTGTTTGCTCAACTCTCCTCGCGGCCAGCCTGATTGCGCGTCCGGCCGCCGTTGACGCCCAGCAGCCGCCGGGGCGTCCCGCGCCCGACTACCGCAGACCCAGCAACCCCGTGGTCGGGATCGCCGTGCCCGTTGTGGCCAACCTGCCCTTCTCGGCTACCGTGGTCATCCAGAACGACCGGCTCATGGGCGACGGCTCGCTGCTGACCCGGCGAACCATCAACCTGGTTGCCCGCGACTCCAGGGGCCGCACTCACAATGAAATGCGCCGCCTGGCGCCGGAGTCCTTCCACGGCTCGCCCGAGCTGATGCAGGTGATTCTCTTCGATCCGGAGACGCGGCTCAGAACCACTTACTATCCAGCCACTCACATGGCGCGCATTCAGTTGATCCCGATCCGGCCCAAGTCAGCCGGCCTGCCCGCTCCCTGGACCTCGCAGGAAGACCTGGGCACGGATACCCTGAACGGCCTTGAGGCCAAGGGCATCCGGCGCGTCTATGCAGTGCCGGCCGATGGAGGCGGCGGAGGCCAGCCTGTTGAGGTCACCGATGAGATCTGGCATTCGCCGGAGCTGCATCTCGACCTGCTCAGGCGTTACACCGATCCGCGCATCGGCGAGAACACGGCTGCCATCTCCAACCTCAAGCGCGAGGAACCGCCGGCTTCGATGTTCGAGCTTCCGCCGGGCTACACCATCGCGAATGCGATTCCGTCTCCCGCTCCGGCTGCGTCAACTAACCCGGCGCGGGTGAGCGACCCGATGGCGGACGAGCTGCCGTGAGGGCTTACGGCAGCGCGGCCTGAACCAACTCCCCGGCCCGCAGCAGCGTCTCCGGATCGTCTCCAAAACTCTCGATCCAATGCACCTCCGGCTCGCGCCGGAACCAGGTCAACTGCCGCTTGGCATAGTTGCGATGGCCTTGCCGGGCGGCGGTTATGGCGGCCTCTTCGCCCAGCGTCCCCGCCAGCACGGCCCGCGCCTGCCGGTAGCCCAAGGAGTCCAGCGCTTTGACCGGCCCATAGCGGGCAACCAGGCCGCGCGTCTCCTCAATCAGACCCGCCGCGAAAATCGCCGCCGCGCGACGGTCGAGGCGATCATAGAGCGCCTGCCGCGGCGGGTTGAGGCCGATGCGCAGCAGCCGGAAGCCGGTGAGCGGATCTCTCGCCAAGACCTTGTTGTCCAACACCTCGGAGAACGGCTTGCGCGCGGCCAGGCAAACCTCGATGGCGCGAATCAGCTTGGGTGTGTCGTTGGAGTGAATGCGCCTGGCCGAGGCCGGGTCGAGGCGGGCCAGCAGCCGGTGCAGCCAGCCCTCCGCGTGGCGCTGGCGGCTGCGCTGCAGCCGCGCCCGCAGCTCCGTCTGCCGCTCCGGGCCGGCAAAGAGCCCTTCGGTCAGCGCTCGCAGGTAAAGCCCGGTTCCTCCGGTCACAATGGGCACGCGGCCTCTGCTGGCAATCTGCTGGAGCGCCGCCCTGGCCTGCCTGCTGTACTCGCCTGCCGTAAACGGCTGATCCGGCTCGGCAATGTCGATCAAGTGGTGCGGCAGCCGCGCCCGTTCCTCGCGGGTGGGCTTGGCCGTGCCCAGGTCCATGCCGCGATAGACAGCCACCGAGTCGCAACTGACGATCTCGCCGCCGAAGCGCTCGCCCAGCGAGAGGGAAAGCGCCGTCTTGCCGCTCCCCGTTGGCCCCATCAGCAGCACCGCCAGCGGTTCGTTGTTTGGGAGGTTTCCCTCATGGGCTGAAGCCCGAGCTGATTCTGCTGAGCCTTTGTACGGGCTAAAGCCCGTACCCTTCAATGCGCCCGTACCCTTCAATGCGCCCGTACCCTTCAATGCGCTCATGGACGCCACCACCCCGGCGGGAATATCCACTTGAGATT
>Ga0326728_10009407_pt1 | contig 23555 bp, 16 predicted proteins | sample MB3enrmetagenome_FD_207602 | JGI IMG/M metagenome (GOLD analysis project Ga0326728, IMG submission 207602) | Lab enriched peat soil microbial communities from McLean, Ithaca, NY, United States - MB31MN | ecosystem: Environmental > Terrestrial > Soil > Wetlands > Peat | place: USA: New York... | reverse complement strand
CGAGGTGCCGCCATCGTTGCTGCGCGCCATCATCGACGTGGAAGACCAGCACTTCTACGGGCACCACGGCATCGACATCGGTGGCATCGTGCGGGCGCTGTGGGTGGATGTGCGCAGCGGCCATGTCGAGCAAGGGGGCAGCACGCTGACGCAGCAGCTCATGAAGAACTTCTTCCTGACCGACGAGCGCAGCCTCAAGCGCAAACTGACCGAGGCGTCGATGGCGCTGATCGTCGAGCGGCAGTTCTCGAAGCAAGAAATCCTAACGAACTACATCAACGAGATCTATCTCGGCCAAAAGGGCGCACAGGGGATCTACGGCGTGTGGGAAGCGTCGCGGTTCTATTTCGGCAAGGAGCCGCAGGACCTCTCGGTGGCCGAGATCGCCACGCTTGCCAGCCTGATCAAGGCTCCGAACCGCTACTCGCCGTTTCGCGATCCGGAAGCCTGCAGGCGCCGTCGCAACTACGCGCTGACGCTGATGCTCAAGCAAGGCGATATCAGCGCCGAGCAGTACACCACAGCGGTTGAGGAGCCAGTGCACACCGCCGCGCCCGTCAATGAAACCAACGACGCGCCGTACTTCGTCGACTTCGTGCGCCAAGAGCTGTCACAGACATACCCGCCGCAGGTGCTGACCACCGAAGGGCTGCGCATCCACACCTCGCTCGATCCGCATTTGCAGCGGCTCGCCGAGCAGACGTTGCAGGCGGGGTTGGCGGATCTGGAGCAGCGCTACCCGCGCTTGCGCGCCGACAAGCCGGCGGACCAGCTCCAGGGCTGCCTGATCGTCATTCAGCCGCAAACCGGTGCCATCAAGGCGATGATGGGTGGGCGTGACTACCGCTTCAGCCAATTCAACCGCTGCACGCAGGCGTTGCGGCAGCCGGGATCGGTCTTCAAACCGTTCACCTACCTGGCCGCGTTCGAAGAGACACGGCACAACGAGCATCCGCTCTTGCCGACGACGCGGATCGAGGATCAGCCGTTCGAGTGGAGCTACGACAACCAGGTCTGGACGCCGGCCAACTACAAGAAACGTTACATGGGCGAAGTGACGGTGCGCGAGGCGTTGGAGCACTCACTGAACTGCGCCACCGCCCGCCTGGCGCACGAGATCGGGCTCGAACCGATCATCGACATGGCGCGGCGCCTGGGGATCAACTCACCGCTGCCGCCGTATCCGTCCGTGGTCCTGGGTGCTGCCGAGGTCGTGCCGTTGGAGGTGGCGCAGGCGTTCACGGCGCTCGCCAACAGCGGCCTGCGCACCACGCCGTTAGCCATCAAGAAGGTATTCGACCGCAATAATCAACCGATCGAGCGCAACCCCGTGCAGGTCGAGCAGGTGGTGCCCGCGGACACGGCCTATCTTGTGACGCATCTGATGGAAGGTGTGCTCGACTACGGCACCGGTCACGCCGCCCGCAAACAGGGCTTCACGCGGCCGGCGGCCGGCAAAACCGGCACGACGAACGATTACGGCGATGCGTGGTTTGCCGGCTTCACGCCGGATCTGCTTACTGTGGTATGGGTCGGCTTCGACCACAAGCGCTCGCTCAATCTGGCCGGCGCGGAAGCGGCGTTGCCGATCTGGACGCAGTTCATGAAGGCCGCCACCGCGGGTTTGCCCGCCACTCCGTTCACGCCGCCGCCCGGCGTCACGCTGGTACGCATCGATCCGGCCTCCGGCCTGCTCGCAACCCCGGCGTGCCCGGAAACGATAGAAGAGGCGTTCTACAAAGGCGACGAGCCGACCGAACCGTGCCCCTTGCACCCAGCACGGACAGAGATGCAGGAGATCTCGATGCGATGACTTCTGAAAAGTGGGGCAGGCGCCTCGGCGGGCTGCTCTAATTGCCTCGCGTCAAGCTCATCTCATCTCCCGTGCCGCTGCGCGCAACTCATCGCGGAACTGTGGATGGGCGATTTCGACGAGGGCGTTGGCACGCCCAGTGTGCGTAAGGCCGTTGAAATCGGCGACACCATACTCGGTGACGACGTACTGTACGTGATGCCGCGGCGTCGTGACCGGCGTGCCGAGCTGAAGGTGTGGGACGATGGCCGAGATCGTCCGGCCTTGGACTTTCGCGGTGGAATGCAGGCAGATGGTGCTCTTACCGCCTACGCTGTCGCGGGAACCAATGACGAACAGCTCTTGGCCGCCAACGCCTGAATACTGTTGTGGTCCGTGGGTATCGGACATTACCTGCCCGGCTAGATCCACCGCCAGCGCGGCATTGATACTCACCATCTTGCGGTTGCGGCGGATGATGGCCGGATCGTTCACCAGCGGCACCGGCAGTAGGCGCACCTCGGGGTTGTGATCCAACCAGCGGTAGAGGGCTCGGCTGCCTGCCGCGAAGGTGCCAACGGAAAAGCCGTCGTACACACCCTTGTCATTGGTAACCTTGCCTGCTTGGTGCAGATGCATGACGCCGTCGGTAAGCATCTCCGTGTGAATGCCGAAATCGCCCTTCTTTCCTTCGGCGAGCAGCTGGGCCACGATGTTCGGGATGGCGCCGATGCCGGTCTGCACTGTGGACCCGTCCTCGATCAGCTGCTCGACGTAGTGCCCGATGGCGCGGTCCTCGTCCGTGAGCGGCGTATCGGGGAGCTCGAAAACGGGGCGGTCCGACTCCACGACGCAATCGATTTCGGAGATGTGAATGCGATTGCCACCGTAGGCCCTGAGCCCGAGAACGTACGGTATGCCAAGATTGGTTTCCCCGATCGCCAGCCGGTCCGGATCGCGCGCCGCTTGCATGAACGCGTTGTACGTCGCGCCGGCATGGAGTCCGAAACTCATGTAGCCGTGCTCATCCATCGGGGAGAGCATCTCGGCCATCACGCGCGGGCTCGACGTGAGCGCGTAGCGCTCCCAGCCGAGGAAGTCTGCGGGTAGATACTCTATGTTAGCACCCATGGCTTTGAGCGCGCGTTCGATCGGGCCGTAAAAGCCGCTGACCGTGTGCACGCCGGGGTGCTGCAGGACCGGGTACGGCTCGAGCAATATCCCGCAAAACATCGACAGGTTGCGGTAATCTGTTCGCTCCCCCATGGCGTTGAGAAACCCCGTCGGCTGGCCGGTGATGAGCGGTACCGCCAGCGTATCCTCGGTCTGAATGAGATCCACAGCCTCACGCATGCTGCGTAGCTTGCTGCGATACAACGTCATTGGGTCGCCGTGCGTGCACGTCATTGGTTCACTCCTTTGGCTTGCTGGGAACTCTATCGCTCACTCTTTTTTCGGCAAAAATAGCGTGTCTTCGAGGGCTTCCGGACTATGGCGCCGCCCCTGTAACACGTTGCACCGCCGTGCCGCAAGTCGGCCGACAAAAAGCGGAGGCTGTGCCACCAGCCCAGGAAGGGATTGGGGGCTTGGTCATGCTCGCCGCGGCGTTCTCCGGGCTCATCGGCGCGCAAGATATGTAGCCGGAATGCATCTCGTCAACGAGCCGCAGCCGCCAGCTGTCAGGTTTCGCCGTGCCATTGCGTGTCTCTTCGAATGACGCCCGTCGCTATTGCATGAAGCCTCATGTATGCACTGGATGCATGGCCTCGCAGGTGCGCCCCGACACCCTGTCCTTCGCGGATTGGGCCGCGGCGTTTCTCCTTGTCAGTCTCCTTTTCAGCGCTTGCCCTCCGCCGCGCCCGCCGGCGCCCTCCGCCGGGCACGTGCCGCGGCCGCCAGCGACACCGACGAGCGCCCGGCGCCGACCGACACCAACAGCAGCCACCCTGCTGGAGGAGAGCCCCATCGGCGAGGCGCCCGAGCTTACCTTGCCACCCGCTGCCGCACCGGTCGGGGCCACACCGGCCGCGACGGCGCTACCGACGCCGACGACAACACCAGAGGAGGGGGCCACTTCGGCAGAACCGGAATCGCTGCTGACGCATATCGGTCCGGGGACACCACCGAATGTGACTGCGGCGCTGCGGCTGATCGAAGACGGGCGCCAGCGGATGGAGCAGGGGGCTTATGATGCCGCGCTCGACCGCCTCGAGCGCGCGGTCGCAATTGATCCGACCAACGCCTACGGCTACTACTTCTTGGCACGAGTGCATTTCCTCAAGAAGAACTACGATCAGGCGATCGCCTTTGCGAGCCGGGCGGCCTCCCTCAGCGCGCGTACGGATCGCGTCTCCCTCGGGCGCATCCGCAGCCTGGAAGGAGCGGTGTTCGAGGAAGTGGGCCGCTATCCGGATGCCCGCAAGGCGTACCAGCAGGCGATCGAGGCTGACCCCGACAACCTGTCGGCGCAAGTCGGTCTCACACGGCTGAGCAGTGGGGAGTGATGGAGCGTGAAAAGTGCAGCAGGTGGAGCGTTGGGAGTGAACAGGGCGTCCTCCACTGTCGACTCTCGACTATTGACTGTCGTCGCTGATGCGCATTCTCGCCATTGAGACGTCCTGTGACGACACCGCCGCGGCGGTCCTTGCCGACGACGTTGTGTTGTCGAGCATCGTCGCCTCACAGGACGATGTGCATCACCGCTACGGTGGGGTCGTGCCCGAGCTGGCGTCGCGGTCCCACATCCGTAACATCGTTCCGGTCATTGAAAACACGTTGGCGCGCGCGCACCTCACGGTGGACGACATCGATGCGGTGGCGGCCACGTACGGGCCGGGTTTGGTGGGCTCGCTGCTGGTAGGGCTGTCGACGGCGAAGGCGATCGCGTTCGCGCGGCAGCTACCGTTCGTGGGGGTGAACCACCTGGAAGGCCATCTGCTCTCGGTGCAGATCGAGGGTGAGACCCCGTTTCCTTATGTTGCGTTGCTGGTTTCGGGTGGGCACACGAGCCTGTACTACGCCGAGGACTGGGGCCGCTACCGCTTGCTGGGTGCGACCCGCGACGATGCGGCCGGCGAAGCGTTCGACAAGGTGGCGAAAACCATGGGGCTCGGGTATCCGGGCGGCCGCGTCGTAGACGAGTTGGCGCGGCAGGGTGATCCGAAAGCCATCCGTTTTCCACGGGCACGGTTGAAGCCTGGTCGCGACGGCGCCCGGTTCGATTTCAGCTTCAGCGGCTTGAAGACGGCCGTGTGGCAATACGTCCGGGAACATCCGATCGCAAGCCAGGCCGCGGCGGCGGACATCGCGGCGAGCTTCCAGGAGGCCGTAGTGGACATGCTGCTCGACACGGCCGTCGCAGCCGCCCGCAGCGTGCGGTGCTCACAGTTGGTGATAGCCGGCGGGGTCTCGGCCAATTCGCGCTTGCGGCAGCGCGCGCAGGAGGCGGCCGCCGAGTTCGACGCCAGCATCAGCATCCCAGCGCTGCGCTACTGCACTGACAACGCCGCCATGATCGCCGTGGCGGCGCAGCGCCGGCTCGAGCGCGGCGAGTCGGACGCGCTCTCCCTCAACGCCGTTGCCGACCTCGAGTTATAAACCGGGCGCGCCGTCGGCGCCGACAAAAGATGCGGCGGGCACGATGGCCCACCGCATCTTCTCGGAACGATGGCCGCCGGCTTGGGGTTCAGCCGCGAGCTTGGCGCGCGAGTTCTCATCACTTATGGCTGCCCATAGCTGCGGCCGATGCCCGGCACCGCGAAGACATTGCAGTCCGGGTCCAGCACTTTGAGATCCGTGATCTCGATATTGGCGCGGACCGGCGCCATCAGGATTGCCCCGGTCTGGAAGGTGTCGCCGAAACTGACCGAGCACTGCCCCTTCTTACACGGGATGGACAGGCCACTGTTGTTGCACGACGACGATGCGGACGCGTCACTGGCGGACGGTACGGACGGGTAGCCGTTGGGCAGATCGACGACCGTGCAGTCCATCTCGCTTTGACACAGATCGGTGCTGACCCGGTAGTCGTACGCGAGGTAAAACGCAGCCTTATCGACCTTGTTGCCGGCGGCATCGCGGACGTCGCGCAGAGTGACGTGAAACACCAAGAAGCCGCCTTGCTGCGGGCCGGCCAGCAGGACCTCCGCCCGTCCGTAACCGGCCGGACCGAAGGTGTAGTCGGACATCGGTTGCACCGGCCCGCAGGCCTCGATGGTGCTGTTGCGGATCGTGGTGTTGGAGTTGGGGCCTGAGCACTGGTTATATGCGCGCACCAGGTCCGTTGAATATTTCGTGGCGGAACGCGGCATGTTCGGGTCGGCGTGTACCGCTGCGGCCCCGACGAGCACCAGTACGACCACTAGAGCATGGAACACCTTGGACATGATACCCTCCTTTTTCCCCAGGGCTGGCTCGCTGCCGCTGGCCCCGTCATTTTGTGATATGCCACAGTACGGAGCACGCGGCGTGCCAGGGGCACCACCGGGTGTGAGCGGCGGTCAGCCGCTAGAACACGGCAAACCGACCACTCAATTGGATTCTCGTGTCCGTGAGTGTCCAAGAGAGTGGACAGAGCGCTAAACTCATGGCCGCTGAAAGCGGGAGGCACCCGTGAGTAGAGCGGCTGTCGAAGCACGCAGTCTCACGCGCCCGCTCAGATATTCCCCTTGGCAGACTGGGGATCTCCGATGTGGCCAGCGTCCCGCCGCGACCGGGCGCCGCGATCCGCCGCAGGTGACAGAGCGAGCTGTTCGGAGCGCCACCCGGAACGCACTCGGCGGCACCGCGCCGCATCCGAGAATCGACAGGCCCAAACGGGGGAGGGGAGAGAAAGGCGAGGGCCGGGACCCACAGGCCGCGGCCCCCGTGGGGGTTGTGCTTCAGACTTCGTCCCAGTCGCACTGGCCGCTGCCAACCGAATCGAGCGTGCCCAGGCGCAGCCGGCGCAGCGCCTGGCGCTCGATCCGGCGCACCATTCGCACCGATAGGCCGAGTGCCTGCGCCACCTGCTGTTCCGTACCTGGACGGTGGGCCTGACCGAAGCGCAGGAGCAGCACCAGTTCCTGTTGAGCTGTTAGAATCTGCATGGTTCCACCTCTTCTTCCTTCAGTCTTTAGTACTCGTAGCGTGGACGGAAAGCGTCGGGCAGAACTCGAGCAGGTCATGTCAGCGCTACAGGGCGAAACGAAGGCCGCCATGGTCAGGATAAGGTCGCCGGTGGTCGAAGTGAGAAGCGGAGGGTCTCTAGCTTCAATCGCGCTCCCTCTCACAACGGCGCCGAAATGCGAAGGTCTCCAGACCACTGAGATAACTCGACGGAGAGCACGCCAAACGCCAGAACGCCAAGGTCAGCGAGTGGAAGAACGCTGCGCTTGGGTGCCTGCGTGACAGACCGAAGCGCACCTTGAGGGGTTCGCTGGCGTGAGCAATCGGAGGTGAGGACGGGAGACGTTTGTGCTCGTGCAGCAACCCTGCAGATGCGCCGAGCAGGCACAGTACGATCAGCCAAGCCAGCACCGCACCAAGAGCGGGCCACTCCAGTGCTGCAGGGAGTCCGCCGCCCATCATCGGCAGCGCAAAGTTCAGTGGCAGATTCAACATCGTCGTTCTCCTTTCACAATCGTTCTTCTTTCGTAGCCGCGTGCAATTCGGCGATGAGCAAGGACGGTGCCGAAGCATCCCGGTCGGCACTCCGAGAAGCGGACAGCATCCGGTGTCCACCGGATTGGACAGCGAGGGCACAGACGGGAAGCCTCCGGCACGGTCGGAACTGAGAGGGGACTTGGCTTTTGCTTCGATTGGTGCTTTAAGGAACACAATCTGAAATTTCAGTCCGCATGATGGCGCAAGTCCAAAATCCGGACGTGGTCCGCATCCGAGGTGACTGTGACTTATGTCTCCGGCTGCTCAGTCTGGGCCGCGTGGATGAAGTCGTGCCGTTTCTCCGTGGCGCGCTGGAGCTGGTCGTCGAGGTGACGTGCGCGCGGCAGGGATATGTGGAACTGTTGCACGACGAGGACGGGAGCGCGACCCAGACTCCGTCCTGGTGGATAGCGCACGGGTTATCAGCTGAGGAGATTCAAGGCGTACGGCGCGTGATCTCTCGCGGCATCATTGCCGAAGCCTTGGCGACCGGAAAGATGATCGTCACGCCCTCGGCCTTGTTGGACCCGCGCTTCAGTGGGCGGGAGAGCGTGCGCCTGGGCAAGATCGAGGCGGTGCTGTGCGCGCCCATCGGCGAGGATCCGCCGCGTGGTGTTCTGTATCTGCAAGGCAGGACCTCGGCTGGGATGTTTTCAGAGGAGGATCAGACGCGGGTGGAGCAATTCACCCGTCACCTGGCGTTGTTGGCTGATCGCCTGCTGGCGCAGCAGCAGCAGAGCATCGCCGACCCGACGAAGTCACTGCGCCAGGCCCTGCGCCTCAACGATGTGATCGGGCGCAGCCCGGCGCTGGCTGCGGTTCTGCGACAGGTTGCACTCGTTGCCCCTCTGGATGTGAATGTGCTCCTGACCGGCGAATCGGGCACCGGGAAGAGTCAGCTCGCGCGGGTGATCCACGATAATGGGCCGCGCGCCGGACGGCCATTCGTTGAAGTGAACTGCGGCGCACTGCCGGAGAACCTGGTGGAGAGCGAGCTGTTTGGAGCGCTGCCCGGGGCGCACTCGACCGCGACGCGCCGCATGGAGGGAAAAGTCGCGGCGGCGGAAGGCGGTACGTTGTTTCTCGATGAAGTGGGTGATCTGTGCCTGGCGGCCCAGGCCAAGCTGCTGCAATTGCTGCAATCGAGGCAGTACTATCCGTTGGGCAGCGCCAAACCTGTGCACGCCGATGTCCGGGTCATCGCGGCGACCAACACCGACCTCCAGCGGGCGGTGGCGGAGCGCCGGTTCCGCGAAGATCTGTTCTATCGGCTGCAGGTGCTCCCGGTGCGTGTTCCGTCGCTGGCGGAGCGGCGCGAAGACATCGCGGAGCTGGCGGCGTTCTTTTGCGCCAGCGTATGCGAGCGGCACGAACTGCCGCGGCTGATGCTGTCTCACAACGCCATCCGCGCTGCCGAGGCGGCGGAATGGCCGGGCAACATCCGTCAACTCGCGCACGCCGTTGAGGCCGCCGTGATCCGCGCCGCCAGTGACGGATCGATGCAAGTGGAACGCGCCCACGTCTTTCCGGAGTCCGGGGAGCGGTCAGAGGAGCCGGCTGAAGTCCTCACGTTTCAGGAGGCGACACGGCGATTCCAGGCACGCCTCCTGCGTGAGACGCTGGAGGAGACGGGCTGGAATATCGTGGAAACAGCCCGTAGCCTCGACCTCGCCAGATCTCACGTGTACAACCTGATTCGCGCTTTCGGCTTGGAACGCAAGCAGGAATGTGCGGACGCCCCTATTATCCGGTAGGCGGCCCTAGCGCCCTAGGCCGTCTTGAACCTTCATCTGAGGGAAGAGGGTAGGGAATTGATGCTGCGCGCGTCGAAGTCCAGCCTGTCGGTCGATTCGATCTTCCAGGGCAGCTACGAAGTCCTCTCCGAGCTCGGGGAGGGTAGCTTCGGTCGAGTTTACAAAGCCTGCCAGTTGTCAACCGGCCAGGAGGTGGCGATCAAAATTCTGCGTGTTCGGCCAGGCGACACGCCCGCGAATGTCGAAAACCAGACCGAACGCTTCCGGCGCGAAATGCGGCTGTGCGCCGGACTCTCGCACCCCAATATCGTCCGCATCATCGACTCGGGGGAATCCGATGAGGGCATGCTGTACGCGGTCTTCGAGTTCGTTCCGGGCCTGACCTTGCGAGAAGTCCTTGCTGCGGAGGGGACGCTCAGTTTACGGGAAGCCATGCACCTCATGGCCCAGGTGCTCGATGCGCTGAGCTGCGCGCACGCTCGGGGCGTGGTCCACCGCGACCTCAAACCCGAGAACATCATGGTGACCAAGACCGGGGTGCGGCGCAACGCCCTGGTGCTGGACTTGGGACTCGGCGGTTTTTCCAGCGAGGCGCAACCCTGGGCTCTGCCGCGGCTCACCGCCACGCAAGAGATGATGGGCAGCCCGTGTTACGCCGCGCCGGAACAGCTGCGCGGAGAACCGCCGTCGACGCGCTCGGATCTCTACTCGTGGGGGCTGATCTTTCTTGAGTGCCTCACCGGGAAGCTTGCCGTCAGCGGCGGTTCCGGACAAGACGTGGTTCTCAAGCAACTCGGGCCTGAACCGGTTCCGATCCCGCAGTGGTTGCAGCAGCACCGGCTCGGGCGGTTGTTGGCGACCGTTACTGCCAAACAGATCGAGAAGCGCGACGTGACCATCGAAGGGCTGCTCCAAGCCCTGGATCGGATCGCAGCACGAGAGCCGCAAGTCAGTTCGGACTCCGCCAAGTCGGAAGAACCACAAGAGGGTGAGCGCCGGCAGTTGACGGTGGTGTGCGTGCGCCTCACCGTGTCGGACCTGAGTGGCAAGCCATTGGATCTCGAGGAGTTCGACCAGCTGCTGCACGCGCAGCACGCTATCTTGGCGGAACGCGCCTCGCAGAGCGGGGGTCATTTGGTTGGCGTGTTCGCCGATCGCGTCTTACTGGCGTTTGGCTATCCTCAGGCGCGCGAGGATGATGCCAGACGCGCGGCAGGCGCCGCACTACAGATCGCCGCCGAGGCCAGACGGCAGAACGACCGTCTGGAAGCCGAGCGCCGGCTCCGCCTCGAGATCAAGATCGGCGTGCACACCGGCTTGGTCATCGTGCGGGAGCTGCGGCACGCAGGACCCCAGGGTCTGTTCGACGTCGTTGGGCTGACGCCGCAAGTGGCCGCACGGATCGAGGAGCTGGCCAAACCGGGAGAAATATTCGTCAGCCTCGATACGGGCCGGCTGCTGCGGAACCGGATCGGTGCCGAGCTGGTGGGCGAGCACCGGCTAGACGAGCTTGCCGCGGATGTTCCCATTTTTCGTTTGACCGGGGAACAACGGGCCACCGGCGGACTGGAGACGATCTCGTTCACGCGCGAGACTCCACTCATCGGGCGGACACGTGAACTGGGCCAGTTGCTGGAGGGGTGGGGTCAGACGCAGGCGGGCAAAGGTGGGACGGTTCTGATCAGCGGAGAACCGGGAATCGGCAAGTCCCGGCTTGTCCGCGAGCTGCGGCGAAGGGTCCCCAACGGCTGGCTGGAGTGCCGCTGTGTCGCGGAGAACCAGCACAGCCCCCTGCGTCCGGTGGTCGAATTATTGCTCTCGATGCAAGAGCCGCTCGAGTCGTTGCTGACCCGCTACGGCATGGATGTCGCCGAGAGCCTGCCGCTGTTTGCCGCGCTGCTCTCGGCGCCCTTGGACGACCGGTACGCGCCGTTGCAACTCTCCTCGGAGCGTCAAAAGGAGCTGACACTCAACGCGATCCTGACGCTGTTCTTGAAGATGTCCGAGGAGCGTCCGCGGGTGTTGGTATTCGAGGACTTGCACCGGGCCGACCCCAGCACGATGGAGCTCGCCGCACAACTCGTGCAGGAGGTGAAGACTGGCGGGCTTTTGCAGGCGGAGTCCGCGCCGCGCCTTTACGTCGTGTTTACGACCCGACCCAACTTCACGCTTTCGTGGCCGATTGAGGACATGTCGCTGATTCAGCTGCCGCGTCTGACCCAGCAAGACGTTGAGGAAATGATCAAAGCCGGCCTGGCGAAAGACACGTCCCTTCCTGCGAAGGTGCTAGATCAGGTGATCCACCGCGCCGATGGGATACCGCTCTTCGTCGAGGAAGTTACCCGGGTGTTGATCGAATCGGGCAAGCTCTCGGAGCAAACGCCGATCGCGGCGGACGAGCTGAGCGCCGAGATCCCCGGCACGCTGCGTGATCTCCTTACGGCGCGGCTCGACGCGTTGTCGCCCGACGCCAGAGACAGTGTGCAGCTGGCAGCAGTTCTGGGACGGGAGTTCACTCATGAGCTGCTGAGCGTGATTTCACGGAAGGACGAGTCGGCGCTGCGCGCAGACCTGCACGAGCTCACGGAGGCCGGGCTCATCTATCACCGCCGCAGCGTGCGGCCCGAGAGCTACGTCTTCAAACACACGCTTGTTCGCGACACGGCTTATGAAGCGATGGTGCGGTCGCGACGACGGCGCGTGCACCAGCGTGTTGCGAACACGTTGCAGCAACGCTTCCCCGAGATCGAAAAGAACCGGCCGGAAATCGTCGCCTTGCATTTCGAGAAGGGTGGCCAACTTTTGGCCGCCGCGGAGTACTGGAAGCGAGCCGGCAATCGCGCCCGCAAGCGAGCGGCATACGTTGAAGCCATGCAGCAGTTGGAACGCGGCCTCGCCGTCCTCCAGGGCGTTCCCGACTCGGCCGAACATACACGCCTCCAGATCGAACTCCTGACGGAGTCGGGCACGGCTTTGTTTTCGACCAAGGGTTACGCCGCAGAAGGGGTGGAGCAGACTTTCGCAAAGGCTTGGGAACTGTGCGAGCGGCTCGGGGATGATATCCCCCTCAAGGTTCTCTGGGGAATCTGGAGCGCGCGGGTTGCCTGTAATGATCGCGAAGGATCGGAAAGGCTCCTACCGCGGTTGCAGCGGCTCACCACCCACGCTGAGGATTCGGTGTCCAGGGCTGTGGCCCACATCGCCTTGGGCGACGACGCCTTCTGGCGGGGCAGTCTGCTGGAAGCCCGCGAACATCTTGCGGAAGGCAGACAGCTCTATGGTACCGGAGCGTTCGAACGCTTCGCGCGAGAATATGGGTACGACCCGGGGCTCTACGGGTACGCTTTCGGGATATACGTTCTGTGGCAGCTCGGCTATGCGGGGCAGGCCGAAACGCTCCGACAGCAGATGGTTGCTCTCGCCGATAACTCCGGCAATCCTTATTCGGTTTCCCTTGCGCTCGGGTTTAGCCTCTCACTCCTGCATGACATGGGAGATAGCGCGACGGCCCTGGCAACGGCGGAGCGCTTGGTCCTCCAAGCGACCGAGCAACGCCTGTACTTCTGGTTGGCACCTGCCATGTGCGGTCGCGGCGGGGCACTCCTGCAACAGGGGCAGACCGAGGAGGCGATCGCTCAGATCAGACAGGGCTTGGACCTGTACAAGACGATCGGCGTCCTCTCCAGTTACGCGTACTTTCTGACGTATCTTGCCGCCGCCTACCTGCAGGCCGGACAGCCGGGTGCGGGGCTCGCGATCATCGACGAGAGCCTGTCCTATTGTGAAAGGCACCTCACGTGCTTCCACCGATCAGAAGCTCTGCGACTCAAGGGCGACTTGCTGCTTCTGCAAAATGCGACCGACGCTGCCGAAGTCAGTTTGCGCCAAGCCCTCGCGGCGGCTCGAGAGAACCAAGCGAAGGCCTACGAACTGCGTGCCGCGATGAGCTTGAGCCGGCTGTGGCGGACGCAGGGCAAGCGGGATGAGGCCGTATCAATGCTGGCCGGTGTCTACGGCTGGTTCACCGAAGGGTTTGACACCAAGGACCTGCGAATGGCACGGGCGCTTCTTGCAGAGCTGGCGTAAGCTGCGGGCTCGCCGGAGTACTCAGACAACCTCAAGCTCGACCGCGGCGACGGGGAGTTGCGTTTCTTTCGCCCACACCAGTCCCGCGTAAACGCTTCCCGGGACCAGCTGAGGAAGGTCGAAGAGCTTCAACTCGCTGTACGGCTGCGATCTGTCTACGGTCTCCGGGACGAGCTCCACGTTCTTTTTATAGCTCAGTTTCACCCCACCGCCTACTCGACCGAGACCATCGGTAACCAATGTAATCTTGGTATCGGCCTTCTTGTCGTCCGGGAATGCCTCGATCGGGACATTGATCGGCACCTTCGCCGTGAGCTTTCCCGCTCGGACCTGCTCCCGAAGGCGGGGCATCCATTCCGTCGTCGGCCGAAGTTGCCCGCCTGATTCGCGATGCGCCCAATCCCCCATGTCGGCGAGCACATCGCTCCAGAAATTCGCGCCGCCCTCGATCCACTCACGCGGTTCCATCGACCCTGCCGCGACCAGTTGACCCACGCCACGGTAGTAGTTCGCCAGGCGACTGACAAAGCTCTGCTGTAACGTGAGCCAGCTCCGATACCAATCTTCCGGGCGGCGCTGATCCTTGCCGTTTCGCGCCTTCCTCGAGGGTTCCTGGAGCAGGACGTTCGTGGCCTCGCTCAGGTCGCCGGCGCAATCGCTCCACACCGTCGAGTAATCTTTCACCCACCTCGACATGTTGAAGTCGCCGTCAGCGATCCTCTTGGCGGTGGTAGAGGCGAGCTCGGCATATCGACCGACGGCACGTTGCTGGAGCTTCACGGCCTGATCGATGCGGCTGCCAGCTGTGTTCTGAGCGGTTTGTTGAGTGGTCAGTTTCCTACGTGCCCTTTTGCTCTGGGGCTTCTTTGCTGCCATATCGTGGCTTCCCTTTCTGCCGAGGATCACTTCTTCGGCGCCTTGACGGTCTCGTTGGCTGCGCTCACGTGCGGCGCGATCGCGTCAGCCTCGCGTTCCAGCAGATCACGGAATCCGACCTCGTCCTGCTCGATGAACATGCACAGCAGAGCTGGTGCCACGAGGTTCAGGAAGCTCGATGCAAATCTCAGGCGTTTGTAGCCGATGTAGCGTGTTGCCTGGGACGCTTCCCTGCGAGCCTCAGCATACCCATCGTCGACGACGATCTGATTGTCCTTCTCGTATTTGAGCGAGTAATCGGCCCGGGCCATGTCGCGTGCCACCGTGTAGTCGATCTTCAGCAGCGCATCGAATGACTGCACCGCCACGGTGTTCCAGTTGATGACGACTTCCTCGTGCAGTACGCCGCTCCAGGGCTCGGTGGGGCCGGTGGGGTTCTGGGGCGGGTCGATGCGCTGTGTCTTCTTGAAAAACGGCGTCAGGAGTTGCCAGTTCACTGGATTGAGCAGTCCGATGACGCCCTTGATCGGACTGTGGACCAAGAACTCCTTCTTAACCGTCCACACATTGCCGTCGAAGGTCACGGCCGTGGGCTCCGAATCTCGCGACACACGGGCCTCGGCAACCATCGCATCGGCCTGCTCGGGCTGCGGGCGCACTGCACGCGATGGGTTGTGATCGCCGTCTTGTAACAGGGCCTTGAACGCCTCGTCGGGAGTTGCCGCGTGTGGAACGGCCTTGCTAGCCAGTCCCTTGAACATCGAATCGTAATCTTGGTTGCTCGGGCGGTAGCCCGAAGACCACATTCGAGAGAGACACCGCTTGAGCATCGTGGGGCGCGGGTGCTGCCCGCCGGACAGCTCGACCACCTGTGACAGGGCTCTGCAGCTCTCGTCGCCGGACAGGGGCCGCAGCCCGGATTGCACGTGACCGTGCTCTGATCCGAAGAAGCGGTAGAAATACGGGTTCCACAAGGCGGCGCGCTGCAGTGATGCTTGCGGGGATTTCCACCAGGACTCCCCTGAACGCAATGGGTTCATTTGTCACCTCCGCGGTGCGATCGCGACGCCGCGCCTATCAGGGTCACGGTCTCGGCCTGTAGCCAATATCGGAGCGTCTCGAAAGCGTAGTTGTCCAGCCAGCCGGGAGCGAACTGGACGATCTTCCGGTTGCTGACGCGTGCCGCTCCGGGGCGCCCCGGCTCCTTTTGCACGCCGATGTAGCCGTGGCACAGTTTCGTGAGCCTGTTCTCACGGATTTCGAATCTGATATGTGCGCGCAGAGGGTTGTCGTTGCTGAACTCGACAATGTCCAGTCTTACCAGCTCCGAAACTGCGCCTTTCTCCCCGGGCAGATGCAACCGTGCGTTGATCGACCGCTTCGTCTTCGGCTGCTTCACGATGCGGCTCGGATCACAGCGCTCAATCTGGGACCAGAAGAGTTTACAGGCCGACCAGGTGCGCGGATCTGCGATCAACTTGAGGCGGTCGAACTCGGCTGCCTGGTCCGTGTTCGGGTGTCGAGGGTCGAACGGAGTCGGCACGCATATCTCCAGCGTTGCGATCGCCTTGTGCCCATGATGTTGTTTCACGTATCGGGTGTCTAGAATGAGTTGGTCGGGATACGGTGGAAAGGCATCGTACGAAGGACTGGCGCGTAAAGAGCAGGCGGTGCGGCCATCGAGATCCAGTACGGTGTGCAGCAATTGTTCCAGGGCCGGATCCAGGGCCGGCGCCGGGGCCCTCGAGTTGGGATCGACGCTGGGCACTTGGTTCCACACGGCGATTCCCAGCAGCGGTTTCGGGATCTTGCCCTGATTCTTCTCTAGAACTTCCGGCAGGGATCGCAGCGGCCTCTCGTGCGGCTTAAGCAGACCCAGAGATTTGGACCGAGCGTCGTCCGGCAAGTAGCTTCTCCAGAGCATGCTGTGCACGTCTGCATCATCGGTGCGCCGTTCAGGTACTCGTGGCACGGTTTGGCGCGCTGGCTTTCCGGCGGCGGAGCGGTGCAGCCGTTTGGACGATCGCATGCGAGTGCCCTCCTCAGGTTCGTTCCAACACCCAGGTAACCAGCGCCTCGATGAAACGCTTGTCGCGCGACTCGCGCAGCCCGGCGTAAAGCAGCGAGAACTCATGGAGCGCCGCTCCCGCGAGGCCGTGCGCGACACTCCCCGCGTAGTCCAGGCAGCCGTAGACGTCCATTCGCTCACGGATCCAGTGCAGGTCTGCGATCTTTCTCGCGGCGCGGGGCTGACTGAGAAGCTCGGCCAACCGGGCACGTTCATCGCCGGTGGCTTCGCGCAAGAGGTGGATCAGCATGAGGGTGCGCTTGCCCTCCAGGATGTCGCCGTTCAGCTCCTTGCCGTACCGCGCCGGGTCACCTCTGAGGTTCAGCATATCGTCCTGGATCTGGAATGCAGCGCCGAGAAAGAACCCAAAGCGGAGAAAGCGATCCAGATCGACGCCGCCACGCGTCGCGATGAGCGCCCCGACCCGGCTGGGATAAATGGTCGTATACCAGCAGGTCTTCTTCAGGACCATGTCCAGGTAGTCCGCGTCCCGCAGGTCGATGGCGTTGTCCCGGCGCCAACCCAACTCGATCGCCTGCCCCTCGATGCTCTCCCGCGCCATACGCTCGGCCTCTTCGAGCACGCGCATGCTGAGCCAGGGCCCCAGCGTGTTGCGATTGTCGATCAGCGCGCGCAGTGCCAGGAGCGTGAGCGCATCCCCTACGTTGACGGCAACGGCAACGCCGTGCAGCGCATTTAGTGTCGGGCGCCCGCGGCGCTCATCGCTCTCATCCTCCACATCATCGTGCACGAGAAAGGCATTGTGGAGCAGTTCCAGCGCCACCGCAGAACGCACGGCGTCCTCGAGGTGCGCGCCGAATGCGCGGGCAGTCGCGATGCAGAGGCTCGGGCGCAGCATCCGGCCGCCACGTCGCGGATAATCCGCCACGAGGTTGTAGAGATGGCGCTGCGGCTCGCGCGGCCGCAGGTAGTCGCAGAGCGCCACACGAGTGATGTCGCCATACTCCTTCAGCACGGTGGGGACGAGCGTCGCCGCCGTATCCATCGCTTTCCCCCGCGTCTCACTCCGGCGCGATGCGCAGGCTGATGGTGCCGGCCGGGCGGCTGGTTTCCGCATCGACGATGACCGCGTTGTACACCCCTGCCGGTTGATCCGCCGGTACTCGCAGCCGCAGTGTCGGCGGGTCGCCATTCACCGCAGCTTCGAACACCACGTCAGTGACTCTCGGGGTGTCCGGATCAACGGCTCGCAGCGCATGCACGAGCAACGGTCGCGCCGCTGCGTCGGGGCGCAGATCGAGCGACAGTTCGGCAGGCCGCAGGGACGTCATCACGATGCGCACCCGCGCATGCTCCGCTGTCGCGTACCCTGGCGTCGTTGCTTGAGCTGCGCTGGGAGCGGTGCTCGGCGAGAGCGGCGCTGTTGCCCTAGCGCCGTTCGACGGAGGCGCCGTCTGCCGCTGGGCCACACCTGTCACCGCAGCCTGCATGAGTTCGAACCACACCGCTGCAAACTCAGAAGCGTACCGGCCGACACGCATGGCCAGCTCTTGAACATCGCCGGTCATGGCCTGCGTGCTGTACGAGCGATCGGTGAACCGCTGCGCCGCGCGCTGTCCTTGACGAATGTACTCGTCGATAACGCGGTAGCCGAGATCGACGGAACGCGACACGGCATCGTTCAACGAGCGGCGCCCCGCAGGTCCCGCCTTGCCTTCGGTCTGCGGCGCGCCTGACCCGGCCATGCCGAACAAGGTCGGCCAGTGCCGCATCGGCTCCGTTCTCTCCAGCTGCGGTCTGGTGATGCGCTTTCTGGCACTCATGGCATCCTTTCTTCACGGATGATCGAACCCAACGATGTCTTCCAGCCGTGGTGACTTGGAAATGGCATGGGCTGCGAGGCGGCCGGACATCACCGCCGCCTCGACGCAGCCCGCATTGAAGCCGCAGGCCGTCCAGTCGCCGGCGATCGTCAGGTTGTCGTACGTGCGGTCAAGCGGTGAGATACGGTAGGCGCTGCTCCCCGGCAAGGAGAGGGCGTAGCGATCGGACGGGTTCATGTTCGCCGTCCAATACTGCGACGCAAAACGGGCTTCGCCGGCAGCCGGCGCGCCCGCTCCGTCCGCTTCGGTGGGATCGACGAGCAGGTCCCAGCGAAACTCGCCCGAAGCGTCGACCGCATTGGGCCACAGGTGTGCGACGTCACCGTTGAGAAAGCGAATGGCGTTCAGCCGGACCTGCTGCCTTTGCGCCTGGCAATGCTCGCGCTGCGCGGGGCCGTTCGACCCGTCTGGATCGGGCAACACGTTACAGAAGTAGGCAAGTGTGCGGGGCCGATGCGGCCAGCTTTCCTGCGCGATGAGGTGGCGCATGTCGGCCCAGGTGTCGAAGGGTTCAGCGAAGCCGCAGAGGACGATCGGTTTGTCGTTCCATCCGAGATCCCGCAAGTCCTCGCTCATCCAGACTTGAAACGCCTGGGTGGCTACCGTTCGGACGTGATCGATCATCGCGCGCCAGCGCGGATCTCGCGCCACGATCTCCCGGCACACGTACGGTATCGCACCGAGGCTGACGCCGAGGACGGCCAGGTCGAAGTCGTCGGTGACACGCAGTGTCCGGGGGCGGGCTCTCCGCTCATCCCAGTACGATTCGAACTCCCATCCCTCACGTTCAAGTCGTTCTCCATCGACGAGCTGACTGTAGTCGGGCCTCGACGGCCAGCACGGCAGCCCACGAATGTCGATGAGCGGCGCGTACTCGCGCCCCTCTTTCACCTCCGCCTGCACATCGAACTCTAGCGCCTCAACGTACGGGGACTCGCCCGGCTCCAATGCTGCCGGATCGGCAAGCTTGACGTTCCTCAGCCGGTGGAAAAACTCAAAGCGCACCCCACGCCGCTTCAGCACTTCGTAAAGCGGCGCAAACACGATGTCACCCATGCCGGCGCACATGCGCCAGAAGAACGAGCCCCGGTAGGTGAAGAACGCCCGGACCATGCTGCGCAGCGCCTGGCCTGCCGCGATCCGTGGCCGACTCGCGTCCGCGTTCTCGTACGAGAAGCCCAAATCATAGAGCGCCCGGAGGTATCCGGAGTCGAGCGAGCTTTCGGACGCGCCGTTCAACCGCAGCCACTCACGGCAATCATACTCGTCAATGGCGTCGAAGCCCCGGGGATCGGTCATGAGTCCGAACCGAACGCCCCCACGCAGCGTGGCCAGAGTCAAATCAATGATCTGCCACGCACGTCGCAGCGGCACGTCATGCTCGAGTCGGGCCTCAAGAAGGCGGCGCGCGTTGCTGCCGACAGCATCGAGCAGGCGGAGAATGATGTTCTCCGGATAGAGCGACAGTGACTGGAACACCGCCTCCAGAAATCCGACGGCTTGCGTCAGGCCCGCCAGCGTCGCCAGTTCGCCGTACTTCAACAACTGCGAGATCCCGTCAAGGACCACACCGGGAGACCGCTTATCGCTCCAGCTGGCGGCACTGTACTCCGCCCCATCCAGGTGCCCGCCATCGTCCTGCCGTTGGATGGTTTCAAACAGGGTGCGCAGCAAGGCGACCGCGCGCATCATGTAATCGACGATGCTCCAACGCTGCTGGCCATTGGCGCCGTCTCCGGGAAGGCCCTCGGTCGGAGGCAGCATCGCCTTCCACGTCAACCATGTCCCGTCCGGGGATCGTTCCGCTACGCCGATCTGGGGCGCGGGGACGAAGGCATCGCGCCAATCGGCGATCGGGCACTGCCCGGGATCGCGATTCAGCTCGGCGTAGCACTCGCGCATGAGCCGGAATGCGTTCTCGTAAAACCCCATCCAGAGGTGCAGGCCATGCTCCTCGATGCGATCGGCGGGACCTCTGCCCGACGCGCCTTTGCCGCCCAGTCGCCAGCCGAGCTGGTACATGCTGACCTGGTACTTTCCGTTGTGCTCGGGGCGCGTCAGTTCAAAGGCGGCTGCAACCGATGCGCACCCGCCTCCAATGATCGCAACCTTGACCGGCCTTGGCTCACCCATTCTAGTCGCAGTCTACCTTTCACACGCCTCGAATCTGGGGTCGCGGCGCGCCTCAATGGACAATTGTTTCGGCGTTTTTCTAGTATCAGATTTTCAAGCGGCTGGGAATACTGTGTGTGACGTTGAGCCACACGTGTTACTCCACATCTTCCCTCTGCACATCGGCAAACGAGAGCACGAAATCGGCGCCGTAGACCCGTGCCGGCGTCTGGAACCCGGGCTCGAGATCGCCCTGCAACACGCGCCGGGCGATGGCCGCCGCCGTCATTCCGGTGAAGGTATACGCCTCAGGAGTCCGCAGGCGAGATGCGACACGGCGCCCGCGGCCATCCTCGGCTTCAGCCACGATGATCATTCTCAACCCCCGGCGTTCGGCATCGGTCGGCCCTTCGGGGAGCAGGTCCATCTGCGCCTTGAGCAACACCTGCCAGAGCGTCGTTCGCAGCAGCCAGCCGAAGTATCGATTCGCCGTCAAGACGCCCCGCACCATCGGCGTCGCCTCGTAGTATGTTTCGATGTTGGGGATACCGGTCGTGTAGTAAGCCGTCGCCACGTCTCCCCAGCTGATGTTGAGGCTCAGCTGCGGGCCGTCTCCGTAATCGAACCGACGTTGCAGGGCGCCCAAGGAGACAGGCATGATCATGCCGGCACGTCGCACGACGCCCAAGTCCGCGGCCTCTACCAAGGTTTTCGCAGATCCCCGCGTCATCGACCGTAACCCCGTCAACCCGAGCGCCAGCCGCTGCGCTCCAGGGAGCCGGCGCGCCACGTGGGCAGCTAGACAGTCCGAGGGCACGACATCGAAGCCGACCGCCGGCATGATCATGATCTTCTGTTCTCTGGCTTCGGCGTCACGGCGAACGAGCGCCTCGATCACCGCGATCTCCCCGGTGATGTCGAGGTAGTGCGCCCCGCGGCGCAGGCAGGCATCGACCATCGGGGGCGATGTCTCAGAAAACGGCCCTGCCGCGTGGAGCACGACTCGAATACCGTCCAGCGCCTCGTGCAGTCGGTCTGCATCGGCCAGCGCCGCCACCCGATAATCCAAGCCTAGACGGTCCGCCATGCTTGCTACTTTTCTCTGATCCCGCCCGCAAAGCACCGGACGGAGGCCAAGCTTCATCGCCTCGCTGGTGGCCAGCCGACCCGTGTAACCGGCGGCCCCATAGATCAGGAATGGGTCGGACATCGAAACGCGTCTCTCTCGTCGGATTTCCGCTATGGTATCATGCCGCGTGGTTCAATGAACGCCTTCTTGGGCAGAGATTGCTTCGCCGGCGCGACCGCCCCGTACGCGGGTTCGTTTCTGAGCCAGGCCAGCTTTACGGGGTGCATCGTTTTCACCAACTGGCCTCGAGCGGACGTCAAGAGATTACTGGCGGCTGAGCTGGAACTCGCGGTGAACATATCTGAAAGACCCGATGTTCACCCGGTCGTCTGCATCTTCGGCGAAGTGGCAGAGGGCGCAACGATCCTTGCTGGATTCACCGTCCCCCTCGGCGTCCGGTACGCAGAGTTCGCCCTGGCCATCCCGTTCGTGACGCACAAGGACGGACGCTACCTGCATACCTACATCCCACGGATGTATTCGAGCCATTTCCCTGCGACATGGACCGGCAATGCGCTCTACGGCTTTGCCAAACAGATGGCCAAGATGTGGTGGCAGGGCCCGGTGTTCATGTTGACGAGTGACGATGACGCCCTCTTACTGCATGCCGCCATCGAGAGCCAGTGCGACTGGTCAAGCGGCTCGCGCTGCGCGCTGCCGAACTTCGAGGCCATGCGAGCGGTGTTTACGCTGCCGGTCCTCGGCCGCAAGGTTGATGGAGTGTACGTCTGTTCCTACTTCGACTGGGACTTCAGCGAGGCGCGTGTGCGAGCGGCCGAATCCTGCGTTGCCATCGATGCGCCTATCCTCGACGGCCTGACGCCGCGTCGATGCTACGGTGTCCGCTCCGGAACCTTCCAGGTCGAGCGGATGCTCTGGAGGCTCAGCTGGCCTTCCCCATGTCGCTTCCGGTGATCGACGGCGCGCTGCACCGGTCCGCAGCTATTGACGGGAGATCAGGCGTCGAAGTACAACGCGAACTCGTAGGGGTGCGGGCGTAACCGGATGGCGTTGACCTCGTTCGCCATCTTGTAGTCGATCCAGGTCTCGATGACGTCCTCGGTGAACACGTTCCCCTGCAGCAGAAACTCGTGATCCTTCTTCAGGTTGTTCAGCGCCTCATCGAGGCTGCCGGGCATATTCGGAACGTCCTTCAGCTCCTCCGGCGTCAGCGCGTAGATGTCCTTGTCCAGCGGGTCGCCCGGATTGAGCCGCTTCTGGATGCCGTCCAACCCCGCCATCAACATCGCTGAAAAGGCCAGATACCCATTGCAGCTCGGATCCGGAAAACGCACCTCGATGCGCTTGGCCTTCGGGCTCGGGCTGTACATCGGAATGCGCACCGCCGCACTGCGGTTGCGGCTCGAATACGCCAGGTTCACCGGCGCCTCGAAGCCCGGCACCAAACGCCGGTAGCCGTTGGTGGTCGGGCTGGTGAAGGCCGCCAACGCCGGCGCGTGCTTCAAGATCCCCCCAATGTAGTGCATCGCCAACTCGCTCATCCCCCCGTAGCCGTTGCCCGCGAACAGCGGTTTCTCTCCCTTCCAGATACTCTGGTGCACGTGCATGCCGCTGCCGTTGTCCAAAAAGATCGGCTTCGGCATGAAGGTCACCGTCTTGCCGTGGCGGCGCGCCACGTTCTTGCACACGTACTTCAACCACATCAGCGCATCGGCCATCTTCACCAACGGCAAAAAGCGAAAGTCGATCTCCGCCTGCCCCGCCGTGGCCACCTCGTGGTGGTGCTTCTCCACCCGGTAGCCCACCTGCTCCAGCGTGCGCACCATCTCGGTGCGGATGTCCTGCAGGCTGTCAGTCGGCGGCACCGGGAAATAGCCTTCTTTGTAGCGCGGCTTGTAGCCCAGGTTGGGGCCTTCCTCCCGCCCGGTGTTCCACTGGCCCTCGCGGGAGTCGACGAAGTAATAGCCCGCGTGCTGGTTCTGGTCGTAGCGGACATCGTCGAGGATGAAGAACTCGGGCTCGGGCCCGAAGTAGGCCACATCGCCGATGCCGGTGGATTGCAAATATTTCTCGGCTTTGCGGGCGATGTTGCGTGGGTCGCGCGAGTAGTCCTCCTTGGTGATCGGGTCGACGATGTTGCAGATCAGCGACAGGGTGGGCTCGGCCGTGAACGGGTCCATCGCCGCGGTGGTGGGGTCGGGCACCACCAGCATGTCGCTGGCGTGGATGGGCTGCCAGCCGCGGATGGACGAGCCGTCGAAGCCGAGGCCTTCTTCGAACACCGCTTCAT
>Ga0326728_10009405_pt1 | contig 23559 bp, 18 predicted proteins | sample MB3enrmetagenome_FD_207602 | JGI IMG/M metagenome (GOLD analysis project Ga0326728, IMG submission 207602) | Lab enriched peat soil microbial communities from McLean, Ithaca, NY, United States - MB31MN | ecosystem: Environmental > Terrestrial > Soil > Wetlands > Peat | place: USA: New York... | reverse complement strand
TATCCACGATCCGGTCGCATATTTTATGCAGCCACTCCTCGTCATGGCTGCCGATGAGGAGGATCGAGAATTCATCGCCGCCCAGCCGCGCCACTCGATCCGTCGAACGGACGGCGGATTGGAGGCGGTTCGATGCCTCAACCAGAAAGGCGTCTCCGGCGTCGTGGCCGTAGTTGTCATTGATGGCCTTGAAATCGTCCACATCGATCAGCAACAGGGTGAATTCATCTCCCTTTTCACGGGCGCACATTTTGTCAAATTCATCTGTGAAGAGGCGGCGGTTGGGCAATGCGGTGAGGGTGTCGAAGTGGGCAAGCAGCTCCAGTTCGCGCTGGCTTGCGCGCAGTTCGGCGGTTCTTTCTTCAACCACTCTGGCCAACTCATCGGCTCTCGCCCGGATCATGCGCGTGGTGAGCCGGTTGGCAACTAATACGATAAGAATCACAATCATCAGGCAGGCAAAATAAAACGAATTGGTCTGGTAAAAGCGGGGCTGCAGAGCAAAGCGGACTGAAGCGCCGTGGAGATTCCAGACGCCATCGTCATTCGCGGCGATTACGCGGAAGTTATATTGCCCCGGGGGAAGATTGGTGTAGTAAGCGACGCGACGGTCTCCCGCATCTATCCATTCGTTCTCGTATCCATCCAGCCGGTACTTGAAGTGAACCCGCTCCGGGATGCGGAGGCTGAGCGCGGTGTAATGAATCTCGATGTTTTTTTTGCCGGGTGCAAGTTGCAGATCGCCGCCATGGGGCTGCGCAGCGCCGTCGGCAGAGACCGATTCGACGATGACCGGCGGGACGAGATCGTTGTGAATCATGCGCAAAGGATCAACCACCACAACCCCTTTTTTGGTGGTGAACCACAGCTTGCCATCTGGAGTGCGGCAGCCACCCGGCTGCGATGATGCATCAGAGGGCTCTGTGGTTTTCATGCCATCTGCGAGTCTGTAGCGCGCCGCTGAGACGGATTTCTTCCGGCCTTCGGCAACCTCATTCAGATCATTTTGGCTGACGGAGTAAATCCCGTCCTCGGCGCTGATCCAGAGATTGCCGTCATCGCCGGCGAGAATACGTGACGCGTAACCGTCAAAGAGCCCCTCGCGTTTTGTATAGCGAGTCACCTGCCCGTCGGCAATGCCGATGCGGAGGATCCCCGGCGTGCGCCCGCCCAGCCAGAGATGGCCGCGGCCATCGTCTAAGATGCTGGTGATGTCGATAGTCTCTTTGAGCAGCCAGCCGGCGCCGGGGCCACTCGCCGCGGGCAGCTTGAAGAGTCCGGCGGTGGTGCCAAACCAGAGCGTTCCAACCGGATCGCGATAGATGGTGAAGGTGTAAATGCCGGAATCGGTGATGGGTGTGGATTTTCCGCGAACCGTGAATGGGGATACTTTGCCGTCCTTGAAGCGAAAAACACGGGACTCCGAGTTGGTAATGATCAGGCCTTCGTCGTCCTCGGATATAGCGGAGATGTACATCTTGGATAAATGGCCGCCACCATCGTAGACGGTAAGCTTTCCTCCCTGAATCCGGCATAGCCCGCCCCAGGCTCCGGCCCACAGGCTTCCATCCCTGCTTTCGAAGATGGCTGAGCCGTAGCCCGTGGGCAATTGTTTGTTGTGCTCGAATGGCGTGGCGATCCCATTGCGGATAAAGCTCAATCCGCCGTTATCACTAAAAACAACCACGGTTCCATCGCGCGCCGCAAAGGCAGCCTTCGTATAGTTGGTGGGGAGGCCTTCCCTGGTGGTGATGGTGGTCAGCTTGGTATCGCGCAGGCGGTCAAGTCCGCTAGCGGTGCCAATCCATATGCTGCCTTCGCGGTCTTCGAGCAGCGATAAAACATTGTCGTCCGTCAAACCATCCTTCAGACCGAAGGAAGAATTGCCCGCAGGAGGGTTCCCATCCGGGGCAACCCGATCAATCCCCGATTTCTCCGTGCCCGCCCAGAGATTTCCCTGCGCATCCTCAAGCAATGTTGTGGGCAAGGAATAACCCTTCAGCAACTTCGAATCGAGCAGCGGCCCTTCGGCACGGAGCTGGTATAGGCCCTCACCCGTGGCAGCCCAGATTTGGTGATGGCGATCCTCGACGAGCGCATTGATCAGCTTGGGATGGCCGTTCTTGTTCAACGGTCCGAAGAGGGTATTGTTCTCATACAGGAAGATGCTGGTGGTTCCCGCTATCCATATTCTGCCCGTGTGGTCTTCAAGAAAGGCGCTGATCCAGGACGTACCGTACCGCAGAGTTGTAAATTTACCGTCCTCCTCGATCCGATAGATGGAACTGTCCGATCCAACAAAGACGACGTGTTCCCGGCTCTCGAAAAGGACGCGAACGGCGCCGCCCGGCAAGGGAGCCGGTGGCCGGTAGTCGGAAAATCGGCCGTCCTTGTAAATCAGGGTTCTGCTCACTGTGCGAATCAGTAGATCGCCCTCCGCGCCCATGCAGATGGCTTTGACGCTCTCACTGCCAATCTCCGCATCCATGGAAACAAAACGGACACCGTCAAAGCGCGCCAGTCCCGATCCTGTCCGGAGCCACAGATATCCATCTCTGGTCTGGAGAATCTGGTAGACAGCCTCGCCCGGCAGACCGCGCTGCGAGGTCCAGCTATCGTGGCCATACTGGCCGATCTGTTTTTGCGGATCGAGCGCTTGCAACGATGCGGCAAAACCCAAAAGTGCGATCAAAATAAAAAGTAAATGACGAATGACAGCGTGAGAACTCAACCTTTCCATTTGGCAGTGCACTGGCTGCCCGAAAGCTCGCGCCGTGACGCTGGACGGTGCATGAGTTGACCTGAAAAGAGTTCCCCTCACTCTTTTTCCGGGCAAGACTCGGGCGCCGACTCGCTTGCCTGATCCGATCACAGCACGCTCCAACTGTAAATTTCTACTCGAATGCCATACAGATTATCGGCCAATTCAACAAATCCGCCAGATCAATTCAAGTGGATTGCGTCCTTTGAATTAATATTATCCAATGCAGATAGGAGGTATTCTCGTCTTTCAAAGACTACGAAGTGCGGGTTCTGATTGAAAGACATTGATCATGGGAAGTGTGCGTCCTGCGAAGGCTGATATGATCAGCGAGCCCCTACGCCGAAGCCGCCTGATGGATCTGCTCATATGGTTCGTGAGAGCCTGGTATCAGACAGAAGGTTACCGGCTTTCCTTTAGGCAGGCGCAGCTCGCGCGCTGTGCTCCCATGTGCGTGGTGACGGATCCGTTCAGATACTCGACCTCTTCCGCTGCCGAATGCGAGTCGCCGAAGCCGGCCCGCTGTCTTCGGCTATCGAATGGCTTCATCAACAGAAGGAGGAGATGGAATCACTATGAAGAAATCTGGCAATCATCATCTCATGAATCGTCGTGAGGCATTGCTCTTTGGAGCAACGGCAGGCATAAGCGCCGCTCTGGGACCGGCGGCTCTTGCCATGGACAACACCAAAACCGCAGCTCATCAGCAGGAACCCGGCAACTGCTCAACGCCAAAAACCGCAGTGGCCAGCACACAGTATGGCAAAGTGCGCGGATTCGTCGATGGCGGCGTACTCACCTTTAAGGGCATTCCCTACGGTCAGGACACCGGCGGCGAAAACCGTTGGCTGCCCGCCAAGGCCCCCAAGCCCTGGGATGGCGAGTACCCCGCTTTGATCTATGGCCCCAACTGCCCTCAGCATCTGCATGACTTCTCGGGGCTCGAGCAGTCCTTCATTCAGGATTGGGACGACGGCTACCAAGGCGAGGATATGCTCAAACTGAACGTCTGGACGCCCTCGCTCACCGGCAAGCGCCCGGTGATGGTCTATTTTCACGGCGGCGGCTTCAGCTTCGGATCTTCCTATGAGTTGCCCTCGCATGAAGGCGCGCAGATGGCGCGGCATCACGATGTGGTGCAGGTCTCGGTCAATCACCGCCTCAATATCCTCGGCTTCTTCGATCTCTCCGAAATCGGCGGCCCTGCCTACGCCGACTCCGTCAACGTGGGCATGACCGACCTGGTCGCTTCGCTGCGCTGGGTCCGCGACAACATCGCCAGCTTCGGCGGCGATCCCGATTGCGTGATGATCTACGGTCAATCCGGCGGCGGCTCCAAGGTCACTACACTCATGGGTATGCCCTCGGCGGCGGGACTCTTCCATCGCGCTTCCGTGCAGTCGGGCGGCGGAGGCAATCCTCCCAGCGCGGAGCAATCCAGGGCGCTGGCCAAGCAGGTGATGATCGAACTCGGCCTCCAGCCCAACGACCTTGCCAGTCTGCAGAAGATGGATTGGGCCAAGCTGAATGCTGCTGGCAACGCCGCCGTCGCCAAGATCAATCCGCCGATGAAGCCGGGGATGGGCCCATTCTCCGCGCCCGGCCAGCCGCCGCGCGCCGGCTTCGGCCCCACAGTGGACGGCCGCATCATCACCGTGCGCTCCTTCAATGAAGCCGCCCCGGAGATCTCCAAAAACATCCCCATGCTGCTCGGCTCGGTCAGCGAAGAGGGCAACCACATGCTCTCCCGTCCCACCGAGGCAGAATGGATGGCCTCGCTCACCCGCCTCTATGGCGAAGCCAAGGCCGCAGCCGTTGCGGCCGCGTTGAAAAAGGCCCATCCGGAGAAGAGCATCCGCACACTCTCCTATATGTGCGGCGGCTCCATGCTGAACAGCATCTCCATTCGCAACAATGTCGTGCGCATGGCCAAATTGAAGTACGAACAGAAGGCGGCGCCTATCTTCACGTACTACTTCACATGGCAGTCGCCTATGCTGGAAGATGCGGGCGCATGGCACACTGCCGAACTCGCCTTCTGCTTCGACAACACCAAGCGCTGCGAACAAGGCACGGGCAACACGCCTGAGGCGCAGGCGCTGGCGAAAAAGATGGCCACAGCCTGGGCCAACTTCGCCCGTACCGGTAATCCCAGCCAGCCGGGCCTGACCTGGGAACCGGCGGACCCGGTTCGCTGCCAGACAATGGTGTGGGACAATCACTGTCGCATGGTCGATGATCCGGAGGGCGAAGTCCGCAAAATACTGTTGAGCTGAGAAGATCCGGCTGGCAGAGACACCTACTGAGTTACCTCGCCATCAGCACCAGCAGCCAGCCGTTCAGCCCCGCAATCAACACGGCGACTAACCACGCCAGCCCTTGCAGCCAGGGAGCGTTCACAAACTCGCCCATCTTCTTGCGGCTGCCGGTGAAGATCACCAGCGGCACCACGGCAAAGCTCAGTTGCAGCGAGAGAATCACCTGGCTCAGAATCAACAGCTTTTCTGTACCCTGCTCGCCAGTGATAGCCACCACGATGATGGTAGGGATGATGGCCAGCGAGCGGGTGATCAGCCGCCGTAGCCAGGGCGACAGCTTGAGGTGAATAAATCCCTCCATCACCACTTGCCCGGCCAGCGTGCCGGTGATCGACGAGTTCTGTCCGCTGGCCAGCAGCGCAACGGCAAATAGCGTGCTCGCCCCCGCCGCGCCCAGCAGCGGGCTGAGCAGCTTGTAGGCGTCCTGGATGGCCGCCACATCATAGAGTCCTCGGCGATTAAAGACCGCCGCCGCCACAATCAAAATCGCCGCGTTCACAAATAAGGCCACGGTCAGCGCCAGCGCGGAGTCGATGTTGGCCATGGTGATGGCTTCGCGCTTGCCCTCCGGCGTGCGCTCGTATTTGCGGCTCTGCACAATCGAGGAGTGCAGGTAAAGGTTGTGCGGCATCACCGTCGCCCCCAGAATCCCGATAGCGATGTACAGCATATCGGGGTTGGTGACGATGGCGCGCGAGGGAATGAAAAGACTTTTCGCCGCCAGCCAATTATCTGGGTGAGAGAGTATTACCTGCACCAGGAACAGCGCTGTAATCGTGCCGATCAGCGCAATCACCAGCGCCTCAATCCAGCGGAAGCCCCAGCGCTGCAACAGCAGAATCAGCAGCACGTCCGTCCCGGTGATGAGCACGCCGTAGAAGAGCGGAATGTGGAAGAGCAGATTCAGAGCGATGGCCGAGCCGATCACCTCAGCCAGATCACAGGCGGCAATGGCGATCTCCGCGCCGATCCACAGCGCATAGCTCACCCGAGGGCCGTAGCTCTGGTGGCACATCTGCGCCAGGTCGCGTTCCGTGGCCACGCCCAGCTTGAGGCTCAGGCTCTGCAACAGAATCGCCATCAGGTTCGAGGCCATAATGACGAACAGCAGCGTGTAGCCGAAGCGCGAGCCGCCGGCGATGTCCGTGGCCCAGTTGCCGGGGTCCATGTAGCCCACCGAGATCAGGAATCCCGGACCGAGAAAGCCCAGCAGCCGCCGCCAGTACTGCGGCGAGCGCGAAACCCGCACCGTGGCATGAACCTCGGGCAGAGAGGGCACACGATGCTCGGGTCCCGGCGCAAGACCGGGAATGACCGGCAACGGCGTAAATTCGGTCAAGCTCATATAAATGAGTATGCCATACCTAGTTAACCATAGTTAACATTTTTTCTTATTTTTAATTATCACGGTAGTTCAGGCCGCAGCCAGACCGCATCCGCAGCTGGGCGACCCAGAATGGAAATCCCCGTAGGTAGCTCAATCGAAATGGTTTGATCGTAGTTATGGCTGACCACGCGCAGGCTTTGGCCGGGGCCGATGCCGTTGCTATGCAAAAAAAGTAGCAGTTTCGGATCGCGCTCCTGGAGACTGACCACCGTGTAGCGCCGGCCCTCGGCAGCCTCTGAAAGCGGCATCTCGCCTCGCTGCCGGCGCTCGGCCGGACTCTCAGGCAGCACCTGGTTGCCGTGAGGACAGGCGCCGCCCGCGCCCAGCTTTTCCTTCAGTTTGGCCTCGAAGGCTGGTGAGACGGCGTGCTCCAGCCGCTCGGCTTCTTCGTGAATCTCGTGCCACTCCATGCCGAAGATTTCGGTTAACATGCGCTCAATCAGGTGGTGGCGCAGGGCGGTGCGGTAAGCAGTCTCCCTGCCCGTCGCGGTCAACCGCACAATGCCGTCAGCGCCCACCTCGACAAAGCCATCGCGTTTGAGTCGCTTGAGCGCCATGGTCACCGCCGGCGCCGAAACCTCAAGCCAATGGGCCAGTAGCGCAGGAATCACCTCACGCCCCTCGGCCTCAGCCTCCAGAATTGCCTTGAGGTAGTTTTCCTTCGAGACATAAAGTGAATCTTTCATGGCCTCTTGCTTCTAGCTTATAGCCTTCGGTTCTTTGTCGCTATCCATATATGAACTGGGATTCCATGAACCACTCGCAGCTCAAGCCTTGATGGAATTATTATCTCCTAACCAGTTTCTCTTCAGCCACAGCGAAACCTGCACCAGCAGAATCAGCGCGGGCACCTCGACCAGCGGGCCAATCACCGCGGCAAAGGCCGCGCCAGAGTTGAGACCGAAGACTGCTACGGCAACCGCAATGGCTAATTCAAAATTATTGCTTGCCGCCGTGAAAGAAAGCGTAGCGGTCTTCGAGTAATCGGCGCCTGCTTTGCGCCCCATCCAGAAACTTACAAAAAACATGACAACAAAATAGATCAGCAGCGGCACGGCGATGCGCAACACATCAAAAGGCAGTTGCACGATAAGGTTGCCCTTGAGACTGAACATGACAACGATGGTAAAGAGCAGTGCGGTCAGCGTCAGTGGGCTGATGGCTGGCACAAAGCGCGTCTCGTACCACGCGCGGCCTTTGGCGTATACCAGAAAAAATCGGGTCAACATTCCCGCCAGAAACGGGATCCCGAGGTAGATGAAAACGCTTTGCGCAATCTGGCTCATGCGGATGTCCACCACCACGCCCTTCAATCCCACCAGCGGCGGCAGCACGGCCAGAAAAAACCATGCGTAGACGCTATAGAAAAGCACCTGGAAGACGCTGTTGAACGCCACCAGGCCGGCGGCGTAATCGGTATCTCCCTTCGCCAGCTCATTCCACACAATCACCATGGCGATGCAGCGGGCCAGGCCGATGAGGATCAGCCCGGTCCGGTACTCCGGATAGCCGCGCAGAAAGATGACTGCCAGCGCAAACATCAGCACCGGCCCGATCACCCAATTCTGAAGCAACGAGAGGCCCAGCACTTTGCGATTGCGAAAGACCTCGCCAAGCCGCTCATATTGCACCTTGGCCAGTGGCGGATACATCATCAGGATCAGGCCCACGGCGATAGGAATGTTCGTCGTGCCCGCCTGGTAGCGTTGCAGCAATGCGGGCACTTCCGGCACAAAGCGTCCCAGCGCGACGCCGGCCGCCATGGCCAGAAAAATCCATAGCGTCAGAAAGCGGTCGATGAACGACAGCTTCGAAGAGCCGCCCGGCACAGGGCAGCAGAGTTGCGGGTCTGTCTGCATTTAAATCTCTCCTCTGCGGCGATGCGCGCGGTTATAGCGGTACGTTTCCGATATTGCGCACGTGTCTCTCGATTGCCATGCGGTCCAGTGTCTCCAGCGGCAGGCTGAGCATGAGTTGCACGCGATTGCGCATCTGATGAAATATTTGCGTGAACGCCGCGCGCTTCTCTTCGTCGGTGCCAACGACAGCCGCCGGGTCGGGGAAACCCCAGTGTGCCGTTATCGGCTGCCCCGGCCAAAATGGGCAGACTTCGCCCGCAGCTTTATCGCAGACGGTGATAACAAAATCCATTTGTGGTGCGCCGGGTTCCGCGAATTCGTCCCAACTCTTGCTGCGCAGGCCATCCACCGGATAACCGAGCCGCTGCACCTGCTCAATAGCGAAGGGATTCACCTTGCCCGCCGGATGACTGCCCGCGCTATATGCCTTAAATCGACCCGCGCCCATCGTGTTAAAGAGCGCCTCGCCCATGATGCTGCGCGCCGAGTTGCCGGTGCATAGCATGAGTATGTTGTATGTTTTGTGCATGATCTTCTCCTGTTTCATTTCAGTTGCCGCAGCAGCCCGGTGAGCAACATTTGCTGTCTGGTTTAGTAGTCCCAGGTTTTGTAGCTCTGACAAATGCGCTGATGAATTTGCCCTCGATGAGCGGGGCGACAACGTCCGCATCGATGCCCGCCTCCGCCAGAAAATGCCGCGCATTCTCCACCGAGTGCACGCGCGTCGCCTCAACGGAGATGCCGGTGAATCCGGCAGCGGCCAGTTTGGAGATATATTCCTGTTCTTCCAGCGCGCCGGAGACGCACCCCGCCCAGAGCAGCATATTCTTGCGCACCACGTCGGGAATCTCGCCGCGCACCACGATGTCGGAAACGGCGAAGCGTCCGCCCGGCTTCAGCACCCGGAAGGCCTCGCGCAGCACGCGATCCTTGTCGGCGGATAGATTAATGACGCAGTTGGAGATCACCACGTCCACCGAGTTGTCAGGCAGCGGAATGTTTTCCATCTCCCCCTTGAGAAACTCGACGTTCTCCACGCCCGCCTGCCGCTGATTCTCGCGGGCCAGGGCGAGCATATCGTCGGTCATATCCAGGCCATAAGCTTTACCTGTAGGTCCCACGCGCTTGGAGGAGAGCAGCACGTCGATGCCGCCGCCGGAGCCCAGGTCCAGCACCGTCTCGCCCAGCTTCAGCTCAATCAGCGCCGTCGGGTTGCCGCAGCCCAGCGAGGCCAGCACGGCGTTTGCCGGTAGCCCGCTCTTCTCCGCCACGTCGTAGAGGTTGGTAGTGACCGGGTCGCAACAGCGCAGTGCCGGGTCGCCGCAGGCCACCGAGCCGCTCTTCCGCACCTCGCGCGCCGCAGCCCCATATTTCTCCTGAACCAGTGTTTTCGTGTCCATCTCAAGCGCCTCACATCCGCTTAAACGAATATATTATCAGCCCTCATATTTGTCAACCCGTATATAATCAAAACATGACCCGCGGCTCCAAATCCCTCAGTCTGGCCGGCCTTTTTGCGGCTCTGGCCGACACCACCCGCCTGCGCCTATTGAACCTGATGGCGGGAGACGGGCTGATGGCCGGACGCGAGGTCTGTGTCTGCCATTTTGTCGAGATTCTAAGCCAGAGCCAGCCCAAAATCTCGCGGCACCTGGCCTACTTGCGCAACGCCGGCATCGTCGCCGCGCGCCGCCAGGGCAAGTGGATGCACTACAGCATCTGCGCGCCCGCCAATGCTGCTGCCGCCTCCATCCTCAGCGCCGTGCTGGCCGCGCTGGGCAATGACCGGCAGATGCGCGCTGATTGTGCCAAACTGGGACGCGTCTGCTGTGCGCCGCAATCGCTTCTCGCGCCTGAAGGAGCTCCCCGTCCCGCACCGATTAATCCACGCACATCGTCCTGATTCCGCTCCGCCAGGAAGCTGATTCAGTTCATGAAGCAAGGAAACGCTCTTTGTTACGAGGGGGCGTAGAATGTGAGAGCTGAGGTTGCAGTCCGTGCCCATAACGGCCGATAAGAGTTCTATGCAGGTCGCTTGGCGCACAGATCGCCGAAGATGGGAAAGGCTCGCCATTCTGCTGGCGGTTCTTTGCGGTTGGTCTGCGACGGTTAGCGGGGCATCGGCACAGGAGCCAGCGGGCCAATTGCACACCCTTACCACAGCCCAACAGGCGCATAGCCTCTCGGCGGTCGAGGCAGCGCGCGGCTATCCTGTTCATCTCCAAGGGGTTATAACCTACTTAGATCCGGATTTCGGAACTGGATTCGCGGCCACCTTTATTCATGATGCCACCGGCGGCATCTATGTCGAGCAGACTTCCAAGCTGGCAAGGCAGCTCTTCGTCGGAGCACTGGTGGACGTGCATGGCGTTAGCGCCCCTGGAGGTTTCGGTCCCATCGTGAAGTACCCGCGGATCCGCGTCCTCGGCCGCGCCCCACTGCCCTCGCACCCGCCACGCGTCAGCCTTGCCCTCCTCAAGACCGGTGCCTACGACGCCCAGTGGGTAGAAGTCGAGGGCTCCGTCCATCAAGTGATCGAATATGCCCACGCCGTGGTGCTGGACTTGGAGATGCAGGATGGACCCATCGCCATCATCATGATGAAGGACCCGCGCACAGCGTATTCCAACCTGGTCGGCGCCCAAGTCAGAATTGATGCCAACGCCGCACCCACCATGAATGCCGACGGCCAGATGATTGGCGTCCACCTGCAAGCGCCGAATATTTCCACCCTGCAAGTACTCGAACCCGCTCCGAGCGATCCCCTTGCGGGCCCGTATATCCCGGTGAACCAGTTATTGCTGTGGGGGCATTTTTCCACTCCTATGCAACGCGTCCACCTGCGCGGAACCGTAACGCTGCAATGGCCCGGTTCCTTGCTCTGTATTCGCGACGACACACGCGGCATCTGCGCGAAGACAATTCTGGATACCCCCGTCGTCGTGGGCGACCTGGTCGACATGGCCGGATTCGTGGAAACCGACAACAATGCTCCCGTCATCACCAATGCCGTCTATCGAAGTGACGGATACAATCAACCCGTCGCAGCGAAACCTGCAACCGCCGAGGAGATTCTGCACGGCGGATCGGGCTCTGAACTGATCCAGATCGACGGCCTGCTGATTGGTTATGATCTGACCTCGTCCGAGGTCACTCTTCAGCTCTCCTCCGGCGACGCCGTCTTCCCCGCGATTCTGCCCAAGAGCCTCGCGGGGACCGGAGTTAACGCCTGGAAGATCGGCAGCAGGCTGCGCGTCACCGGCATCTGCTCGGTTCGTATCTTCGATGTCCAGAACAATGTGCGCGCGGGCGTGGCCGTGAACAAATCCTTCCGGGTTCTAATGCGTTCCCCGGCCGACGTGGTTGTCCTTGAACATCCCTCCTGGTGGACGCCGGGGCATTTCCTTGTGCTGCTGGCTTTGGCGCTGATCGCCACGCTCTGCGTGCTGGGCTGGGTGATGGTGCTCAGAAGGCGCGTCGAAGAACAGACCATTCTGCTGCGCGAAAGTGAAAGCCGATTCCGCCATCTGGCCCTGCACGATGCCTTGACAGGGCTGGCAACCCGTCTGCTGCTGCAGGATAGGTTGGATGTAGGAGTGGAAGCCGCCAGACGCCATAAGAAAGGCCTGGCCCTGCTCATGGTGGATATCGACAGATTCAAGCAGACCAATGACAATTATGGACACCAGGCCGGCGACGAAGTCTTGCGCGTGGCCGCCCAACGCCTCTTGAATGCCGTGCGCAAGAGCGATACCGTCGCCCGAATGGGCGGCGATGAGTTTGTCGTGTTTCTCTCCGACCTGCGCAATCCTCGGATGGCTGAGGAGATTGCCGCCAACATTGTTGCAACTCTGGCAGTGCCGGTTCTATTTGCAGGCGGCGAGGTGCCGGTATCCGCCAGTGTCGGCGTCTGCACTGCATTCGCCGCGGATCTGGATGTGGATTTCCTGCTGAGGAATGCGGACGCTGCGCTTTACCAGGCCAAAGCAATGGGCCGTAATTGCTACCAGGTCTTTTCTTCTGAGATGGCTCCTGCCCTGACAAAATAACCGAATTACCGGAGAATCCAGCGCCGGCCTCGCCTGTTTACACTAAGGAAGAGGGCTGAATCCGCATGATGCGCTGGTTGCTGGGTTGGATGTGGCGAGTGCTGGTGGTGCTGTCGGTGGCGTTTGTGCTGCTATACGCCGGCGACTGGGCCATCTACAAGCTACGCGGCTCGCCCCGGTCCAAAGTCACCGTCAACCGCTACGTTACCATCCCTCTCAAGGGCAACAAGCAGGAGTTCGACTACCTCGGCACCATCGATGTGCCCTGCTCGATCTCCTTGTTTTCTCAGGCCGGGCAGGTTCCCTGTTGGCAGTTGCGCCGCAACACCAACCAGGGAATGACTTTGTAGTAATTTCAAAATGCAATCGTGTGCATAAACATGCAAACATGACGAGTGACACACGTCACGTCGAGAAAACAAAAGGACATCTAACATCGTTCATCATTCGGAAATTCCAGAGGAACGATGTACAGCCGTACCCAGAACGAGAACGGGACCTACAACACCCGCTGCCTCTACTGCTTTATGACCATCGCCTCGTCTGTGGAAACAGACAAGGAGCTGGCAAGCGTGGAGGCCCGGCACATTTGCCCGGAGCGGGCGCTGGCGGCGTTGCTGGAGCAGGAAAAGGCCATGGAAGCCCGCAGCCATTCGTGCTAGGGCCTGTGAACACTACCTGGGATGGCGGCGACGGGAGCCAATTTTTCTCAGTTCGAGGAGCGAGGAGCGAACTGTAGTCAATCTACTGGAGCAACGAGTGACGACGAAATGGGGAAAATTGGCCCCGTCCCTCCGGGTTGCGGCGAAAAACCGGGGTCCCCAGCGACAGGTTTTCGTCGCTGGGGTGGAAATCCGCTCATACTTTGTTGTCGTCCTCGCGTTGGAATCACCAAAGTCTTCGTCCTCCGCCTCGTCTGAGCGGTTTTTCGCACGCAACGCCATCCACCCCAGGTAGTGTTCACAGGCCCTAGAACGCCTTCTATAAACAAGCCCGCTACCTCAGTTCTATTGCATGCGCGCCTGATCGCGCAGTTGGCGGGCCGTGGCCTCCAAAAAGGTTTCCATGCTGGCGCCGGCGGGAGGCTCCAGTCCGGACTTCGCCTGAATAGCCGCGGCGATGCGCTCGGCCAAAGCCTGGCGCGTGGACAGGCTCAGGTCCAGCCGGCGCGAGAAGAACCCCTCCAGAACCTCGAGGTCAGTGGAACTGAGCCGGGCAATACCATCGGCCGAAAGCGAATAGGCATTATGCGGCTCCGGAGCAGGAGCGCCGGCAGCAAAGATCTGCGCGATAAAGGTTCGCGCTCCGGAGTCGCCCCACAAGGGAGCCTCCTGCACGCGATCCCGCACGACCAGGGTTCCCGCGGCCAGGTCGCCTAGCCGCTGGTGCCGTCGGCTGGCGAAGATCGAGATCACCCCCACGGCATACAGCGGAATGGGTTGCATATCCACATAGCGGACCAGGTTGCGGGCCATCGACTCAAAAAGGCCAATGGCGCGGCCGTTACGCTGAATTACGCGAATTCGGGCAACGCGCTTGCCCGGAGTGCGGCCGTTCCAGTAGGCCTCGAAAAGCGTGAAATAACCCCAGTTCAGCAGAAAGATGAAAAACAGGAAGATCGCGACGGCCCACTCGGCGGAAATCTTTGAGAAGGCGGCAATGCCGGGCAGAAAGATGGCGAGCAGCACGACAACCACAAGTAAGCCGGCGAACCAGATCAAACAGTCAATCAGAAGCGCGATAAAGCGGCTGCCTATGCCGGCCAACGGCATCTCAATATCCACCAGTTCCGGCGTGGCAATGTTAAGCTGATCCGAGTGAATCTGGTTTACATTCAACTCCATGGCTCAAATCCTTTCCAACCAGTGGATTCTCAAGCGGCGGCCTCACTGGGACCGCCTGGCCGCCCTGCTGGCCCAATCAGACGCGAGCGGCCTGGGCCAGCTTTCCCGAGCTGAGTTGCAGGAGCTGGCGCTGCTTTACCGGCAGGCAGCGGCGGACCTTTCCGTGCTACGCCAGGACGCAACGTCGCGCACCTACGCGCTGCACCTGAATCAATTGCTGGCTCGCGCTCACCATATCATTTACTCGGGGCGAAAGACCAATTTTCTCACCCTTTTCCGCTTTCTGCGCGACGAGTACCCGGCGATTTTTCAGCGCCAGATCGCTTCCGTGGCGGCCTCGGTGCTGGTTTTCCTCTTCTTTGGCCTGCTGGGAGCGGCTCTGACCACGGCGCGCCCCGAGTTCATGCGCCATTTTCTCGGCCCCAGGATGATCGCCACCATGGAGCGGCACACCATGTGGACCGAGTCCGTGGTGAGCGTGGCGCCCATGGCCACCAGCGCCATCATGACCAACAATCTCTCCGTCAGCTTTGTGACCTTTGCCTCGGGGATCACCTTTGGCCTGGGAACCTTTCTCATTCTCTTTGAGAATGGCATGATGATCGGGGTGATCGGCGCGGCCTGCCACCATTACGATATGTCGCTGGCGCTGTGGAGCTTTGTGGCTCCGCACGGTTCGCTGGAGCTGCCCGCCATTCTGATCGCCGGCGGGGCGGGCCTCCGGTTGGGCCGCGCCATGCTCTTTCCCGGCGCTCTGCGCTGGCGGGAGTCGGTGGCCCGCGGCGGCATCGAGGCCTCGCGTCTAGTCAGCGGCATCATTCCCCTGCTGGTCATCGCCGGCCTGCTGGAAGGCTTCTTCTCGCCCTCGCAGGCTCCCGTGTGGCTCAAGTTCACCGTGGGCGGGCTGCTCTTTACGCTGCTGAATTTGTGGCTCTTCCGAAAAGCAGCTATCAGCTAACAGCCGTCTGCTAACAGCCAGCCTCCTTTCGAAGGCAGCCAAGAGCTTCTGGACGAATTGCGTCCAATTCGCTTTTGAGTGGTTATGCGTAATTATGCGTACAGTTTTTGGCGAAAATATGCGTCAATGCGCGTAATTTTGGCGATTTATGCGCGTAGATGCGCGTAGTTACCGCGATTTTTATGCGTAGTTGCGCGCGAGGCTTGCAAATTCTATGCGTAATTGCGGGTGTAATGGAGGGCATAGAGAATCGGTGAACGTAGAGGTGTTTAATTGACCAATCCGAATCGAGGTCGTTACTGTTCGCGGCTTCGTGTTCGTAGATGCTCCGTTAGGTTTTGTGCTCAATTCCCGTGTCTTGTGAGGGCTCTTCCGTCGAGTCGGGCCGGTCTGTGCGCACGGGAATTCCGCTGATAAGGCCTTGATAGTTTGTGAGGCGTTTGCCCAGAATCACCACTCCCTTGGACGTGATCTCATACTCGCGAACATCCTTGGCGTGATTCCCGCCCCGCATCTTGATCACCACCATGATCTTGCGAAGCTGGCCCTCGATGGATACGTACCGCAGCCGGATGATGTCATCGGTGAGGAAAGAAATTGAGTAGGTGCTGAACGGGAATTCAGTAAACGACTCATCCACCTCAACGGTGCTTAGAATCGTCACCCCGATTCCCGTCAAGGCGAAGATCATCCGGTAGAGCGATTCGCGAAAGTCAGCGCGGAAGCCGGGCGACAGAGCCATTTCAAAGCCCGCCAGGGAATCGATCACCAGGCGTTTGGCGCCAATCCTCTGCACTGCGTCGAGAATCGAATGCATGGTTTCATCCACCGAGAGATCCAGGGGGCGGAGATAGAGGATTTCGAGTTTCCCGTCGTTCTGCGGTGTTTCCAGATCCAGACCTAAACTGGTGGCCCGCTCCGCGTACGCTTGCGGGCGTTCTTCAAAGACCGCGACGATTCCCGGCTCACGCTGGCGTATGCCTTCGGCAATGAATTGGGTTGCCAGGACCGATTTCCCGGTTCCCGAAGACCCTGCTATCAGAACACTATCGCCTTCGCGAACGCCCCCGCCCAGCATCGTATCCAGTTCCGGAATTCCGAAGGAAAGGCGCCGATGGCTGGGTGGATCTTTCAGGTGTCCGATCAACCCAAACGTGCGCGAAAAGGCTTGCACTCCGGCATTGGTGATGCGGAATGTGTGCAGTCCCGGCACGGAATTCTGACCACGCAGTTTTATAATCTGCAACTTCCGAACGATGGAATTTCGCTCCGCCGTTTGGCGCAGCCAGATCAGCCCATCGGCGACGGTAAAGATGGGATTGTCGCGTAGCTCGTCCTCCGCATATTCGCCGATCAGGAAAGTCGTAGCCTGCCAACTGGCCAGAAACAGGGCCAGCCGTTGAATGAAGGATTGCAGGTCCATGTCGCTTTGCGGCTTCCGTACCATGGTGCGAAAGGAGTCGACAACCACGACGGCGGGGCTGGCCTTTTCAACTTCCTTAGTAATCTGCTCCAGGACCGCGCCCAGGTCATTCTCCAACACGACCTGGCTCAGGTTGATAAAGCGGATGGAGCCGGGCAGCTTGGCCGGATCGAAGAACGTGTACTGTTGCTGGTAGCGCAGCATTTTTATAGAGGATTCGCCCAGCACGGTGAAGTAGAGCGCAGGACGCTCCGGGGTGGCGTTGGCAAACACAAACTGGTGCGCCAGCGTAGTCTTGCCGCTGCCCGGTTCGCCCGCGATGATGTTGAACGAATATTCGGGGAGACCGCCGCCTACAATCTCGTCCAGGCCCGGAACTCCGGTGGGTAGTTGGTGTATCGCTACTTTGTCTCGTGTGCTCAAGCTTTTCTCCCGTTTGCCGAACTTCGATCGTCAAAGACTTCGCCTGGCCATGCATTCCGCAGCAGGCTTAACGTTAAAGCTTCGCCGAGGAAGAGACGAAGCAGTCCGAGTATGCGTGCGATGAGAATAACTCCGCCCTCGGAAGACGGATATTCGACAGCCCGTTCCCTGTCAATGTCCAATTGCGGTTCAAGCTCGCCCAGGCCCTGCAAAGTTCCATCCGCGGTGATCCGCGCCGTGCCAAGGCTGGGAGCTTCTCTTTTGGCCAACGCCAGGGCGCGCGTGGCGAGCGATAGAAAACCGGCTACTCCAACAAATTCATTAAGACTCTGGCGCATCTTTTCATAGACGCGAAGGGTCGGGGAATCCATTGGCTCGGAGGCCTTGCCCGCACCGGCTTCATAAATAAGAAGACGATGGGCAAAATCTCGCATTTCTAGGGTAGCCGTCATGTTCAACCCTGCAACGTTTAAGGTAGCAGATTCCAATTGCCGTTACACGCTTCGTAAGAGGATCAGGGCGGCAAAATTGTCCCTTCTGGTGCGCCCCTACGGTCTTCGACATCCCGGTTAGCGCTGGCGGAACTCAATTCAGATAGCCATTCGTTTGCGGGTTGGTCGCGTCTTCTTGCAGGCCGCCAGCCTTGCTCCGGATGAGTGTATAAATGTCCAATACCGTGGCCATATTGCGTATGTTTCCCGCAACACTCGTGAGTCCCTCTTCCATGCCGGGATGTTTGCCCGCCAGGGTTTCAATACGATTGCTAACGCTCCTCAGCCGGTCAATTTCTAACAGAAGGTCCCCAAAAACCGCGGCGACGACCAATCGATCGGCCTCGGAGTCTGTCGTGTCCGCTGTGATCGTGGCCGGCACTGTCGTCTCGTCAACCTGAAGGCGCAAATCTTCTATCAAACGCAGCGTTGTTGTCTCGCCAAGGAAGGTAAGAAACAGCCCCAGCAGTTGCGCAATCAGATTAATTCCGGCCTCGTCATCTTCATCCGTGTCCGATTGGAATTCAACTTCGCTGAAACCGCTCAAGACTCCATTCGCCGATACCTGCACTACGCCGAGCCGGGGAAACTCCGACTTGGCCAGGGCCAAAGCACGGGAAGCGAGCACCTGAAAACCTTCAATTCCCACGGATGCGCCGAGTTGCCGGCGCAGCTTCTCATAGACGCGCACAGTGGCAGCTTCGGTTTGCAGGGAGGTCGTACTTGCTTCGGCCTCGCTAGCAACCAGGCTGCGGGCCAAATCACGCGTCTTTTGTTGAGAAGGCATCGGTTCCGCTCTTTTCTTTCTTTGCTCCATATGCCACGCCTTGAACGTGAGGCGTCTGTCGCAATGATACCCTCGCGCCGGTTGTATTGGTGGTGAGATTCCCGGCGCGTCTCATCAGGCGCCATCTAGGAGTCACAGAAACCAAGATAATTGAAATTCATGCGAACAAGTTGTGCAGTATTGAACAAATACGCTTCCAGTGGGCGTATAGATAGTAGGACCCGGTGCCGCGTCATAGTGTACAGGCGGCCATTCCATGCCGATCGCGAACCCGCTTTGGTCACCGTGTGACATTTAGATCGCATACACCTGCAAGCGGTCTTCACGCAAAGTATGCGACCGTGAACAGGCCACACCTTAACGAGGCTCCTCCATGATTCAGCTTGAAAAGACTGGATTCGATGCCGCCGCCTTTTTGGCGAGCGCCGGTCCATGAAGTGCCTAAAGCCAGGCTAGCCGTCTGCGGTATACGTGGTCCAAGGCACTCAACGAGGCAGATAAGTACCGGGAAGTCGGCATTTCAGAATCGATATTGGCGCAGCTTCGCCGTGCCGGTTGACCCTCAAGAATGGATACGGGCTGGCAGGTTTTACCCCAACCTGCCAGCCCGTATCCTTCAAACCCCTGACCCCAATTCCCTGTTCCCTGCCCTTCCAACTTGACCTAGGTCATGACTAGGTCAACTCCCCGAAATTTCCTGCCAATAATATGCCTTAACTTATACATAAAGAACAGAATAGCGCGTCTCAGGCGAACATATGGAGAAAAACTGCCCTCATAGCAGAATTGCCCCGTTTTTCACCGAATTACATGTCTCTATATGCGCACCTTTTTTGTATCTATATGCACACTTTTTTGTGCGATTCGGGATGAAAAGTGAGGGTGGGACAGCCAGTCTTTGTGGCGTAAGCCGTTGCCGCAGGCAACCCCCTGGCTGGTACACTTCCCTGGCAGAGATTTCCGGCCAAAAAGCCGGCAGAGATTTGGAGGAACACCGTGGCCGACGCACAACCCCCCGCTTTTCAACCATTTGTATCGCCCAACCAGAGTCCCAGGGAGTTTACCTTGCGCGCCGTACTGCTGGGCTCGTTTTTCGGCCTCGTTTTTGGCGCCGTCACCGTGTATGTGGGTCTGAGGGCGGGGCTTACGGTGGCCGCGTCGATTCCCATCGCGGTGCTGTCGATCAGCATTCTGCGCGTCTTTGGGCGCAGCTCGATTCTGGAAAACATCATTGTTCAGACGACGGGCAACGCGGGCCAATCGATTGCCGCGGGGGTGATTTTTACGCTTCCGGCCCTTATTTTTCTAGGCTTTGACCTGGAGTACTGGCGCATCTTCGCGCTGGCCTTGATTGGCGGATTTCTGGGCGTGTTGTTCATGGTGCCGCTGCGCCGCGAGCTGATTGTGGAGGAGCACGGCAACCTGAAGTTTCCCGAGGGCACGGCCTGCGCCGACGTTTTGATTGCCGGCGAGAAGGGAGGCTCGTTTGCCAGCCGGGTCTTCTTCGGGCTGGGGCTGGGCGCGGTCTATACCTTCTTCCAGAATGAGAACCTCTTTGGCGTGTGGCCCGGAACGCCGGAGTTTCAGCCCGACTTTGGCCCGCATCACGTGATGAAGGGCGCATCGATCAAGGCCGACGCGACCCCGGAGTACCTGGGCGTGGGCTACATCATCGGGCCCAAAACGGCGGGCGTGATGGTGGCCGGGGGCGTGCTTTCGTGGCTGGTGTTGATGCCGTTGATCTACTTCTTCGGAAAAGAGGTGGGCCATCCGATTTATCCGGGGACAGTGCCCGTGGAGATGATGGGTCCGAGCGATATGTGGAAGACGTACATCCGGCCCATCGGCGCCGGGGCGGTGGCGGCGGCGGGAGTGATTGCCCTGATGAAGACCATGCCCACCATTATCAGCGCGCTGGCCTCGGGATTTAAAAAGATGCGCGGCGGCGCGGGGGCCGCGGCTGAACCCATCCGCACGGAGAAAGACTTCTCGATGGGCACGGCGATGATCGGCTCGGCGCTGCTGATCGTGATCATGTTTCTCTTCCTCTACTTCAAGCCGGTTCCCGGAGCGCAGGTGAGCTTGTTTGCCAACCTGGCCGCGGCGCTGCTGGTGGTGGTTTTTGGATTTCTGTTTGTCACCGTCAGCTCGCGGATTGTGGGCCTGATTGGCAGCTCGGCCAACCCCATCAGCGGCATGACCATCGCCACGCTGATGGCCACCAGCGCGATTTTTCTGGTGGAGGGCTGGACGACGCCGGCCTTCGGCGCGCTGGCAATTACGATTGGCGGCGTGGTATGCATCGCCTCGGCGGAGGCGGGCGACACCTCGCAGGATCTGAAGACCGGATTTCTGGTGGGCTCCACGCCGCGGATGCAGCGATTCGCTTTTTTGATCGGCATCGTGGTTTCCACCTTCGCCATCGGCGGCACCCTGCAAGTGATGAACACCGGCGCACAGGAGTTCAGGGCGGCCCCGCAGGCATGGAATATCAATGCGCCGCACGACGGCGTCAGTGTCCAGAAGGCAGTGGGCCTCAGCGAGCAGTTCCCGGTGATCAACGCGGATAAGACGAAGACCGTACACCACAAGAGTGAGTATGTGCTGCTGAACGCGCTTGGCTCGCCGGAGCTGCCCGACGGCAAGTACCTGTATTCGCCGCAGAGCGGGCAGATCGAGGTGCAGTGGATTCCGGGCATCGGCAGCGAGAAGATTGCCGCGCCGCAGGCGAGGCTGATGGCCACCGTGATCAGCGGAATTCTGAGCCGCAAGCTGCCCTGGGGGCTGGTGCTACTGGGCGTGTGCATTGTGATCACCGTGGAGCTGTTGGGCATTCGCTCGCTGGCCTTTGCGGTGGGGGCGTATCTGTCGATCGGGACGACGCTGGCGATCTTTGTGGGCGGCGTGATGCGCTGGCTGGTGGACGCGGCTCTCAAGAAGGCCGGCGGCGACCCGGAGGCGGAGGGCGACGTTTCGCCGGGCTCGCTGTATGCATCAGGGTTGATCGCGGCGGGCGGAATAATCGGGCTGCTGGGCGTGGGTCTGAAGTTCTACGAAAATTACTTCAACAAGGACAACCCCATCGCCATTCCGCACAGCATCTTCTATAACAATGGCGTGTCGGTGGCGGCGTTTGCGGCGCTGGCGGGCTCGCTGTATTACTTTGCGCGCAAGCCGCTGAAGAAGTGAGCGACTTCCCGCTCGAACGGCAAGGAGCGATCCTGGTTTCGGCATCCGAAGCAATCTTGCAGATTGTGATAAAGTAAGAACGCGAGGATGTGCATGAGGCCCAAAAGAACATTCACCGTCCTGATTGAGCAAGACGAAGAGGGCTATCTGGTCGCCACAGTTCCAGCCCTTCGCGGCTGTCATACGCAGGCGAAAAGCCTCGATACTCTGATGAAGCGCGTACGCGAAGTTATCGCTCTGTGTCTCGAAGAGGAAAAGAACCAGCCCGGCGCGCTTGCTTTAAGTGGTTTGTCTCTTCGATGTCACTCTTTGCTCCTGCTCACAGGATTCGCCAAACGACATAGGAAAACCACAGACAGAACTTCCGACGTAGCGCATGATAATAAATGCGTGATGTTTTTTCGAAGAAGGAGCCGAAGATGCGCACCACCCTTGCCATTGACGATGATGTGCTGTCGGCCGCCAAAGAGATGGCAGCCAATGAGCGGAAGAGCGTGGGCGAGGTGATCTCCGCGCTGGTCCGGACGGCGATGCGGCCTGCGCAGGTCAGCCGCGCCACGCGCAATGGCGTTCCGCTGCTCGCAGTGCGTCCGGGCACGCCGAAAGTAACCTCCGCTTTGGTCCATCAACTCCGCGACGAGACGCAGTGACTCAGACCACGATAAAATAATAAAAGCTATAGCTATAGATATCCCACCTTTGGCGCGAAAAAACTGCGCCGAAGGTGGGGCACACATGTTTGTGGCAATCCGGCAACGCCCCTTACCGCTGCAGGGTGAAGTTCACGGTCACCGTGGTCTCCACCTCGACGGGCTGGCCATCGAGCAGATAGGGGCGATAGCGCCAGGTTCTGACAGCATCGAGCGCGGCCTGCTGCAAGACCGCAGGTCCGCTGATGACGCGCAGGTTCTCGATGACGCCGGTTTTGGAGATGATGGCCGCCAGCGTCACCGTGCCGCTGATTCTGGCATTTCTGGCAATGATGGGATAGGCCGGCATTATTTTCTGGATCAGCAAGCCTTCCACAGTGCCGGAGGAGACGCGCAGCAGGGTTTGCGCGGCGGGGCGTACGACGGGCACCTCCGCGGGCTTGCGAAAGAGATCGTTGCCGGGATCTGTCAAGCTGGACGATGCGGGAATGACTGGCGGATCGGGTACGGCAGGAATGACGATGGCCGACGGAATCGTGCGCGGCGCCTGAAATGGATCGTTCTGCGCCTCGATAGTGGGGCGAGTCGTCTGAACGGGTTGCGGCGGCAACTGGGGCTTGGGCGGGACAAAGACTTCCATGAGGAAGGCGCTCACCTGGGGCGTCAGCATCGGGGGAAAGATGAGCGGAACCAGGATGAAGGCCACCAGGATGGAGGCGTTGCAGGCGAAGGCCGCGAGCATCCATTGACGGCTGCGGGTGTGGATTCTGCATGCGGATTCGAAGGTTGAGTCTTCAAACATGGCCTGCCTCCTGTAGAACGAATTCAGCCGCACCGGCTGGAATGCGGAGGCCATGAGCGAAACCAGAGTAAACGTACTCTTACCGTGATTGTGCAAGGTGGCTTTTTCTTAAGGAAAAAGCCACTTGGCAGAGTAGCTTTCGGGATACAACTACTCTGGTTTCGTTAATGTTCAGACGCGAGCGAGCTCACCCGCCCGGCGCGCTAGTTGGGCGCGGGGAGCGGGGCTTTTGGCACTCCGCAAATCCCAATCGGAACCACTGTACTTAGATAGACACCGAAGATGGGGAAAGTGTTCCCGGGGGAATTATAGAAATGATCTGATTCAGTTTATATTCCAAGTAAGCATACCCTCAGGGGCTAAAGCCCATAACTTTATCAGGCATTTTGCGGCACGACTGAAGTCGTGCCCTGACGCTTCTTGCTCCAACCTTTGCATTTTTGAAGTAGCAAGCAAAAAAGCATCCCTCAGGGGCTAAAGCCCATAACTTTATCAGGCATTTTGCGGCACGACTGAAGTCGTGTCCTGACGCTTCTTGCTCCAACCTTTGCATTTTTGAAGTAGCAAGCAAAAAAGCATCCCTCAGGGGCTAAAGCCCGTAACTTTATCAGTCATTTT
>Ga0326728_10009403_pt1 | contig 23563 bp, 25 predicted proteins | sample MB3enrmetagenome_FD_207602 | JGI IMG/M metagenome (GOLD analysis project Ga0326728, IMG submission 207602) | Lab enriched peat soil microbial communities from McLean, Ithaca, NY, United States - MB31MN | ecosystem: Environmental > Terrestrial > Soil > Wetlands > Peat | place: USA: New York... | reverse complement strand
GCTTCGACCACACGACGGAAGGTTGGGAACTCTGCCGCAAGCGTTTGGCGGAGTTTCCCCACCTCGCCATCGCGGTCGAATCTGGCCAGCGCCTCCCGTTGGAACGACTGGTGGGCATGGGACACCGCATCTATCCCATTCATCCGCGCCGCTCCAAGTCGTATCGCACCCGTCGGCTGCCCAGCGGCACCAAGACGGATCGCGCCGATTGTTGGGCGCTCGCCGATGCGTTGCGTTTGGAAGGGGAAGCGTGGGCTCCACTGCAAACACCCGAACCACTCGTCCAACAGTTGCGGTTGTTGTGTCGGGACGAGGTCGCGCTGATCGAACAGCGGACGGCCTTGGTGAACCAGCTCCAGCAAGCGCTCTACGAGTATTATCCCGCGGCCTTGGAAGCGTTCGACAACTGGTGTGCGCCCTCGGCGTGGGCGTTTGTGGAGGCTTTCCCCACGCCCCAAGCGTTGGTGCAAGCAGGTCCGCGCCAATGGCAGAAGTTCCTGTTCGCGCACAGACTCCGCCGGCGGGAGACGAACGAGAAACGAATGGCCATCTTTGCCAAGGCCGACCAGTTTTGCGGCCCCACGTCGGTGACCGCCGCCAAAAGTGCTTTGGCGGTCGCCCTCGCGAAGTTATTGCTCACACTGGAACGGCAGTTGACCCGCTACCGCACCCTCATCCAAGACTGTTTCAAAGCCCATCCGGCGCACGCCATCTTTGCCTCACTACCAGGAGCCGGCGCCAAGTTGGCACCACGGTTTTTGACTGAACTGCTCGTTTTGCCAGTGCTGGCACAACAGCCGCAAACTTGGCAGTGCTTGGCTGGGATGGCACCGGTGAGTTATCAATCGGGACAGGTGTCCGTCGTTCATCTGCGCCGCCAGTGCAACCGATTCCTCCGCCATGCCGTCCACCTCTGGGTCGATCTGAACCGTCATTCTTGCGATTGGGCGCAAATCTACTATGCGGCACATCGCCAAAAGGGACAGAGCCACGCTTGTGCTGTCCGTTGCCTGGGCATGCGCTGGCTGAAGATCCTCGCCGCCATGATCCGCCATCAGATGCCGTATGACGCCGCGCTACATGCCCGCAATCAATTGCAGCATGGATCATGGGTACTACAGTTGCAGCCAGACCACCCAGTCGCAAACCATGCCGTGTGATCGACGACAGTACAACATCGTCAACAACCAATAACTTTTATGAAAAATCACTTGCTTGCACAGAGAACTTCTGCGCTATGCATTTATGGAGGAGAATACGAACAGCAGACGCTTAACGCTCAAGATGAGTTACAGAGGCCCGCCCGCCAGCGCGCGACTCGGTTAGCTCCATCGGATCGCCGGGCACACAGACTCATGGCGGAGGAACAGTGGAATCACTATCGTCGAAAGATGAAATCAATGCAGCGAGACTTGGAAACCGCTTCTCGAGCTCCAACAAAGCGTCTTCGAGACCCTTATCGCGATACTCAGGATTATATGGGGACAATATCACGAGGCAAAACTACCTAGTCAGATCGTCATTGGCCTCTCGAAGTTTGGCGAAGACGGAATTTCTCTGCATGATTCATTGGCGATTTGTGTGCTGGTCGGTGGATTCTTCGTGCTTATTTTCGGCATAGCGCTTGTCCTGAGGGCGACCAAAGGGGAATCGAACAAGAAACTCTAACCATCACTTCACTCCGTTCTGCGCCGAACAATGGTTTCCCTTGAGATGGTTTTTCCGGTACAACGGTGCCCGATGCGAATCGTGGAGATACGGGAAAAGACGGTTTCGATTGCCTCGGCCATTACCAATGCCTACATCGATTTCTCCAAGATGACGTGCTCGGTGGTCGCGTTGCTCACCGATGTCGTGCGCGATGGGAAGACGGTCGTGGGGTACGGGTTCAACTCCAACGGACGGTATGGCCAGGGATCGTTGATGCGGGAACGGTTCTTCCCGCGTCTGCTGGCTGCCGATCCCAAGACGCTGGTGGATGAAACGAGCGAGAATCTTGATCCGTTCCGGATCTGGACCACGCTCATGAAGAACGAGAAACCCGGCGGTCACGGCGAACGATCGGTTGCGGTGGGCACAATTGACATGGCGGTGTGGGACGCCGTTGCCAAGATTGCAGGGAAACCGTTGTACCGACTCCTCGCCGACCGGTATGGCAACGGTCAGTGTGACTCCAAAGTGTGGGTCTACGCCGCCGGCGGTTATTACTATCCGGGAAAAGATATGACGGCCCTGAAGAAGGAGATGAAGGGCTACCGCGACATCGGTTATCAGGTTCTGAAGATGAAGATCGGCGGAGCGGCGATCGAGGAAGACATCCGACGGATCGAAGCGGTGCTCGAAGTGGTCGGCGACGGCAAGTTTCTGGCGGTCGATGCGAATGGGCGGTTCGATCTCGAAACGGCGATCGCCTACGGCGAAGCGATGAAACCCTACGGCCTGTTTTGGTACGAAGAAGCAGGCGACCCGCTCGACTACGCCCTGCAAGCCGAACTTTCCAGGCATTACCACCTGCCGATGGCAACGGGCGAGAATCTGTTCTCGCATCAAGACGCCCGCAACCTGATCCGCTACGGCGGCATGCATCCAGACCGTGATTGGCTGCAATTTGATTGCGCGCTCTCGTATGGATTGGTCGAGTATCTGCGGACGCTCGACGTGTTGAAGCAGTACGGCTGGTCCACGCGCCGGGTGGTGCCCCACGGCGGACATCAAATGTCTCTCAACATCGCCGCCGGTCTGCATCTCGGCGGCAACGAGTCGTATCCGGGTGTCTTTCAGCCGTTCGGCGGTTTTGCTGACGGCATTGCGGTTGAGAATGGATACGTCGGCTTGCCGGACGCGCCAGGCGTCGGATTCGAGACCAAAGCCGAACTCTACAAGCTGATGAAATCGCTGAGCGGTTAGAAATCTCACAGTTTCCAAGGAGGCGGCGGGCCAGCCCGCCCTACCGGAGACCCGGCAGGGCGCGGCGGCTCACCGCGCCGTCAGTTGGGTTGGAACCGGTTCTCATCAGCGCGGACAACGTTTTTGGAGAGTATAATGGGAGCAACCAAAAGAAAATCCGCCAGCCTGTTCAGTCACCTCTATTTTCAGGTGATTCTGGCGGTCTTGCTCGGGATTCTCGTCGGCTTCCTCAAGCCGGATTTGGGGGCATCGCTCAAGCCGATCGGGGACGGGTTCATCAAGCTCATCAAGATGCTGCTGGCGCCCATCATCTTCGGCACGATCGTTGTCGGGATTGCCAGGATGGGCGACATGAAGGAAGTGGGCCGGGTTGGAATCAAAGCGCTCGTCTATTTCGAGATAGTGTCGACGATAGCGCTGGTCATCGGGCTGGCCGTGGTCAACGTGCTGAAGCCGGGAGCCGGAATGAACGTCGATGTCGCCACGCTCGACACGAAAGGGCTTGCGGCGTACACGTCGGCGGCCCGGTCGCGGAACGCCGTTGATTTCTTCCTGAACATCATCCCGTCCAGCGTCGTGGATGCGTTTGTCACAGGAAACATGCTGCAGGTGATTCTGTTTTCCGTGTTGTTTGGTCTGGCGCTGGCGCGGTTTGCCGACCGCGGCAAAACGACCGTGGACCTGATCGACTCGGTATTGCGCGGCTTGTTCGGCATCGTGGCGATGATCATGCGGCTGGCTCCGGTGGGCGCGTTTGGCGCGATGGCGTTCACGGTGGGGAAATACGGGCTTGGATCCCTGGCCTCGCTCGGACGATTGATGGTAGCCGTGTACATCACGAGCCTGGCCTTCATCGTTGTCGTTCTCGGAAGCGTCGCCTGGCTCAGTCGCGTCTCCTTCTGGAAATTCCTGAAGTACATCAAGGATGAAATGGTCATCACGTTCGCCACCTGTTCGACCGAGGCGGTGTTGCCGCAGATGATGGTAAAACTTGAGAAACTTGGCTGTGCCAAACCCGTGGTCGGTCTGGTTCTCCCGACCGGTTACGCCTTCAATGCCGCCGGCACTTCCATTTACCTCACGATGGCGGCGATTTTTGTCGCGCAAGCGACCAACACCCGCCTGACGCTTTGGGATCAGATCATCGTGCTGGGAGTGCTGGTGCTCACGTCGAAGGGTTCCGCCGGCGTCGCCGGAGCCGGCTTTGTGACGCTGGCCGCGACGCTGGCTTCGATGGATAAGATCCCGGTGGCGGGTTTGGCCTTGTTGCTGGGCGTCGATCGCTTCATCAACGAAGCGCGGGCGGTGACGAACCTCATCGGCAATGGCATCGCGACGATTGCCGTCGCCCGGTGGGAAAACGCATTCGACGAGAAACAAGCCCGCGCCGTTCTGAACGGCGGGGAAGACAGGTTGGAGACCGGGTGTTGACCTTCGATTCGGACCTCAGCGGCCACGCAGGAACAACTTTGAAGACGGCCGTTTGCTCCATCCCAATGTCGCAGGATTTGACGATGTCGTTGTCTTCGGGTTCTTCCATGAATTTCATGGCCGCGCGCGGGTGGCGGTTGAGGCGGCCCGTGACCACGTACGGGATGGCGTACCCTGTCAGCCGCAGTTTCTCCGTATCGGCTGACCACGTCAGGCTTTTACGCTGCTGTAGCAGGATTACTCGACAAGGAAACCTTGCTGCAGGATTTCATCCGGTATCACGAGCGCAGCCTCGTGCGGTCCGTAGCGGATCAGAGCAACCGGCTGACTCGCCACCAACGCCAGCAGTTGATCGTCATCCAATTGTTGGAACAGCTCGTTGGCCGGCCGCGTGGCAACCAGTGTGATCGACGGTGACGCAGTCGGGACCATCGCCACCGGTGCGGTCTGAGTGTCGGCCACCATGCTTGGGGGTAACGGTTGCGTTTCCACGTACACCACGGCCGGTGCCGCACGTAAAGTGGCTTGGATCTCCTTCGCGGTCTGAACCGTCGCCGGGCGCTCCCGTGGCCGCAACCAGATCAACACTGCCCCGACCGCCGACAGCACCAGTAGCGCCTGCCGCAACCGGCGGACATGCTGTCGCCGTCGCGCCTCCTGCACCATTTGGCGCAGCATCGACTGATCAGACTCGGCGGAGGCGGTATCCGTCAGAATGTCGTTCAACAGTTGTTCAGTTTTCCCGGGAGGCTTCATCTTTCAGAAATGCGACAAGAAGTTCTTTCAATCGCCGCCGGGCGCGCACCAGACGCGAATCTACCGCTTGCTCCGTGACATTCAGACTGCCGGCGATTTCGCGCACCGATTCTCCGTGATAGTATTTCCGTTCCAACAACTCGCGTTCCTCGGCCGGCAGATCGCTGAGGCTCCGTTCCAGGAGGACAAACAAATGCGTATCCAATTCGGGCTGGGCCGGTTGATTGTCAATTTGCTGCCACTGGAGAAACCGCCGCAGGAGGGAAGTCTGCCGCTTCCTTCTGCGTGCCTCGTCCACCACGGCGCTACGGGCCAACACGGTCAGCCAGCTCCAGAAAACGGCTTCCGAATCAAACCGTCGGACATGCCGCGCCACCCGCAGCGCGGTCAACTGGAGCGATTCACGCGCCGCGTCTTCATTGCCGCGCGTCATTGCGAACAGATACCGGAGCAACCGGGGAAAATAGGCCTCCTGGAAACTGCGAAACGCTTCTTCCTCGCCCCGGGCCATCCGGGCAGTCAATCCCGCAATGTCTATGACCGATGGCGGCTGGTCCTCGGACATAAACGCGTAGCGTATCAGAGCCGACGCGCCAAGCGGAAGCGGGATTGCATTCGTGACCATCGTTTCATTGGGCGCGGGAACCGGGTTTCGGCGGCATGGCTTTGGGGTCTTCTCGCGGAAGATTCTGGAGCACCTCATCTATGACCTGCAACTGATTGGGATCGCCCACCGCGATCAACAGGCCCGTGTCCTTGTGAAAACTCATCGTCGGCAGATTGGCATTGCCCAGCATTTTCCAGCCCGTGTTGATGGCGGTGGTGATGCTATCAACCGAGTTGTTATTGAGATACGGACCGAGTTGATAGAACCGGCACCTTTTGGGGAGCGCGGGGGGACCCTGCTTGTAGAAATACCAAACTGTGTCCTGATCCACGGGACCGCCGGCAGAACTGAACCCGCACCAGGAATTGTAGGGGGAAGTGTGCCATGCACCGTCGGGACCCATGATCATGGGTGCATGGGCATGTACCATCGCGTCAAAAAGCTGGACGACATTCGTATGCCGAAGCTTCAACGGCGGCAGCACTGCATCCTCGTCCTCCTTGAGAATGATTGCATTCAACGGATGGCCGGACGCTTTGTTAATGGCCTCCACGAGCTGCCCGGGAGTTCCGCCCCGGAAATCCAGATCGAATTTCGGCAACTCCGGCTTTCGATCTTCCGTTGCCGCCTTGCTCGTCACCGGTGCCGAAGCACCACCCGCGCCTTCGGCGGCGATGAGGCCGTGGACGCTCACGAAAACTGCCAGAAGAATCACGACGGTTGGTTTCATGGTTTCCTTTCTATTGAGTTATTACTGGCTCCTACCTTGATACACGCTCGCCACGCCAAAATCCTGCGGAAATAGTTCGCAGCAAAATCAGTTTTGGTTCCAACAGGGAGCAAACGGGTTCCTGAGGATGGCGCTTGCGGGACTTTTTCGCAAGCATCGTGTCACCGGTTGGCCGCGGAATCAGCCGGTATTCGGCAAACCAGATTTCCTTTCCAAACGCGCGGATGGCGGTTGAGGCAGCCGGTGACCGTGTACGGGATGGCGCAGCCCCAACGCGGTTTCTCCTGCACCAGAACGGGACGAAGATTGAACTTGGGGTTGTGGAGGAAGCTCAGTGGAACAACAAGTCATTGGGTCATCAACGGCTTCTCGGGCCTTGACCTCAATGCCGCCCCCAAAGTTCCGCAAATTCGGAGAGCCGTTGTCGCAACGCTTGGTGAAACGGAGGATTGTCGAAGGGTCTCTGACGCGCTACACTGCGCGGGCATGAACCGCCTGCTCTTTGGCGACAACCTGAAGTGGCTGCGGGACAGAAATATCTTCGCAGACGCCAGCGTTGATCTCGTCTATCTCGACCCGCCGTTCAACTCCAACGCCAACTACAACGTCCTGTTCAAAGAAGCATCGGGCGAGGCCAGCCAGGCCCAGTTCCATGCCTTCACCGACACGTGGGATTGGACGGCGGACGTGGACGCCACCTACGCTGAGTTCGTGGACAACTGCCCCAACGCCGGCGTCGTCGAACTGGTCGGGGCGCTGAAGAAGTTCCTCAAGACCTCGCCGATGATGGCCCACCTCGCCATGATGGCTCCGCGACTGGTCGAACTCCACCGCATTCTCAAACCGACCGGCTCGCTCTGTAGCCGTTGCACTTGCTAACAGGGACATGTATAAATTCCACAAGTCGATGAGTATTCTCCCCTGCCATCATGACGAGAGTGCGGTGGCTCAAATCGCCCCCACAGTGGAATTGCTGAAGACCCTCGACACGAAGTATCCCAACGTGCTCAACGCAGAGAAGATCGTGCCTGCGGATTATCACGGCAAGAAGGTGTTTCGTTCAGCCGTCGAGACGATTCGCGGGCAATACATTGCCTCATCAATCACATCTCGCCATGCGACAATACATGCGATTCTCGATGGCTTACGAGAACAAGAAAAGATTGCGGACTTTGAAGAATCCGGAAAAACAAAGCGATACGATTTTGAAATCCTGTTCAGCAGGGAGCCTCGAGTTGCGAGCGCGTTGGAAGTGAAGGGCGGAGAAGGCAACAGCGTCAACATATCTGAGCGCCCGCTTTGGGCGTCTGAGTTTTTGGTCTGGTGCCATTTGGATGGAGCGATTACGAATCAACCATCTCACGGCGCTCATGCCATCATTTTTAATCGGTTGGCGGGCGAGCTTGTGAAACGCAAGAAGCGCGTCGATGCACTGTTGATTCGAGATGCGCTTTGCGGTTCACCGCTTCGGCCTTGTCCGAAATACAAAGCGGGAATTGACCCTGCTAAGATCGCCCCGGACGTCTTCTTATTTCCTCAAGCTGTTCCGAGCCCAAAGAAACCTCGTCCGCCCGTGCATACACTCGACACCCTGCGCTTGCCGAAGATGATCCTGGATTTTTTCGGCGTCCGTGAGAAGGACTATCCGCGTCATCTATGGGAAGTCTATGTTGAGGTGTTTAACAAGAAGACGCCGCGCGGCCACCGCCTCATGCGACATACAGTCATTCGGCATCAAGGGACGGTCTTGGCAGAGGGGGATGCGTATGCTTGAGACCCAGTCAGTTCTCGCGGGATTTGAAGCACCTCATGGCGTTCTGGCCCCCGTTTTGTGGCGAGGTTGCTACAACGCTAGAGAAGGCAGCATGCATCAGCTTGGCCCGTATGTGGGGAAAATGAAGTCCGGGATGGCACGGGCGTTAATTCAGTTTTATTCCAAGAAAGGAGATACGATTCTCGATCCCTTTAGCGGATCTGGGGTTGTTCCATACGAGGCTTTGGAACTTGGGCGAAATGCAATCGGTAACGACCTAAGCCCTTATGCGTATGTCCTCACCAGGGGCAAATTGAGCGCACCGCACTCGGAAAATGAGGCGTTCAAGCGTGCGAGTTGCTACATGGAGATGGCAGAGCGAGCAAAAGTCGACGTTGACCTGAACCAAATTCCGGAATGGGTTCGGGAATTCTTTCATCCGGAAACTCTCAAAGAGACGTTGTCCTTGTTCAGATTCTTAAGAGAACACGATGAGTGTTTTTTTCAAGCTTGTCTTCTAGGAATCCTCCACCACGTTCGTCCCGGCTTTCTGTCGTACCCCGCGAGTCACCTTGTGCCTTACTTACGCCGCAAGAAATACCCACCGGATGAATTTCCCAAAATGTACGCATATCGGGACGTGAGGTCACGGTTCTTAGCGAAGGTGAGGCGTGCTTACCGTCGGCACTCTCCAATTGATGCGTCACTTACATGGCAGGTTCTCCGCGAGAACGCCATGCATTTGAGTCTCCCTGACGCTTCTGTTGATGCAATTATTTCAAGTCCTCCCTATTTTGGGGCTTTGGACTATGGACGCGACAATCGCCTACGACTTTGGTTTTTGGGTGTCCAGAACTACAAGGAAGTTGAGAGACAGCTCACATCAAGCGACAAGGTTTACGTCCCGCAGATGACTGAGGTTGTGAAAGAGATGTACCGGCTGCTGAAAGCCGGCAAGGTGGCCGTGTTGGTCCTTGGTGACTACCAGCGGAATGGCAATATCGCGGATTCGGCACAAACCATTGCTGGAATTGCAGCGGAACTATTGCCTCGGAGATTGGTTACCGAACAGATCGTTGACGACGCAATCCCCGACGAAAGAAGGGCGCGACGCAAGACGCGCACGACAATGAAGGATCGTATCCTTGTCTTGCGAAAAGTACTTTAACAGGGCGAGTTGATGAAGAATTGGGGGGGGGCGCCCCATCGTTTGTGCGGCTGCGGGCGGTGGAATTCCGGCGATGGCTCACTTCAGATCGGCACGATGCAGTCGGCGACGTTGTGGCTCGGCGAGTTCACGGCGCGGCTCACCGGATAGTATTCCATCTCGGTGCTGTCGTATGGCTTGAGTAACCTCAGCAGGTGCGCAAGCTCGGCATCGGGATCGAGCCACAGGTTTTCCTTCTCGCGAGGCAGTATTGCCGGCATTCTATCGTGAATGTCCTTTAATAACTCGTTGGCGTCGGTGGTATCGCGCCGAAAAACTTTGAATCCAAGCCGCTGTACTGCTAAAAAGATCTCCACTCTGCCTTTGAAAAAGGAGACGTGATTGGCGGTGAATACGAACCGTCGGCAAACCCGAGCAGAGGAGGTATCCAATACGACTCCGAGGCAGGGCTTGCTGTCCGAACTGGAACGGCCCACGCGGGAGCATTTTCGGATTTTGCTGTTGTGTTGGGGGGGCTGGGTTTTCGATTTCTACGACCTGATCCTTTACACGTTCCTGCTCATTCCCATCGGCCAAGAACTGCATCTTTCCAACGTCGCGTTGTCCTACGTCCTCGGTGCCTCCTTGGGCGCCACGGCCATCGGCGGAGTCGTCTTTGGCTTCTTGTCGGATCGCTTCGGGCGGAAGAACGTGTTGCAGTGGACGATTTTGACATACAGCGTCGGGACATTCCTGAGCGGGCTGGCGACGAATCTCGGACTGCTCATCGTGTTCCGGATCATCACCGGCTTGGGTGTGGGCGGGGAATGGGCGACAGGGCAAACATACGTGAGCGAGACGTTTCCGCCGAACGTGCGCGGCCGCTACGGGGCCTTCATGCAAACCGGCGCGCCAATCGGAATTGCACTGGCGTCGGTGGTCGGTGGTTTTCTCGCGCCGGCAATCGGTTGGCGGGCTTGTTTTTTTGTCTCGCTGCTGCCCGCGCTGTTGGTCATCGTCATCCGCAGGACCCTGCCGGAATCGGATCTCTGGATGCAGCAGCGAAGATCGGAGGCCCGAGAGCCGGGATTTATGACGCTGCTGTCGGTGCAGCACCGTGCGCTGTTCGCCGCCTGTCTCCTGCTGGCGGTGTTTGACATGTCGGCGTACTGGTTTACGTACTCGTGGTTGCCGGGCTACCTCCAGCGGGAGCGGCATATGTCGGTAGTGAAATCCGCTCTCTGGATGCTGGTGACACAAACGGGCGGGTTTCTGGGTTATTTCACCTTCGGTTTTGTGGCGGACCGGCTGGGCCGCAGACCGGCGTACTCCATCTACTCCGTGCTGAGGGCGTTGGGCTTGGTGATGATCACGCTGCTCTGGGCGGCGGTGGCGCAGTATCCGTTTTTGCTGCTGGCCTGCATGTTCCTTGTCGGATTCGGGACGGGGATGTTTGGCGGCTACGGGCCGTTGTTTGCGGAACTGTTCCCGACCAATATCCGCAACTCGGCGATGGGCTCGGCCTTCAATCTCGCTCGCGGCGTGCAGTTCTTCACCCCTGTCATCATTGCGGTCATCGCAGGGCGCTATGGACTGGCGGGTGGCATCTCACTCGCGGCGCTCTTCGCTCTGCTGACTGGGGCTTGGATCTGGGTGTTTCCGGAGACAAAAGGAAGAAAGCTGTCTTCGCCTCTCGGATAGGACACGCTGGGCCCACGTCCGTCACGTGAAGATTATCGCCGCTTGCGTAGGAGGGCGCGATGCCTCGGCTTGCCGGCGTGCAGCAGCCGCCGTCAGTGGCTCACCTCAAATCGGCACGATGCAGTCGGCGGCGTTGTGGCTCGGCGAGTTCACGGCACGGCTCACCGGATAGTATTCCATCTCGGCGCTGTCGTAGGGCTTGAGTAGCCTCAGCAGGTGCGCAAGCTCAGCATCGGGATCAAGCCACAAGTCTTCCCTGCCGCGGGGCAGGATGACCGGCATCCGGTCGTGAACGTCCTTCAATAACTCGTTTGCTTCGGTCGTGATGATGGCACAGGATTTGATTTCCTCGCCTTCCGGCGGTTTCCACGTCTCCCACAGACCTGCGAACCCGAACGGCTCGCCACACTGGACCGGCAACCTGGCAAACATTCAACTGCTCGGCGCCGACGCGAAACCGACTTGGACCCGCGATGCCAACGGACTGACGGTTACGTTGTCCTCCACGCTCCGCCTCAACGTTGCTTCTTGAACGTGGTCGCGCCATTCTGAATCAGCGCCGTTAGCGTCTCATCATCAACAATCGTGAACACTTCTGTCTCTCGCGGCATTTCGACGATTATTCGGTTGCCCTCGATGTGATATTTACCCGCGTGCTCCTGACCGAGAGCGCGGACGAATACCGATCCGTTTGGAGAGAATTCGACCGTGAAATCAGCCTTCGCAAGACCGCCGCCAAAAGCGACCTGCCCGACATAAACGCCAGAGATGCTTTTGCCGCAGCCCGCAAGCATCATCGTGCCGACGAGGGCGACGATTGCGGAAATGGTTCGCAGAATTTGCATGGGGCGATGGTAGCGCGTTTCAAATTTCTTGCAAGCGCATCGTGAAATCTGCCACCATCATTGTGTGGCAACAGTCCGCGGCAAAGCAGGTCGTTACTTTGAGGAGCAGTAAATCAAGAAGGATTCTCAAGTGTCAGCAAGGTACGTTGGCACGATGCAGTCGGCGGCGTTGTGTCTCGGCGAGTTCACGGCCCGGCTCAGCGTCGGAATTCGAGTCTGTTCACCGTCCGCCAATTCAGCTATGATTTGGCTGCGATGAATCGGCCTGACAAACGCAGTGGCATCACAAACGACCCGAACCGCCCCGGCGACGAGCAATAGATCGTCCGCTTCGTCGGCCAGGTCATCACTTTGAGTATCGAGACGGTCAAGATTGTGCAGACTTTGCCGGCGCTGCAATGAGCAACAATACCCTTCCCGAAAGAATACCCGGGATGTGGGACGGGAAAGATAGCCCGAGGTACGCTCCACCGCCGCGCGTCAACGCAGGCCGGGCAAAACGAAGGTAGGCACATGCCGACTGAACCACAAGGCAAGAAACTCCCTAGCGCCGCCGGGCGTGGACTCGACCGGCGAGAAAGGAACTTTGACGGCGTGCCGGAGCCGGTTACTCTTGCGACATGGCGGGCGTGGTATCCGTTCACGTTGAACCAGTCCGCGAAAGATTGCGAGCAACGCGAGCACGCGGAAGAAGGCCGCCGCTTGGCTGAAGGAATCGGGCGGCTATTCTCGAACTCCTTGCTTGCGTATGAGGTGGTCAAAGGCGGGAAGTTGCCCCCGCGAAAAGCGGCGGCCTTGCGTGACGCTTTGCAGCCGGTCAAAATCATGGAGCGAGTGTTGCAGACACAAGAGGCAGCGGAGCGGGCATTGCGGGAGATTCAAGACGCGGCGCAACGTGGCGACGCCTTTGCGCTGGAATCATTGTGCGAAGTTGCGCGGGAAGCAATTGAAGCCCTTGAAGCCGTTGCCGACGCCCAACCCGATCTTGCGAGAGGCGCGGCGCGGGAGCGTGAAGCGTGGCCGGTGTTGGCTTCCCGATCCCGGAAAGAGTTGGCAGCGATTCAAGAGCGGCTTCGCGCCCTTCAACTTGGCGACGGCCTCTCCGTGCGCCGCGACGTGAAATCGTCCGGCTCGACAGCGCGCGCCTACGCGGAAGCTGTCCGCGACACCCTTTTGCAGAATCAGGACTTGCACACTTTCTTGCGCGACCTCTACAAAACCGATCCCGACTTACACAACTGTCCAGTGAACGCGCCGGAGTGGGCAAAAAATTGCGCGACGTTGCCGGCCTTCAACCGCACTCCCGAAAACTTCGCGGCGTGGTGGGCGGTAGCGGAAGCTATGCTGAAAGACCAGTGTGCGAACTTAGTTGACCGGCCAGAGTGGGCGGACACCACACGGCACAGCATTTGCCGGAGTGACTGGGGAGACTTGCGAGCCGGCACGGCGCACGCGCGCATCTTGGACAAAATCAAAGACGCCCTTTACAATCTCGCCTTGAAGTAACTCCCGCCGTTTTCCGCCGTGTTTTTCCTATGGCGGAAATCCACAAAGGAAAAGCCGTTTTCCGGCGCGCATGGCAGACTTGCCACAGTTGAAACCGAAACCAACAGGGCGGGGCGCAACAAAACAAGCGGATAATCCGCTACCGGATTTTTTGCGTCTCGCAAGCAAGGAGGTAGCCATGAGCTACTACGTTGAAATGATCCGCGTCAGTTCGCGCGCCATCCGCGCCATCGGCTACGACGGCAGCACGCTCTACGTGGAGTTCGAGACCGGCAAGACTTACCCGCACCCCGGCGTCCCGTACTACCACTTTGAGGGCCTAGTGCACGCTTCGTCGGTGGGCGCTTACTACAATGAACACATTCGAGGCAAATACAGATGAGGCGGCATCGTGAACAGCACGGCGCGAAACCCACAGGCTCACGCGGCCCTACAACGGTCTTGGATTGTAGGGCGGGATGCCCAGCGGGTATCCCGCCTGCATCCGTGGGTATTCGTGTGCATCTGTGGCTAACAATATGAGGCTTATCCCATGACAAGAAACGGCAAAATCGCCCGTCTCCCCCGCGACATCCGCAACCAACTCAACCGCCGCCTTGACGACGGCGAACCCGGCGTGCAACTCGTGACATGGCTCAACTCGCTGCCCGAAGCGCAAGCCGTACTGAAAGCCGAGTTCGCCGAACGTCCCATCAGCGAGCAGAACCTGTCCGAATGGAAAACCGGCGGCTACCGGCAGTGGCTGGACCAGCAGGAAGCCAAAGAATTGGTTCCGCTGTTGACCGACGAGGCCGACGAACTCGACCCCGCGACCGGCCCGCCGCTCACCGACCGGATGGCGGTCTGGTTGGCCGCCCGTCTCATGGTCGTGGTTCGGCGGTTGGCTGTCGCCGACCTGGACGATGCAGCCAGATGGAAGCTGCTGCACGAAACGGCTGCCGACATCGTGGCGTTTCGCAAGGGCGATCACAGCGGCGAGCGCCTCAAGCTCGACCAGGAACGGCTCGCGCAGCGCGACCAGGAAATACAAATCGCCCGGCAAAAAACCGTCGAGGCGATCAAGAAGGCCGCGCTCGATCCGGCCATACAGACCGCGCTCGCGGGCGAAGGCAACAACGACGAAAAAACCAATGCGCTCGGCCGCGCCATCTTCGGCGAGGAGTGGGAGGATATATGAGCGCCTTCCGAAATCCCATTGTAGGGCGCGACAGCCCGAAGGGTTTCGCGCCGAAGATGTCATATCGCCAGCGGCGCGAAACATCGGAGGCATTCGCGCCCTACAAAACCCCGTGCCGGAGGGTGAAATGAGCGCCTTCAAGATCCGGACGGGCCAGCGCGCTCCGACTGAATCCGACCAAATCAAACCAGATCAAACCAAAAAACCGGTGGATGAGTTGGAACCACTGCAACGGCGGCGCCATGGAGAAGCCGTCCCGCCCCCGATCAGCATGGAGGTGTCGCATTGACGTTGCATCGCGCCAAGGGCTGTTTTTGCGAAACGAACCCAAATCCGGCGGGACCTGCGTCTCGTGAAGCTGTAATGAGGATCAACGCCTGACAATTGAAGGACAATCAATGCGGCGAACAGGTCCGCACCGTCGCCGTCCTTCGCTTGTCGCTGGGGACTTGATTCACCCTGGAGATGTCGTTAGCCTGCAAGCGTGGGGCCGATTTGCCGACAGCTTCTCCCGGCGGGGAACAAAGCGATGCTGGGATGCGTCGTCTTTGCGTTTGAGCCGGCGAAGATCGTTGAGGTTTTCGTCGAGCGCGGGCACGGAGCCGCCGCCGTGAGAACCAGGGGTGAGCGGCGCGCAGGATGAAAACCGGTTTTGAAATCCAGTTCTCCGATCCGCGCTCGTCGGCGCGTGCGGGAAGGTTGCACACCGCACACGGGGTGGTCGAAACGCCGGCGTTCATGCCGGTGGGCACGCAGGCGACGGTCAAGTGCATGGCGCCGGGCGAATTGCGGGAGCTGGGCGCGCAGATCATTCTCGGAAACACGTATCATCTTGTCATCCGCCCCGGATTGGACGTGGTGCGCAAAGCGGGCGGGTTGCACAAGTTCATGGGCTGGGATGGGCCGATCCTGACGGACAGCGGCGGGTATCAGGTGTTTTCGCTGGCGAAGCTGCGGCGCATTACCGACGACGGCGTGGAATTCCAGTCGCATGTAGATGGAGCGACATTGTTTCTCGGGCCGCGCGAGGCGATGGCGGCACAGGCCGTCTTCGGCAGTGATGTTGTCATGGCGTTTGACGAATGTCCGGCGTGGCCGTGTGACCGAGAATACGCTTGCAGATGCGTCGAGCTGACACTAAAGTGGGCGGCTCGCTGTCGGGAAGCTGTCAGCTTTCAGCCGTCAGCGGCCGGTGGAAGGCAGTTGGTCTTTGGAATCGTGCAAGGCAGCGTATTTGCAGACCTGCGCGAGAAATGCGCGCGCACGCTTGCCGCCATGAATTTTGACGGTTACGCCGTTGGCGGCGTCAGCGTTGGCGAACCGCCAGCGGAAATGATGCGCCAGGTCGAGATGACGACGCCGCGATTGCCGGAGGAGAAACCGCGGTACGTGATGGGCGTGGGCACGCCGCCGCAAATGTTGGAGATGATCGCGCGCGGCGTGGACATGTTTGACTGCGTGTTGCCGACGCGCGCCGGTCGGAACGGCAAGGTCTTCACGGCGAGGGGTTCGTACGCGATCAAGAACGCGCAGTACCGCGAGGATTTCGGGCCGCTGGAAGAAGGGTGCGCGTGTTACGCGTGCCGGAATTTCACGCGCGCCTACGCGCGGCATTTGTTTGGGGCCAACGAGATTCTCGGTTTGCGCCTGATGACGTGGCACAACCTGCACGCGTATTTGAATTTGATGCGCCGCGCGCGCGAGGCGATTGCGGCGGGCGCGTTTGCGGAATTTAAGGAAGAATTTATCGCCTGTTATACGGAGAACACGGAGACACATGAAACTGATTGAAGTGCTGGCCTTGATGCCGCCAACGCAGCCGGGCACGGAGCCGAATCCGACGGGGCAAATGCTCCAGATGGTCGGGATGTTCGTGATCCTCGGCGTGATGTTTTATTTCCTGCTGATCCGCCCCCAGCAGAAGCAGCGCAAAGACCAGGAGAACATGATCAAGAACGTCAAGAGCGGGGATCGCATTTTGACGACGGGCGGGATTTACGGCATCGTGACCAACGTCAAAGAGAAATCGTTGATGGTCAAGATCGCCGACAACGTGAAGGTCGAAATCGCCAAGAGCGCCATCGGCAGCGTGGTCCAAAAATCCGCCGAGTCCGACGGCTCAAGCAGCTAGCAACCGGATCGCATCACTATGAACAAACAGTTGGGTTGGAGATTCGCAATCATCGCCGCCGTCGCGCTGGTTTCCGTTTACGCCTTCGAGCATTACGGAATCAGCCTCGGTCTCGACCTCAAGGGCGGCACGTCGTTCCTGTTGAAGATGGACCTTTCCCAGATCGACAAGGTGGGCCGTCCGCAGGCCGTGCGACAGGGCATCGAGATCATTCGCAAGCGCGTCGATCAATTCGGCGTGGCCGAGCCGGTCATCCAGCAGGAAGGCGAGGATCGCATTCTGGTGGAGTTGCCCGGCCTGGAGGAACAGCGCCGCGCGGAAGCGCAGCGCACCATCGAGCAAACGGCGTATCTCGAATTTCGGCTGGTGCATCCAAAGAATGACGAGCTTCAAGCTGAAGCGCTCAGCGACCGGAGTTTCGCCCCGCCGCTTGGCTATACAAATCTGACGCAGGTGGAGACGCGCGAGGGTGCGCCCGTCAAGAGGTCCTATTTCGTCAGGCTCCGCCCCGAGTTAACCGGCAAGTACGTCGAACGCGCTTATGTCGCCTACGACCAGATGGGTCAACCGGAAATTGCGTTGCAATTCAATAGCGAAGGCGCGGCAATCTTCGGGCGCGTGACTTCTGCCAATGTCGGCCATCAATTGGCCATCGTGCTGGATGGCGAAGTGCAATCGGCGCCTGTGATCAAGGATGCGATCATGGGCGGTCGCGCCTCGATCTCGGGAAATTTTACCATTCTTGACGCGCAGCGTCTGGCAAGTGTGCTGGAAAACCCGTTGCAGGCGCCCGTGAAGATTCTCGAAGTGCGCGGCGTCGATCCGTCCCTGGGCAAAGACTCGATCGACAGCGGCATTCACGCAGCGGTGATTGGTGCCGTGGCCGTGGTGGTGTTCATGGCGGTTTACTACCTGGCGGCAGGCCTCGTCGCCGACCTTGCGTTAATCTTCAACATTCTGATCACCGTTGGCGTGCTGGCGATGTTCAAGTTCACGCTCACGCTGCCCGGCATTGCCGGCATCGTCCTCAGTATCGGCATGGCGGTGGACACCAATGTGCTGATTTACGAGCGCGTGCGAGAGGAGCTCGGCACCGGCAAGCCGTTGCGCGCCGCCGTCGCGGCGGCCTACTCGCGGGCTTTTCGCGTGATTTTCGATGCGCACGTCACAGCGATCCTCACGGCAGCGATTTTGATTTGGAAGGGCAGCGGTTCCGTCAAAGGATTTGGAGTCACACTGGCCATCGGTCTGCTCGCCAACTTGTTCTCGGGCGTGTTCGGCACGCGGACGGTGTTCGATTGGCTGATCGGGAAGGGCTGGCTCAAGTCGTTCCAGATGCTGCACGTGTTCCGTCAACTGCCGCATATCAATTTCCTCGGCGTCTGGAAAATCGTCTTTGCCAGTTCCTGGGCGCTGATTATAGCTGGCATGATCATGTTCGTGCACCGCGGCGGCCTGGACGTCGGTCGCGGCGAAGTGTACGGAATCGACTTCAAAGGCGGCGACACGGCGACGCTTGGCTACGCGCAGAAGGTGGATGCCGACCAGATCAGGCGCAGCCTGGAGGAAAACGGCTTCAAGGAAGCCTACATCCAGTACGGACACACCATGGGCGTTGGCGGAGATGTGTTGGCGCTCCGGTTGCCCGAAGGCCAGACCGAGGCGGTTGTCAAACATCTTCAGGAAAAATTCCCGGCAGCCCAGTTCAAGGAGCTCAGCCGGGAACGAGTGGGTGCAGTCGTCGGCGGCGAATTGCTGAACAATGCGCTCTGGGCCGTGGCGGCCTCGCTCATCGCGATCATGGTTTACCTCGCGTTTCGCTTCGGTGAATTCTCGTACGGCCTGGGCGCGCTGATTTCGCTGATCCATGACGTGCTGATGACCGTCGGCTTGTTCTGTCTCTGGCCGTGGCCCCATCGCACGTTTTCCATGCCCGTCGTCGCTGCCATCTTGACGTTGATCGGTTATTCCATCAATGACAAGATCGTCATCTTCGACCGGATCCGGGAGAACCGGAAGCTGACGGGCGGCAAACTGAGCCAATTCGACCTGATCAACCGCAGCATCAACGAGACGCTGTCACGAACGATTCTGACGGCCGGCACCGTGTTTCTGTGCGCCCTGGCGCTGTACGTGTTCGGCGGGCGCGTGCTCAATGACTTTGCCTTCTGCTTTGTCGTGGGCGTGGTGACGGGCACGTATTCGTCCATCTACATCGGCCAGCCCGTGCGTGGTCTGTATCGCGGCAAGGAAGGCGCCAAAGCCAAGGCCGCTGCCAAGAGAGCGGAGCCTGCGAAAGCATAGAGATCGCCGGTCGTGAAGAAACGCTGGGTCATTGTCGAATCCGACCCCGCGCTGATAAAGCTGTTGTCGAAAGAGCTGGGCGTTTCGACGGCGCTCGCGCAGGTGCTGGTGAACCGCGGCTTCCACGACGCTGAATCTGCCGTCAAATTCCTCCATCCGAAACTGCGCCAACTCCGTGATCCCTTTGAGCTTCCCGACATGGCTGCCGCCGTCGACCGCGTTCTCGGTGCGATTGAGCGGAAACAGCAGATCGTGATTTACGGCGACTACGATGTGGATGGCGTCACCTCCAGCGCGTTGCTCACCTGCGTGCTGCGCGCCGCCGGCGCGGCGGTCAAAAATTTTCTGCCACATCGGATGGATGAAGGCTACGGCCTGAGCGCCGACGGCCTTGAGCGTTGCCTGCGCGAGCATGCGCCGCAGTTGCTCGTCGCAGCGGACTGCGGCACTGGGTCCGCGTGCGAAATCGCCGACCTGAAGAAGCGCGGCGTGGAAACGATCGTCCTCGATCACCACGAGCCGTCAGCGGAACTGCCGGAATGTGTGGCACTCGTGAATCCGAAAGTAGGAGGACCGTCCCGGTTGTCCTTCTCTCAACGACGGGACGAGCGGGACGCTTGTCCCACCCCCTTTGCCAGTGTCGGTGTCGCCTTCAAGCTGGCTCACGCGCTGCAGAAGCGGGGCCGCGAACGCCGCCTGCGTTGGGCCGAGAAATTCGACCTGCGCGATCACCTCGATTTGGTGGCGGTCGGTACGGTGGCGGACATCGTGCCGCTTACAGGCGAGAACCGCATTCTGGTCAAGGCCGGCCTTGAGCGGCTGCCGCGCACGCACAGGGCTGGCTTGCGCGCGTTGATGGACATCGCCGATGTGCGGGACGAGGTGAATCCCCATCACGTCGGCTTTCGCATTGGGCCGCGCCTGAACGTCGCCGGCCGCCTCGGCGACGCGATGGCTGCGCTCGAATTGTTGCTGACCGAAGACGCGGCGCGCGGGAGAGAACTGGCAAAACTGTTGAACGATCAGAACGCCCAGCGCCAGCAGCTCGAAGTGCGCATCGTCAAAGAAGCGTCGGAAATGGTGCGGGCCGACGTGGACTTGAACCGCGAGTGCGTGCTGGTGCTGGCGCGCGAAGGTTGGCACATTGGCGTCATTGGCATCGTCGCCTCACGGATCCAGCAGGAGTTTTATCGTCCCACCGTGATCATCGGCACGGAGAACGGCATGGGCAGAGGATCGTGCCGCAACATTGCGGGATTTTCGATCGTCGAGGCTCTCGCGCATTGCGCGCCGCTGCTGGAGCGGTTCGGCGGACACGAGATGGCCGCCGGCTTAAGCGTGAAGGCCGAAAGGATTTCCGAGTTGCGACGCGCGTTGAACGACTACGCCGCCGGCATTCTGGACGACGACGATCTGCAGCCGCGCATCAGAGTGGACGCCGTCGTCCAGCTCGACGAACTGGATGAAACCTTCCTCGCGCAGCTCGAACGGCTGGAGCCTTGCGGCCCGGAAAATCCTTCGCCCGTTTTCGCCGCGTGCGGCGTCACGTTGCGAGGGACGCCGCGCGTCGTTGGCAAAGACCACCTGAAATTCAACGTGACGGATGGCGAGACGACAATGGAGGCCATTTGGTTTGAAAGCGCCGACCGCGAATTGCCCGCGGGTGCGCTCGACATCGCCTTCGCCCCGGAGATCAACGAATTTCGCGGCCAGCGTACCGTGCAGTTGAAAGTGAAGGACGTGCGTCCGGCGCTCTCGGCGGACCCGCCTGCCGCCGGCGTCTGACTTCTCCTTCGGCGAGGAGGTTGCAATCTCCACGGACAGGCGTATGTTACGAGCAGAGAGTCGGACCGAGGTGAGGGGAAAGAGGGTTTGAAGTTCGGCTCTCTCTTTGGTAATAATATATTTGACACACCCAATGTTTGTGCTACATTTTAGGCATGAAAACGAACATCTTGTTTCCCAAGACGTTACAAGAGGCCATTAAACAATTTGCTGACTCGGACGTGGCGCTCCGCTTCATGGTGCGGCTGCGTTGGCCTGACGGGGTCAAATGTCCGCGCTGCGGCTCGGATCGAGTCAACTTCATTTCGACGCGCCGCGTCTGGAAGTGCAATGCCTGTCCGGGGCGAAAACAGTTCTCCGCAAAGGTCGGGACAATCTTTGAGGATTCACCGCTCGGATTCGACAAGTGGCTACCGGCGTTCTGGATGGCGGTCAACTGCAAGAACGGAATTAGCAGCTACGAACTCGCTCGCGGCCTCGGCGTCACGCAGAAATCTGCGTGGTCCATGCTCCACCGGATTCGGGTGTCGCTGACCAACGGAAGCATCGAGAAATTATCCGGCACCGTTGAGGCCGATGAAACGTTCATGGGCGGCAAGGCTATCAATATGCACGCGAGTCAGCGCAAAGCTCGGATTGCTGGACGCGGGCCGACGGGCAAGGCCATTGTGATGGGACTGCTCGAACGCGGCGGTCAGGTGCGAGCGCATGTCGTGACGGATACGAAGCGCCACACGCTTCATGCGGCGGTCAAGGCGCACGTAGCGCTCGGCTACGCAAGTGTTCACCGATGCGTTGCCGAGCTACGAGAAACTGAGTCCTGAGTATGTTCACGAAGCGATTGACCACGCGAAGGAATATGTGCGAGGCAATGTTCATACGAACAGTCTGGAAAACTTCTGGTGCCATCTCAAACGGTCGATTCGCGGCACGTATGTTCATGTCAACGCGAACCACCTGAACCGGTATCTGGACGAGCAGGCATACCGCTACAATGAGCGGGTCGGCACTGACGCTGACCGGTTCGTGAAGGCCGTAAAGTCGGTTGCCGGGAAACGGCTGACCTATCGGCAACTCACTGACAACGACGACCCTGGTGGTCACGCTGCGAATTGATGCCGGAGTTCTTTCCGGGATTGACGTGACCGGCTACACTTGCGGCAGTTCAGAGGCGCAGGGCGATGAGGAAAAATCAACAGCCGAGTTAGCAGCATTGTCGTCTTGTAAATAACGATGAAACCCTTGGCGTACATCGCCTGCGGATTGGTACTGGTAGTCGGCACGCTCACCAGCCTGAAAAAAGCTTCTCGCTTCTCCGATGAGGCGTTGTTCTATTGGGATGACTATCATGCGCTTGCGGCCAACTATGCGATGGGCCACGGAATGAGAAGGGGTGCGTTTGAGCCAATCGAGAACTACCACTACGAGCGCAACGATCAAGCTTCCGCTGAGTTTATCGTGGCCGGCGCTCATGGTGGCGACCCGGCTTTGGTTCGTACCCTCGGCTACCCGTTCTTCCTGAGCCTGATCTACCGCGTGGCGGGCGTACGCCCGCGCATAGCCAAGCTGGTGCAACTGGCGTTGGTGATTCTTGTGGGTGCCGGCCTGCCGCGGCTCGGATTCTACCTGTGGCGTGGGGCCGGCATTCTGCCGGGAGCGTGGGCGGGCCTTTATTACATCGGGAAGTATACACAGGGGGCTCGGGATTTGATGGCTGAGCCGCTGTTTGCGTTCCTGTTGTTCGTGTGGACCTGTCTTTTCGTGTACTGGCAACGTTCGCGGAAGTTGTGGCTGGCGTTCGCGCTTGGCCTTCTGGCTGGTTACTGCGTGCTTGTGAAGGGCACCGGGATCTTCCTATTCCCCGTTACTGTCGTAGTGCTGGCGTGGCAGTGGTGGCGAACACGGCCACATGCGGCAGCACGGGCGGCACTGGCGGTGTTCGTAGTTGGGTACGGCATCGTGGCTGTCCCCTACAGCGTCATGGTGAGCCGTATTGCAGGCAGGTTCGTTCTGTTTTCAACGCAAGGCGGCGATGCGTTCCGGGATGGCAACTCCACGGTCGCGGCTGGCTTCTGGCAGCCGGAGTGGCGGAACCAACCCGGCGGGTTTAAGTTCGTGCCGGCTGCGCGCATGCCGCTCCTGCTGGCGCAAAAGGTCGATTGGGGCTTCCGGTGGTTCACGTCGATTCGCGTGGCGGTGGCCGGCCTTGGGTTATGGTTGGCTCTGGAACTACGGCGCAGGTGGAGTGAACGCCATAAGTGGCCGGTCGCGCTTGGCGGGTGTGCGTTCGTGGTGGCGTGTTTCAATCCATTAGCCGCTCTCTCGCATGGCGTGCTGCTGCAACACGAACCGATGCTGGTGGTCGTCGCGTTGGGGATTGGTGCGCTGGTTGCCCTGCACCGACTACGAGCACCCGGGTTCGACAGGGTGCCACTGCCGTTTCTGATTGTCACGGCCAGTCTGTTGCTGACGACTGTGGTGATGTACGGCGAGCGACGCTTCGTGTGCGTGATCGACTGGATGTTCTTATTGAGCGCCGCCTATCTCGTCGGTGGGGCGTGGTGGCCTGGACTTAATGGCTGCGTGAAGGGAAATGAGCAGCCGTAGTTACTAGAACTCATCCGGAAACCTTCTTCAAGGTCACCAAGGCACAAGCCAAATGCACCAGTCCAATGAACACATCCGCGCGGTATTCGTAGCGCACCACCATCCGCCGGAACCATTGCAGCCACGCATTGGTGCGCTCGACAATCCAACGCCGCGCATACCGCCGCAATTTGCGC
>Ga0326728_10009402_pt1 | contig 23563 bp, 13 predicted proteins | sample MB3enrmetagenome_FD_207602 | JGI IMG/M metagenome (GOLD analysis project Ga0326728, IMG submission 207602) | Lab enriched peat soil microbial communities from McLean, Ithaca, NY, United States - MB31MN | ecosystem: Environmental > Terrestrial > Soil > Wetlands > Peat | place: USA: New York... | reverse complement strand
TTGAGCGTCAGCCTTTTTGAGAAAGAGCCCATTTTTACGCTACTTTCGCGAGAGGCATCCCCTTTTGAAGAGGACGATTCCGAAAAACAGTTGTCATTGCTCGATTAACAACGGGACAGCAGTGAAAAATTCCCGAGGTGAGGATCCATCCCGTACAGAGTTGCAAGAGGGGCGGAGCGCCATCGGCCCATTCTTTAACGAGAGGACTGGATGCAAGCGATCGTCGGCCTTCGTGGGGTGTATAAAACCTACCATTTGGATCAAGTCGAGGTACCCGCATTACGCGGGGTGGACTTGGACATCGCCGCCGGGGAATTCCTGTCCATTGCCGGACCGTCAGGGAGCGGCAAGACCACCTTGTTGAACCTCGTGGGGTGTGTGGACGTCGCCACGCGTGGTTCCGTGCTCGTCGCCGGCAACGACACTGCGCGTCTTGGGGACGCAGGCTTGACCCGTTTGCGGTTGCATACGCTCGGTTTCATCTTTCAAAGCTTCAACCTAGTGCCGGTGCTCAACGTTTTCCAGAATGTCGAATTTCCGCTTTTATTGCAAAAGGTGGGATCGAAAACGGAAAGGACGCGCCGCGTCGACGAACTGCTCGAAAAAGTGGGTTTGGATCGGCATGCTTTGCACCGGCCCAGCGAGCTGTCCGGGGGGCAACGGCAACGGGTAGCCATCGCGCGAGCCTTGGTGACACGGCCTAAGATCGTTCTGGCCGATGAACCCACCGCCAACCTCGATTCCGCCACGGGCGACACGATTCTCGGGTTGATGAAGCGCATGAACCAGAACGAACGGACGACGTTCATCTTTTCGACCCATGACGCCAAAGTGATGTCCCACGCCGACCGGGTCGTGCACCTCGAGGACGGGCTCATCGTGGACCAAGGGATTCGGGCGTGAACGAGATCGTTTTGCTCGGGCGCATCGCATGGCGCAACCTAACTGCGAGCTTCCTGAACGTCATTATCGGCGTTGTGCTGCTCGCCGGGACGTTTTTGTTCGTGGTCGGCGGGTCCCTGATTTCCAGTGTCGACGAGGCCATGAGCCGAAGCATCGTCGGGAGCGCAACCGGCCATCTACAGGCGTACTCGGCCGATTCCGAGGACTCTCCAGCCCTTTTCGACAATTTCAACCTGCCGGATTTGGCCGCGATCCCGGACTTTGCCAAGGTGAAAGGGGCGCTGGCGGCGCATCCCAACGTGAAAGCGGTGGTTCCGATGGGCGTGGGAACCGCGATGGTCGCCTACGGGAATACGGCGGACGAGGCCTTGGAACGCCTGAGGAAAGCCTACGGCGACCGCCCTCACGCCGATCCCTCGAAGCTCGCCAGCCTGAAAACGCATGTCCGGCAAATCGTCCGCGTGATCCGCGGGGATTACGGCACCCTGGCGAAGGTGGCCACGGCTTCGGCTTTGGATCCGAAGGCGGAGGCCGATCTTGAAAAGGCCGATTCGGAAGCGTTTTGGCGGGGGTTTGACGCCGCGCCATTCTCCCATCTCGAATTCCTGGAGAACCGTATTGCCGGGCTGTTGCCGGACGCGGACCAAGCCTATCTCCATTATGTGGGCACCGATTTGGGGGCATTTACCGCATCTTTCGACCGCCTACGCATCGTGGACGGGTGCGCCGTGCCCCCCGGTCGACGGGGAATGCTCCTTTCAAAGTTCGTCTACGAATCGATGTTCAAACTGAAGACGGCCCATCGGCTGGACCAAATCCACGAAGCCCTGACCGTCCAGGGAAGGCGCATCGACTCCGATCCGGATTTGCGCCAATGGGTCGAACAGAACCGGACCCAAACCCGCGAGATCGTGCTGCAGTTGGATCCGCAATCCGCGGAAGCGGTGGCGGCGGTGTTGCGCGCGGAGACCCATTCCGTGAGCGGGGATATGGCGACCCTGTTGGGCGCCTTTTTGGACACGGACGATGCGTCTTTTGAACGCCGCTATCGCCTATTTTATGAGGACATCGCCCCGCATCTGGAACTTTATCGCCTGAAACCGGGGGAAAATCTCACCATCAAAGCCTACGCCAAGAACGGGTTTTTGGAGGCCGTGTCGGTCCCCGTGTACGGCACGTTCGAATTCGAAGGCCTTGAAAAATCCGATCTGGCGGGGTCTTTAAGCCTGATGGATTTGATGAGTTTCCGGGATTTGTACGGTTACGTGACCCCGGAAAAGGCGGGGGAAACGTCCGCGCTGGAGCGGGAAGCGGGGGTGCGCACCGTCCGCCGGGAGGACGCCGAGGCAGAACTGTTCGGGGGCGGCGGGAGCCTCGTCAGCGTGGCGCACCCGAGAGCCCTTTCGGAAAAGGCGGAGCTGGGGGACCTAAAGGAGCGCTTGTCCAGCGAAGCGCTGGCCGAGCGGGTCTATTCCCAATCCGAAATCGATGCCGGCGTGGCGCTTCAGGCGGCGGTGATCCTGAAGGATCCTTCCCGCCTGAAAGGGACGCTCGGGGAACTGGAAGGGATTTCTCGCACCCATGGGCTGGGCTTGAAATTCGCGGATTGGCAGAAGGCCGCCGGAAACATCGGTCAATTCGTCTGGGTCGCCAATGTGGTCCTCGGATTGGCGACGGGGATCATTTTTGTGGTCGCCTTGGTGATCATCAATAACGCGGTGGTGATGGCCACGCTTCAACGGGTGCGCGAAATCGGCACTTTGCGGGCCATCGGAGCCCCCAAGGGCTTTGTTTGGGCGATGGTGCTCGCCGAGACGGCGACGCTCGGCTTGGTTTTCGGGAGCGCAGGGGCTTTGGCCGGCACCGCGGCCGTGGTTTGGTTGGGGCATGCCGGCATCCCAGCGTTCAACGAGGTCCTGTATTTTTTCTTTTCCGGACCGCGCCTTTATCCGACGCTTTCCTGGGGGAGCGTGGCAGGGGCTTTTACGGCCGTGTTGTTCGTGACCTGCGCTTCGGCCCTTTATCCCGCGGTGCTGGCGACGCGCGTTCAGCCGGTCCAAGCCATGGCTTCGGAGGATTGATATGGGCCGTTTAGCGCTCATCGCCTGGCGCAACCTTTTACAGCATCGGCAGCGGACGCTCATGCTCGGCGGGGCCATCGCCGGGGTGACGGCGCTCCTGGTGTTTCTGACCTGCCTCAGCGCCGGGGTCGGCCGTACGCTGTTCCTTTCGGCGACGACGGTCTCCAGCGGACATATCAACGTTGGCGGCTTCTACAAGGTGACCTCCGGGCAGACCGCGCCCTTGGTGACGGACTACGCCCGCGTGCGAGGGATCGTCGAAAAAGCCCTTCCCGACCTCGATTACATCGCCGCCCGGGGACGGGGGTTTGGGCGCTTGGTGAGCGACCAGGGCAACGTCCAAGCGGGGATCGCGGGCGTGGAAATCAACGAAGAAAAAGGCCTGGCCAAGGTGATGAAAATGAAGGAAGGCTCCCTCTCGGGCCTGGCCGTTCCTGGGACCGTGGTGCTGTTCGAAACCCAGGCGCGGAAGCTCAAGGTGAAGACCGGCGACGCGTTGGTGATTTCGGTGCAGACCGCCCGGGGGGTGGTCAACACGGTGGACGTCCGGGTCGCGGGGGTCGCCGAAGACATGGGCTTGCTGTCCAACTTCGGCGTGTTCGTCCCGCAGACGACTTTACGCACGCTTTATCAGCTCAACCCGGATTCCACCGGGGCCCTGCTGGTCTATGTGCGGGATCTTTCGCGGGTGTCCGCGGACGTGGAAGCCGTCCGCGGCGCCTTGAAATCCGCGGGCTACGAGGTGTTGGAGCGCGAGGGGAAGCCTTTTTGGCTGAAGATGAACTCGCAAAACGGGGAAGACTGGACCGGCCAACGCCTGGACGTGACGAGTTGGGAGGACGAGATGAGCTTCATCAGTTGGACGCTGAAAGTGGTGGACGGATTGGCGTACGCGTTGACCGGGGTGCTGTTGACGATCATCGCGGTGGGCATCATGAACGCCATGTGGATCGCCATCCGGGAACGGACGAGGGAAATCGGAACCCTCCGGGCCATCGGCATGGGACGGGGGATGGTCGCCGCGATGTTCATGTCCGAAGCTTTTCTGTTGGCCGTTTTTGGGGTGGCCTTGGGGGTCGCGGCGGGCTGCGCGGGCGCGGCGGGCTTGGACGCGCTCCACCTGCCCGCGCCCAGGGGGGCCCAGATTTTCCTGATGTCCCCGACGTTTCGCTTCGCGTTTGAACCTTTGCGCATCGCCAAGGACGCCGTTTGCATCATCGCCTGCACGACGTTGATCGCTTTGATCCCTTCCATCAAGGCCGCCGGTCTGAAGCCGGTCACGGCCATGAGCCACGTAGGATAAGCCATGACCCTGAAGGCCCTCGCAATCCCGTTTATCGTGGCCCTGCCTTTTTTGGGGGTCGCATCGCCCACCCAGGCCGAGCCCCTGTCCAAGGAACGCATGGTGGAAGTGCTCCGGGGGATCGACGACCGCATCCGGGCTTCGGGCGACTACAAGGCCTTGGTCTACCTGGAGTCCCGGGAACGCGACAAACCCGACACCGCCCAGGAAGCCTTGGTTTATCGGCGGGACGCCGACGACAGCCTGATGATCCTTTTCACCAAACCCAAAACCGAGGCGGGGAAAGGCTACCTGCGGCTGGAAAAGAATCTTTGGTATTACGATCCGACCGTCGGGAAGTGGGAGCGGAGGACGGATCGGGAGCGCATCTCCGGGACCGATTCCCGGAGGGAAGATTTCGACCATTCCGATTTGGCGGGGCAGTACGACCCGGCTTTCGTTGGGGAGGAATCTTTGGGCAAATTCCGGGTGTGGCATCTGCGGCTCACCGCGAAGCCCAAGGTGGATGTCGCCTATCCGCTCGTCGAATTCTGGATCGACGAGGCGACCGGGAATGACCTGAAACGGCAGGATTTCGCCCTTTCCGGGCGCCTGATGCGCACGAGCTACGTCCCGAAGTGGGAAAAGCTGTTCAGCCCCGCCAAATCCGCTGATTTATGGTATCGGCAGGAGATTCGCATTTTTGATGAGGTCGACAAGGCCAATTCCACGGTGGTCGTGATCAAGGACGTCGATTTGAATCCCCTGCCCGAGAATATTTTCACCAAGGCTTGGTTGGAGGCGAAAAGCCGATGAAACTTTTTCTGGGCGCGGCGGTGTTGTGGGGCGTACTGGGTTCGACGGGCCAGGCGGCCCCGGCCTTGGACGACGAAGCCGGAATGTTCGGAGCGCCGACGCCGACGGGCGTTGCTGCGGAGGTGAGCGGGTCCGCTTCCGTCCGGGATTCTGGCGGGCTCGATACGCGCACCCTTGGCCACGACGATTTCGCCAATGGTACGGTAAAGGTCGATCCCCTGGAAATCGGGGGGACGGTGTTCCAGCAGATCTACGCCGATTTTTCGGCGGCGGCCGGCCCGGGTTCGGCCCCGATTTCCGCCCCGCTTCAGGCGGATCTTTTTTTGGATGCGCGCCCGAACGACCGCATCCGGGCCTATGTCGACGCCCGTTTGCTTTACGATTCGACCAAAAACGCGCAGGGGCAGGCCGTGGGCTCCGGGGCCGATCCCTTTGCCTCGGCGCTGGCGGGCAGTTCCGCGGCGGTTTCCGGAACCGCCTCCAATCCGGATGTCCTGTTGGACCAAGCCTGGATCAGTTTCGATGCTCAGCGGACGGCTTTTCTTACGATCGGTCGTCAGCATGTCAAATGGGGCACCGGCCACGTCTGGAATCCGACGGATTTTTTGACCACTCAGGCCTACAACCCCCTTCAGCCCTTCGATACCCGCCTGGGCAACGACATGGTCAAGGCCCAGGTTCCGCTTTCCGGTCTCAAAGGGACCAACGTTTACGCCCTGGCTTTGCTCGACAATCCTGAGCCCGCTTCCAGCGTGGGCCAGGTCGGCGGCGCGTTTCGGGCGGAGACGCTGCTCTGGGGAGCGGAAGCGGGGGCGGACGCCGTGGCCCGGGCGGGCAGAACCCCCGAATACGGCGTCGACGTTTCGGCGCCGCTTGGCCCGCTGGATTTCTATTCCGAGGCCGCATTTATTTCCGGCGGGGGCTTCCCGGACTACTCTTTCGCCGGGCTTCCCGCATCCGGGACGGGGCCCGTCCCGTTGACAAGCCTGGTGGAAGTGGACACCTTTCAAGGGCCGGCCGTGCAAGCGGACGCCGGATTGAGCTGGGATTTTCCCTGGAAGGAAAATCGGCAGGCGACGGTGGGCGCGGAATATTTTTATAACGAATTAGGGGTGTCCGACTCCCGGCTTCTGCCCGTCTTGATGGAAGAAGGCCTTTATCAGGGCTTTTACGGGGGCCGGAATTACGGCGCTTTGTACCTGACCGCGGAAGGGCCGGATGAAGGTAAAAAAACGAATTATTCGCTGACGAACATCGCCAACTTGTCCGACGCCTCGGCGGTGTCCCGCCTTGATTTCACCTGTTTGCTTCTGGATTACCTCACTTTCGGCGTTTGGGCCACGGTCCACTACGGAACCCGCGGCGGGGAGTTGAATTTCGCCTTTGACAGCCCTGCGGTCACGTATCAGGGCGAAAAAATCCCGGCGATGGACGTCCCCGCCAGCCCGCTGGAACTGGGGATGAGCCTGCGTTTGGCCTATTAAAGCCCAGGGCGCACTTGCGGGGGCTTGGGCGCGGGCTTACACTGGCCTGCCTTCCGGCCCCTTCCCGGGAACCCTTCGGGGGGCCGGGGCGTCCCTTGCGTTGGGCCCCTCTTCAAAGAAGCGTCTGAGACCGTATGGCTGTCCTTGAACTCTTGGATGTCGTCAAAGAATATCCCCTTTCCGAGGGCGGTCGCCATCGGGTGTTGGATGTTGCCGCGTTTTCGCTTGAGGCGGGGCAGCAAGCGGCCCTGGAGGGACCGAGCGGTTCGGGGAAGACGACCTTTTTGAATTGTTGCGCGGGAGTCCTGCGTCCCGATCGGGGGCGGGTATTCCTGGACGGCCACGAGCTTTCCCGCCTATCCGAAAACGAAGCCGACGCCGTGCGGGCGCGGCGTCTTGGATACGTTTTTCAAACCTTCAACCTCTTGCAGGGCCTGAGCGCCTTGGAGAACGTGGCCTTGGCGATGCGCTTCGGCGGCGGTTACGACGCCTCCCGGGCCCGGCACCTGTTGGAACGCGTCGGTCTCCTGGGCAAAGCGGGGCATACCCCCGCCCAACTTTCGGCCGGCCAGCAGCAACGGGTGGCGGTCGCCCGGGCGTTGGCGAACCGTCCCGCGGTGGTGTTGGCCGACGAACCGACCGGGAATCTCGATCAAGGCGCGGCGCGCGTCGCGCTGGCGCTGTTGAAAGAGGCTTGCGCCGAGTCCGGGGCGGCCCTTTTGGTCGTCAGCCACGACCCGCAGGTGCTCGCAACGTTCAGCGTCCGACACCGTTTGGCGGAATTCAACGCGGCCGCTTCCGCGGGGCTTGCGTGAGCGCGTTGCGGGAAAAGGCGGCCGCGGTCGGCCTGTTGGTGCGGCGTTCGCTGAGGCACCACGCGCTTTCGACCGCGCTCACGGTCGCTTGCGCGGCTTTGAGCACCGGATTGGTCATGGCCGTTTTCGCGATCCAGGCCCAATGCCGGGACGCCTTTACGGGGGGCGCGATCGGTTTTGACGCGGTGCTGGGGGCCCGGGGCAGTCAACTGCAGCTTGTCCTCAACAGCGTCTTCCATTTGGAGACCTCTCCCGGAAACATTCCCTGGCGCTATTACAAGGCCATCCAAGCCAATCCTGCGGTGGCGCTGGCGATACCCTACGCGGTGGGGGACAACTACCGGGGCTACCGCTTGGTCGGGACCGAAAGCGCCTTGTTCACGGATTTCGAATATCAGGAAGGTAAACGGCTCGCTTTTCAGAGGGGACGGGCGTTCAATCCGGCGGCGCGTGAAGCCGTGGTGGGCGCCTATGCCGCGCGGAAGTTGGGACTGAACGTTGGGGATACGTTCCATCCTTATCACGGGTTGGTCTTCGACCCCAACGCCATGCACGACGAAATATTCACGGTGAGCGGCGTGCTGGAACCGAGCGGGACCCCCAACGACCGCGTGATCTGGATTCCGTTGGATGGGTTCTACCGGATGGCAGGGCACGTCCTTCGCGGAGCGGGAGCCTCCCGGGCCTATTCCGCCCGGCCGGGGCAGGCGATTCCCGACGCCTACAAGGAAATCAGCGCCGTGATGATCAAGTTTCGCGATCCCCAGGCGGCTTTTGCGCTTTCCCAGATGATCAACCAGCAGGGGACGGTCGCCACCTTGGCTTGGCCGATCCCTAAAGTGATGGCGGAACTCTTCGACAAGTTGGGCTGGGCGTTCCGGGTTCTGACGCTGGTCGCGCTGTTGGTGATGGCGCTTTCCGCGGCCGCGACCGTCGCCGCGCTGGTCAACACCCTGGAGGCACGGCGACGCGATTTCGCCATCCTACGTTCGCTGGGCGCCGGACGCGGGACGCTGGTGGCGCTGGTGGTGGGTGAAAGCGCGGCCGTGGGCGCCTTGGGGGCGGCGGCGGGGTTCATCGTTTACGCCGCGGTGCTCGCCCTGACTGGCGCGGTGCTCAGGGACAGCACGGGGGTGTTGCTGCGCTGGGACGCATTCCATCCCGCCTTGCTGTGGGCGCCCTTGGGCATGGTCGGACTTTCCGCCTTGGCCGGGCTTTTGCCCGCGTGGCTGGCGTATCGCGTTGATGTCGCTTCCGGGCTGGCGCCGCGGACCTGATTTTGAAAGGGAGCTTATGCGCGTAAGAATGGCGATTTACGCCGCGATGGTGGCCCTGTTTTGGGCGCCGTACGCGGCTGCGCACGAACACCATCCGCCCCACGGCGGAAGTTTGCAGGTTTTCGGCGAGGAGGCGGCGCATCTTGAATTGGTCTTGGACGCCGAGGAGGGGCGCCTAACGGCCTACGCTTTGGATGGGGAAGCCGAGGGGCCGGTCCGGCTCGCCCAGCGGGCGATTCGGCTGAAGATGGATGCGCCGGCTTCGAAGGGCGGGGCGTACACGCTGACCCTGAAGGCGGTCGCCAATCCACTTACCGGGGAAACGATCGGGGCGACCTCCCAATTTGAGGCCGTGTCGCCGCGCCTTAAAGGTTTGAAATCCTTTGAGGGGACCTTCCAGGCCGTCACCCTTCGAGGGTTCGTTTTCAGGGGCGTGCGCGCCCGCTACCCCCAAGGAAACGAATGAAACGGCCCGCCTTGCCCATCTTCCGCTGGAGCGCGGCCTGCGCGGCTTTGGGCGTGCTGGCCTGGGCGCTGGGTTTGCCCTCGGCGGCGCCTTCTTCCCCTAGCGCCAGCGGAAGCGGGAGCGGCGGATTCGCGGGAGCGGCTTCGTCCGCCGGGTTCAAGCCCTTGGCTCCGGGCCAAGCGGTCGTCGATTTGGGGGCTTTCACTCCTTTGAACGTTCTGCCCGATGGCGTGCCCTACGAGGGCTTCCGGGTTTTAAGCGGCTTCGCCTATGAAAGCGACTTCGAAACGTGGAACGACCCTTTTTCGGAGCCGAAGCGCCGGAAGCACCCCAAACGCTTCGTTCCGGAAGCCATCCGGGGTTTGGACGGAAGGCGGGTCGCCTGCATGGGATTCATGCTGCCTTTCGATTTCAAGGCTGAGGGAACGCGCCATTTTGGGTTGATGCGCAACCAGGTCGGCTGTTGTTTTGGGATGGCGCCCGGCCTCAACGAATGGATCGACGTCACCGTGCTTCCGGGGGATTCGCCGGTGGAGGTGGCGATGGACCAGCCGTTGTTGGTTGTAGGCGTTCTGCATGTGAAACCGATCGTCGAAGCGGGAAACACGATGGGGCTCTACCGTTTGACCTTGGAAAAAATCGAGAAAGCCAAAATCGCCAAATAGCGCGGTTCGAGCGCCAGGGAGCGGATCGTGGATCTGATCGAGTGGGGCCGAAAGGCCTGTTGGTACTTGCATACCGAGGGCAAATTGCCCTTTCATCTGAGCTACCGTTGGACGCACTACCTTTCCGCCGGCGTATATATCGGACTGCTGCTTTTTTTGAATCTGCTCCTGGAACGGGGCGAAGGGGATGAGGCCTGGATCGGCCGGGCCCTTCTGGAACGGGTCTTTTTGTGGTGGCGCTGGGCCGCGATGCTGTTTTTCTTCACCGGGCTTAACCTGCTGCACATGCTCTATAACTTTCCGACCGGGAACTATTTCGACGAGGACAAAGGGCTGTGGATGGCCGTGGGGGCTTCGTTGGGATTTGCGTCCTGGCTGGTCGTCTGGTTTTGGGTCTGGCCCGCGCAAAAACGCCATTTCGAGCGCTGGAAACGGGAGGGCGCGGTTGCCGCGCCCCTGGCTCCGCGCGCGGCGGCGGGTGTGCGCGTCCTCACGCTGTCGCTTCCAGTGCTGGTGATGGGGATGATGGCGGGGGGGCATGGGCTGACGCTGTTTTCCTGGGGCTGGCGGGACGTGGCCTGGACCATCGGGGTGGGTTCCGGAAGCGTGGCGGCGGTCTATGCCTTGGCCGCCCGGCGCGCGCGGGTGCGGCCGTGAGGCGCCGGGCCCTTGCGGCGGCCTTGGTTTTCGCGGTGTCCGGATGCGTCGGCACCGGGTGCACCCGGATGCGTGAGGTCTGGAACCGGCCCCAGGACGCCCGTACCGTGTATTCGGCGGCTTCCGTCGATCTGAACGGGGATGGGGTCGCCGATCTCTTGGTGGGGGTGCGCGGCGGAGCCGAGGCCTATTTCGGTTCTTCCCAAGGGTTGAAAGCGAAACCGGATTGGGTTTTCGCATCGGCGGAAAGCGGGAACGTCGGTTATTGCGTGGGATCGGCGGGGCACCTGGATCGGGACCCTTTCCCGGAGATTTTTGTGTCGGCGCCCCGGGCGCGCGGCGTCGGCGTGGTGTTTTTGTTCAAGACCGGACCGCACGGGCCGGAGGCGCAACCCTGGAAGACCTTGATTTCCCCTGAAAAGGGGGAAGGCTTTGGGGAACGGGTCGTCCGGGTGGGCAACGTGTTCGGCGACGGATACGACGCCTTGGCGGTGGCGGATTTCGCTTTCGACGGGCAACGGGGAAAGGTGTATTTGTTCCGGGGAGGTCCGGACGGTCCTTCGGAAAAACCGGTATGGGAGGCGAAAGGGGAGCATCCTGGGGATTGGTTCGGATACAGCCTGTGTGGGCCGGGCGACCTGGACGGGGACGGCTTCGACGACTTGGTCGTGGGTTCAAAAAATTGCAACGGCTCCTGCCTGATTTGGCTGAAGGATAATCCCGGGTTTGAACTCCATCGGGACTACCTCCAAAGCCCGGCCTATGCGCAGGCGCAAAACCTGCCGATGGCGGGGCGACTCTCGGTGTTTTACGGTTCACCGCGAGGCCTTGCGGCCAAACCGGATTTGAACATGCAGGGGGAATCCGACCATGAACTCTTCGCCTACGAATTCGGGACGCCGGGGCGCTTGACGCCGAGCGGCCGGACCGGGCTTTTGGTGGGGTCCATCGGATGGAAAGATCGAAGGGGCCGGGTGGAACTCTACGCCGGTGGCCCCCAGGGGAAGCCGCTCACCCGCCTGTGGAAGGTGGACGGAACCTTGGCCAATCAAGGCTTGGGTTACTGCATGGCCCGATTGAACAATTTTGAAGGTCCAGGAACGGACGACCTTTTGGTCGGCGGCACCGACCCGGATCAAGCGTGGGTCTATCCCGGTTTTTCGGAAGAGGGTTGCCGGGCTCCGCGTCGAGTATTGAACGGGAAACCGACGGGCAATCGAATTTCGGATTGCCTGGGGGCGGCTGGGGACCTCTATGGCGATGGGCACTCGGAGGTTTTTTTGGATTTGCCAGGAGTGTCCGGAAAGTTGATGGTGTTGAAATGGGAAAGTGGAAATTGAGATGAGAGGAGTCGGGGAGCGGGCCAGCAAGCAGGAATAGACTTCTGAAACACCCTTTTTAAGAAAACGCTTTTGTTTTTACTTTTGGAACAAGGCTTCCCGGAAATTCACAAAGCGAAACACCGAAGACTTTTTTTACATTTTTTCCAGAAAATTGTCTGTTTTTTTATACCAAATTACGGGACAGTGTTATCATTAATCAGCAACTGTTCAAAAATACGTTTGATTCACGTGAAAGCTACTCCGGAAAAGGGGAGTGCTGGATGACCTTCACCCGCTCTTTAATGAGTCGCCCACTGGTCGTGGGTCTGGGACTTAGTTTGGGCGTCTGGGGGTGGGCTCCGGCGTCTGCGGAGGCCGGTTGTCCAGAACCGCAACCTGTTTATAACGGGCCAACGCCTGCGCTTTCCGGAACCGGGGGCTCCTTCGGGCATTACTACACTTCCAGCGCTTGTTCCGCCGCCAACGTCAATGTAAAGACAGGTTTTAACGCCTTAGGGGACACCCTTCCGCACCAGGAGCAGATCGGGCAGTACGCGGTTTTTGCCGGCGTGGGCTATCAATATTTGATGGTCGGTTCCGACGGCTCCACGATCAATATGCCCACCTTGCCCGCAGGGGCGACCATTGTCGCGGCGTACTTGGATCAATTGGGTGCCTACAACAACGCCTCCCCTTGCCCCCCGATTTTAACGGGCTTCACGGTTTCAGGTTCCGGGGCGACGGGGACCAACTGGCCGACGGCTCCGACCACCACGTTCGCGGGGAGCTTGGTCACCGGGATCACCGTCGGTGTGGGGAATTTTACGGAACAATGGGACCATCCCATCTATGGGATCGACAATAATTCGGATTGGGAAGGCAACGCCGGTTTCGATGCCCGGTTTGATGTGACCAGCCTGGTGACTGCTGCGGGAGGGGCGATCGCCTTGACCCAGCAAACGGTGTTTACGAACGCGGCTGAGCTGACCTCGATGAGCACGCTTACGGTGGTGTACGCCGTCGCCAACGCTTCGTACGAAGGCGTTGTCGTTTTAGGGGACGGGTTGTATTACTGGCATCCGAAGCCCTATGACGGCACCGGCGCCAGCACGATCAACGATGGCTCACCGCCTTTGCCCACGGATTTGGACTGGAGTTGCACCGGATTCAGCCTATGCAATCCGGCCACCGCGCAGTTTTCGCGATCCGGCGAAACCCCCCAGGGTTCAAGTCCCCACCCGAATTACATGGACGAATTGGTCACGCCCGGGACTTCGTCCGTGGTGACCACTGTCCCGACGCCGCGCTGGAAAAGCGGGGCCGGGGTGCTGGCCGACGTGCCGGACGTGGTGACCTATGTCGATCCTGCGGGAGGTTTCGTGGCGGGCGATACCGGGCTGAGCTGGTATTTGGGCGGATATTCCACCTCAAAGACCAGCTACATGGTCGATGCCTTGGCCGCTTCCTTTCAATGCCCGCTGTCGAGCACCGCGGCCGCAACTTTGCTGAAATCCGTGTCCCCCACGACCGCGGCGATGGGGGCGACGCTGACCTTCACCCTTCAGTACCAATACAACCCCACCTCCAGCGGCGGGCAGGTCACCGACAATTTCACTTCGGATCCAGGGGATTGCATTCCTTTTGGCTGGTCGGCGGGAGAAACCAGCACCGAATGCTGGAGCGAAACCGGCGGCATCGGAGGCTTTATGACGCCGGGGCAGTTCTCAAACGCTCCGGAAGTGCTCTTTAACAATAGCTCTCTCGGGAGCCAAGGCGTCCTGGACGTCACCCTGGCGATTGCAGGCCAATACAATTCCGCGGGTGTGTCCTTTATGGATCAAGGCAGCGGTGACGCCGGATACGTCGTGGAGGTCACCTGGGCCTATTCCGGATATACGATCCAATTGTACTCTTCCACGACAGGGGGAGCGCTGACCCAATTGGGAGGCCCTTGGCCGGTGCCTTCGACCATTACGGGAGGGGCTTACTTTAATCTCCAGGTTTCCATCACCAACGGAGGGACCGGGTGCCCCCAACAGATCAACATAGCGGCGGCGCCCTTCGGGAGCAGTACGTACACCTTGGTGGCGACGGTGTGCGATGCGACCTACACTTCGGGGTTTTCTGGATTCTGGCGGATGGGCTCCGGCAACACGGATGAACTGCGGTATAAATATTATTCCTGGACGCCCGCCTGCGGTTCGGCGACCGGTGTCGTGGTGACGGATCAACTTTCCCCTGATTTGTGTTTTTTGGCCCCTTTGGGGACGACCGCGGTTCCGGTTTTTTCCGGAAGCGGAGCCGCGGGCTTGCCTGGGGACGGCCTGACCTGGAATGTCGGAACGATCAATTGTGGGGTCGCGGGGACGCTGAGTTTCACCGCCATGGTGTGCGCTGCGCCTCCCGCCTCCTCCGGTTGTGTCATCACCAATACCGCGAGCATGACGTCGGCGAGTTTTTCCACGGTCACCGCCAACACCGTGCAAGTGGTATTGAATTCGGCGGTGTGCGCTTCTCCCACGCCCACGGTCACTCCCACGAGCACGGCTACCCTGACGGACACGCCTAGCGGGACGCCGACGGCGACCCCCACGGCGACGCCATCGGATACTTTGACAGCCTCGCCCACGGACACACCGTCGGACACTCCCTCGGACACGCGCACGGCGACCGAATCGATCACCTGGACGGACACGCCCACCGCCACTTCGACCTATACCGCGACGCTGACGGCGACTGAGTCGATCACCTGGACGGACACGCCCACCGCCACTTCGACCGCTACCGCAACGCCGACGGCGACCGAGTCGATCACCCGGACGAACACGCCCACCGCCACTTCGACCGCTACCGCAACGCCGACGGCGACCGAGTCGATCACCTGGACGAACACGCCTACCGCCACGTTGACCTCGACCGCGACGCCGACTTGGACGGAAACGATCACCTGGACGAGCACACCGACGGACACGGCGACGCCGACCTGGACGCCGACTTGGACGGAGACCATTACGTGGACGAGCACGCCGACGGATACGGTGACTTCGACTTGCACGCCGACGGCGACCGAGACGATTACGTGGACGAGCACACCGACGGATACGGCGACTTCGACCTGGACGGCAACGGATACCCAAACGGTCACGTGGACGAGCACGCCGACGAACACGGCGACCCCAACCTGGACGCCGACGGCGACGCCCACGAGCACTTGGACGGACACATCGACCCAAACGCTGACTTGGACGCCGTCCATGACGCCACAGCCGGAGCCGTTCCAGGTCACGGTGACCATCTATAATTCGGCCGGGGAAGTCGTCAAAAAATTGTATGCGGGTTCCAGTCCCTTTGCGCCGACCGGCGTAAGCGCGACGCAGGGACCGCAAACGTCGCAGGGGGCCTTCCCGGTGCAGGTCGCTTGGTTGGGCGGTGCTTCCCCCCAGATTGTCTGGTTCGAGGACAACGATAACGGGCAGCAGGTGGCGGCCGGAATCTATTATGTCCAGGTTCGGACGGTGGACGCTTTCGGGAAGGTCACCAGCTATGTGACCGGGGTCAGCGTATTCGGGGTCTTAGGGAGCAGCAGCCTGGAAATCTACAATAGTTCGGGCGAACGGGTGCGGGTATTCGACCTGGGCTCCATCGCCGGCCAGGCGAGCGGATTCTCGATCCAAGGAAAAACGGCGGTCGTCGCCGGAACCGGTTCGGGCCTGTCGTTCAGCGTTCAAAGCAGCGTGGGCGGACACAGCCAATCCCAGAACGAGAGTTGGGACGGGACCAACGCCTGGGGCCAGCCGGTCACTTCGGGCGTCTATATGGTGCGCTTGGTGAACACGAGCCTGGGTCAGACAACGGTGGTGAAAATCCTGAATGTCACCATTCTGGCGTCCACGGAATCCGGGCCGGAACAACTTTTGGCATCGGTTCGGGTTGCGCCGATTCCGTATATCCGGGGACAGGACGGTGGAAACGGCGGCCTAACGGTGGAATACATACCCGAGGCGGGAGAAACCCTTTCCGGGAAGCTTTATACCCTTGCTGGAACTTTGGCCTCGGAAGCGGGCGATGCCCAAGGGGCCCAGGGCCGTTTTGTGGTGCCGGCTTCGCAGTTGGCTTCGGGGGTCTATGTGTTGGAATTGGAACTGCAACAAGGTCAAGCGCATCTGGGACGGCGCGCAATGAAGGTTGCTGTGATTCGTTGAATGGAAACGATCAGCTGAAATGGGGCGTTCCAGCCGAAGGGCTGGGCGCGGCAATCGAAGGCCGGGCATTCGATTGCCGGGCATTCGAAAAGGGTTTGGCGGGCTTGCGGCAGAGTCTTTAAGGACGGACTGCAAAGCAAAGGTTTATTTACAATAAAATAGTAATTTTGGTAACAATTCCGAAAAGTTTTACTATTTTTCGGGAGGGAAGGGTTCCAAACAAGGATAAGCCTCTTGAAATTTCAGGTGTAATAGAAAAGAATGGAATGCTGTTTCATAAATGTGGGGCCAAAGGCAGGGGTTGACCATGAAATCGTTTTTTAAGCGCACACAAAGCGGCTGGGCATCGCACCGGGGGAGCGTCTGTATTCGGGGCGTTTGGGCGCTGCTGGTGATGACGGGAATGCTGGCGGGAAGCTTGCACGCCGCGGGATACGATATTTCTTTCGTGGGGAATTCTTATTACATGGGGACGGCGTGCCCCGGGAACACGATTACCGCGTACACGACCCTTCAGAACAACATCGCCCAACCGCAGGCATTACCCGGTTATTTGGTGGGTACCCTTACGGACACCAATTTGAATGTCGCTTGCAACAATTTTTTACAGTCAAACACGGCCGGAAATTGGTGGGTGGTGAATAGCAGTACCACCAGTCTCTCTACTCCCCAGATGAGCCCAACCACGGATCCCAACAGCCCGGATTATTATCCCGGTGGCGGCGGATTCAAGGTCTATACCGGTTCCGCTATTTGGAGTCAGCTGCCGCTGGCGATTACCATTTATATTCCGGCAACCGCGGTGATCGGCGATACCTACAATCTGGATTTGGCCATCACGGATTACAATTTGGGCGCGAATGACGTCACGGTTTGCCCCCACGTCTGCATTCCCATCACTCTCAATTGCGCGCCGCCCGCGCCGACGGGGTCTCTGCTGACAAGTGTCGAGGGTACGCCCTCGAACGGGAATTTGATGGTCTATTATTTCGATTATAGCTTTTTCAATGCGACGAATAACACCATTACTGGCACGATTCCGGCCTGCGCCACCGTCAAGGAGGTTTCGGACCAACCCGCCAACGGTTCAGCTCCCACGGAGACCACGGGCGGGAGCGGGACGACTTTCACCTGGAAGGTCCCTGACGCGAACGCTTCGGATGGCTACAGTTCCCAAGGGCGCGTTTATGTTGAGGTTTCCTTGGCGGGTTGTTCGGGTTCGATCTGCGCTCAAGGGACGTACGCTTCCGCCGGAGCTTCGCCGGTGATTCCCGTGACGCAGTCCAATCAAGTGTGCGAGCAAGTCGGCGCGGATGCGGTCATGCTGAGCAAAACAGAGCTCAATTCGGCCTTTCAGCCATTCTCCGCCGCGCAGATCGCCCAAGGGTTGGCTCCCGGCACGCCGGTCAATTATATCTTGAATTTCACGCTTTCCGGCGATCAGCTGTTTTGTTTCGATAGCTTCGACGAATATTCGACGGGAACGAGCACGAGTCCCGCGCAGATCGCCCAAAGCGCGGCGAACCCGGTGCAAGTGCCGGTGGTGGGGAGCTTGTGGGCGCCCTGGGGCTTGGCCCCGGAAGCGATGACCGGGGATACCTGGTCGATCGTCAACGGCGGCTCCGGAAACAACTATATCGAGTTCACTCCGGGGGGCAGTTCGGACTATCAAAGTCTGTTGTACGATTGCCCACAGTATTCCTGCGGGACGGAAGAGATCGTCTGCGATGTCCGCCACAATGACACGGACGCCGCCGGGGACACCGGCATTTGGCTCCGCAACAACGGGTTGAATCCTGGCTCGGGCTACATGTTGCTTCTGAGCGGGGACTTGCATCCGGGACCCGGAACCGGTCATTTGATTGTGCAGCGCAACACTTATCCGGGAGTGAGCGGAAATGGGTGCTGCACTTGGCCGGTGGATTCGGCGAACGCGGCCCAATATTCGGCTCCAAATGACATGTGGTTCACGATTCGCGCCGAGGAAATCGCGCCGGGGCATATATTGGCAAAGTATTGGGTCCGGGGGACGGCGGAACCGGCCGGGTGGATGATCAACTGGACGGATCCCAGTCCGATCCTTTGCTCGGACTCCACCCAGACGAACGGGTGGATGGCCGGTTTGGCGGCCCAGGACGCCACCAACGATTGGGACAATTTCGAGGTGTTTTCCGAGGTCAGCCTGAATACCGCTGCGATTTGGGACACCGTGCCCCAAGGCATCGACTATGTGTCCTCGGTCCCACTCCAGAACGGCACGGTCAATCCGCCGGTGGTGGGCGGAAAGGGAATGGTGCAATGGGACTTCACCGGCAACAATTACGGTGCGATCGGGGGCGTCCTCTATAGCCCCTCCGGCTCCTTCACCTGGAGCGGTTCCACGACCTGCCTGGACGGCGTTTCCCAGGCGTTGAATTCCGCCATGATCGGGGCCGTGTCGCCGGCGATCCAAGCTTCCTCCAATACGGTGACCTTGGGATTGTATTGCGGCACGCCGTCCGACACGCCGACGTCGACGCCCAGCAATACTCCGACGGCGACTCCGACCCAGACTCCGACGTCAACGGCCACGCCGTCGAAGACTCCGACGGCGACACCTTCGGACACGCCGAGCATGACCCCTACAGCGACTCCGACTTCGACGGCGACTCCGACGGCCACGCCTTCGGACACGGCTTCGGTGACACCGACCCAGACGCCGACGCGGACGGACACCACCATTTTCACGGCGACGGACACGCCCTCGGATACGCCCACGTTTAGCGCGACGCCGACGCCGACGGAGTCCATCACGTGGACGAGCACGCCCACGGATTCGGACACGCCGAGCCCGACGCCGACGGCGACCGAAACCGACACCTGGACGAGCACGCCGACGAACTCGGACACGCCGACGCCGACCCCCTCGGCGACGCAGACGATCACCTGGACAAGCACGCCCACGGATTCGGACACGCCGACGCCGACCCCTTCGGCGACGCAAACGATCACCTGGACGAGCACGCCGACGAATTCAAACACGCCGACGGTCACCTTTACGTCGACGGACACCCCTTCGTTCACGCCCACGCCTTCCAATAGCGATACGCCGACGGATACGCCCTCGGATACGCCGAGTCCAACGCGCACGGCGACGCCGACAGACACGGCCACGCCGACTTCTACGCCGACGGTGACCATGACGGCAAGCTTCACGGATTCGCCCACGATCACCCCGACGCCGATCCCGGTCCCGTATTCGATGAGCATCGTGATCTTCAACAGCGCCGGCGAGGTGGTGAAGAATCTGTTCAACGGTTCGGCGGAGATTTTGCCGCAGGATTTTGGGATGAGTGGTTCCGCCGTCGTGCAAAACGGAACGGGTTCGACTCTGACCCTCACCTTTAAAGGTTTCCTCATCAATTCCAAAGGGGGAATGATGGGATGCCAGTCCACGGATTCGAAGGGCGACCTTTCGACCTGCGTGGTCTGGGATACCGATAACGATAACGGACAATTGGTCGGCGGAGGCGTGTACACCATCAAGGTCTCCTATACCGATAGTTTCGGGAAAACGACGACTTTGGTGAAGTCGGTCCAGGTGTTGACCATGGATCCGACGGATCTCCTGGAAATTTACAACGATGCGGGCGAAGCGGTGGCCCACGTGCCTTTGCCGGCGGATTCCGGACACAAACAGGTCGCTTTGACGGGTCTGAAGTCTCCGGTTTATGCGTTGCACATTGACCCGAATTCAGGCCGGGGACAGGAACAGGACTTTTACTTGACGGATGACATCGGAAAATCGGGGTCCGCGCAGTGGTATGGGCTGAACGACCAGGGCTTGCCCCTTGCCAGCGGGAGTTATACCGCGCAATTGGTCTACCAGGCGGCGGCCGGCGGCAAAACGGTGATGACCAAATCGTTCGTGGTCATCGATGATAACGGTGGTCCGAGTTTTGCCGGAGCCCATGCGGTTCCGAATCCGGTGACGAAAGGCCAGGAACTGAACGTCTATTTCCCGGCGAGCATGGCCTATACGACGGTCGGTACGCTTTATAGCCTCACCGGCCAGAAAGTGGCGGAAGTGTCGGTCGCTCCGGGCGGAGGCGCCACAATGACCTTTTTGGTCGACGGCTTGTCCGGCGGCGTTTATCTCGTGGAATTGGCCCGGATCAAGGACCTTGGAAGCGTTGTGGCTCGGGGGAGTGTGAAGGTAGCCCTCGTGCGATAAAAGGTTTAGCTTTTAGAAACGAAGTCGACGATTTTACCAATGCAAAGAGGAAGGCAGTTCTGCCTTCCTCTTTGCATTGGTAAGGAACGGAGCAAAGGTTTGAATGTTCTTAGGAAAAAAGAGAAAGAAAGTGGGAGGCCATTCAAGAAGTCAGGGGAAAACAAAACTTTTTTACACTTTTATTTAACAAGTGGCTTATTCTAAAACTTTAGGTTCCCGAAAGATAAATAGCAAAATAATTTTTGCTTCTAGAATTGAAAAATGCACTCCGAAAGGGCATTCAAGGCCTTCCATTCCCGAACAAAAATCAAGCTAATAAAAATTTATGTGCTCTATTGTAAAAAAATTAAAACATTCGCCCTTAATTTAAGATATTTATTGGGAATGGATGGACGATTGTCGCTAATTTTACACGTAATATCAAAAGTTTTTGAATTTGAGCACAATTTGTATTATGTAAAGCAATTTTGGTTCTATTGTTTGGAACAGTGCTATAATTTGTTTGGAACGGGATATTTCATAGTTTCCGTTGCAAAGTGACGTGTTTGGAACCCCGGGGAGAGTAAGGGGGTGGATCATGCGCTCATTCGCGGGAACGACCAAATCGGCTGCACGCGGGCGGCTTCTCTGGGGCTTTGTCGTTGCGGGCGCCTGGGACTTTGCGGCGGGGACGTTGGTGTACGCCTGTCCGACAGAGCCCGTCTACAATGGACCGACTCCGGCGCTCGCGGGAACCTCCGGTTCCTACGGAAACTATTACAACGCTTCCGCCTGTCCGGCGGGCGCGTTAAACGCTCGCGCCGGGTTTAATGCGCTTGGGGATACCTTACCGCACCAGGAACAAGTTGGTCAGTTTGCCGTTTTCGCGGGACAAGGGTACCAATATCTGATCGTGGGGAGCGCCGGAAGCAGCTTGTATATGCCTGCCTTACCGGCGGGGGCGACGGTGATCGCGGCTTATTTGGAGCAAATTGGGGCGTATAATCCGGCCGACCCTTGCCCGACGATCCTTTCGAACTACGATGTGGCCACCAGCGGGGCGACGGGCACCGGTTGGCCGAGCACGCCGACGACGACTTTTAATGGTTCGGCTGTTTCCGGCAGCGTCACCGGGGTGGGAAATTTCGTTTCGCAGTGGATCCATCCGATTTTTGGGATCGATAACAACAAGGACTGGGGCGGCGTAGCGGCGTATAACGCGCGTTTTGACGTAACTTCATTGGTCTCCGCCGCGGGAGGGACCTTGGCGGTCACCCAGCAGACCGTCTATGCCGACTCCAGCGAATTGACGCCTATTAGCAGTTTGATCGTGGTTTATGCGGTTCCCACCGCCTCCTATGAAGGCGTCGTTGCGATCGCCGATGGGCTTTACTATTGGCATCCTAAACCCTACGACGGCACAGGGGCCAGTTCGATCAATGACGGCTCGCCCCCTTTGCCGACGACTTTGGATTGGAGCTGCTCGGGGTATTCCCTCTGTAATCCGTCGACGGCGCAATTTTCGAGGGTGGGCGAAAATCCTTCGGGCTCGGGCGCGCATCCGGTCTATTCGGACGAATTGGTTGCGCCGGGGACTCCAGCCGCCGTTGCGGCGGCCCCGGCAGCCCGCTGGACGAGCCCTTCCGGCGTTCTCATCAACACTCCGGATATCGATTCCTATTACGACCCAGCCGGGGGATTTAGCGCGGGCGACACTTCGATGACTTGGTATTTGGGCGGATATTCGGACAGCAAAACAAGCTACGCGGTCGACGCCTTGGCGGCTTCTTTTGAATGCCCGCTTTCGACGACCGCCGTAGCGTCCCTGGTCAAGTCGGTGTCGCCTACGACCGCGACGCTGGGTTCGACGCTGACGTTCACGTTGAATTATCAATACAATCCGACTTCGGGCGGCGGGCAGGTCACCGACAACTTCACTTCGGATCCGGCGGATTGCATCCCGTACGGATGGTCGCAGGGAACCCCTTCCACCGAGTGCTGGTCCGAAACCGCTGGAGTCGGTGGATACATGAGCCCCGGCAACAATAACGGCAACGTACCGGAAATGCTCTTTAATACGTCGTCATTCGGCAGCGATGGGGTGTTGGATGAAACCCTGGAGATTGCCACCCAATACAACACCGCCGGCATTTCGTTCATGGACCAGGGGTCGGGGTTGGCGGGATATGTGCTTGAAGTCAATTGGGTCTATGCGGGCTACACTTTTCAACTGTTCACGAGTTCCGCTACAGGGACGCTGACCGCTCTAAGCGCGGTGGACACGGCGACCGGTATCCCTACCACCGGCGGGTGGATCAACGTTCAGGTTTCCATCGCCAACGGAGGGACGGGCTGTCCCCAACAGATCGTGGTTTCGGCCGCCCCGGGGGGGAGCACCGCTTACGCTCCGGTGATGACGGTTTGCGACTCCACCTACACCTCCGGTTTTTCCGGGTTTTGGCGCTATGGCGGCGGCACGGTGGACGTGTTGCGGTACAAATCCTACACCTGGACGCCTTCCTGCCCGAGCGCCTTGAACGTGGTCGTCGCCGATCAACTGGCTCCCTATCTTTGTTACCAAAGCGGGCTGTCGGCGATCGCTCCGACCGTGGGCGGCGGCGTCGGCTCTCCGGACGATCTTTTAACGTGGAATGTGGGGACTTTAGGGTGCGGAGTCGCCGGAGCCCTGAGCTTCACGGCGGTGGTGTGCGCCGCCCCACCCGCGAGTTCGGGATGCGTGGTAACCAATACGGCTAGTATGGGCTCCTCCAGTTTCGCTACGGTCACCGCCAATACGGTCACCGTGGTGCTAGCGGGAGCGGCGTGCGCTTCACCGACGCCCACGGTCACCGCGACTCCCACGTGGACGCCCACGGTGACCCTGACCGCGACCCCCACGGCCACTCCGACCTCAAGCCCTACGGCCACGCCGACGGCAACCCCAACGGACACTCCGACAGCGAGTCCGACAGATACTCCGTCGCTTACCCCATCGGCTACGGAAACCGCCACCCCGACGAACACTCCGACGGATACCCCAACGCCGACGGATACCCCGACGTGGACGGCGACGCCGACTCGGACGGCGACGCTAACGGCAACGCCGACCTTTACGGACACCCCCCAAGATTCCCCCACTTCGACTTCCACCGCCACCCCGACTTCCACCGCAACGGTGACATGGACGAGCACGCCGACGGACACGGCGACGCCGACTTGGACGCCGACGGCCACGGAAACGATCACGTGGACGGGCACGCCGACGGACACGGCGACGCCGACTTGGACGCCGACGGCCACGGAAACGATCACGTGGACGAGCACGCCGACGGACACGGCGACGCCGACCTGGACGCCGACGGCCACGGAAACGATCACGTGGACGTGCACGCCGACGGACA
>Ga0326728_10009398_pt1 | contig 23569 bp, 18 predicted proteins | sample MB3enrmetagenome_FD_207602 | JGI IMG/M metagenome (GOLD analysis project Ga0326728, IMG submission 207602) | Lab enriched peat soil microbial communities from McLean, Ithaca, NY, United States - MB31MN | ecosystem: Environmental > Terrestrial > Soil > Wetlands > Peat | place: USA: New York... | reverse complement strand
ACGGGGAATATTCCAACTTTTGGGAACGATATCTTGCAATCCGTTGACGATCGGGAGCAATACGACTCGATTTACGGGATAACTGAAAATGATAAAATGCCATTTTTTCGCTTCTTTCGACGAATAAAATAAGACCCGGCGTGCAAGTCTTCCCTCACCGGGCTTGAATCAACGCCCGAATTTCACGGAAATAAGCAATGAAAATGTGATCCACGAGGAACTTTCGGAGGGGATCTACGCTGTCACGGGGCATGAACAAGCCGTGCCCGTGCCGATGTCGGTCGTGGAAGTTCCGCATATACCCGATTCCGAGACACGCGACTACATCTGATTCAAGCGGTGGGTAAGAGCCAGTCTCCGATGCCAGGGAACCGGCGACGGAAGGGAGCAAGCCCTATAAACATCAGGATTGATTACATTTACGACATTTATTGTTTTTTTGTCCCATTTTCCTTTCCACGAAAGAATCTTCTTATTAACACCAGAAAATGCTGAAAGAGCAGTCAATGCCTTTCGAATCGGGGAAAGCCCGGAAAAAAATGATACGACGGATAGCCTACATAGATCACGTCCAATTCCGTGCCGTTTTTATACAAATAATCGATAGTAGTTTGCCTTCCAAACGTGCAAAGCGAGCAACTTTGTGCCCATTCAACAAGTACCCATCTAGCTTCGCTTGCAGTTTATTTTTACGTGTTCATAACCTTGGTACCAGTATCTTCCGTATTGCAGGCCGTTCTGATGATCAGCAGTATCGGGCTCATCATCGTGTCGAGCTTCCTGCCCGGTAGGCGTCAAGCCCAGCTGGAAAAAATAAAATGATCATGGAAAAGCAAGTGGCGCGAAGGAAACGAGATAGTAGATGCGAGTGAAAGGATTCATCCTTGCAGCTTCCTGAAGGACCCCTAAAATTAACGATGATTAGCTTAATGAAATCGTTCTAATAACGTATCAAAATAAAGAGGAGGAAATTTATGCAGGCACATGAAGAAGAGTATGTTATGACACAGCCAGCCAGGCACCGTGTTGAAGATGCGTGCGAAGCGAGGGAAAAGCGATGCCCTGTTCGAACTCACCAACGCACTGCACTACACCGGAGACCCAGACGGCCCCGTGACTGGGTGCTCTGCCGCGCCGATGATGACTCGGACACTCTGTGGGCGTTTGAGTTCTATAAAGACGAAGCGTCGTTTATGCGCAACTTTGCTAACCCGGAAATCGATAAGAAACATGACGAAGTAAACGAGCTTCTCGCGGAGTTACCGCTGCGGGTAGAAGTTCACCCGTTTGCTTCGATCTCGAAAGGGAACAGCTCCGACACTGCTAAGAACGAAAGGAGTCCAAAATGAGCGAACGAAAAACTGAAAAAGGCATGTTCTGGCAAGCTACGTGGACCCAGGCCATGACGGACTTTCGCAGTGAGGATGAGGAGCAGCCTTTCGCCGATGTCACCGTCCGCATGACAGTGCCCGCCAGCATCGGTGGCAGCTACGTTCGGGCGGAGTTGAGCAATCGCTTCGGTGACGAGCCTGTGCTGATCGGACGGGTCGCGATCAGGGTCGGAGATCAGTCTCTCGACATCACCTTCGACGGACAGCAATCTACTGAGATCCCCGCCGGCGAATCACGGTGGACAGACCCGATCGAGTTGACTGTCAACCACGGAGAGGATGTCAGTATCGATCTATATCTGCCCGTGCGGACGCCCTATGCGACGGCCAACGGATTCATATTCCAACGATCGATGCCAGGAGATTTCGCCGGATCACGCGAGTTTCCGGCCCTCAATGTCCACCACACCGAACCCGCGCCTGACGAGGCCGGTTGGTCCTGGTCCCTTCCTACTGGAGGTCCGTTCCTGCGTGCTATCGAAGTCGCTGGAAAGGAAGCCAAAGCAGTAATCGTGTGCCTTGGCGCCTCCATCACCACCATGGGCTGGCCGCAGCTCACCGCCGCACTGCTTCCCGCTGATGCGCAAATCTCTGTCCTCAACCGCGGCATTTCAGGAAACCGGCTCCGGTTTGACGCCCCACCTATGCATGCATCCTGGGGAAGATCTGGACTGTCCCGGTTCGATGAAGACGTACTCGATACGCCAGGCGTGACCCACGTGGTCATCGCCTATGCAAGCAACGACATTGGCCTCCCGGGCAAAGTTGCGCCCCTTAGCGAACTGCCATCGGCCGCTCAACAGATCGACGCATACCAACAGCTCATTGATCGAGCACACGCGGCCGGGCTCGGAGTGATCCTCGCTACTATCACTCCAATGACGCCCGAGCAGAGCGATGACCCTAAGCGGGAACATATTCGCCTTGCTGTGAACGACTGGATTCGAACATCGGGCTTTGAATTCGTCGACTTCGATGAAGCGATCCGCTCCGAATCCACGCCCTCCCGACTCGCAGCCGAGTACGACGTCGGCGACCACCAGCATCCCAATGTCGCCGGGGAAAAACGCCTCGCACAGACTATGGTAGAGGCCATTGCTCGGGCACACCTGTAGAAGCGAAATGCCGGATGACACGAAAATAAGCGATATCTTTGCATTTGTCGAGGAGATTTTGCAAGAAAACGAAAAGGCATCAGTATGGTTGTTCAAGATCATTAAAATAATGGTGCCAGATTGCAGCACGGCAATAAAAGCAAAAACTATCGTATTTAACTACAAATAATCTTTTATTTTCATTTCTTTTTGGACGTAACCAACTTGATCGATAATAGATTTTTATTTTCATTGATTAAGCTGGCGATAGGCATGAAGTACGGACTTTCTATATGATGAGGTAACTTTCTACATTGTAGAAAGTTAATGACTTTCTCCATCATTAACTTTCTACTGACTTTGAGTGTAAAGTGTCCAACTTTGTCCATGTCCAATCAAACTGTTAATCAACCCTCGAGAACATATCAAGGCCTGGACATAATGGTCAGTACAATAGGGTATGCTTATGGCGTCCTTCTCTCGCTCGCCGCTGGGATATCAAACAACGTGGGCACGGTCCTCAACAAGAAAGTGGTGAATGACCTTCCGCATCAAGAGGAGAAATTCTTCCGGCGACTTTTCAAGAATCCATTGTGGTTGTTTGGCTGGATCCTGCAAATTGTTGTCGGCTCGGTCTTTTTCATCATGGCCCAGATCTACATCGGGCCTGCGCTGATCCCCGGCCTCGAGGCTATCGGGCTGATCTTTCTCGCCATCGGAGCCGTCAGGATCGTGCACGAGAAGCTGAATTGGAGCGAGTGGCTAGGTATCGTACTCTTGATAGGAGCGATCGCGATGCTCGGGTTTAGCAGCCTTTCGATCCAGATCGCGGTGAATTACACGCGGCCTTTATTTTTCTTGCGCATCTTAATCTTCTCGGGAGTGGGGTTCGGGAGTGCGTTGGCCTGCTTCTCAACGCGGAAGGGCCACAAAAATCGCGCCATCTTTTATGCGGTAGGGTCGGGGTTTCTCGTCGCCATGTCCAACTTCTGGATCAGCCCTCTGATTGGCGTTATCGAGAAGGTATTCTTGGGCACGGCGTTGCCGCTGGAGACGATCATCTTCATCGTAGCGTGCGTCATTCTGATTTTATGCAATTTTTTCACCATTACCACTCTCCAGATGGCATTCCAAACTGGACAAGCCTCCAACTTGGTTCCTATACAACAAGTGCCCATCCAGATAGCTCCAATTTTCGTGTATTTCTATATCTTCTGGGGTCTTGCCGCGAAACCCCCGCTTTCCCATGATTTGCTTATGATCATTAGCATCGGGCTCATCATCGCGTCGACCTTCCTGCTCGGCAGGCGACAAGCCCAGCTGGAAAAGATAAAGTGATCGATTACAACTAAAAATGGAATGTCAAAGGAGGTAAAACGTATGTCATTGCACATCAAGGGTTCTTGGTTCGTCGACGAGGCCGGCCGCGCTGTCATGCTCAGGGGCGTCGGCCTTGGCGGGAGCTCGAAGGTCCCTGCCACGCCCGACGGGTCGACGCACATCAAGACCGATTTCTTGGATCATCGGACCGTATCGTTTGTCAACCGGCCGTTTCCCCTCGAGCAAGCGGATGAACATTTCGGCCGCTTGCAGCACTGGGGCTTCAACTGCGTCCGCTTGGTCGTCCCGTGGGAGGCTCTCGAGCACGCGGGCCCCGGCGAGTACGACGACGAGTTCATCGACTACATGTCGAAATTTCTGGCCTGCAGCGCGAGCCACGACATCTACACCTTCATCGACGCCCACCAAGATGTCTGGTGCCGGATGTGCGCCGGTGACGGCGCACCTGGCTGGACGCTGGAGCAGGTCGGTTTCGACATTTCCAAGCTCGAGGCGGCCGAGGCCGCGTGGACCATGCAGGGCCGCTTCGATCCGGCCGATCCAAAAACGTTTCCCCCCAGCACGTGGAGTCACAACCAGCTCCGGCTGGCCGCGGCGACCATGTGGACCCTGTTCTTCGCGAGCAGGGATTTCGCGCCATCCTGCTCGATCGATGGCGCCCCCGCGCAGGATTACCTGCAAGATCACCTCGTCGGAGCGTTCACGCACCTCGCCGCCGCCCTCAAGGACGTGCCGAACATCCTCGGCTACGACGCGCTCAACGAGCCGAATCCCGGCTGGATCGGTCGGCTGGTCGACGGGTCGAACACGCCGGGCTTGAACGAGACGCTCGGCTACACGTTCATGCCAATCGATGCCATGGCCACGGGCGCCGGGTTCACCCGGAAGGTCGGTTACAGGGAGATCAAGAAGTTCGGCGTCAAGGAAACGCGGAAGGATGACATGAACGCCGCGGGGGTCACGTGCTGGCAGGAAGGAAAAGATGTCTGGCGAAACGAGGGCGTGTGGGGCTTGGACGATGAAGGTCAACCCACGATCCTGAAAAACGAGCACTTCATGGCAGTGAACGACCAGCCCGTGGAATTCTACCACGATTACCTGTCACCATTCATCAGGAAGTTCACCGCGGCCATCCACGAGGAGAATTCAGGCACCCCGATCTTCTTCGAGGGGCAGGGAGAGCCCGTGCTCAGGGGCGAGACCCTGAAGTTCGATATCGGCGGGCTCGACAACGTGGTCTGGTCGCCGCACTGGTACGACGTGGCGACGGTGGGCATGAAGCGGGGCATGTTCACGGCGAGCTTTAACATCCGCACGAACCGGCCCGTGCTCGGCGAGGGAAACATCACGTCCATGTTCGTCGAACAGCTGGGCGCGTTGAAAGAGTTCGGGACCTCGCTCGGGTGTCCGACCATGCTCGGCGAGGTCGGCGTGCCGTACGACCTCGATAACAAGGATGCATATACCAAGTGGAAGGAGGACCCGGATGCTTGGCACGTGCACGTGAAGGCCCTCGGCTTCTATTACGATGCCCTCGACGCCAACCTGATGTCTTCGGTCCAGTGGAACTACACGCCCGACAACGACAACCAGTGGGGCGACCGGTGGAACCTCGAAGATTTCTCCATATTCAGCCGTGACCAGCAGGACGACCCGTCCAACCCGGACAACGGCGGCAGGGCTATTGCCGGGTTCTGCAGGCCACGCTGCGTGCGGTGCGCTGGCGTACCATCAAGCCAAGCCTTCGACACGGACAAGGGCACGTTCACGTTCCAGTTTGAAGTGGACACGAACATTGATGCCCCCACTATCCTCTACGTGCCGGCCATCCAGTATCCGAACGGCTACAGCGTCTCGGCCAAGGGATGCTCGGCAACGCCGTCCGGGGACCAGCTGCTCGAGGTCACCGCGGCCGCGTCTGGACCGTGTGCGATCACGATCACGCGCGAGAAATGAGGCGAATGCAAGATGTCCGAACAGCCATTTGTCGTCTGCCTCGGCGAGCTCATGCTGCGGCTGAAATCGCCGGGGTTCGAACGGCTCCTGCAAAGCCCCTTGCTCGAAGCATCGTTTGGTGGCGCTGAAGCAAACGTCGCCACGGGCCTTTCCATCTTCGGGATCAAGACGCGGTTCGTTTCGGCATTCCCGGCGAACTCGATCGGGCAGGCGGCCATCTCGTTCCTCGCCCAGTTCGGCGTGGACACGTCCTGCATCGTGAAGCGGGACGGGCGAATGGGCATCTACTTCATCGAGACCGGCTCCGGCCCGCGCGGGTCCCAAGTGCTTTATGATCGCGCGGGCGCGGTCATCGCGGCCATCATGCCCGATGCCTTCGACTGGGACGCCATCTTCGCCGGCGCCCGCTGGTTCCACGTCACGGGCATCACCCCGGCCCTCTCCCAGAGCGCCGCCGACTTGGCCATCACGGCGGCGAGGCTGGCCAAGGAGAAGGGGCTGGTCGTGTCCTGCGATCTCAATTACCGGGCCAAGCTCTGGAAGTACGGGCGCCCCGCCCCCGAGGTGATGCGCGAGCTCATACCCTTCGTGGACGTCATCATTGCCAACGAGGAAGACATCCAGATGTCGCTCGGCATCACGAGTGACCAAGCAATCGGTGGCGAACTTGACGCGGGTAAGTACGATGCCCTCGCCAAGCAGGTCATAGACGAGTTTCCGAACGTGACGACCGTCGCCATCACCCTTCGCGAGAGCGTCTCGGCCGACAACAACACGTGGTCGGGGGCCTGCGCGACCAAGGATGAAAGTGGTGAAGTAACCTTTTACACGAGCCGCAAGCACGCGCTCACGGATATCGTGGACCGCGTGGGCGCGGGCGACGCATTCGGCACCGGCCTGATCTATGCGATGCTCAACGACTTAACACCCAAAGATGCCCTTGAATTCGCCGTGGCAGCCTCTGCACTCAAGCACACGGTTCCCGGCGACATCAACCGCGTCACGCTCGACGAGGTGAAGAAGCTCGCCGCGGGCGAGGGATCGGGACGCGTATCGCGATAAAAAAGGAAAATAGCACGAACAACCAAAAGATGATGAACATGAGCTCACCAGACCAATTGTTGAACGATTTGGAACAGACAAAACTCGTCGCGATCGTGACGATTCCCGATGCCGGGCTCGCGGTGCCTCTGGCCAGCGCGCTGCTCGATGGTGGCGTGAAATTCATGGAAATCACATTCCGCAACGACCAAGCGACCGCTGCTCTGAAGGCGCTGCAGGAGGCGGGCTTGCCCATCTGCTACGGTGCGGGCACGGTGCGGTCGATCGAGCTTGCCGAGATTGCCATCGATGCGGGTGCGCAATATCTCGTCGCGCCGGGCTTCAACCCGGCGATCGTGAAATGGGCGCTGGATCGCGAGATCCTGATCCTGCCCGGCGTGGATTCGACCCTTGGTATCGAGCTGGCGCTCGATGCGGGCTTGAAATACCTGAAGATGTACCCCGCGGCTGAGATGGGCGGCCCTAAGTGGCTCAAGGCCATCAAGGACCCCTATTTCGACGTGAAGTTCCTACCGACCGGAGGGGTCTCGCTGGACAACCTGAAGGAGTACCTGGACTGCCCGAACGTCTTCGCCATCGGTGGCAGCTTCCTCGCGCCGAAGGACATGATCCAGGAACAGAGGTTCGAGGACATCACCGCGGTTTGCGTCAATGCAAAAGAAATAGTGGAATCTTAGGAACGTTTGACTTTTTTTCCATTCACTTGAGTTCCATTTCTTTTTTGATCAAATGATTGTTGATTGATCATTAAGAGAGCATGTTCAGGTTGTGGAAGAAATCTCCGAGAGAGAACCTAGATATCCGATGTGGCCTTTCTAAGGCCGATCCGAGCAGGCTGGCAAGAAATGGGCACGGATTCCCGCAAGGAGCCCAAATCGGCACTATCGAAGACTTGTGGCTGCACTTTCACGTTATACTATGACATCAGCCTTCCGCCATACATACTCGATAGCTAAATAACATTTATTTTAGTTAGCAGAGGGCACTAGAACCGTCAACTTGCTCGAGGTCTTTCAAGACGAAAAGATTCAGCAGCATCGATTTCCTTCGAGGAACGGCCATTGTAATGATGCTCTTCTTGCATCAAATTAGCTGGTTTCTCAATTCCAACGCGCTCCTTGCAACTATCAACGAGCAGCCGCTCATCGACATCCTCGCTTTGCTAGTACTTGAGTTCATGGGCGGGCTGGCAGGCTTTTTCCTTCTCGTCTCGGCCATCGGTAACATGATCAGCATGTACAAGCGCCTGCAGGCGGGTCGTTCGGTCAACGATCTCCTGCTCAGCCAAGTCGTCACGGGCATCCTGCTCGTCATCTTCGCTTATCTGGTGGAAGGCGATATAGGATATCTTGGGGCGCTCGGAAACTTCTTCCGCAGCCTGAACACGCTTCCCGCGGTGCTCTCGAGCCCCCAGAACCTCTCGCTGAGCTGGGCGGGCTACGTCGCCACGATGTTCTCCCGCTGGGCGCACTTCGAGACGATCCACACGATCGCGTGGTGCATCCTCATCAACGGCATCGTCCAGTACTTCCTGTCCCGGAACGGCCGCTGGAAGGACATGAAGGGCCAGATCATCGCCTACGCCGTGATGGCCGTTATCGTGGTCCTCATCACGCAACCGGTCTGGTGGCTGATCCAGAACACGATTCCAGGCGGCTACCCGTGGAACGCTGCAGGCACGCAGGTCTCCGAACCAGATATCCTTCTACCGGGCACGACGTTTATCACGATTCTCCACTCCATCTTCCTCAACGCCCTGTGCTCGCCCGAGGAGCCCATCCTGCCGTACCTGGCCGTTTCGTTCGTCGGCAGCATCATCGGCATCGTGATCTCGCAGCCCAAGGAGAAGGTGCCCCTGCATTTCCCCAAGCGGATGATGCAGATCGGTATGGTCATGTTCCTCGTCGGCCTCGTGGGTATCATCGCGTTCATCCTGTCCATCCTCATAGTGCCTAGCGGGATCAATTTCGGCGGGGCGGTGAGCGCGTACCAGCAGATCTCGTATCACCGGAACTGGTGGGATTATCCGAACATCCCTGCGACCTTCACGTTCCCGTCGCCGTGGCTGTTCCAGTTCCTCGCGCTGAACGGCATGGGCATCATGCTCGCAATGCTGGTCGTCAGGCTCGTCGAATACCGGGGATACGGCGCCAAGTTCGCGAAACAATCCACCACCGTCCGCCGGTTCGGCTACATCGCCTTCACGAACTACAACAACCAGTGGTACCTGTGGATCGTCTGGTTCCTCTTCGGCACGATCGCCTCGGCGTTGGGCTTGGGTAACTTGGTCGGGGCGAGCAACGTCGCGGCGAATGGTAGCTACCCGAATCCCTACTCCCAGGTGAACTGGGGGAGCGTGTTCATCTTGATGATCTGCGTGTTCCTTCTCTACCACGTCATCATGCTCGCGTGGGAGAAGGTCAACTACATCGGCACCCTGGAGTGGGCGATGGGAACACTCGCGTACGCCCTGATCCCCTCCAAGAAGGTCGCCGGCACTCGCTTGGCGGGCCAGCATTGGTATCAAAAGGGCGCCCTGAACGTTCAAGCCGCGTTCTACGATGCGGAATGGCAGAACATCGTCGATGAAGGCGATTTTCCGGCCGAGGAAATGCGGGATTCCAAATTCTGTTTCAAGCTGGCGCTGATCGGGTTCGTCTCCCTGCTGTTCATGCCGGTCACCCTCGTCACGTGGCGCGTGGCTATCGCGGCCGAGCGCACCGAGGGAAAGAACAAGTACAACCACATTGCCAAGGTGGTTTCCATCATCGGCATCTGCATTTTCTTCGGCGTCATGATCTTTCTCTTCATCGTGACGCCGAACATGCTCGGGTTTAGCCTGTAAACTTTGTCTTTTTATCATTTTTTTTTGCATCCGGGTCGAGTTCTGAGAACAGGTTAAGAGGAACGCGGCACCATCAGCGATCGTGGAGTTGTGGTGATAAATACTGGAAGTGACGTGCCCTTTGCTACTTCCCGAACGATTTTCTTTCAGCATGAATTGTTAAAAATTGGCTAGTCGTACCATCATTATATCCACAATTGGTTTTTCTAGGCTCGGCGAGGCGTCCCTCACGACCGAAGGCGTGGTTGAAAATTTAGAAAAGGTTTCAACATGGTCATCCCGCGGCAAAAGGCCCGGGGAATTACTCCTGCACGTACATCCGGGGTATAGCGTGCAATTCTACATTCTCACGCTCTTGAACACGAAGCCGCGGCACGGGTATGACCTCTTCAAAGAATTGCAACTCAAGGGGCTCGTGAAGGACCGCTCTGACGTGTATAAAACGATACGCACGATGAAGACCAAGGGTCTCATCAGCTCGTCCGTGCAACCTTCGAACCGTGGGTACCCGAAAGAAATTCTCTCGCTGACCGAGGACGGCAAGGACATGCATCTGGACCTCGTTCTGGCCACGCTTTCCGAGACCGAATCGTTCATGGATGAGAAGTTCGTTCGCATCGGCCATCTCATCGTGGATGACTTCGCGGAGAAGTTCATCGGGAACGTGGCCATCCCCGCGAAGTTACTCATCGACGACGAATTCGGTTTCAACACGCGCACGATCCCGCTCATCAACATTTTCTTCAAGGATCTCAACTCGCTTCCCAAGGAGCCACTTATGAAGGCTTTATTTCACGATCTGAAGGTCATCGTTGATGTCCACCTCACGGGGGTCAAGCGGGTCGACCAGCTGAAACTGCTCGATTTCAACTACGCCGGGCTCAAGTTCATCGACAACCCCGACGATCTCGCCTACAAGCACCATTTCGACATCCTCGCGAGCCTGGGCATCAAGCGGAGCGCGAGATTTCACGAAAAGTTTGACAAGTGGCTGGAGTTACTCTCGCCTTCCAGCATCTTCATCATCATCCTGTACGCTCAAGCCAACCGGCCTTGTCCCGGGCAGTATCGCATCCTTGCCGAGCAATTCACCGGCCGGCAGCGGGAGCAGTTTTGCGCGAAGATGGGGCTCGATGATTCCGCAGGGCCGGTCGTGACGAACGAGGAAGTCATACAACGATTGGAAGATGCTTTTTCCTTCGTGCATTTCACCAACGTGCTCGATTATTTCGACGTGTTCGTCGCGATGGACCCGAAGCTAAGGGTATAGCATGGAGGCGTGCGACCCTGAAGTCGGACCAGATAATGCTGGAGATCCTCGAGTGGCTGAATCTCGAACCGATGCACGGCTATCGACTTTTCCAGCTCCTCCAGAGCGATGGCATCGCCACGCAATCCTCGGAAGTGTACCGGGTCATCAAGAAAATGCGCGAGTGCGGCCTCATCGAAGTGAAGAAGGAGCAACCCGAGAAGGCGAAGGAAATACTCCGGCTCACGGAGCTCGGCGCTGGCATCTTCCAGGAACACATCCGCTCGGCGCTCGAGATGAACACGCAACTTATCATGAGCGGCCTCTTCACGCAGCTCAAGGTAAGCATATTTTCCTTCTTTCGCAAATCGTTTTATGATCTCCAAGCGATAAGGAAACCCCCGAAAATTCTCATCGACATCGGCACGAACCACGGGGAGAGAACCATCAAATTAATCATCGATTTCTTCGAGGGCGAAAAGGTACAGGTCTTCGTCAAGGCCCCCGGCTCGAAAACCAGGCCGACTATGTTCCGGCTCGACGAGCCGAAGCAGACGAGGCCGAAACTGGGAAAATCGCTCCGCGAGCACGACGCTGACATCGTGGCCCTTTTCGGGTGCGATTCCGCGTCCGTTCTCGAGGACACGCTGAAGGACCCGAAATCGAGCCTGCAATACCTTTCGAAAAAAGGCGTGCTGTGCATCCCGCTCAACCTCGACAGGTTCGATGACCTGCCCAAATATTATTCCTTGATCGAGGGGAAAGCACTCCCCGATCTTAACGAACAATTTGTGCAGGAACCGGTCCCGTTGCAGGACGAGATCGAGCCCGTGCTCGTGCAGCATTTTGGAAAGGTCGTCCACACCTTGGCCGTGAACGGCATCGGGCTCATCTTCGCGTCCGAACCACTCCGGACGGAATGATCTTTGGTTCCAATCTTCAAGATACGACTCCGCAACGACGACAACCCTGACCAGGGCTCGAGCTAGACCAATCTGACATTTCCAGAACCAGATCCCTCATTGGAGGATAAAGCATGTCGCCGTGGCATGCGCGAGCACCTTCCCGCTGCCGTCCTTGATGCTCGCCTCGGAAACGCCGATGTTCTTTGTCATCGAAATGACATGGGCTTCTAGCTGGACCTCTTCGTCCATTGGCAGAGGCCGCAGCATCTTGATATTCAGGTCGATGGTGCTGTAGAACACGCCCTTATCCAGCATCGTGTGCACGACGCAACCCGTCAGCGAATCCAACACCGTGGCACTGAAGCCTCCATGGACCGTTCCCATCGCGTTGAGGTGCTGAGCACCCGCCTTTGCCGTCCCGGTGATACAACCTTTCTCCACCTGATCGAAGCTCATAGGCAGGTCCTGCACCATTGGCACGATCAATTCCCCCGCTGCAAATTGCTGGATGATTTCCAAACCTGTAAAGTCCGCCAATGCCTTGTATTTGTCTTCCATTGTCAATTCATCCCTACCTTATTGCGTTAGAACTGCGTTGTAATGCTATCTGCACTTGCACAGCCTGTGATAAACTTTCCGTGGACTAACTCGGCTTTCACAAGATCCCGAAGATAGAGCCTTCGGGAGATGGAGCTGGTCGTAGAATGGGTCTTGGACGAAACAATCGACGTTCAGGAATCGCGGAACCGCGATGTCCCCCACGCTGGGAAAATTCGTTCTCGACTCGTCGTAAAACTCCGAGCCCACGAATTGTTCGTATGCGCTGGCCGTCTTTTCGAATCCCAGGTAGTGCACGGGACACACTTCGGCCTCGCATTGATCTAAAGCCGTAAGCGCGCGCTCCCTTGTCTATGGATTTAGGTGATGTGTTAATGAGCATTATCAAGGTTTTTGCGAAATAAAATCCGTGAAACAAGGTTGGGCGGGTGATGATTAGATAAGACACCCGGGCGAATACCATTACATGGAATCCGAACGAGAACGCAACATACAACTTCCCGAGAAGTATTTCAAGGAATTCTCGTTCTATATCGAAAAGGACGTCGATCCTGACTACGTGCACGCTTCGGCCGACGCGCACGAAGCATTTCGCGATATGAAATTCGGCGTACGAATTCATTTCGGGCTCTATTCTATCAAGGAATGGCACGGCGAGTCGTGGCCGTTTCTCTGGCTCAGCCACAAGGAAAAACAAGCATACCAAGAGATGTACAAAACGTGGAACCCCACGGGCTTCGATGCCGAGGAATGGATGCAATTCTTCGACCGGGCGGGCTTCAAGTGCTTCGCCATGACCACCAAGCACCACGAGGGCTTTTGCATGTACGACACGAAGACCCGGGTCACGCACCGTATTAACTGGGTCGCGAAGGGCGGCCCCGCGATAGAAGAGTGCGACCAGGCCTACAGCATCATGGAAACGCCATTCAAGCGGGACATCGTGAAAGAACTCGTCGACGCGGGCCGTGCCCACGGCATAAAGGTCGATCTCTATTTCTCGCACCCCGACTGGTACGATGCCGACTTCCGGCCGTACGGGCACCACCCCGTGATGACGCCCTCGGCCAAGAAGGATCCTCAACTTTTCGACGCCCACGAGAAAAAATTGCCCAGAAAGAGCCCCATCCTTCCCGATCCCGACGAGGAGACCTCCACCCGCATGATGACCCGCCATCGCGAACAACTCGTGGAAATCGTCTCCAATTACATACCGGACATGTGCTGCTTGGACATCCGGCTCGGCCCCGAAAACTGGCCGCACGTGAAGGAAACGATCAAGATGCTCCGCAAGATCCACCCGGATGTCATGCTCCGCAACCGGGGCATCGCCAACTACGGCGATTACTACACGCCGGAAGGGGTCGTGCCAGGTGACCCCTCGAACACGCAGATGCCATGGATGGTGATCTACCCGCTCGGCCTTTCGTTCTCCTACGAGAAACATGCCAAGATGTACAAGGGCACGAAGTGGGTTGTCCACAACCTCGTCGATACCGTGGCCAAGGGCGGTAACTTCATGGTCGGCATCGGGCCGGGTAAGAATGGAACATTCCACCTCGAAGCCATTCGCCAGCTCGAAGCCGCCGGGGCGTGGATCAAGGTCAACGGCGAGGGCATCTACGGCACGCGCCAGTGGCCCTTCGCGTGGAAGGAAGACAACACCAGATTCACCATGACCAAGGACTGCTCGACCGTGTTCACGTTCGTGCTGGAGTGGCCCGGTGCCTCATTCACGAGCCATATCCTCAAACCGCAGGAAGGTTCCGCTGTGACCATGCTCGGCTATCCAAACCCACTGAACTGGGAAATCATCGATAGCGACCTTGTCGTCGATCTCCCCGCCGAGCTAGCCGCGAACAAGCCATGCGACCACGCGTGGTGTTTCAAGGTCGAGGTCTGATCCCGGCGTGATGCGGATGGAGGCCGGAACGCAGGCAGATCCCGGGCTGATCGCCCATATCCGCAATGATGGACCCACGGCCATTCACGGTCCGCGCGTCACGGGATGCACCCCGGGGCGCCCTTTTCTCTTTCTCGTGCCGGCCACCGGTACCGGCCCGCTCGAGTATGCGGCGGAGAATTTACCTCAGGGCCTCGAAATCGATGAATCAACAGGCATTATCTCGGGATCTGTCGAAAATGAAGGAGCACGTGTAACGATCTTGCAAGTCCGTGGTGTCGAGGGTGCTGTAAGAAGAGGCCTCCAGATCCTCGCCGGCACGCATCAGCTCGCACGCACGCCACCGATGGGATGGAACTCATGGAACGTGTGGGGCCCGCAGGTCGACCATGTTAAGGTGCGCGAGGCTGCCGATGCAATGGTCTCGAACGGCTTGGCAGCGCATGGCTACCAGTTCATCAATATTGATGACACATGGGAAGGCACCCGGTGCCCGAATGGAGCATCAGCAGGAACCATCCGGTCGAACGAGAGGTTTCCCGATATGTCAGCCCTCGCCGACCACGTCCACGCTATGGGTTTGAAGCTCGGCATCTACTCGTCGCCCGGGCCGAAGACTTGCGCAGGTTTTGAGGGCAGTATGGATCACGAGGCACAAGATGCCCGGCGGTTCGCCGATTGGGGGATTGATTACCTGAAATACGACTGGTGCTCCTTCACGAACAAGGCCATCAAGCGGTACTGGCTCAGGTACTGGCCGCACTTCTTCAACCAAGGCCACGTGTTTATCCATTTCCAGATGCCCGTGGCCGAAATGAAAATGCCATTCGTGAAGATGCGGGAGGCCTTGGACGCCGTCGATCGGGATATCGTTTACAGTATCGTGCCCATGACCCTGAACCGCCGATGGAACCCCGCCGCATGGGGACTTGAGACCGGTGCGAACGCATGGAGAACCACGGGAGACATCGTGGATAAATGGCACTCCGTGGAACACATTGGCTTTCCGCATACTTTTCTCGGGAAGAACGTCAGCCCGGGAAGGTGGAACGATCCCGACATGCTCGTGGTCGGCGTCGTCGGCGGGGCGTGGAACCATAATCAGGCCCCAACTAGACTCACACCGGCCGAACAGATCACTCACATCACACTCTGGAGCATGATTGCGGCCCCACTTCTTATTGGATGCGACCTAACGAAACTCGATTCTTTCACCCTCGATTTGCTATCTAATGACGACGTGATCGCAGTCGATCAGGACCCGCTCGGGAAAGCAGGCCGGATGGTTCTGAAACACGGGCCCGTGGAGATTTGGACCAAGCCTCTCTGGGACTGCACGACAGCCGTCGCGTTGTTCAATCGAGGGGAAAGCTCCAGGGACGTGTCCGGTAGTTGGCAAGAGTTGGCCATCGATGTAGGTGCGCCGGTGCGGGATCTCTGGCGACAAGCCGATCTCGGACCGGACGACGAGAGGTATTCGTTTACCATCGAATCCCATGGTGCCATACTCCTGAAAGCGGGCATACCGAGTACTAATGAGCCTTTCGAGTGATGGGGGAGGTTTAAAACCGCGCGGCAAGACTAGAACGCCGGTTACGAGCCCAAGATTTCACCGGCCCGCGCCATCGACAACGACGTCCACCTCGTCATTCCGCCGGCAGGCAGCCGGACAATGATCGTGTCGTCAAAGGGGAAAGTCGTGCGCCAGCGGTTCAGACCTGGGTTCGCCTTCGCGACCCTCGACTTCACCTGCTGGCCGTTACCCCACCCGAACGTGGGCGGGAATATAATGTGCTCGGCTGGCGGCAAACGATCGAAGCGGAACGCCGCGTCGCTCAAGCTCTACCTCGAATTGCTCGACCAAGCGAAGAGCTTTTTAATTCCTCGAAGTATTCCGACACGGGCACATAGAAGGTCGCTCATCCCACGTGGAGAAACAGGGCTTGGTCACCTATGGGGATCTTAAGGATCGTACCGTCCGTCGACGCGACGGGTTCAGACGACACGACTTTGATCGACACGCATATCGAAGTGGATGCGGTCACCGACACGCCGCTGCTCGCGTAGACCCGGAGCGTGCCACCGTGGCCTGCCACGGGTGCAATCTCGAGCGTGGCTTGGTCCAACCAGCGGGCCGACGCCATAGCCTTGGTGCCGTTCCAGATCTCGTCGATGCCGAGCAACGAGATGCCGTTGACGAGCGGGCTGATGCAATAGTAACGCACTTCCCAGTTTTCCAGCGTCTCGGGCTCGGTTCTCTCGCCCGCTGCCAGCTCCCTGACGGGCGTCGAGGTGGGCACTGGGACGGTGGTGATATCAGCCAGGACGTAAGATGCTGGCCACGGCTCCGCGGGCACCTTGCCGGTCTCGGCAGTTGGGGCGAAGCGCGCGGCGCCCATGTCTTCAACACCGACCGTGAAATTCACAGCTTGGTCCAGCTTGTTCACCTCGCCGACCTTCGCGAGGAAATTCATGCCGTTCGCGACGTAATAGTAAAAAATTCGGCCCCAGCCGTCGAGATCGTGGTAGCTCCACGCCTTGGAGGCGACCTCGTTTTCCGAGTCCTTGAAGATCACGTCAATAGTCGGCATTGAGGGCGTGTCGAGGCGTGGCAACTTGCCATCCTTGAAGCTCATCTTGTCGCAAACGGTACCATTCGTGGACCCAATGTCATCGGCAATATAGATGGGGCCCCCCGAGACCATGTGCAGCAGGAGAAGGGGATCGGTCGGGCCGACGGTCTGGCACATGTCGTGGTCGGGCCAGCAGAACTGGGCGAAGAATAACGGCTGGTAGACGCCCTGGCGCACCTGCTCCTTCATGGAAAGGAAGTTGCCAGGCCCGAAGTCACCCGACACCCGGGCCACGTTGGACTTGGTCCAGTGGATCTTGCAGTCCGAGGCCTGGGCCATGCAATTGAGCATGGTAATATTCTGCCCCGCCGCGGCGCCCTGCATCATGAGGTAATACTTCTCGATGGCATCGTCGATCGGGTAGATACCATCGAAGCAGGTACCAATGGAGGATTGATTGTCGATCTTGACCATGTCAACACCCGCTTGTCGCATATACTTGTAATAGTCGGCCCAAAAGTTATATGCCCTGAAGCCCTCGGGATCTGGCGTGTTGTGGCCCAGGCTGGCGATGGCAGGGTAAGTCTTGCCCATCTTGGCCGCGTCGATGCCCTGCCAGTAACCACCTATCGCATGCCAGACGCCCCACCACTTGAATCCGTACCTGTTCTTCAGGAGCCGGTTCAGCGGCTCGAGGCCCTCCGGAAACTTGAAATTAGCCCGGATGTCTTCCAAGAAATTGCCCCCGTGGAAATTTTTCCCGAGAAAGTTCGCCTCGTCGAGGGGGAACTCGTTGGTCGACTGCCAGCCATCATCAAGAATGAGATACTTGAACCGCGTCGATCCCTTCTCGGCCGTGAAATTTTTCTCGCATAGCGTCTCCATCTTGGCATAAGAAACGTTCCGGTAGAACGTGTTCCACGTGCAAAAGCCGAGGTACTCGAACATCTCGGGGTATTCCTTGTACCACCGGAGCACGAACGGGCGGTTTACGAGCTGCATGTAGGTCTCGAACGCCTGCCGGGAGAGCAGGACAGGGTCGTCGTGGATGGATAGGAGCCCGCCCGCCATCTTTTCATAGGTTCCATTTGACATGAAAGTTCCCGAGACGAACTTGATACCGGCGGGGAGGTCTGGCAGCTCGCAGCAGCGAATGAGCGCGCGCTGCCCGAACCGGTTAACGGGCACGAAGCCCGCGACGGCGCCGCTGAGCTGGGCCATGAGGTACGTGATGCGCAGGCGATCGTTGGTGGGAAAGGCATTCGAGACGCCCGAATCGTGGAAAGCCTGCTGCTGGGAGGAGAAGAGGTCGATGCCGGTCGATTCTTCGATGGGTACCGTCGCCGGTTCCCTGGGATCCGAGCCGTGGAAGTATCGGTAAGCCGATGCCGAATCTGGCACGCCGATGTCGATGTACCCTGCGATCTTATCGAATTTCGCACTGGCCCCGGCCACGTCCGCGTAGAAATATACGCAATTGCGTGTGGGGAAGAGGATGGCGTGAACGGACACCTCGAACGAGTCGCCATCGGCTTGTACGGAGAAGATCTTGGTGATGCGCTCGTATTCGCCCGGGAAATAGGGACTGGCCTCGAAATCTTTACCTGATTCCCTGCTGCTAGTCGTGTAAGTCATGTTCCCGGTCGTCTCGCCGACGAATTCGTCGGCGTAGAACAATACCGGGGTCAACGTGTTCAGGAGAAGGATTCCATCGACAAAGAGTTCATATGTGCCTGAGACCTCGTCGATGCCCATGGCAATGCGCTGAGTCGTGGTTTCTTGCATGTTACATCAGTTCAATTCCGGGACCTTTAATCCGAATAGAGTAATGAGGGATCAAGAATCACACGAGCCTTCCTTGCCCCCCAATGAAACAAACATAAAAAAACCGTTTAGTGATGTTCGACATGTCAACTATAAATGAAAAGCTGCTCCGCGATGCGCTTTCCCTTCCCGTGGATTTGCGTACAGAATTGGTAGACAAATTATTAGAAAGCTTGAACGGCCCCCTCACCGAGGAAATTGAACAGGTTTGGGCTGAAGAAACAGAAAAACGACTTGAATAAATTGATTCCGGTGCGGTACAATCTATCCTTGGCGAAGATTTCTTCAAAAGAATTCAGGAAGGTTACCGCTCATGAACTACCGTTTCCATCCCGAAGCGGAGTCTGAATTCGACGACTCTGTTAAATATTACTAATCCTAAAAGGCTGGCAACCTACTAAAAAGGCCCAAGAGCATAGATATTTTGCTTTGAAGAGCCCAGTGCCCCGATATCGGCACAAAATAATCCGTGGCCATGCGTGACGATCTAAGAAAAAGGGATCATCGTCACGTTTTTCTTATATCTTGGAGAGATAATCTATTACTACCGAGAACAAGAACATTCTTCTCGGTGAAAATCAAGCTCTTACCTAAAACGCGTGGCGATACCATGAAATACGAAGATGAGAAAGAACAACCCTCCGAGGAAGCCGAGGCCGAACCTGAAGAGGAACCTGCCCCCGAGGAAGAAGCCCCTGCCGGAGAGGAGGAAGTGTCAGGACAAATTGATGACCAAATGAAATCAATGGCATCACATTTCGATGCTGATCAGGCAAAAGGATGGGATAAAACCCTGATGATAACGGTTTCGGGCGAAGGCGGCGGAAGCTGGGTTTTCACGATAAAAGATGGGGAATGCGAGGTCAATGTCGGAGATTTGCCGAGCGCCAACATGAAAGTGACGGTGGACGCTAAAACCTGGCTATCGATGATGGATGGAAAAAGCAGCGGCACCAAAGCATTCATGTCCGGGAAACTGAAAGTTAAGGGTCCAATGGGGGACCTTATCAGGATGGGTAAAGTCTTCCCGGGGATGATGTAGGCGCAGAAGTCGTTCAATTGACAGCTACTTAGGAATTGATAGGAAAAGTCAACGCCTTGGGACTAGCTAGATATCTTGGTCGAATTCTTGCCTTTCGACAATATTCTAATTTTTATTCCTTCCAATCGCATATCAGCCAGAATTCACGAGCGAGAGCTCAGCTACCGTGAGAGCCGTGAAGCACATCTTGGGATCGATTTGAACAAGGATGCATTCCGTGCCGCATACATGAACATTGCCAAGCTGGTAATGCCGGTGCATGTCCTTCAAGATTCTGTGTCGATTCAGTCGTGCTTGGACCGAAAAGTAGAAGAATGAGGGCTTCCAAGGATAAGTCGCCAAACCAATCCCTTAACGCTCCACGAGGGAGGCGTCAATGAATGGAAACCCTCAATGCATCCTTCCCGGCCAACTTTTTAAACTTACCTCCTGCCCCATTAACATCTCCATCCCGGGGCACCACACTCACGGACAACGAGGTGCACGTCAAGCGACTGATCGTCGATCTAAAGGTCGATTGCCTGTCATATTTCGAAATCAAGAACCACGTTGAACGCATTTATGGCACCAAGATATCTAGAAACTACATCGCCGGCGTGATCACCGAAGCCGGCCAACGTGCGCATCACTTGAACAAGATCTACGATTCAAAAGTGCGAGGGAACGTAAAGGTGATCGAAATCGACGAAACGTTTCAAGGTCGTGATGCGTGCTATCTTTCCGTTGTTGACAAGGCGAGCAATTACAATCTCTTGCTCGTGCAATTGCAGGATCGAAATGCAGATACCATCGCGTTCGTGCTCGAATCCATCGCCGAAACGCTCGATCTTCTCGAGCTCGTGATTACCGACGGATATCCGGGATACAAGAACATGATCCCGGAGATTTTTGATGGTGTTGCGCACCTGTTCTGCCACGTCCACGCGTATCGCGTCTTTCTCCGGGAGATTGACCCGATCAATGCCGCCGCGAAAAAGGCATGGTCACGCTGGCACGATGCTGACCAAGCCTTAAGAGATCTCGAACACGAGCTGCAGTTGAAACGACGATGCTTGGTTAGGGATGAGGAGCGTTTAGACAAGGTAATCGTGGCCCGTGATGCGTTCTACATGCAGCACGGCATTAGGAAGTACAGCAAGAATGCAACGTGGGTAACAGAACGCGTTCGGTTCAAGAAACAGCTCGATAACGAGCGGGCAACGGTGCGGAGCAGAAAGCAAACCATGTCAAACAAGCGAAAGAAGATAGCTGGCATGAGGCCCGAGGTGGAAGCCTTAAAATCGGTGTATTGGGAGAAAAAGCAAAAATCGTTGCAATCGGCGAGGCTCGTTTCGGGGTTCAAGCGGATGCTGGATACGCCGTGGGAAGGATTTGAAGCCGAACGGGTGCGTTTCGCATTCGTGCTTGCGCGTTCGAGCCTCGACATTGCCCACAAGATCGTCCGCTTCATGGAGTTAAACCCGCACGCGTGTGCCACGAGCAAGCAAGAATCCGAAACCATCTGTCCGCATGGCTTGCGAACACGAACACGATCGAGGGCTTCTTTGGGGGATGCAGGCCCGTTCTTGACAAGGCAAAACGTTTTGGCAGATCCGCACAATCATTCGCTCTTTTGGACATCTTGCGTCTCAAGCACAATCTTTCCCCTCCTAATACAGGACCACATCGGCATGAATCGCCGTTGCAAAGAACTGGGGTCATTTCAAGGTATAGAGACTACTTGGATGCCTTGTACCCATTGAATCCGATAACGGATTCAATGATGGATGATCAGCTATTAGTGCCGGATACAGATCTAAACCTTACAAATCTTGACATGCAGGGCCTGATCGTGCCCGGATTTGAAAAGATAACCCCGATCGTAAGAAATAGATGATATTCAATGGTGCATCAAAGAAAATGTTGATATGAAAAAATGGAGGGATGAAGGGCCCTAGTTAGCTAGTCCCAACGCCTTTTCTTTTTTCTTTTATTCTAGACGTGTTGACAAGGGACGGAACCTCCTATGCGGAGCACAGGGGTGAGACCGGCCCTAAGGGAATCCTTAATACTTCCTTGGCCACAGTTATTAGCATTATTTGATGAAGGTCTTAAAATGTCACCCATTCGTGTTGGGATAATTGGATGTGGGTTTGCCGGCATGATGCACGGGATAGCGTTTCAGCCATACATCGACTCCGGCGAGGTAAAACTAGTTGCGAGTTGTGACATCGCTGAAGAGAACGCAGCAAAGATGGCAAAGGAATACGACATGGAAGCTCACTGCGCGGACTGGCAGGACATCGTAAGGAGCGAGGATATCGATGCCGTTTCAATTGCTCTACCCCACTACCTGCACGCAGAAGTGGCCATTGCCGCTGCCGAGGCTGGAAAACACGTGTTGTGCGAGAAGCCCATGGCTATGTCGCTTGAAGACTGCGACAGGATGATACAAGCAGCCAAGGGCTCAAACGTCAACCTTATGATTGCCGAGACTTACAGGTTCATGCCCACTATGGTAAAAATCAAGGAGATAATCGATAGTGGCAAGATCGGCGAGGTGTTTTTTGCGCGAGGCGCTGAATGCCTTAACGAAGTCCCGAAGATAGTTGATGCCGACTCGTGGCACTGCACGGCTGACAAAGCTGGAGGTGGAATTTGGTTCGATGCCGGTGTTCATGTCTGCTCTGCTTTTAGATACACGCTCGGGGACGTGGACTCGGTTCGAGCTGGAATATTCGAACATGTAGAGACCAAGGAGAAAGAAGACGACAACGCCATCGTCCTGTTGAAATTCAAAAATGGAGCTGCCGCAGAGGTTTTTCTGAGCGAGACAATAGGCAGCCCAGCATTCATCCGGTTCGAGTTTTATGGAACTGACGGGACAATTTTAATGGATACATCTTGGGACGAACCAATAAAATTCTTCTCGGGCAAAGATAACCCTTCAGAGGATTGGGAAATACCCGATGTGGAGCATCTCCCAATGCCGCAGTTCTATGCTCTTTCGTTCAGAGAAGAGGTGAAGGAATTCGTGGAGTCCATCCTGGAGAAGAGGGAACCAAAATACAGCGGGGAAGACGGCAAAATAGCCATCGAAATGAATCTCATGGGCACCTTGTCTTCCAAGCTCGGACGGGCCGTGGACATCAACGATCTGTACTCAGCCGAGGCGAGGGAGCTCGGCATAAAGTAGATTGGAGACCTGCCATTGATGGCGTTGATCGATGGAGGAAGGTGAGGTTGGAGAACCCGCGATCTCCAAATACGGGAGGATGCGATCATCAATCCTTTTTGAACAGCAATTGGAGAGCATCCTTACCATCCAGGCACACCAAGACGACACGGACATCGCTTGCGGGGGAACCATAGCCAAGCTGGCGAGAATGGGAAAGAAAGTAACCTATCTCCTGCTCACCAATGGCCGGCACGGTTTATGCGATCTCGACCATTGCTTGATGGAAGGACCAGCAGCCAAGACCAGCGATCTGATCAGGATGTGAAAAGTCTTCCCGACGATGTTCCAGTAATAGACGTCGTTCATTCTATAGTAACTCCAGAATTGATAAGAAAGGTCAACGATTTTTCTTTTTCCTTTTATTCTAGACGTGTTGACAAGGGACGGAACCTCCTATGCGGAGCGTAGGGCTGAGACCGGCCCTAAGGGAATCCTTAAAACTTTCTTGGCCACAGTTATTAGCATTATTTGATGGAGGTCTCAAAATGTCACCCATTCGTGTTGGGATAATTGGATGTGGGTTTGCCGGCATGATGCACGGGATAGCGTTTCAGCCATACATCGACTCCGGCGAGGTAAAACTAGTTGCGAGTTGTGACATCGCTGAAG
>Ga0326728_10009397_pt1 | contig 23570 bp, 25 predicted proteins | sample MB3enrmetagenome_FD_207602 | JGI IMG/M metagenome (GOLD analysis project Ga0326728, IMG submission 207602) | Lab enriched peat soil microbial communities from McLean, Ithaca, NY, United States - MB31MN | ecosystem: Environmental > Terrestrial > Soil > Wetlands > Peat | place: USA: New York... | reverse complement strand
GGTGGAAATGGTTCGAGATCTGAAGCCGGGCCGCGTTCTTGATGTGGCTATGGGGCAGGGGCGTAACCCGATCTGCCTTGCAAAAATAGGGTGGGATGTCACCGGTTTCGATGCATCCAGTGAAGGACTTGCCATTGCCCAAAAGGGAGCCGGGCAGGCGGGTGTCGAATTGACCATGGCGAACCAAGGGTGGGCGGATTTCGGATTTTGGAAGTGAAAAATGGGACTTCATCGTATTGACCTATGCATGGGTACCTATCAACGATCGATCTGTTATAAAACGCCTCTGTGGTTCACTTCATCCGGGAAGGTCAATTGTCTTCGAGGCGGCGCTGTTCGATGCAGGCGCTCCAGTAGGTGCGCATCGAAACGAACTGTTGAAGGTTTTTCAGAATGATTTGCGTATTCTGCGGTACGAGGCGCTAGAGGCCGTTAGCGATTGGGATAACCGAAAGAAAGAGCAGATTGTGCGCATGTTGGCCGGGAATTGGATGCCAGATGACAAGAACGTCATGCCACGATTGCGGTCCCTGGATCCTGGTCCACGGACCGGGAATTCTTAGGTTGGGAAGTAGCGGGATATGGCTTTAGACACGCGTCACTTCAGTCTCGTTTCATGAATTCAAAAGACTGAGTCAACGGGGAACCGGCTTTCCCGCCATTAACCGGGGTCGCCGTCCCGAAACGCACCATGGGAGATGATTGCACCGACTCGAAGATCATCTGTCGTTGGCGGGATTACTTCCACGAACCCGACTTGAAAGTGACCCGACAAAAAACAAATATTCTTACGCAGTTTTTGGAATAGGCGTCAATTGAGCCAGATAATCTCCGTTTCCCTCCCGGCGGACTATCCGGCAAGCCCACCGCGTTTTTTTTGCATGTTCGGCAAGGGTTTCGGCGTCCACGTGCAGCCAGCTAAAGAACGGCCCTAACTGTCCCTTGTATTCAAACTGCATTCTGATTTCGCCGAAATAGCATCCCGCTTGCCGGTTGGCGTCCTGATAAGCCAGATGTATTGGCTCAGTCGTGACGCGGACATCCAGCGAGTCACACAAGATTTGTCCGTCGGGTTTGACGAGGTTATGGGCGTGGTGCAGAAAACGGTCCAGGCCGGGCAGATTTGCAACCATGCCGAGTCCGTGCATCAGCAGGAGCAGCGTGTCAAAGGGGCCGGCTTGGAATTTAAAGACATCAGCGCGCTGGACTCGTTTAACGCCGCGCTTTGACATAATTTCGACACCCTGCGAGGAAATATCAATCGCCCACACCTTCATCCCTCGATCCTGTATAGCCAGGCTATGACAGCCGGCCCCAGCGCCGACATCCAATACCTCGCCCCGGCACAGCGCCAGGGCTGTTTGCTCCAGCGGCGAGAATTCAGTTGGCGCGCGAAAGAAGACACTTGTTGGCAGGTCGGACCGGAGACCATCCTCTCGCTGAGCGACAACTTTGGCAGAGGAATCGCCATTAAAAAAGTCTAAAAGGGCCAAACCATAGGGTGTCATGGCTTCGTCCATTGTTCCCCCTTCAATCGGTATCCGCAGATTCTTGCTGGTTCTGACAAGGACAAGACTACTAGCGGCATCGCACGAGGTTGCGGGTTCAGAGTCAAATCCGTATTTTCTGTAAAACTTCAAGGCCCTGACATTACCCCGCGCAATCGTAGCCAATACTCTAAGAATTCCATTCTCCCCGCACCACCGGAGAGTGGTATCCAGTAGTTCGCGGGCGGCCTCGCTGCCCCTGAAATCAGGAGATACCCAAACCTGCAACATCTCACCCTCTTCCCTGTTGCACTTGTCTCGATATATCGCCGTGATTCCCACCGGAGATTCATCGGAAAAGGCCAAAAATGTGCAACGGTCTGTTCCGGTCGCCGTGCTGTCCGCCTGTTCGCACCAGCTTTCCAAGCTACGATTGACTGCCGACTCGTAGGTGGTTGAAAATGCCGAGGGTGATTCTTTCAGGGACATGAGCCTCATTTCCCTGAAAAGCTGTCCTTCTCCAGGACCTATCCGCCTTATCGATATCATTTCCTCACCATCGACTTGCGATATCCCCGTGAAAGGCTTTGAAATCCCGGAACTCATGCCCGCGTAAATGCCGCCATTATAGTCGGCCGGTACGGTCTTGGAGGCTGAATTCGAAATACCTGCCGGAATACACGGAACTCAGAACAGATGCGCTCCCAAGATATGGCGTTCCTTTCCGTTGCCAGCGAGGTCTCCGCAACTGCAGCCGGATCAGGCGTAACCTACCCGAATGTGACTTCAGGGTAACCAGGATAGAGAGCGCCAGGACATTCTGATCCATTCGAAGTGAGAAGCAATCTCACGGCTCTGAAATGCTTTCAGGCTATGGCCTAAAACTGAGTGGCCCCACTCTCCAAATGCATTCCATGGAGCGAGAACCATCCGAGAACACGCGACTCGAATTCCGGGCCAGCCGCATTAAGCGCACCGCAATGACCGGCATTGGGCACTTTCCAAAAGCGGCAGTCAGCTGGACAATGATCGAAAATCATTGTTGATTGCGCTATAGGAATATTGTTGTCCGACAATCCATGGATCAAGAGAATTGGGACCCGACTTCCGGCAACTGACATTTCCGGCGACACGCTCGACAGCCGGACGCCATATTTAAGTCGGCAGTACAGAAACGCGAATTCCACTGCGGGACGCAGAGCTGTTCTCCCAAGCCAACTGCCGGTATTGACAAATTGTCCAACACGAATGTACGCAATCTCCCGAAAATTGGCGAAAGACGATTCTGCGACGACTGCGCAAAACGGGTTGTTTTTTGTCGCTTGCAGCAAAATCGCAGCGCCCATCGACTCACCCATGCCATAGATACAGCGAGGCTTCTCGTGGGTACGTAGCCATCTAAACCACAGCTGAATGTCGCCGTTTTCTTTTATTCCATAAGTTGGCAGTCCCCCACTTGATCCTTGGCCGCGTGAATCAGGGAGGAGGACAGAGTAGCCGTGAAAGAGGAACAGTTTCGCAAGTCCGACCATCCCCTGTCGGTTATCTCCGATTCCATGCAGAAGAATGATTGAGTTGCCATTGGCCTGTTTCGGATGAGCAAACCAAGCTTGCAACTCAGTACTGTCTGCCGCTCGAATGGAAACATCCTGCAGCTCCGCTCCAAATCTGGCAGCCATAGTTCGTGCCCCTGGTCGCCCGTCAATCGGCACTCGCGCGGGATGAAGGGCGAATTCTCCAAGTACGATGGCAATGGCAAGACAGCATGCAAGGTAAATGGCTCCCAGCCTCAGAATAACAGCCCCGATTTGCATCCAGCATCACCTCATATTCAGATACGACAGGCGGAAATAAAAAGTTCGTCTCATTGCGGGTCGTCTATCTAGTGCCAGGAAGCATGGTAGAGGCGGTTTCCCCGAATGCGACTACGGAACAATGATATCGATCCGAACATGATTTCGATTGAATCATACACAGTATTGCGTCGCCTTATCTGAAAAATGACCCGATTGCAGAACCGGATAGTGCGATGACCGCATAACATCCCACAAGCCAGGCAGCAGCTTTGATTTGCTTATCGATGTACCCAAGACGATACGCAGTCAGAAACACATCTTGTCCCCTAATGGACTTCGGAGGAATGATATAGCCTCGTGAAATCTTCACTATGACAATGGAAACCGACCGGTTTGGGCCCGAAGAAAATGTCAATCTGGCCAGCAAGGATTGCCAGTGATTCATTCTGCGGCTGCTCAGAAATCGCTGCTTTGCCCTATTTGAATTCAGGACTGTAGCCAGTCCAAGGTGGCTGCTATCTTGTATTGACAGATGGACCTGACCTTAACCTTTCATAGGCTAATGAGAAGGCGGCTGACTGACGAAAAGCTGTGTATGAAGAACCAGTTATTAGAGAAGGTCGACTACAAAATTGAAGAGACGCCGCGTGGTGTCTGGCGCAGCTTTATGTACCCTTCGGGCGAATATTTTACTGAATACCGCAGCAATACTGTCCTTTTCGGACTGCCCCTTGTGCACTTCACGAGGGGGAAATGCCCGGAGACAGGAAGGCGGATAGTGGCCAAAGGCATTTTCGCCCTCGGCCGGATCGCCGTAGGAGTTGTTGCGGTGGGACAAGCAGCGGCCGGTCTTGTCGCATTTGGGCAAGCCGGCGTTGGCCTGCTCTTCTGCTTGGCACAGGCGTGCGCAGGACTGATCGCTTTCGGCCAGCTGGCCGTCGGTGTCCATTTCGGAGCAGGCCAGGTTGCGACAGGAACAACGGCCCTTGGACAATTTGCCGTCGGGAAGTATGTTCTGGCACAGTTGGGGGCGGGACAGTATCTGTGGACAACCCAACATTCAGACCCCGTCGCGGTGCAGCATTTCCATGAGCTTTGGGTTCGGATCTCTTCTTTACTCCACTAGTTCGATCAGCCGTAACTGACTGCTGTCGAGGAGCAGGATCTCTAGTCTCAATTTCCCCGAATGCGATAACAACAGAGGTTGTGATGTTTCCCATTTTGGGGCAAGCAGCTATTGCTTCTCGAATTCGATCTTCACCTCGCTCGTGAACTTGCGGTAGTTCACAAACTCTGTCACATTTCGGAAAATCACATCCTTCTCTAGGAGCCACGTAGTCGACCGGCCCGGAAGCAGAAACTCCTCCCCGCCGATCTCGACGTAGCCGTAGTCCACCACCGTGTGGAAGCCCCGGATGGGAAAGTCGGAGGGAATTCCATCCGCATCGTAGATGATCTGCATGATGTGGTGTGTTTCGCCGTCGATATAGACAAACCCGCGCAACGCGGTCACAGCACGGCGGCTCGCATCCTTTCCGGATGAGGTCAGCCCAAAAACCTTGTGCTTTGGGTCCATAGAATACGAGAAAACGTACGTGGGGCGTCTGCGCAGGTTGCTCCAGCGCGACCACTGAAATTTGGCTTCCGTCTCCGGCCGGAAAACGGTGCTCATGATGCCCCCGAACTCGCCACCGGACATCGCTCCGTGTGTACTCTTCCGCTGGGTGGGCCGACCGTTGATCGCCACCAACTTCAGGTAATCCTTCCGGTCCGCGTAGCCCGCTTCCCACTTCAGCGTTTCCGCCTTCTTCCATGGGGCCGGCCCTTTCCGCTTTGTGTAGCGGGACACTTCCTCAGCGCACAGAAAGCCGGGCAGGGTTTCCATGTACAGGATTGCCCACGCGCGTGCCTGCTCAAGCACCCGCGACTGCTCTTCTGCCGATGGCGCCGCGGGCGCGTCGAACAGCCTCAAACGGGAAGCCGGAGGAGGCAGCCAATACGAGACGTCGCGCTGCCGTTCGAGTGCGTCGGTCGCCAGCCGTTCCGCACCTTCGGCCTGCAACTGCTCGATAACTTCATCGTCCAAACGCTCGGTGAGGTGGATCGCTTCGATAGCGTGCGCGATCTTCTCGTCCGACTGGCGTGCCTGCAGCCCGGATCGAACTGCACGGACCAGGTTTTCGACCGTCCCGGCCGTTGGGGCCTGAACCCAACCGCTCCACGCCGCAAAGGCCATCAGAATCAGAGAAGGCAGCCTAATCATATGAATTACCGTTCCCCGCTATGTGCAGATCTTAATACAAAGCTGAGCATGGAAATAGAAACTTTGCAGAAAGCTCTTCTGACTGAGCGGAAGCATCCAATCAGACTCCCCAGACGGCATTGTGGGAGACCGCCCCGGCGACCCAAAGTTCGTCAACTACCCGGCACGATTACATCCGCGAACGCGGGACAGCGTCACGCTCCTAGGATTGCAGGTCGATTCCAGTTGAAACCCTTCCTGCCGCAAAATCCTTCCAGGTTACTGGCTGCCGTAAAATTGGTTTGTTCCGCCTGCAAGCCAAAATTCGCTAACCTAACGAAATAGGAAAGGGGATCGATCATCCATGAACTGCCACCCTCTGTTGGGCATGGCTGCGGTCTTATCAATGATGATGCGCGTGACACAAGTCGGAATAAATAGGGCAAGGACTTAGGATTCGAATTTATATCGCCTCCACCCGAGCGGAATCAAGTATTCTAAAAGATCAAATGAAGGTGTTCGATCGGTGTCCATAGCCTTTGATTGAACCCCTTATTAGCAACCTTCAATCGAATGAGAAGGGGCTGGCAAAATCAAATAAGAAGGAAATTCTCAGAGTTAAAGACGTGGGGGAAAATCATGTTCAAACTAATGAGAGTCTTTTTTTTGTTTTTGCTGCTGATCCCCCCGTCCCTGATCGCATTCCAAGCCAAGAAACCGGGGAAAGACGCCAATAGTCAACCAACGTTCAGACTCCCGGTAAATGTGGTCGTGGTTAACGCCACCATCACCGACAAAAAAGGGGATCCTGTCACCGACCTGAAGCAAAGCGATTTCAAAATCTACGAGGACGGGAAGCTGCAGACCATCAGTACTTTCGCAAAGGAATCCTACCTGCCTGACCAGGAAACCGCGGAAGAGTCCAAAATAGAAAATAGTGAGCATACGGGGCTTCCACACTTGCAGCCATTCGCTCGGACCACTCGTCCCCGGATGATTTCGATCTTTATTGATGACCTCGCAATGAATTCTCTCGATTATTATCCGCGCTTGAGCAAGGTGCTGCAGAGTTACATCGCCAATGATGTCGGGCCCCAGGATCATGTGGGCATTCTATCAGCTTCGGGGCGGCTGCAGTTTCCATTCTCGGACGACAAACAATTGCTTTCGGGATCGATCTCCGGGCTTCTCGAAAAACTGAATTTGACCATGGTCTCTCGGTATTGCCAGTGCCCCGAAATGACCGAGCAGCAGGCATATCGGGTTGCCATTCTGAATGATCAGATTTTGTTGGTTGCATTAGCCAATAAATGTGCTCCTTCATCTTCAGATGAAGTGGCAAATTCAACGGCCATGCAAGACGTTTTTCGGTGTGCCTGCATGCAGGACCAGGAATCGTCGTACCGGCAACTCAGCCTGTTGGACACCCTTCGCCGCCATATACGCTCGCTGAAACATTTCGATGCTGAGAAAAACGTGCTGATCTTTTCGGACGGGTTTTTGGCACGAATTGAAGACTCCCCATATCAACTCCAAGAAATTGTCAATTTGGCCTTGAGTTCCGGCGTCGTTCTGAATTGCATAAACCTGCGGGGATTGGAAAGCGGGATGGATCTTACAAAAAAACTCGATCTCTGGGTCCGGGGAAATTTCATAAGCGGTATGGCGATTAGCATGGATGACATAACGGCGCAGGAAGCTCCGCTTGAGCAATTGGCGTACGATACGGGAGGTTCATATTTCCATAACGATAACGACCTGTATAAGGGGCTCAAACAGATCATCCACCGCCAATCGCATTACTACATTCTGACGTATGCCACTCCGTCACAGAAACCCGACGGCTCTCACCACCGGATCAAATTGGAGGTGTCCCGTCCGGGTTTGGAAATTTCCTATCGCAAGGGATATTACACTCCCAAGGAACAGATGACTTTCGAGAGGCGAAAAAAAGAGGATATCATCGACGCGCTGCAGGCCGCCGGCAATCTCAACGAGATTCCGGTCACGCTGTCGTACAACTGCTACCGCAACGACAGTTCCACGTACGGCGTGTCCTTCCTGACGAATGTCGATATCCGTAAATTGAATTTCCTCGATGAGGATGCCCGGCACAAAAACCTGATCAGCCTGGTCCTGGCCGCTTACGACGAAAACGGCAAATTTATCGATGGTCTGGAGAAAACCGTTGACCTGAAACTGCTGAATTCAAGCTTTGCCGGAGTTCTTCGGCATGGCTTTTCCTCCAGAGTGGAACTCAAACTTCCTTTCGGCCGCTACAGAGTCAAGGCTGTTGTGCGGGAAAGCGTTCAGGGGAAGATGGGCTCTTTAACCAAGGCAATCGAGGTCCCATGAAAACGGGGCCGAGCGTAGCTCATAAAAACGTAATGCCCCTTGGCTCCCAGGTAGCAAGACGAAATATCCCTTGCCTCGCCGGATGGAATCATTTCGAGATTCGCTCAACTCCCGCGTTCTGCCCCACGGCTTAAAACAGATAAATGATGGCAAGGGCCTCCGCCGTCTTCTCGGATAAAACCGCCATTTATTATAAAAGCTCGCTCACTTTCACAATCGGGGCAAGTTTACTGCTGCCATTCCTCGAATGAGCAGTCGCGATTCGGGGACTTCTAGGGCTGAGCGTAGTACCCAGCGCGCGTACGTCCGGTGAGTCCGCGTTTGCCTATTTTGACCTGAAGGCTGTGATACTCGTTCGGACGGTCAGCCACAGGAGAATCAAAGGAGAGAGCGTAAAAGACCTTTGCATCCACCAGACAGTCCGCAATCGAGCCGGCGATGTCATTGCCCGAGTTGAGGACCCGCCCGCCGCTTTGAGCCGCGAGGACCTGCAGCGCCATGTCGCCGATCTTTGCGTTGTTGGCTGAACCCACACCTTTCAGGAAGCCCTTATAATAAAACTCTCGCCCAATCGACTCGGTCTCATCGATGTTGTAAATCGTGACACGAGCCTTTCGCAGTGCCGTGGACAACTCGACAATGCTTTGGAAGAGCGCATTTTGAACTTTCGCGCTTAGCATCACTTCCGGTCCAGCGAGCAGGGGCCATCCTGGGCCGAGCCAGATCAGCAGTTTTCTGCCTGGCTGCGTTGCTTCATCAGAGGCGAGCTTTTCCAGAACTCCGGTGGAAATCTGCAACCGCTCATCGCCGCCATAGAATCCCTGACTTCTGCCGATGAAGCGCAGGCCGGGCTGCTTGGAACTCAGAGAGTCCACCAGTATGTTACCGTCGCTAGTCGTGACGCTTTGGCCTGCGGAGGTGTCGGAAAGGATAACCAGGGACATGGGCAGGGGAAGTTTGCCGCCGTCTTTCCGCAGAAATTTCTCCAGCTGTATCCGCTGGTAGGCTGCGCGCTCGAACGAAGTGTTGACTGTATCGACAAGCACAATGGCCTGCAGCGGACGATTAGCCGCTTCGCCGGGTCGGTCGACCGCCCTAAAGGATAAAATCGTCTGGGGCTTGTTGTTATCGAGAATGGTAAAGTCCTGCTGCTGCAAGCCGGGCACAGGGTTCCCGGAGTGGTCGGTTACAACTACGTCGAGCGTGATGCGGTGATCGGGGCCGGGCGCAGGGACGGCCGGGCGTTTGAATCGCGGCATTACTTTCGCCGGGGACGCACCCTGCTGTGCGAATGCCGGAAATAAAAGCCAACAGAAGAAGGCTATCCCAACCCGGGACAAGGCTTTCATGTTCACCTCACACCAATATCCTAACTTGATCGGAATTTCTAGTGTGGACTCCCGCCTTCCTGAAAGTGTATGCCGGACCGCCGCTGAATACAATCGTTCAGCCAGGTTTTCAGTGCTGGGTGAAGCACTCAATGCCTACGGCAGCCCCCTTGGCGAATTGTCATCAATGCGTGGCGAAAAGGTCTCCGTTTTCGCGAAAGTGTTCAAGAATGTCACAAAAGACTTCTCCGATTGGCAGATGCCGTCTTCCGATCCATTCAGTGGAAGCGTGGGGCTCGATTTTTCCCTCGATCGGCGCATGACTTCGTCTTACCGATCATGGAAAATCGGCATCACCGCCTCACCTCTCCCGAAGAAATTCGACCACAAGCGTTGTCTTTCCGCCGACTTCATTAAGCCTGGCGCGCAAGAAGGCTTTTTTCTCAAGGTTCTATAATCCCGTTCTGCATCCAACACCCAAGAAACGGCCTTGTGGGAGATCATACCGGCGACCCAAAGTCCGTCGGCCGCCCGGCAGGATTACGTCCCGGAATGCGACTTTGGGGGAGTCTTGAGAATTTCACTTCCACGTTTGGCGTTACACGTGCCCATGGATTCAGTATTCATCAGAACGCCGCTTCCGAACAACAAGATGGTGACCCCTCGACCGAAGCCTTAGCGGTCGATTCGTTGCCAGAGAGCGAGCGCTACTCCGCCCAATGCGACCATGCATGTTAGAACGCCCGACCCAGAGCACACTGCTGGAGCCCGGGAGATCTGGGATTAGAGCGGGGGCAATCGCGCCAATAGTGAGCGGAAGAACTGCGGCTGCACAGCACGCGCTCCATCGAAGGGTCTGTTCGGTCCGACGGCCCGCGGCTTGGCGTCCTCGGAGATTCGCTTTCCAGAGAATCAGCCCTGCACTAGGAAGAGGACCATCCATTTCGGAAACAGCTAGAAGCCTTCATTGATCGGCGCTTCCGTCATTGAGCGTTGTTGGGATTAACATAAAGCTTTATAACGCTGAATGTTGTAGCCGGTCTTGAGCTCGCTGATTCAACCTCTGGCAAAAACGCGCATAAGTGCTTCGCTTGGAATTGGATAAGGATAAACCGCCAACAGCGGATTGCGGGAGCACCTGGCACGTTATAATAGATCAAAAAGCGAGAGGGTTCTTATCCATGAGACATACGAATGTGGCAATTGTGGCTCTAGTGCTGGCGACGATGCCCGCAACTGTGTTTTCACAAGAACTCACGGGGGAGTGGGTTTCAGATATCGACGCGATAAACGGGACAAGAGCCAGAACCGTTTACGAGTTCAGTGTGGACGGATCCAAACTGACCGGGTCGGTGCTCGGCGGGGCACGCGAGGAAGAAAGGCCGATCGCCAACGGCAAAATCAAGGGGAATAAAATATCTTTCTCTGTGCAACTGCATCAAGGAAATCGGACTTTGTCCTTTTTGTATGAAGGGAAAATCATCTCCGCAGACACGATCAGCTTCACCGTGACCCATGGAATGCTCACCAGAGCACGATTTACGGCCAGGAAGTCGACTCAATGATCTCCTGCCGGGCCGGAGGGGTTTGCCGGAATTCCAAAACTCAAGGTTTGTGAAGCGATGCCGCTTTTCTTGCCTTTCTGTTGGTCCTTTACAAGCAACTGTAGAACGTAATCTCCAGCCTGCAGGGAATCCCCCAACAACAGCCTTCTCCTGATGGGAATTCTATCGAGACCGGCGGCATCGACCATCTCCAGGGGCTGCAGTTCGCTTTTTGTCAATTCGGCTCCATCTTTAAAGAGCACGAACTGCGATTCCAATTCGGGCGCCGTGCCCTTTTCATGCTTTGCATTGTAGATGACCGACATGTATTCGAAATGATCTCCGGGAAGATAGTTCCTGAGAGCGGGACTTCGGCTTTCGTCCCGGCTCAGCATTGGATTAAACCATTTTGTAGCACTCTCTTTCATTACCCCCGACTGGATCCAGGCGGCGTCCTCGGCATTGTTGACGACGAAAATATTCGACAGCGCCAGGCGACCTTTTTTGAGATCAGGAATGTCAACAAACTGGTAGGCGGATCCGACCTTTCCAGAGGCCTGATCCTTGACAGCCACCCGGACGTAATAGGAACCCGGTTTTTTGACAGGAAGAAGAAGAGAAAACCGGATGCCATGTTCCTTGACCCATGAGAGGTTTTCATCCCGGACTCTGAATTCATACTTCACGATGCTGGAATCCCTGATGTAGCCATTGATATCGGACGTCACGCAAACGGTTTCGAGCGAAATGAGATGGCCTTCCTTTTCCTTCTCAACCATCGTCACGTTCCGTGCGTCCAGATGCAGCCAGGATCGAAGCACGTATCCCGATTTGGAATCATCGATATACCCCGAAAACAAACTGACTTTCAGATCCGTATGCTGAAAGGGAGAGAAAATCGCCTCGCGCAGAGGATTCAGCACGACGGCGGGTTCCTCTTCCGGTTCGGGTGTTCCATAAAACCCATCGCGGGAATGAACCGTAGCGCCGTGCCGTTTCACTTTTATTTTAATGCGATGATAAATATTTTTCCTGTTTGATTTGAAGGTATTTGGCGGAGGAGCATAGGAAAGGAGGTAATATCCTCTCAGCGCGTTGCTCACTTCGTCCCCGATTCCATTAACAAAAAAATTGCTGTTTGCAACCGATATGCCTCCGGTTTTCCCAGGCATGGGGTTCAGCTCACTCATTTTTCTCCGATCCAGCTGAGCAAAACTGGGGCTTCCGCCGAAGCTGGGGCCGGGGAAAGGCGCTTCCAACCCTCTTATGTCCAATAAGTGGATGACCACGCCGGCCCGCAAAGCCGAATCCGCCAAGTGATTGTAAGCATCCCTGTACGCTGCCTGATAATCCACGCCACTGCCACCGGCGGTAGCGAATAGTCCCGGAAGAGTGGTGATTGGAGTCATCACCACCAGAGCTTTCCGTCCCGGCATGCCTTTCAGAGCCCGGATGCAATAACTTGTTGCTGAAATTTGGCTCTCAAAAAAAGAATAAAGATTATCCACCGCAAGCTCGCGACCCACATTCGCTCCCCAGCGCACGGTATCGATTCTAGCCAGCAACTGCTGCCTGTCCGAAAGAAACATCTGGAGCGCGCTGTTGCCGTGACTTGTTCTCAGAATGGCAACCAGATCGCCTGGCTGCATTTGCTTTTCAACAAATCGCGTGAGAGCCATACGCGCGTAATGAACCTGTTCAAATCTCATCGAGAGATCGTCCACCACGAAGGCAATCACTCGACGAACTTGGTCGCGTCCAAGGCTGCGCGCAGGGATTACAGGGCTTCCTTGCGAGCGTTTCCCGGGGAGCCCCGGTTTTCCAAGCGGCTGCGTTTGATCGGAAACATAAGTGGAAGAAAGAACTTCCTGCCGCACATCGTCCTGGTAAATCTCAAAATCACCCGCCGTAAGATCGGTGATTTGACGGCCTTTGCCATCCAGCACAACAGCATCCAGCCGGACTTCTTCAACTCCAATTCGAATGGTAAAATTCTGATCTGTTTTCGATGTCTGTTTTTCTTCTTTTTGAGACAGTCCCGGACTCGCCTGGCCATAGGTCCACGGAATGACTACGCCAACCGGAAGTAATCCAATGCAGCAAAGAATTCGACGTTTAACGGAACGATTCATCGAAATCCTCATAATTGAATTCTCGCTGATGGTTATGTAGTTTGACGCCGAGGTCGTTGAATTTGGTTCAAAATATGAATTTTACGGCTTCCATCAGGTTCCCGCACCAACAAAAAACCTCATGAACGAGAAATCGGAATCGGCGGAAATTTCTCCAATTTCTCCGCAAATATTTTCGCTCACAACTGCCGGCGTTCCCGCCACGTCTCCTCCGGCAAGAGGAACCATAAATCCATGGGCCAGCCAAGGCTTTCATGACAAAAACAGCGCTTTTTTGCCCGGAGGCCGGGGAGAAGAAGCGGGTTTCAAATTATGGGATCCCCCCAACGGCCCTGCGGCGATTTTGAGCAATTCGCCAAATCATGCTGAGGTTTAACACGAAGACGCATTATGGATATAGATAGCATATTTGCTAAAGCCCCACAGAGCTAGAGCTCTCCATGACCTTTCCTACGACGCGCAATTCGCTACGCCACACCTTTGATTTCGCCATATCTTCGAGGTGCACGGGGCCGGAATCGGGATAAGGCGTTCCCGCATGGACGCATGACGCGCATCCCGCAAACTTGACCGCCCGACGGCTCCCTCGGGGTCACGTTCCGGATTCGACTAACGAACCAAGTGACCGTAAGCAAGTGAGGATCTCAGCTTCCCACCACGCCACTTCGGGACCATCATCCCAACCAATTCACCGCAACCAAAGATGCACCCCAGCCTGATCTTTTTGGGGGGCCTCGGCTTGGATTTCGAGGAAGACGATCGGCTCATCGATCTGGCGCGATCAGCTGCCAGTGACTACTAGCCCGGCCCGTGACGGGGTCATTTTTTGGTGCGCTCACAGTCGGGTCGTCGGCCCCGCCCGTTGGCGCAGAATCAGGGGACATAGTATATTGAGTCCCCGGATCGGCGCGGATTTTCTTCATTTTGGCTGTGACCAAGAGTCGGGACGGGGTACTACATGATTGTGGACCTCGAAAAGATCATTCGGGAGTTGACGCCAGGGCTCCTTCGCTATTGCACGGCCCGCACGCGGGATCGTAGTCTGGCGGAGGAGGTCGCCCAGGAAAGCCTGGCCGCGCTGATCCTGCGCTGCAACAGGCATGGTGCGCCCGAATCCCCACAGGGGTTTTTATTTGCAGTCGCGCGGCGGAGGGCGGCAAGGGTGATGCTCAGCCGTCGTCTTTGGCTGCCTCTGCGGATCCTGGCGGGGAGTCGGAACAATGCGCCGGATCCCGAGGAAGCGGCTTTGCGCAGTTCCGGATGCACGACGCTGGCCCGGGCGCTTGAACAGCTGCCTGCCCGTGACCGGGAGGCTCTCCTCATTGTCGCGGTTGGAGGCCTCAAAACATCGGCAGCGGCCCGGGTGCTGGGAATTTCGGAATCGGCGCTGAAAATGCGGATGCTAAGGGCCAGGCAGCGATTGCACGCCCTGATGGAGGATGGAAATGAACACGCAAGATGACAACGAGCTCGACGAACGCATGCGGGCAGCCTTCGAGCCGGACGCCGAATCCGTAGACCGCGTCGTGTCAGCCGCAATGCGGCCGCGACCGCGCAGTCCAATGAGACTGCGCGTTGCCACCGCACTAGCCCTGGCAGGGGTATCGGGCGTCGCTGCGATCCTTTGGTTCCTGCCTACTCATGTGCGCGCCGAAAGCATCCGGCTGGAGTATGTGGGCAACATCGCCCTGATTGAATTCCGAGACGGCAGCAGCTGGGTAGTTTCTCCCGATACGGCCAATCAAGGTCCAACAACTCATTTAAACCTGATCATCCTTGAAGGAGATAAGCCATGAAGCGAATCCTTCTCTGCCTTATGGTGCTCTGCGTTGCTTCTGTGTCGGTTCCCTGTTTGCCGGCTCAGCCCAAGCTCGACCGGACGACCACGATCGACGTGAGCGCGGTCGCGCCGCGTGATGTCTTTGCGTCTCTGTCACGGTTGCTGGGATGCGAGCTCTCCATCGCACCCGAAATACAGAAACCCGTGACGATGCATTTGGAAAATGTCACCGTGCGCACAGCACTCACCGCATTATCAGAAAATCTCGGATGCCAATGGAGCGTTGCCGGAAACACATTGCGCGTCCAACCGGCTGGATCTGGAAAACCGGGGCCGGCGGGGATTACCGGCGGCTTCATTGTCCCGGGACAAGGCACCGGTTTTGGATCCGGAGCAGGCGCCGGCGTTGGCACGGGAAGTGGCGGCGGCATCGGTAGCGGTGTCGGGAAAGTCGATTTTAGGCAAATGCTGGAACGCAGAACGCCCTCCAATTTCCGCTTCGACAACGCATCGCTCGGAAGCGTGACGGGCGCTTTGGGGAAAGTCTGCAATATGGTTATACGAGTCGATCAATCGGATAAAGCCCGTATGGTGACCATGGATCTCAGTGACCGCACGATCCTTTCGGCTCTCAAGGCAATAATTGAACTGAGCGGCCTGCAGAAGCCCATATCCATTTCGGCCGGCGGCCCGGAGATGCTGGTCGTGCTCGGTCCTCATAAAAAAGACCAGTGAGTGAATTGCCTGTTTCCCCGTGGGAGTCCTGGGCCGCCTTTCAGCCAGACCTGCAAGCTCGCGGGATACGGAGTTCCGTCCCAGAGCAGGCCTTCGGGACTATGTTCCCAGAAGCCGAACGGGGAAATCATCTTTTCCACCAGCCCTTTCCGATGTAGTATCGCGCCAGACTGTGCTCCGAGCCGTTTTGTCCCAAGCGGGAAGGACAAGGCAGGATTGTCCGGAGCTGCTACCACAACAATATCAGGAGAACCAAAATCGTGGACATCCATGTAAATTATCTGGCTGTATTCGTTGCTGCCATCGCAAACTATGCCATCGCCACTATTTGGTACGCAGCAATCTTCGCCAAGGCTTGGCAGAAACTCACAGGCATTACTGACATGAAGCCTACGCCGACGAACATTGTGCTGGTTTTTATCGGGTCGTTTGTGCTGAGTTTTGTTCTCTACCACTCGATTGTCTTTGGCAACTCTTACTTCAAAATCAGCGGTATAAGCGGCGGGCTGATGGGTGGCTTTTTCGGTTGGCTAGGATACATAGCTCCAGTAACCTTGAGTACCAAGCTCTATGAGAAGAAACCATGGGGGCTTTGGCTTCTAGACAACGCATTCTGGCTCCTTTCGTTACTGGTCATGGGCATAATTCTATCCTTATGGATTTAAGGTGCCGAGACACTCAGGCATCACACGCTATACCGAGCTCGAGAGAATAACGGTCCTATTCGCTGGCGGGAAACGCCGTTGTGGGGGATGACACCGGCGAACCAAAGTTCGTCAGTCGCCCGGCAGGATTGCGTCCGCGAATGCGACTTCACGAGAGTAATCCTGCCCGACACAAACAAGCCTGAGCAACAAACCATCGGCGGTCATTACGGAGGTTTTGCACGGATTTCCGGAGGAAAAGGCCTATCATAAGCGTGTCCGCTCTGATGGGATCGGCAGCATTAGCTTCGGCGGTCCGATAAGGGGCGAGTGGCAGTGAGGCAAAGGCAAACGTAGCACACCTCGGTTTCCCACCATTTATGATATTGATGGCGTCGACTCTGTCTATCAGATCGTTGTTCGGCTTAATGACCAGGCGCGCAAGTCAGCAGTCGTAACACCATCGCGTTGGGGCACTTAACTCACCGACCTTCACGCACGCAAATATGGAGTCGAAATAAACCGCAACTTTAGTCAGAAATCGGCTTCACACCGTTAACCGTGATTGCGATCCATAAACTGCGTTCGCGTCCGCAATAACTCAACAAACAATTTGATCTCTCCTAATATACCGGTGGCGAAGGAGGCCGCCGGTACGGCAAAACAGCAGAAGAGACCAAAAATCGTTGTACAAGAAAGGTTCTCCGGATCCCCGAAGCATTCAAAACACGCTGTTCTCACCTCCCTTCCGGCCAAGACGTCACAGGAATCCTACGGGCATGCCATCGATGAGTATATTCTCCGGTATTGCTCGGAACCGCGTCTGGCATTCAACCGAACCGTCGTATCGCGGCATCGATTTTTTCTGGAGCAAAATAACTAGGCGCCATCAACTATCAATGTGCGGCTCGCTGCTGTTCGCCGACTGGCTTACGAGGCTGCCGATACAGGGCTGCTGAACCCTGAACTCGCGGCTGGGCGTAAGGATAGGGAACCGGCTGACCGCGGAACAAGGCAAAGCACTTCTCCAGGGTTCCGGCTCGGGCACACTACGCGGGAAACGCGACCGGGCGATCCTTGCCACACTTCTCGGTTGCGGACTGCGCCGGGCGGAAACCGCTTCCATTCGTGTGGAGCACCCCCAGGTTCGTGAGCAACACTGGGTGATTGCCGACCTCGTTGGAAAAGGCCATCATGTGCGAACGGTGCCGGTTCCCCAGTGGGTCAAGAGAGCCATCGATGAATGGACGGCCGTAGCAGAAATCGCCTGGGGCCAGGTCTTTCGCCGGGTGAACAAGCGAGGGAGAATATGGGGAGCAGGCATAACTCCGAAAGGGATATGGCATATTGTGAAGGCAGCCGCCCAACGTGCTGGAATCCTGAATTTGGCTCTCCACGATCTGAGACGCACGTGTGCCCGCTTATGCCACCTTGCCGGAGGCGAACTGGAACCGATCCAGTTCCTCCTCGGTCATGTCTCGGGGCAAACAGCGCCGCTTGGGCTGAAAGCAAAAACTGCGTCAAGCCGTCAACGACAAGCTTGGGTTGGAAGGCCTATGATCTGTCATGAATAATAAAAAATCAGCGATCAACGACTCCATTTGTGCTTTTCGGATCAATTCTTCTGTATGACCCCGTCTTCCCGAAAAGTCGAATAAATTTCTCCGCTTCAGCGCCGGACTGGAATCGGCACACGCCAACCGACAATCGTTCCGGTTCGTTAGGATCCGGTGAGTCGCCGGGTTCGTAGGAAACGTTAGGTGACAAGCCCGGTCTGCCCAAATCGATATCAAGGTCCGGGCCGTAGCGCGGACTGCGGGCGCCAATCAGACCTTCTGCTGGCTTGTTGCGGCACGAGGGTCTAAGCATTGGGAGCCCGTCCACAAGAAAAGTTACATCGACCTTTGTTTCACTCCGCGCCCTGATCTGCGGGTTTCGGCCCTCGTCATCCGACTGCGTCCCAACGTAGTTGCCGATCCAGCGGAACTTCATGGGTGTGGCACGGTCATGACACCATTGCCTTCAATTTCAACGGAGCAATCTAGGCGTGATAGCAACTTGCGAGCAGCATCAGGAGTTCTTTCTTCGAATGCGATTTTGGGACAACCGAGGGAATTGACTTGTCCAGTGTGCACGTCTATCACGCATGTGAAATATCTTTTTGTGGATTTCGCTCGGCAAGCACTTCCAAGCGATGGCGGACCGACATGCTTCATAGAGCGGATTGTGAGTTGCATAGCAAGGCCACTGGAAACTTTAGCACTTCGGTTTTTTGCATATCCCGTATCCACACTACCTGTGCGTTGTAAAATCTTGTATTCGACGATTTATAGGTACTCGAAATAGGCATAGGATGGCTGGCGGATTGCTTAATATGAAATCTTCAAAGTTCGAAACGCAGATACCCAAAACAAGCAAACCTATATGGCCTATAGCCTGCGATGAATCATCCGGGGGTGTCGATCGATGAGAATGCAAGGATTTGTCGCCCTGTTCTGTCTCTCAGCGTTGCCCGCCCTGGCGGAGACGCCTACGCTCAAGATCACGACCAAGGCCGGTCTGCCGATGGAGGAACAACGCAAGGTTCAGATTGAGCGTCTGGCCCGACAATACGATCTGAAGAAGTACACCCTCACGCGCAAGATCCTCATTGATCGCGGGGCGGTCAATCACTCGTCGCCCGTGCTGACTTTCAACTTGCGGTTCCTCGACAATGACGACCTGGCGCTGTCGGCGTATGTACATGAGCAAGGGCATTGGGTCTTAATGGAGCGCCACCGCCCCGACAATGTGCGCCTCTTCGCCGAGTTGCAGGCAGCCTTTCCCGGCTTGCCGATTGAGCCTCCAGAAGGCGACGGCGAGTTGCGCAGCAGTTATTTCCACATCGCAGTGTGCATGCTCGAATGGCAGGCGCTCGAAGACCTGTTGGGCGCGGCGCGCGCTCGCGAGATCATCGAATGGAAACACGGCGACCACTACAAGGCCATCTACGCGTTGGTGCTCAGTAATCGTCCACGCGTCGAATCGATCCTCAACCGTTTTCACGTGAAGTGGTGACTATAGCGATTGCCAGGGGGGCATGAGCCTGTTGTGCATATGGCATCCCTTGGATCCGGGCTTAAGGGAATCCCCATGATCAAGTTCATCCTCTTTGCCCAGACCGCCGTGTGCCAAAATCCAGCATGTCTTGCGCATTCAGAGGGACAAAGACCTCTTTGGGGACTTTCTTTTGCTCTCCGAGGCGGGTTCAATCGTTGCTCTCAGGTTCGGAGGTTAGCAGCAGGTAGGCGTCCGTGAGGCGAGGCGGCACCGGTCGGCCGTCTGGGGGCGAGTTACCCACCGTGCGCAGATGAAGGGACTCTCCAGTGCGCTCGGCCGACACGAGGCGCCACTCGGTCTCCAGGGGCAGGCGCTGGAGCGAGGTCGATGCTTCGAAGACGTGACCGACCGCCCGGGGCGTGATCTCCGCCGGATTTCCCCAAACGACGACCCGGCCTTTATTCAAAATCATGATCTCGTCACAGACCGCAGCGGCTTCTTCCGGGTGATGCGTCGAAAATATGATGCTCACGAGACCGCGCAAACGATCGAGCATACGCAGAACACGGAAACGCTCGCGTAAGTCGAGCCCCGTCATAGGTTCGTCCAGCAGGAGCAGTCGTGGCGTATGAATCATCGCGTAGGCAATGCGCACTTTCTGCTTCATGCCCGTCGAATACCCCGAAGCGCTGCGGTCCTCCTCACTCAGTCCGAGCGTGTCGAGAAATCGCTGAGCGTAGTCGGATGCCCGGATGCCCTTTACTTCCAGTGCCAGGGACAGTGTCTCCTTCGGCCGCTGAAAGAAGGGAAAGACGCCCGGCTCTTGAGGCACGAAGGCCATATCCCGTTGCAGTCGAGCCGACAATGGCTCGCCGTCGATCCGGATCTCTCCGCCCGAGGGCGTGAGGATTCCGGCGATGACTTGGAGCAATGAGGTTTTCCCCGATGCCGTCGCCCCAAGGATGCCGATGACGCGCCCCTGCACGTCGGCGCTCACATCACGCAGAGCCGCGACTTGGCCATAGGAAAGTGAGAGATTCCGCGCTTCAATTCTCAAGGATCATGTCCCCTCGCAACGACTCCCTGTTCTTGTCTCTGCTGAAAACGACCAAAACAGCCCGGACGGACCTCAAAAATCCGGGGCTTACCTGAGACACTCCAAAGGAATATATCGCAAGCCCTTCCAGATCCAAAACCGGTTGCCTGGTTGTCTTGCCGGAGAGTAACTAGATCCAAACCCCCGTGACACGGCGTTGTGGGAGATCACCGCGGCAGACCCAGCGGTCCTCAGCCGCCCGGCGGGACCACGTCCCCGAATGCGGCTTCGGAGGAGTCAGCGGGGCCGACCACGTGCAGAGATTCAGGGGAATAGCTTTTTCACGCTTTTCAAAATCGTCATGCCGCCGACGCGCACGCCGCCGTTGATGGAAAACCCGCCAGCTGTCGTCGCCGCGAAATTCTTGCCGAAATCCTTTCCCGGCCGTAGGAACACGGAAACGCCGCGCGTTGCTCGGTAGTCGATCTCCGGGCCTACCGTGACAAGCGGGTCCCGGTTGCTTTCCTCGTACTCCCCCGACCCGCCGTAGCCGTCCTGATAAGAGGCCTTGACAAAGCTACCATAGTAGGCCGCCTGCGCGAACGCTCCAAACATGAAGCGGCCCGCCCGGAACACGCGGCACTCGATACCGAAACCGAGAGTGCGGTCCGTGAAATGGGCGCGGATTCCGTCCCCGATCTCATAACCGCTCACGCTTGAGCGGCCAGCAAATCCGTAAAGCCCAAAGAATGCCAGATTTCCCTGCACAATTACTCCGGGTCCAAACGCCGCACTGTTGCGGCCGAGGGTTACGCCAACCTCGACGGGCGGCTCTCCCCCCATCGAGTCGGCGCCAGTCCGAAACAGAGCAGAACCCTGCGCCGAAGTCGGATCGCGCGCAAAGAAAACCATCGCGATTGCAATCATGAACTTCAAAGATCATCTCCCTTACGTGGCAGGCTTGACCAACTTCATAGAGATTTTGGTGCCCATTGCGGAGATACACCCAATCCGTAGAACTCGGAGGTGCCTCTGTTTTACAGTGGATCCGTAGCGAAAAAACCGTGTCACTGGTTTTGCGGGGGGGCGCTACATCGTGGGGCATTTCCCAGATGATAATATAGGTTTATTGGCTATCCTGTCAATGCACGCCTCCGAGTACTCGGCGCACCGGCGATGATCCCGGAAACCAAACCGCGATTCGAATACGGTCGGACAATTCCAGTGTCGTGGCATTCCGATAATAGATGTTCGGAACATCGGTGAAGGGAAACGCCGGCGGCTTTTGTTGAAGAAACAAGGTGGACCAGCAAGAGCGATGGCAAATCCGAATAATCTCGCAGTCGAAGTGGATGGATTACCCCAATTCGCACTTCTCATTTAAGGTTTCATCGGCTGGTTCGCGACACATCTTCGCCGGTTGCGCACGGTTGAAATATCGGGCGAGCTCTTCAACCACACGAATGGAACATCCTTTCGTAGTCTCGCCGTAATCACGGCGCTCGAGTTCTTTGAGCATCATCTTTCGCAGGTGAATCATGAGAACCCTCCGGGTGACTCACGATACCGCTTTCACCACCTCTCGTCGGCACGCGCAGCGTCCGCCGCAAAGCGACTACGTTCAAAGTCGGCATCTCGGACAGGCAACCTGGATGCCAGCTCCCCGCGATACGGCATTCTGTCCCAGAATGCGATTTGAACAATCGTTCTATTCCCTCACAGTGCGTTTGAGCTACACTTGGGAGCATGCCGCAATACTGGAAAGAACCGTATGCGGGATTGCGTTCAGGAGACCCTCCGCCAACAGGAATCAACCCGATGATAGGCAGGCGTCAGTTTTTGATCGTTGCGTTCCTGGGAACTGTTCCTCTTCCGCTTATCGGGATGCAGGAGACGGCGCCGGCCCACCGGAAAACGGAACCTGGAGCGCAAGAGCGTGAGCTTGCGCAGGAGACGACTGAGCCGACGCGAGAGAGGAAACCTGCTCAGGAAAAGTCCAATCAACTGATTATCATCAATCCTGGTCACTACAAGTACTCTGGCGAGAACCTCGGCACCTACGTGCCCGGCATTGGGCATGAGTATATCATCAATACGCAGATCTCGCGCGCCCTGCACAAGAAACTGCAGGATATCGGATTGAAGGCGATTGTCACCCGCGATGAGCAGACCTACCTTCCTGGTATTGTCGAGTTTATGGCTGATCAAAATAAGCGACTAGAAACAGAGTACGATGCGTATATCAGGGCAACCAATTACCGCAGGCATCGAGAGCTCAGCAGGCGCGAAGCAATCCTCCAGCTTGGGGTTATGCGCTATGCAGAGGCATGCAAAGCGACAGCGATGGTCGATATTCATGTCGATGACCAGCCGCGCAAACGCAGACAGCGCAGGGTAGAGGCCAAAGGATTCTCTGTAATTCTCAATAAAACTGCATCAGGTGAAAGCGAGCGTCTGCAGGAGGAACTCTGCTCTGCGTTGCGCAAGACACTGCCTCTCAATAGGTGCTATCACATCAAAAGCGCGCGGCGGGGCATCTTCATCCTCGGTAACAACGAGCTGCGCTTCTCAACGCCTTCATGCCTTGTAGAGTGCGGATTCATGAGACAGCACTATGTAATCGACGGGAACCAGAGGCACATCTGCGATCCCGAGGTTCAGGATATCTATGCTGCATCACTTGCTAGAGGATTGGCGAACTACTTCGGGATCTCGGGCGGATAAGGCATGCAGGCCCTCTTGGCCGACACCGGAATCGACCCTGCCCAGCCCTCCAGAAATGGCGATCTGGGACATTGAGACCTGCGCCGGATTATTTCTCGGAATGCGACTTCAGGACAAGGTTGCCAAAACCGGGACATCGCGCGGTGCATTGTCTGTATAAAAACCTTTTTGCTGTCTCCAGGCGGTGTCCGCATCAATCAAGCCCCGGGCTGCTCTTGTTTTTCTGACCGGTTGGCGTTCTCGACATTATTTGTTTTCTCCAACAACGCAGGAATTTGTTTCACCTGCTGCATTGTCAATGCTTAGGGCCTAGAGCCCTATTTCCTAATCGCTTGGTGGATTCTGAATAAATATCTCAGTTAGTTGGAATTAAGGTCTATACTGCATTTCTACCTTAAATAAAGATCGCCCGAGAAGGCATTCAGATTCAGGTCGCAGAACTCATCAGCGCTTGGGTGGGCATACGATTTCGGGTGCGGGAGAGGAACAAATATGGCGAAAGCACTGAAGGAAAGCCTGTCGCATGCACAACTCGATAAATGCTTGACCGGCATATCCGGCCTGGATGAGATAACGGAGGGCGGGTTGCCGCAAGGGCGTCCTACGCTCGTCTGCGGGGCCGCTGGTTGCGGCAAGACACTGCTCGCCATGGAATTCATCGTTCGCGGGATCACCAAGTTCAACGAACCGGGCGTGTTCATGTCGTTTGAGGAAACGTCTGAGGAACT
>Ga0326728_10009396_pt1 | contig 23574 bp, 14 predicted proteins | sample MB3enrmetagenome_FD_207602 | JGI IMG/M metagenome (GOLD analysis project Ga0326728, IMG submission 207602) | Lab enriched peat soil microbial communities from McLean, Ithaca, NY, United States - MB31MN | ecosystem: Environmental > Terrestrial > Soil > Wetlands > Peat | place: USA: New York... | reverse complement strand
AGAACATTCGCTCGCTCGACTCGGCCCCGGCCCACACCTTGCCGGTGGCCTCGGTAGCCGCGGGCATTACCGCTGTCTTCGACCCCGCGCAGCCAGCCAGCTTCGGCCACTCACCCGTCGATGTCCTGGTCTTCGACCAACTGAATACGCATTTTGCCGATAGCTCGTTTGCGCGCCGCTGCCTGCACGACTATCTCGCCGGCCAACCTGCGCTACTGCCGCAGCCCACGACTCTGCTGACCGTTTATGACAACCACTTCAAGCTGCTGCATGCTTTTACTCGCGACCGCGACGCCCTTTTACGCGCAGTTGCCGCCGCTCCAGTCGAGTACCCCTGGAAGCTCGAAGTGAATGGCAAGGCCGACTACGGCCCGGTCGAGCGGCTCGACCAATCCCTCCGCGCGCTGGAAGAGATCGCACAGAGTTATGCCCGCATCCCCGGACGCAAGAACCTCATCTGGGTGGGCGGCGGATTTCCCACCATCAACCCCACCACCATTGACGGCGACGACGCCCAGGAGGTGAAGGACACCCTTAGGCACGTGACGGACGTCCTTCTCGACACGCACGTCACACTCTATGCCATCGATCCTTCCAGCACTGCCGCGGGCATGACCGAAATTACCGACAGCTCGCAGGCGGAGTTTTTGCTGAACGCGGGCGATGCGCTTTCCGGCGGTTTCGATCCTTTCAGCGCCAGCGGCGACTTCGACAGGCTCGGACCTGTGACTGGCGGCCGCGTGATTCGCGGCAGAAACGATATTGGTGAGCAGATCGCCTCATCGGCCGACCTCGGCGCCCACTACTACACCATCGCCTACACACCAAGTTCCATTAGCGAAGCCGCGTCCCAGTATCGCAAGATTCGCGTTGTCTGCCTGCGACCGGGCCTGACCGCGACTACCCGCACCGGCTACTACTCCGGCGAGACTCAGGCGGAGAAGGCCTCTGCCACCGCCGCCTACGACCTGACCACCGCGGCCGAGACGGCTCTGCCGTTAAACGGCATTCGTGTCACAGTTGAGCCGGACACTTCGCCCAACGCACCGCCGAATACCTACATCGTTCATGCCGGCGCGGCAAACCTGACCTGGAAGACAAAGGAAGATGGCAGCGCGACGGCCTCGGTGTACATCATGGCTGTTTCGCTTAGCGCGAAGAACACCATGCTCGGTCACACGCTCCACGGCATGAAGGCGAACGCAAAGCCCGGCGCAAATCTAACCGATCTTAGTAAGACGGCAGATTTTGCCTTTACCGCGCAGCCTTTAACAAAGGCGTCAACCCTTCGCTTCATCGTCCGCGACAATACTACCGGGCGCATGGGTTCCGCCGACCTTCCGCTTAAAATGCCTTGAGTCTTTGAGCTGGAAGACAATGATATTGTCCTATTTCCTACAATGAGGATGTCTAGCAATTCCCACTTTCCAGGCTCCATCCGTATGTTGGAATGTGGTGAGCTGTAGGTCATCGGTTTTTCGAACACCGGAGAGTTGCGGCTCACCGGAAAACGGATCACTGGCTGCAAATCTCTCAGTAGTTGTTTTTGGAAGTGACAGAAGGAAGAGCGAATACTTCTGACGAACCTTGGTCAAGTGAAGTTTTTCGGGGAAATTCCTCACTGTAGGGACTGTCCCCTTCGACGACGCTCAAGACTGGCCGTCCGGGCGGATGCCTTCAGCTCGGCTCAGGGAAGGCTGTCGGCAGAGCGGCAAGGCGCGCTATCGATTGCTTCTTTCTGGGTTTTGAAAGTGCCGAGCTCATGGTTCGCATGGTCTTCGATTACATAATCCTGAATGGCCGATCCTTCAGGGCGACCCTTCGGACAGGCTTCGAAGTAAAAGCTCGCCATAATCTTCTCTTTCCTGACATTCTTGTCAGCAAATTGGAATTACACGAAATAAAGGATTACCTGAGTACTCGGCCCGACTATACTCACTTCACCGCCGCCTTTGCAATCCAGTTCTTTACCACCGGGTCAGTATAAAGGTGGTTATCTTCGAGGAATCCCACTAGTCGGGCCGGCCCAACTGGATCGCAGTGAGGGCAATCTCCTTGCTTCATTCTCCGAGCGCTAATGCGATCGTTTGTATGGTCCTTATCTAGGTGCTGGAAGTGATAATCTTTTCACGGCCTTTCAAGACTGTTGAAACCTATGTCACGGCAGGAAAAGGAGATTTCATGACGCCACAATCTTACGGAGTTGCCTTGGCGCTCACCATTCTGACCATGCTCTGCTGGGGTTCCTGGGCTAACACGCTCAAGATCGCCAAGGGCTGGCGCTTTGAACTCCTCTACTACGACTACTCCATTGGAGTGGCGCTTTGCGCACTCGTCGCCGGGCTGACCTTCGGCTCATGGGGATCGCCGGACCATCTCCGCTTCGCGGATGATCTGGCGCACGCGGGCCACATGAATATCTTCAGCGGCTTCGCGGCTGGGGTTATCTTCAACCTCTCGAACATTCTGTTGGTGGGAGCCATCTCCGTGGCTGGAATGGGAGTTGCGTTCCCCATCGGCGTGGGTCTGGCTCTGGTAGTGGGAGTGATCTGGAGCTACGCAGTCAACCCCCAAGGGAACCCATGGCTATTGTGCCTGGGTGTCGCGTTGATCGTGACGGCTATCGTGGTGGACGCCATCGCCTATCGCGCCCACCCCGTCAGCCGGAGTGCCGGCGGCGGCAAGGCGGATGCCGCGGCCAAACGGGAAGCCACGTGGAAAGGCATCTGGCTAAGCATCGTCGCCGGCATCTTAATGGGCACGTTTTATCCGCTGGTGGAGATTGGCAAATCGGGCGAGAAAGGACTTGGTCCCTACGCGGTGGCGTTTGTCTTTGGGTTGGGCGTGCTGGTCTCGGTTTTTTTCTACAACATCTTCTTTTTAAGATTCCCCATCGCAGGCCCGCGGTTGAGATTTGCGGATTACCTGAAAGGCGGCTTGTGGGTGCATTTTCTCGGGATGGTGGGCGGTGTGATGTGGATGATTGGTTCGCTCTCGAACTTTGTGGCAGCCGGCGTGGTGGGACCGGCAATCAGCTACGCCCTGGGGCAAGGCTCCACGATGGTCGGGGCGCTTTGGGGCGTTCTTGTGTGGAGAGAGTTTGCGGGAGGCGGTAGACGGGTGAACTGGCTTCTGGCATTGATGTTCGTGCTCTTTATTACCGGTCTTGGGGTGGTCTCCATCGCCAAGAGCTAGTCATGCCGCCAGAAATTCAGTAAGACTTTATTGATCGAAAGATCAGGCGGCCAGGATTACTCCGTGAACCTTTTTGAATAACTGGATGGTTCGTTCGATCTCGGCAGTGGTCTTTTGCTCCGGCCACAGGAGAACGTAAGAAACGACGACAGCCAGTTCCTTCAGCAAGGGCATTGTCAACTCTCCAAGGATGCCAATCAGCGTGCGCCGCATGATCAGATCGTCGAGGTGGACAACCCGCTCGTTGAGCGCGATGTACTCGATTTCACGGCGAGAATAGCCTGCGTGGTAGACAAGCGGTTCATCGAGGCCCGCTTTCATATACGCGGCGACGCGATCCGCGGTGGCTCCATAGCGCTCCTGCAAAATCAACAGCCGCTCCTGAGAAAGTCCAGTGCCCTGCGGCAGCCGGGGATAGCCCTTGCCGCCTCCGATGGGAATATCCGCAGAACTGCGGACGCGCGCGCGGCCCAGCACCCGCAAAATCTCATTGGCAACCTGCTCGGCGAGCGCGCGATAGGTGGTCCATTTTCCGCCGACCAGCGAGTAGATGGGAAACTCGATTCCGTTGCCCGCGGGCAAAACCGGGAAGCTGTGGTCGCGGCTGATCTGGCCCGGCGTAAGCGCATTGCTGAGCGGCAGCGGGCGGACGCCGCAGATACGGAAAACGACATGCGAGCGGTCCACCTTGATCGACGGAAAGGCCTGGCTCATGGAGTCGAGCAGGTAATCCACCTCGCCTTCATCGCAGACGGCATCGGGGTCGCTGGTGGGAATATCCGTTGCGCCGGCGATGACTTTGCCACCGACCACATAGAAAATGCAGATGCGGCCGTCCCGGTTGACGAAGTAGATCATGTCGTCACCGGTCGCCGCCACCAGCTCAGGGTGGTCGAGCACGATGTGCGAACCCTTGGTGCCGCCGATGAATTGGCTCTCGCGCCCAATCGTCTTATTGGCGCCATCGATCCACGGACCCGCGGCGTTGACGACAATTTTCGGCTTCACCTCGCAGGTTTCGCCGGAGATCTCGTCATGCAGGACCACAACGCCGCCCTTTGCGCTTATCATGCGAACATAATTCATCGCGTGCGCTTGGGGATACGCGGCTTCAGCGTCCTGAACCAGTTCCAGGCAGAGCCGTTCCGGATAGGTGATCTTGGCGTCGTAGTACGTTGCCGTGCAAATCACGCCGGGATTCAATGCGGGCCTAAGCGCACGGGCCGCCCACCCGGTGCGAAAAAGGTGTTTCGGTAGGGGAGATTCGCGTCCGGCGAGAAAGTCGTATAGCGTCAGACCAGTCTTGATCATCAGCGCGCCACGATTGCCCGGCTTGGTAGGCCAATTCAGCAGATTCCGTATTCCCGGTATAATCCCCGACATCCAATTGAAGATAGGAATCGTAGTAGGCATCGGCTTGACGTAGTGGGGCGCGTTTTTGAGTAGCCGATTCCGTTCCTGAAGCGCCTCGCGCACCAGGCGCAACTCCGCATTTTCCAGATAACGAAGGCCGCCATGAATGATCCGTGTCATGGCAGCGCTGGTGCCAGAGCAGAAATCAGCTTTATCGACCAGCACGACATCGATGCCCTGCAGTGACAATTCGTTGAACAGGCCGATTCCGTTGATGCCGCCGCCGATGATCAGAACGGAAACATCGGGATGATTTCGAAGCTCAATGAACTCTGGTCGCATCTAGGCTCCTAAGTCCTTAAGTTAACAAAACGTTATCACGCATCTCTATGTGTATCCAAGCCGCACAAGACGCCCGGAGGGCAGGCCAATCCCTCATCTGAAGCGTATCTTTTCCATCAAGTCAAAGGAAGCCGTGGAGAAATATTTCTGGAAGAACTCTGAGCGTATCTATAAATGGACCATGCGCGCGGACGATCAGCCAAGCCCGGCTTGATTGATTCGCCCCTGTTGGTTCCGGGCGATGGCTGCCTGCAATGATTCCATGAAGTGCGGGTTTAGTGGGGAGTTCACCCATAAAGAGCCGACCGGACCTGAATTGATGCATTTTCCTTCGGTTTTCCACAGGTCAATTGCGTACAGGTCTGAAGGAACCCAATCAAGCACCCGTTATCCACGCCTTTTTTTGTTACGGCGAGAATTCGTAACTGCTTATCCACGCAAACTCTTGGCATAATTCACTTAAGAGCGGTTTCTCAGTAACTGTTCCAAGCACCGCGTCCAGGGAGGGCGAGGTTGAGAACCCAGGTTCAGCGCCTGAGCTCAAGACCTAATGCTATGCCGGACCACCAACGGGAGCACTGAAGAGTGACCAGCTATAGCCGCCAGGACGTATTGCGCATCCTTCAGATCGGCTCCCGCCAGTTACAGGGATGGGAGCGAGCGGGAATCGTACCCCAACAACAGAGCTACAGCTTCCAGGACCTTGGGCAGTTGCGCATCCTGCGCGCCCTGCGCGAGGAGGACGTGTCGGTGGCGTCGATCCGGCACTCGATTGTCGCCATGAAGGCGGTGGCGGGCATGGCGAATCCGCTAATGGAGGCGAGCCTGGTCAGGACCGGGACGCGGCTGGCCTTCCGGCACCGCGGGGCGATGGTGGACCCCATCCGCCGACAGTTGCTCTTCGACTTTGAGCGGCTGGAACAGCAGATGGTCCGGCCGTCGGCCATCTCCGAGCCGGCGCCGTTGCGCAGGCCGGCGGCGGGCGCTCCGCGGGGCGTGCAGGAGATGTTCCTGGAGGCGGTGCAGGCCGAGGAGGCCGGTGAGAAAATCCGCGCCATCAAGCTTTACCAGGAGATCATGGAGCTTGACCCCAGTTTTGCGCCGGCCTGGATCAACCTGGGTACAATTCACTTCCATTTGCGCGAGTTTGGCTGGGCGGAGCAGCTTTACCGGCGAGCGACGGAGATCGACCCGACCTATGTGCTGGCGTTTTTTGACCTGGGCAACGTGCTGGACGAGTTGCAGCGGCCGGATGAGTCGATTACCGCATACCGGCGGGCAGTTGCGCTGGCTCCCGGCTATGCCGATGCCCACTACAACCTGGCTCTGGCCCATGAGCGCAAGGACGAGGCGCGGGCTGCGCTGCGCCACTGGCAGGCTTACGCGCGGCTGGATAAAAGCGGCCCCTGGGCCGATCACGCGCGTGGGCAGATTCGCAAGCTGCTCAACCGCGAGAAGCTGGCCATCGCCTGGCGCTCCGAGAGCTTTATTGCACCGCGCAAAGGAATGGCGGCGCTGGAACTGGTGAACACCGAGAGCTGAAAACCCGCAAAACACATTGGCCCTTCCCAAAGGAAGGGCCAATGTGCAGAACAAGCTTAACAAGTTAAGTCACGTTCACCGTGAATGTTTGGTTTACGGTGGTGTTGGCCGGGTCATTGCCGGTTCCTGTCACCGAGAAGGTGTAGGTGCCCGCCGGCGTCCCCACGCTGGTGGTGGATGAACTGCTGCTGCCTCCGCAAGCGGCCAGGCTGCCCAGTGCCGCCATCATCACCAGGATGACCAGCATCGAGCGCCAACTGCGCCGCCGCGCCGGAATCCCCAGGAAAAGCAGGAAGGCGAGAACCGCGCCGCCACCCGCTCCAGTCCACCCTCTACCGGGCAGCCTGGGATAGGCCATGGCAGCGACCGCCGTCGAGCTGATCACGATGGTTGACGTCGCAGGCGTTGGCGAGCCGGAACTCATCACTACCGAAGAGCCGCTGGTGAATGAGCAACTGGGCGCATACGAAACGCCGGCTGGATATTGCAGCACACAGGCGAGCGCAATGGTTCCCGAGTAATAGTTGCTCGAGCTCACCGTGACGGTCGTAGTGTTCCCTGTTGTTGCTCCTGGGGTGAGTGAAGCGATCGACGGTATAGTCAACGAGTAGCCGGATGTCGTCACCGTCACGGAATTGGTTCCCTGGTGGGAGTAGTAGTTGGGGTCTCCGCTATACGTTGCGGTGAGGGTATCGCTCCCCGCGCCCAGGCTGTTGACGGGAATGGTGATGGAGCAGAGGGCTGCGGTGCAAGTGCCGCTGCCGGCAAGCGTTTGCGCGCCGGAGCTATAGCTGCCGCTGGTCAGCGTTACCGTCCCGGTCGGCGTGGGGTTGCCTGTACCGCCGCTTACTACGACCGTCACGTTCAGGCTCTGGCCGGAATCCAGAGTGAACACCGCTGGGGTTACCGTCACGGACGGAATCAACGCAGTGTATGGCGTCACCGTAACATTGGTCGTGTTGACCTCCGACACGTAAATCGTGTTTCCGCTGTAGGTCACGCTAAAAACGTCGGGGCTTCCCGCGGTCAGGGTGTTGTAGGGGATGGTAAAGGAGTATGCGCCGCCCACCAGCGTCTGCACTGCCGAGGTGTACCCGCCGCCCGTCAGTTGAACCGTTCCAGTAGGCGTTGGCGCGCCTGTGCAGGAAGACGTGCAGGTGACCGTGCCCGATACCGTAAGTTGCTGGTTGGAGGCGATAGTGTTTGCCGAGGGATTGACATTAACGGTCGCCGGCAATCCGTTAACCTGCACAGAAGTCGAGCTGTTCGTCGTCCGTGCATACGTCGAGTCGCCGCTATAGGTTATAGCAAGGATGTCGGAGCCCATTGCCAGGCTGTAGGCGGGAATGTTGATGGTGCAACTTGAAGCCATACAACTGCCGCTTGTTGCCAGCGTCAGTGCCCCGGAGATATAACCGCCGCCCGAAAGCGTCACTGTCCCGGTCGGCGCTACGCCACCACCGGTTACGGAAATGACTACATTAAGGCTCTGGCCGGTGGTCACCGGAGAACTGGGCGTGACAGAAATAATGTTGATAGTCGCTGCTGCAGAGCCGGTCGCTCCACTCCAGTAGTTCACCAGGTTCTTCACATCTACGCTGCCCAGCCCGGTTGCCAGGTCGTAGCCGGTAACCGCATTGTAACCACTCTCGAAGTAGTACCCTACCGAGTCTAAAATGCAATTCGGAGAGCCGCTTCTACAGGGCACCGAGTTATTACCCACCGTTGTATCGTGAAAGATCGAGCTTGCATTGGCGCCGCTGTACAGGGAATACAACTCCGCGGCTGCCTGCCCCAGCCGGTTGTTTGTCTTCTGTTGCACCAGAGCCAGCATTCCTGCGAAGGCCGGCGCGGCGGTGGAGGTGCCGCCAAAGCCCTCGAAGTAGAAAGTGTTGCCCGATTGCGTCGCGCAATTTGCCGTACCGGAGCCAGCGGCATCGTTGGTGCACACCAGCCAAGTCGCGAGGTCGTAGCCGTTGCCCGACATCAGCGACACATCCGGAATATCGCGCACCCCGTCCGCTGGCACTCCCGTGCCGGTCTGCCACGAAGGCTTGCTGTAGCCGGAGGTGCAGCTTCCCGTGGTGACCGTGCCGTTGGCGTTGTCTACGGAGGTGTTGGTCGAACAACTGCTGGCGCCGCCGCTGCCGGCGATGATGCTGGCATATTGGCCCGACTCGCGCACATTATCGGTAAGCTGCAAGGTGTCGGATGTCGTTGAGTCGTTCCATACCGATTCCGGAATGTATTGAAGAGCTGTCCGGTAATAAGTCCCAGCGCTGCCCTGCGACTCGCTCACATAAGTTGGAAACGTACTTTGATTTTCCAATGCATAAAAATCCGTTCCGCCCACCGCGATGTTGTAGGGCGTGGAGGCAAAACCGCTTACCGACAGTCCTAAAGTGGCATATTTTGGAGGATTGTTGGCGTCTCCATCGCAACTGGCCGAGCCGCTGTCGCCGGTGGAAACCGTCACCGCGATGCCCTGATTAGCCGCCTGCTGCCACCAGCCTTTGATCAGAGCATTGTCGCTGGTGCTCATGTCCTGCTCGCACTCGCCGAAGCTGAGGCTGAAAATGTCCACCACATTCTGATTGATGGCCGCCTCGATGCCGGTGTTGAGATCGGACGAGGCATAGTAGTAAATTGTTGCTCCCGGCGCGAGTCCTCCTGAAATTTCGGTGTCGAGATAAGCTTCGTCGGCATCAGCGGAATTGTATCCGGAGCCAGGGGAGGAGGAGCATGTATTAAAGCCGGTGCAATAGTTGAGAGTGACACTGGTGGCGTTGCCTAGGAACATGCTGCGGTAGTTTCCCACCACGCTGGATAGGATAGTCGCATCGCCGCCGATCCCAATCTTCACGCCCGTTCCCGTATAACTTGTCCCGGAGGTGTAGTTGGCGTTGAAGGTGGTGTTGGGCGTGTCATAAATGGTCGCCGCATCCCCAGGGACCATGTAGAGGGTGTATGCGCCGCTGCTGCTTATTGTGAGGCCGGGCCTGGCTGCGTTATCCGAGGTTGCATTTAACGGCTCCAATCGCTTGGTTTCAGGGTTGAACTGGCCTGCGCTCGCGCGATGAGAATGCGGCCTGGGATGGATGGTATTCAGGTGCGCGACGCCAGCGACCACAGGGGCGAGCGCCGATGGAATCTGGGGCTCCGTGGTATTCGAGTAGAACTGCTGGGTGCCTGTCTGGAAGGAGTGGATCGAAGTGTGGAATGCCTCCTCCACCTGGCTGACAGAGCCGCTGAAGGCTATATTCGTGCGCCCGGGCGAGATCGGCTCCACTGTCAGTCCATGCGACTGTAGCCAAGCTACAATGGCCGCGATATCCGAGTCCGCCGGCCCGTACAACTGGCCGAACTGCTCCGGAGTGAGCCACTTGTGGTAGTTGGGCGAAGACTTGTCCTGCAACTCGGCCGCGTACTGATCGAGGGCCGCCTGCTGCTCAGGGGAGCGCGAGAGAACCAGGCGGACATGGGTCAGTTGCGTCGAGGGAGAAGCCTCTCCCTGGTCGTACTCCGGCCGCGCCAGCAGAGACACATTGCCTCTCAACGTAGTCAGCGACAACTCATCCACATTCGCGGTAATCCGCGGGGAAACTGTGGAATGCTGGGCCAGCAGCGCCGAGGAGCAAAGCAATGCGCCGGCTAATAAACCCAAGGGAAACGCCTTCATAGTATGCATATTGGTTTTCCTACACCCTTCCTTCGGAGGAAAACCCCCGATTTTGAAAAAAGTTGCGGTTAAAACGAATCATACCGTGAATAAAAAGTGTTTGCTGCACTCCGTCCAGGATTTAGATGCGAATCAAGCGAGTATCGATTGTGCACATTTTTGATGGGGAACAGGGTGCTCAATTGCTCAAAATGAGCAGGAATCGTTCTCAAAATGGGGAAGATTCCGACCCCGTTCCCTGCCTTTGCAGCCCGTTATTGTGCTTGCCGTACTACTCCATAAAATGAGAAGCCAGAAAAGGAACTGACCGGAAATTCCATGCATCCGCCGGCAGTGCCACCGTGTGCAAACCAACGGCCGGAGACATCCTGCTTAGACGTAGTTTGCCGAATTACGTTGACCCTCGGCAGAGAAAAAGGGAAAAATTCCGCTGAGGTAGCCTGCCAGGGTGTCACTGCGTTGGTAAACTTGATCTTGCGTCTCACAGAGCACCTATTTTGATACACTCCAGCCCGGAGGCGGTATCTTGGTTCAAACAGCACATTCCCCCGCTCTACATCAGCTTTCCGAAGAAGAAAACCTCTTTTATTCAACCGTCCGGCAGTTCGCCGAGGAAAAGATTGCGCCGTTGGTGCGCTCCATGGACGAAGAACAGCAGATGGCTCCGGGATTGGTGGAGCAATTCTTTGAGCTGGGGCTGATGGGCATTGAGGTTCCCGAAGAGCTGGGCGGCGCGGGCGGCAGTTTTTTCGATGCGGTGCTGGCGATTGAGGTGATCTCGACGGTGGACCCCGGCGTGGCGGTTCTAGTGGATGTGCACAACACGCTTGTGATCAACGCGCTGCGGCGCTGGGGAACGGAGGAACAGCGGCGGAAGTGGCTTCCGCGGCTGGCGGCCGATACGGTGGGCGCATACGCGTTGAGCGAGGCCGGCTCGGGCTCGGATGCCTTTGCGCTGCAAACCCGCGCCGAGGCGGTTGCCGGCGGCTACCAGCTCGACGGGCGCAAGCTGTGGATCAGCAGCGCGCGCGAGGCTGGGCTGTTCATCGTTTTTGCCACGCTCGACCCGGCGGCGGGCTACAAAGGCATCACCGCATTCCTGGTGGAGAAGGGCGCGCCGGGATTCACCGTGGGCCGCAAGGAAGACAAGCTGGGGATTCGCGCCAGCAGCACCTGCGAGCTGATTCTGGACGGTTGCCAGGCGCCGGCGGCCAACCTGCTGGGCAAGCCGGGCAAGGGCTACAAGATTGCTATCGAGACGCTCAACGAGGGGCGCATCGGGATTGGCGCGCAAATGCTGGGCCTTGCCGAGGGAGCGTGGAATCACGCAGCTCGCTACGCCAAGGAACGTCGTCAGTTTGGCAAGCTGATTGCGGAGTTTCAGGCGGTGCAGTTCGCGCTGGCCGGGATGGCTACCGAAATTGAAGCGGCCAAACTGATGGTCTACAACGCGGCGCGGCTCAAGGACGCGGGCAAGCCGTATCTGCGCGAGGCTGCCATGACCAAGCTCTTTGCCTCGCGGATGGCCGAGCGAGTAGCCAGCCAGTGCGTGGAGATTTTCGGAGCCAATGGATTTGTGCGCGATTATCCGGCGGAGAAGTATTATCGCGATGCCAAGGTGGGCGCCATCTACGAAGGCACGTCGAATATGCAACTGGCCACCATTGCCAAGCAGGTGCTGGGGCGGTAACGCGGCTTAGTTGGCGGAATCTTTCTGGCGAGTGGCCTTTACGCCCGACAGAATCCCAACGCCAATCAGTATGATCGCGCTCACTACAATCCAGTGCGTTGGCATGTGCACCAGGTACGCGGCGTAAGCCAGTCCGCCGATCATGATAGCGAATCCGGCAGCGTAAATTCCGAAGGACATTTGATCTCCTTGCCGAGTTAATGATGCGAGTAAATGCCCGGGTCTACGGGCGAGATGCTTGATTCCTCAGCTCATACCAACTGCGCTCGTCTGGCGGTTCGTGCAGGGCTGGGCGGGGGATCGAGGAGCTTGGGCCGGGATGAGTTTTCCTCCGGCAGATCATCGTGCAGGACCATGTTGAGCAGCGACGCGTGAACCCGAATGCGGCCGTTGTATTCGATGTAGCCGAGCTTTCTAAAGCGATTCATGAAGAAGCTGACGCGGGAGCGCGTGGTGCCGATCATCTTGGCGAGCGTCTCCTGGGTTACCGGCGGGATCAGCGGCTCCGGCTTGCCTGTTTGCCCAAATTCCGCCATCAACAAGAGAGTCCTCGCCAGGCGACGTTCGCTGGAGTTAAAGAGCTGATCGACAAGGTCTGCCTGGGTTCGGATGCCTCGTGTCAGGATAAACTGCATAAAAAAGTCTGAGAATGTATGTTCCTCATGCAGGACGTGGAGCATTCTGGCTCTCTCGATCTTGAGCGCAAAACAGACGGATACGGCCATGGCCGAGGCCGTGCGCAACGCTCCCTCTGCTGCCATCGACTCCTCGCCAAAAAAATCCCCGGGCGTAAGCATGGTTACCGTGGCCTCCTTGCCCCTCTTGGAGACGACGGTGAGCTTTGCCCGGCCACTCTGGAGATAAAACACTGAGTCGGCCGGGCCTCCCTGGGAAAAGAAAGCTTGTGTTGGCTTGTTGTGGAGAATGCTTCGTCCTAGTCCTTCACTCGCCAAAAAAACGGCGGTATCAAAGGGATGCTTCTTTACTAATGCCATCGAAACGGCCTCCTTCCCCATTACAGATAAGCCTCATTCTGACTGCGAGCGGCGGTGGAGGATCAGCCTTCCGCCGCAAAGCGCTCCATGACTCGCACATACTAGCATCACACCGCAATCAGTCGAAGTCTGAGCAATTCAGGCCTACTTGTTCATTGGATAGGAGAGAGACAACCTGTGCGGAATGGAGTGCAGTCTGCGGATGCAGTCACTTCATGAACTGGCCAGCCTCGCGCCAGCCACAACCTTACAGTTTTTGCGCTCGCTGCACAGCGCGAACACCTGGGACGCGGCGCAGGCCGAGGACCAGGCGATTGAGGTGGCCCACGTCTTCGGCTTCAGAAATCAGATCGACGACGGCTTCACCATTCTCGTCCTTGCGGATTTCGACGCCGCTGATGTTGGAGTTGTCGTCGGAGATGACGGCGATCAATTCCTTCAACATGCCGGGGCGGTCATCGCAGGAGACGGTGATCTTGACCGGGTAGCGTTGCGGCCGGCCGGTGGCCTCGCCGCCTACGCGGGACCATTCGACATTGATGCGGCGGTCACTCTCGTAGAGCAGGTTCTGCACGTTGGGACAGCCGCGCGCATGGACAGCCACGCCCTTGCCTCGAGTGACGTAGCCCACGATCTCTTCGCCGCGAATGGGGTTACAACATCGGGCGCGATAGACCAGCATGTCGTTCTGGCCCTCAACCTGGAGCGAATCCGAGCCGGTCAGGTGCAGCTTGCGCACCGCGTCGGACATGGCCGCCGCAGTGCCGGGCTTGATCTCCGGCGCGGGTTCAGCCTCAGGCAAAGTGGTTGAGTCGGGAGCCAGCTTGTTGAGTAAATGGCGGGCGGAGTGTTTGCCCAGCCCCAGGGCGGCCAGCAGATCGGCAGCGGTGGCCACGCCATATTCATTGGCGAGGCGGCCCAGGTCCTGGTCGCTGATCTGGCTTTGCGGCACTTTGAATTTGCGCGCCTCGCGCTCCAGCAGCTTGCGCCCGATCTCGACCGCCCGCCTCCGGTGATCTTCGTTGAGCCAGTGCTTGATCTTGTTGCGGGAGCGGGGACTTTTCACAAAAGTCAGCCAGTCGCGGCTGGGCTTGTGATCTTTCTGGGTGATAATTTCGACAATGTCGCCGGTGCGCAGCTTGGTGCGCAGGGGCGCCATGCGCCCGTTGACCTTGGCGCCCACGCAGGTGTGACCCACCTCGGTGTGAATGGTATAAGCAAAGTCGACGGGCGTGCCGTCAGCCGGGATCACCACGACCTTCCCCTTGGGCGTGAAGGTGTAGACCTCGTCGGGATAAAGGTCCATCTTCAGGCTGGAGAGAAACTCGTTGGGGTCGGTCATCTCCTTTTGCCAGTCGACCAACTGCCTGATCCAGTTCAGCCGCTCCTCGTCGCGGGCGGTAACCACACCACCGCCGGCCTTGTACTTCCAGTGGGCGGCGATGCCTTCCTCGGCGATGCGGTGCATCTCCTCGGTGCGAATCTGCACCTCGAACTGATGGCCGGTGGGGCTCATCACCGTGGTGTGCAGCGACTGGTAGCGGTTGGCGCGGGGCATGGCGATGAAGTCCTTGATGCGCCCCGGCACCGGACGCCATAGGGTGTGGATGATGCCGAAGACGGCGTAGCAGGCGGCTACATCCTGCGTAATGACGCGGACCGCTAGCAGGTCATAGACCTGGTCAAAGGAGACTTTGGAGCGCTGCTGCTTCTGATAAATGGAGTAGATGCGCTTGATGCGCCACTCGACCCTGGCCGGGATGTTATTTTCGCGCAGCTGCTCGGTGAGCGTGTCTTCCACGCCGCGCAAGAACTGTTCGCCCTCGATGCGACGGGATTCGACGGCCGCCGCGACCTGTTCGTAGCTGACCGGGTCGGTGTAACGGAAGGCCAAATCCTCCAGCTCGCCGCGCACTTTGCCCATGCCCAAACGGTGGGCGAGAGGTGCGTAAATGTCCAGGGTTTCGCGGGCGATGGACTCCCGGCGCTCCGGCCTCAGGTGCTCCAGGGTGCGCATGTTATGCAGCCTGTCGGCCAGTTTGATCAGCACCACGCGCACATCCGAAACCATGGCCAGCAGCATCTTACGCACATTTTCTGCCTGGCGGTCTTCGCGATTGGCAAACTCAATCTTATCGATATTGGTGACGCCCTCGACGATGTGCGCCACCTGCTCGCCGAAGCCGGCCTCAATCTCCTCGTTGGTGGCGGGCGTATCTTCGACCGAGTCGTGCAGCAGGCCCGCGGCGATGGAGGTCGAGTCCATCTTCATCTCCGCCAACACCTCGGCTACCTCAAGCGGGTGGATAATATAAGGCTCGCCCGAGGCCCGCGTCTGCCCTTCATGGTGCTGGACGCAGAACTCCCAGGCTTTACGGACGAGAGTAATGTCGTCGCTGGGACGGTTGGCGTGGACCTTTTTGAGCAGCGCCTCAAAGCGCCGGTCGATGGTTTGCTGGTCTATGGCGTGCTGGTTGGGGGGGCGCGCGCCGGGTTGCGTCATCCCCGCGGGAGCCGGGGACGCTCCGTGAAGCTCTACCGGTTCGATATGCCGGGCCGTCGCCATGCTTTATTATAGGCCGCTTGCGTTTGGGGCGTATGAAGAAGTGCCGGATTGCTGTTCACAAGGATGCAACCGTGGGATTCCATTCTTGTTACGATGAGGGAAGAAGAACCCGAGCAAGGGAGCCCATGAACAAGCCCCGCACTGTCCGGCCTGCTGCGACGAAGAAGGCGTCCAAAACTGCGCCGCCTGCGCCACATGACAAGCGGATACATGAGAAACCGGCCCCTGGTGCCCAAACCGCTGGAGCCAGGATCAACCGCCGCGCCGCCGACCGGCTGCGTTCGGGCCATTTGTGGGTCTACGCCTCCGACATTGAGTCCCTTGAGCTGCCCGCGGGCGACCCTCCCGCGCTCCTGCTTGTGGCCGATAGCCGCGGATTGCTGTTGGGTACGGCGCTTTACAGCCCCAACTCGCAGATTGCACTGCGGCTGGTCTCGCGTTCGAGCCTGGACAAGGCCACGTGGCTTGATCTGCTGGAAACCCGGCTGCGCGCGGCGATTCGGCGGCGCATGCCATTGCTCGACGAACGGAACGATGCCTGTCGATTGTGCTTCAGCGAAGCCGACGAACTGCCCGGCCTGGTGGCGGACAAGTATGGCGATCTCGTTATCCTTCAACTCCTAACCAAAGGGCTGGACTCTGCCGCGGTGCGCGAGAGCTGCGTGCGTGTGCTGCGCGATGAGCTGTCTCCGGCGGCCATTCTGGAGCGGCCTGACCCGAGAGTGCGCGAAATGGAAGGGTTGGCGGCGCCGAGTTCAGAGCCGTTGTTTGTCCGGGACGCCGCCGCTCCAGCCGTCAGCACGCATTTCCGGCTGAATGGTTTGGTTTTTGAGTACGCCGCCAACTCCGGGCAGAAGACAGGAGCCTTTCTCGACCAGAGAGCGAATTACGCCGCCGCCGCAGAGTGGGCGCGGCGGTTGGGCCTGGCGACTCGCGACGGTGAAGGACGAGCGCTGGATGTCTGCTGTTACCAGGGAGGCTTTGCCCTGCATCTGGCCCAGGTCTGCGCACAGGTGACGGGAATTGACGCCTCTCGCGCCTCACTGGAAGTCGCGGATAGAAATCTCGAAGTCAATCGCTCGCGACTCATCGCGCAGGTGGAGTGGGTTGAAGGCGACGCCTTTGAGATTCTGCGCGACTGGTCGGACGCGGGGGAGAAATTCGATGCCATCGTCCTCGACCCGCCGGCGTTCGCTAAGAGCCTGCGGGCTGTCGAAGGCGCGCTGCGTGGTTACAAAGAACTGAATCTGCGGGCGCTCAAGATGCTACGCCCCGGCGGATTGCTGGTGACTTGCTCCTGCTCGCATCACGTGGGCTGGGCCGAGTTGGAGGCCAGCGTAACCGCTGCCGCCGCCGATGCCCACCGGCGTGTGCGGCTGCTGGAGCGGCGTGGAGCCGCTCTTGATCACCCTGTGGTGCTGAATTTGCCGGAGACCGAGTACCTTAAGTGCCTGGTGCTGGAAGTGGAGTAATCGGCCGCGCAGGAACTCCTCTATGTCCTGAGTTGCTTTGCATAAAATGGGCGCGACTCAGGCAGCGCTCTTTCAAAGCCCTGTTAATTGGATTCACAGAGCGCTGCTCCGCAGCCGGAGCAGAAGCGCGCGCCCTGCGGGTTGGTCTGCCCGCAACGCACGCAGGCCACCACCGTGCCCGGCTGTGGCGCTGGCGGCATATTGATGGTTATGTTCCATGGATAGCCCCATCCCGGCACCGCGATGCCCAGCGTCGCCGCAATACCCGCCGCCTGGATGGCGTTGAACTCCCGAACCCGTCCGGGCACAAAGAAACACTCGATAAAGCCCAGAAAAACGGTGATGCCCGTCCAAAAGAAGCACAGGTAAAGAACTCCCAGGCCCGTTCGCCGTAGATAGAAGTGGTGAATACCGAGGCCGCCCAGGAACAGCGCCAGCAGGATGCCCACAACTTCGTCGCGGCGCACCATCTCATACTGCTGGTAAAAGATAGCTTGCGCGTTGGGGTACGGTTGGCTGCTCATGGCCGGTTCTCCCTGTTCTCGTCTCTGGATACGCAACCGGCAATTGCGATGTTCCCCGATCCGCAAATGGAGCTCACACGGAGATAATCAACTTCCCGTTGTTTTATTGCGCGTGCAGATAGCGGCTGGCAAAATCCAGGAAGATGGGCCAGTTGGGACCCGGAGTATGGCCGCCGGAGTGTTGCCGGAAGGCCACCTCGCCCGCAATCAGAGGAGTTTCAATGGGCGGAAGCGTGGTTGTTCCCAGATCCCGCTTGCCCAGCAGGCGATAGACCGGCCCCGCGGCGGCTGCTCCCTGAAACATGCCCGTGGAGTCTGCCCAGCCATCCCCTTTCAGCGCACCACCGCTTATGAAGACCGGGCGTGGCGCGCACAGGGCTATGAGTTCGTGGCTATCTACCGGCAGGTCGCCGGGAGTGAGCGGTCCGGCGTACTTGAGGAAGTTGCCGGCCATCCAGTGGTACTCGCCGGTGGCGGCGAGATTCTCCAACTGCTCGCCGAAGACGTGCCGGTAGAGCTTGGCGCCGCCGGTGCCCGAGGAGCTGATGAAGGCGACAGCGAAACGCGGGTCATAGGCCATGGCGACGAGAGCTGTCTTGCCAAAGCGGGAATGGCCTTCCACTCCCACTTGTTTGGCATCGACGGATTTGTCGTTCTCGAAGTAGTCCAGCGCGCGGCTGGCGCCCCAGGCCCAGGCGCGCAACGTGCCCCAGTCGTCGAGCTTGCGCGGCTGGCCCTTGTTCACGAGGCCGATGATGCCGTCGGTCAGTCCCGCGCCGTTGTCGGCCTGAAAGCTGGTAGGAAAGAGTAATGCGTAACCCCAGCCGCGGGCCAGCACCTGCTGCTGCCAGGTTGGTCCCTGGTTGCCGGGACCGCCGGGCATCATCTCCGGAATGCTTCTGGCGATGGCCGCCATGAATTCACGGCTGAAACTCAGCTCCATGATGACCGGAACCGGACCTTTGCGGTTGGCCGGAATGACCAACTCCAGATCAATCGTTACGGTAATCTTTGGGTAAGCAGAGTTGTCCACGTGACCCGCCAGTTGCTTGGTCACGACCGGCACGTCGCCGATCTTCTCTTGCGTCGTGTTGACCACCTCCCATGTCACTTTGGGCACGTTGGCGGGAACGCGGCCCAGAATCTCGCGGTCGAAGTCTTCGACGATCTCCGGACGGCGCTTAGTCCACCAGACCCTGGCCGAGGTCACGCGCTTGCCGTTTTTGAGCAGCAGCGGATCGGGCAGGTTGGGATAGACGTTGGCCTTGGACTCGTCGTAGTTGGTGGGGTTGGGCGATTTGGGGTCATGGCTGGCTCCGGGCCGCAGTTCCTTGATGCCCAGCAGGTCCATCAGGCGCTGATGGTCCTTCTCCGTGGCGGCGCGCATCGCCAGTTGTTCCGGCGTGGGCGCGGGACGAGTTGCGGGAGCCGCTTGACCAGCCAGCCGCATCGTTCCTGTAAAGACCAGCGCCAGTGCCGCCAGCCTGCAACAAGTCATCCTTAACATCGGCAACCTCATTTCTTAAGCGTCTCCTCAAGGGAAGGCGAAATCGACCCAAGAATATCGATCTTACGGTGTGTTGGGCAAGAGGGACTAAGTTTTGATTCCTGATTCCATTCGGCTTTCCTGAGCATCCAACAGGCATGAGCAAACCAAATCACTCGGCCAGCGGCAGCTTTCAGATCGGCGGCGACCTGCCGGTTCATCGTCTTGGTTATGGAACCATGCGCCTGGTGGGCGAAGGAGCTTGGGGCGAGCCGGCCGATGCGGTCGAAGCACGCCGCGTTCTGCGTAGGGCTGCCGAGTTGGGTGTCACGCTCATCGACACCGCCGACGCCTACGGACCGGAGATTGCCGAGCGGCTGATCGCCGAGGCGTTGCATCCCTACGCACCGGGATTGGTTATTGCCACCAAAGGCGGCATCACGCGGCAGGGACCGGCGAAGAGCGAGTACGTAGGCCGCGCCGGCTATTTGATTCAATGTGTCGAGATGAGTTTGCGGCGGCTCAAGCTGGAGCGGATTGATCTTTACCAGTTGCATCGGATTGACCCGCGGACACCACTGGAAGAGTCGCTGGGCGCGCTGAAGCGGATGCAGGAGCAGGGCAAGATTCGCCACATTGGATTGAGCGAGGTCACGCCGGCGGAGATTGAAGCGGCGCGGAAGATTGTAGAGGTCACGACGGTCCAGAATCGATATAATCTGGCCGACCGAAGGCATGAGGAGACGCTGGCTTATTGTGAACGGCAGGGAATTGGCTTTCTGCCCTGGTATCCGATCAACGCCGGCAAGCTGCTGAAGGCGGATAACCCCGCGGCGCAGGCGCTGGCCGCAATTGCGGCGCGACATTCGGCTACTGTGGCGCAGCTTTCGCTGGCCTGGCTGTTGCAGCGGTCGCCGGTGATGCTGCCGATTCCGGGAACATCGAAGATTGCGCACCTGGAGGAGAATGTCGCGGCTGCGGGATTGAAGCTCGACCAGGAGGAATGGACGGAGTTGGAGAAGGCTGCTCGCTGACAACCTCAAGTTTTCGGAGTGGCCGCAATCTGGCGATGCGCTTGCTCGATGGCGCGGAGCACGCTCTCGTCGAATCCCAGCTTGCGCGCCTGCTCCATCGTCAAGCCGAGTTCAATGGCGCACGCGTCGGCAGCATGAGGCAGATCAAAGGCTTGTGCCACCAGCGTTTCGTGCTGCGCGTCTGGCCAGATCAGGAACGATTGCGAGTCCTGGAAGGCTTCCTTGCATTCGTCACTCGCTTTTGCGAGGTTGATCGCTTGCAGCGCGGGCAGGACAAGCGCGCCCATCTTACTGCCGTCCTCAACCGAGTCCACGAATGAAGAGGCTCCCGCCGATTTCGGCAGCAATGCGAGCCAGTTCACCGGCGCGCCTGTGGTCATATCGAAGACCATCGCCATCCGGTCTTCATTGGGATGTGCTCCACCGCAGTTGGTATCGTCGGCCGCAACGAGGCTCAGGAATCGCGGACCGGTCATGGTCACATGGACCTTGCGCGACCAATCCTCCGAGACCGCGTCCGCTATAGCCTTTGCAGACGCGCCCTTCATACTATCGCGGAGATTTGCATCGCATTCGCGTACGGCTTTCGCCAGCACCTGATTCAGCCTGGTCAGGGTTGCATTCACGCGCTGCTCGGCAGGAGTGGAAGGATTCACGATCAGCGGCCACTCTTGCACGTCCTTGCGCAGCTCTTTTATCGGTTCCAATTGGATGTTTCCGGTCACTGTTTGCGGGCTTGCGCTTGCGGCAGAAGTGCTTTGGCACGTCGCGGAAGATGCTCCGACCAAAAGAGGCAGACAAAGGAATAGCGCGATGAGATTTTTCATTTGAACTCCTTGTTGATTGTAAGCAAACGGAGCGTTGAGAAAGGGGTGGAGTGGTGCTAGAGATACACTCTTTTTCGATTTTGAGGGTTCTTTTGAGGCGAAATCGTTTGCATATAAATACACCTCTATCTGCCAAGATTGGGTACAAAGGCAGAAAAAGGAGGGATTCTTGTGGCAGAGTTACCGTACAAAACCGTGAAAGCGATGAAAACACACCTATTTAAGGTGGTAAAGCGGGGCTTAAACCGCAGGACAGGAGTCGTCCGGCGTGCGGACAGGCACCAGGAGACGCGCCAGAAGCTGGATGAGACGCTGCTGGCGTTCCGGGTGGCGCGGACGGCGGCGGGCGAGAGGAGGGGGTGGCTCAGGGAGGTGCGGCAGGTGGTGGGCATTCCGGTGAAGGAGGTTGCTCGGCGGCTGGGGGTGTGCAAGTGGGAGGTATTACGGCTGGAGAAAGCGGAGAGCGAGTCGACGATCGTGCTGGGAAAACTGCGGCGGGGGGCGGAGGCGTTGGATTGCGATTTGGTGTACGCGCTGACCCCGCGGAAGGGTACGCTGGAGGAATTGGCGGCGGAACAGAGAGCGACGCGGGAGAAGGAGCGCGAGGCGGCGCTGGAGATGGTGCGCAAAGAGGAAATGGAAAGAGAATATAAGGTTTTGAAGGTAATTGGTTGGCGTTCGGAGATGCGGAGGCACGTGCGGCGCGGGTTACGGAAGTTGGGGGTGAGAGTGAGGTGAAAAAGCAGCTTTTAGCTTTTAGCCAATAGCTAAAATGCGCGCCGGAGGAAGGGAATTTTTGGCATTGAGTGAAGGGAAAATTCGTATCATCCCGGGTCCCCAAATGCGAGGGACCCGGGGCACCCGGCTTACAGTAATCAGCTATCAGCTTAAAAACGCGCGATGTGGGAGGGGGTGTTCTTGGCATTAAGTGAAGGGAAAATTCGTATCATCCCGGGTCCCCAAATGCGAGGGACCCGGGGCACCCGGCGCTTGCACGCCATGGAGTTCATGGTATCCTGGGTCCCAAAATGCGAGGGACCCGGGGCACCCGCTATTTTCTGAAGCGCTCCGCCACCGAGGCCGCTAGAACCGTCGCCTGGACCCATCCACCCACAATCAGAGCCCAACGCCAGAAGTTCAACCAACCATAGGTGCTCAAGAAATAGAGGAAGTGGATGCGAGGATACCAGGGCTGGCGAAACTCGGGGCTGGGACTGGGCGCCCATTTCTCGTCCATTCCGAGTTTTATCAGTGGTACAGCGTTTTCCAGCGTGTAGACGAAGGGCTGATACTTCGGATAAAGCGGGGATACTTGCTTGACCCCACCATTATCTGTTATGGCGTTTGGCTGGTAACGTACCGTTTCGATCATTGCTTGCTTCGAGCCGCCCCAGGTAAAGATGCTTGTGCCGATCAATAGCGTGAGCGCAATCATGTAGCCAATGCGAAATGGATTTTCCTCCAGCCAAGCAAAAGCAATCGCCAAACTCCTGTTGGGGTGTCGAAGGTAAGGCCATAAGCGGCGTAATGCCTTTACGGGATTGCAAATCACGTTTTTAGCTATTTTCCACGCAGAAACTATCAGCCCTTTCAGCCAAAGCCATGGTATAAATATTTTCTGTTTAGCCTGCTCACAGCCGAAGCGAAAGAGAACGTACTTGGCCCCTTCGTGGTCGCCCTTCCTCTCCAACAAATCCCGTAGCTGCATCCACGGCTGAGGCTTTTCGCGCACTTTCTCCGGCTGGAGCATGAGCCACTTAATACGCTCCTCGACGTTGAATGGAAGTTCAGGCCCAGAGGAGTGACTCATGATCTGCTCTGCGGATGGTGGTCCGTGATGGGTTAACTCCTGATAGGTTAGTCCATCCAGGATAAGATTCTCAGAGTGAGGCCAACTCTCCCGGTCGTCGTACAGATTTTTTAGCGTAGTGCCAGACAAAATGAGAAAGGCCTCTCCGGGTTTCTGAATGCGCATCCAGAACATATCCCCTGAGAGACGCAGATTCGTACAATCGACCTTAGTTGTCTTCGCACCGAGAAATGCTAGATCCCCGCCAATCTTCGCACTCTGCAAGCCAATCGTGCCCCTCGACTCAAAGCCCTTGCACAGAAAGACGTTGCCCCCGATCTCCGCGCCATCCGCAGAGAGCGCATCTCCGTCTGCCACGTTCAGCTTCGCGCCGGAGCACTCCAGATCGCCCTTGATCTTCGCACCCGGCAGGCGAATTGTACCGCTGGACTCGAAGTCTTCGTTTAGAAATATACTGCCTCCGATCTCTGCGCCATCCACAACGAGCGCATTCCCCTCCTTCACTCGTAGATTCGCGCCTGAACAAGACAGATCGCCCTTGATCTTCGCACCCAGCAGGCGAATCGTACCGCTTGACTCGAAGCTCTCGCGTAGAATAACGCCGCCCCCTATCTCGGCGGCGTCAGCGCTGAGCGCATTTCCCTCTGTCACTTGCAGCTTCGCGCCTATGCAATCCAAAACTCCCTTGATCTTCGCACCCAGCAGGCGAATTTCTCCGGAGAAGCTGCTTCCCCGGAGGTAGAGCGGACCATCGACATCAATTCCGTCTGCTCTAATGCCTCTGTCGAGCAAGGAGTCGAGGAGCCAGACACCTCTGGTCTCCGCGTACAGGAGGTCGATTTCACTTTTCATCGTGCATTGCCGGAAGTCCAGGGTCACGAGTATGCGACAACTCTGGAGGTCGAGTTTACCCGGAAGCCTGATGCCGTAGGCGCGCAGGCCCTTGGGGTCGATATGCTCGGCGGCATCGGGATCAGTAGCCAGCCAGCGGATGAAATCCGCACGAACCTCCGGACGCGGGGCCTTCTCATCCGGCTCGGGCAGGTCTTCGGAGATGGC